>Ga0137403_10000171_pt2 | contig 77570 bp, 76 predicted proteins | sample CZOMad2_1_16fung_FD_122057 | JGI IMG/M metagenome (GOLD analysis project Ga0137403, IMG submission 122057) | Vadose zone soil fungal communities from Angelo Coast Range Reserve, California, USA - CZOMad2_1_16fungal (Hybrid Assembly) | ecosystem: Environmental > Terrestrial > Soil > Vadose zone...
GCTGAGTTGGGCGGTTGCGGGCACGGTGCCCGAAGCGTATCGCCGGGTGGCTTACTTGTTCGATGATCACCACGAAGGGATCCGTCCTGGTTGGTTCGCCGAAGAAGAATTGCATCACGAGCGGAAGTTCGAAGCCCCTTACCTGTACGATCAATAAAACGAGCAAAAAGCACCAAGGGCCATGAATGAGCCAAACCAATAAGAAGTTTTGAAAAAGCACCAAAACTATAACCAGAAATAATAAAAATTTTTCGTTTACCAACTTTATCTGAAAGATAACCAAAGGCAAACTTCATAATTGCTGCTGTTCCCTCAGCAACACCTTCAATAAAACCAATAATAGGAATTGACGTGTGAAGAACTGAAGATAAAAAAATTGGCACGATTGGATAAATCATTTCTGATGCCAGATCATTAAAGAAACTCACAATGCCGAGAATGACAACAGTAAAGGGAATTTTTCTAAACATACCTGTTCATCTTACTCTTACTGAAAAGTGCTTGCAAGAAGAGCCTAAATGAAGTAAAATACAAAGATATGCCAAGCGAACCTAAAAAAAGACATTCAAGACAACGCCAAGGCAAAAGACGAGCAGCTATTAAGCTTGCTCCGCAGCAATCTGTGGTGTGCGAAAATTGTGGCAATCGTCACATGCCACATACTGTTTGTGCACATTGCGGTTTTTATAAAAAAGAACAGGTGATTACTGTTGGTAAACAAAAAACAGTGTAAGCATGAAGACTTCGCAAGATCCACGACACAGGAAACGACAACAGCTTGTCCAGGAATTGTTCAGTCGAGATTTTCAAAACCAACCTGTTAGTAAAGTAACGCAATTAATTCTCACACACAAAGAATATCTTGATAGCACAATCCAGCACGCAGCACCTGATTTTCCAGTTGAGAAAACTAACAAAATTGACCTTGCGATCTTGCGTCTTGCTGCTTATGAAATTCTGATTGAAAAGAAAGAGCCGCAAAATGTTATTATAGATGAAGCCGTAGAATTAGCAAAAGAGTTTGGCAATACTACAAGCCCAAGTTTTGTAAACGGCGTCCTTGGCCATATTATTACTTATGCACAAGCTACCTGAATTTAAAAATCAAAAACTTTTTCAAAACGCGTTTATTCATCGCTCATATCTTAATGAAACAAAAGAAGCGATCGAATCAAACGAACGAATTGAATTTTTAGGAGATAGTATTTTATCATTTGTCGTTTCAGACCATTTATTTAAAAACTACCCGGAATTTGATGAAGGCATCCTCACCAATCTCAGATCACTTGTTGTCAATACCAAAAGTCTTGCATCAGCTTCTGAAATACTTAATTTCGGCAAACATCTACTTTTATCCCACGGAGAAGAAGACTCAAATGGCCGCAAGAATGAATCAATCCTTGCAAATACTTTTGAAGCATTTATCGGAGCACTTTTTCTTGATCAAGGAATTGATGCTGTACGGGATTTTCTTGGACAAATTATTATTCCAAGAATTGATGAATATGTTCAGAAAAAAGTATTTAAAGATCCAAAAAGTCTTTTACAAGAACATGTGCAATCAAAAAAACAAAATTCTCCACTTTATAAAGTCCTTCAAGAAGAAGGCCCAGCTCATGCTAAAACCTTCACAATTGGCGTTTTTGTCGAAAATGAGCAGTTTGGAGAAGGAGTTGGACATTCCAAACAAGAGGCTGAAGAACGTGCAGCAGAACAGGCACTTGAGAAGATAGGCAAAAAATGATAAAATAGACAAATAAATTATGGCACTTGTAATTAGACTTAGTCGAACAGGCAAAAAAGGCGAACGGAAATTCCGTGTCGTTGTCAAAGAAAAAAGAAGTAAGCGCGATGGCGGCTTTATTGACATGCTTGGTTGGTACGAAAAATCGAAAGATAATAGTAAAAAAAAGATTAATATGGAGCGATACAACTATTGGGTTTCTCAAGGAGCGCAACCCAGTCTCACTGTTTCTGAAATTGTTAAATAATGAAAGATACTCTTCACCACATCGTTACAGCAATCGTTGATAATACTGATGCAGTCCAAATTGACGAACATGATGAAGACGACGTACTCAATCTTACTATTACCGTTGCCAAAGAAGATATGGGAAAAGTTATTGGCAAAGAAGGCAAAGTCATCCGAAGTATTCGAAACATCATGAAGATCAAAGCCATGAAACACGGCGTCCGCATCAATGTCTCCCTCGCGGAAACTCAACCAGAAGCATAAATGTCATCTCCCAAAGGGAGTCTGTGACCTGAATTTATTTCAAAATTTTTTAATCTATGTCAATAGAAGAAGATCAGAACAATTACAATTTGATGGCATGCCAGCTCCTACTCGTCCCGAACCTATCTCTGAACGCGCTCGCCAATTAGAATACAAAGTAAGCAAGCCAAGGACAAATTACACTTCCCGCTGTCACCCGCAGACGATGGGGTATTGAAAAAGGAGGAACCAATGTTTTACGAGATTATACCTATCCTCCAAGAGGTTTGTATAAAATAGCTCAAAAAATGGTATAATATAGCTATGTACAATTGGTCTGTAGATATAAAAAAGTTATCAAAATACCCTGAAAAATATACAATTTGGAAATTAGAACAATTAATTAATTTTGGGTTAAATAATGAGAGATTAAACAGAAAAGAACTTGATAAGTACTTAGAAAGGCTTACTATTGACCCTCAAAAAAAGAAATACCTACAGTTTTTGATGTCTTAAAATGATGAATAAGAAAGTTCTTACTGAAACCCAAGAATGCTTCTTGCAGCTTTTCGGAAAACAAGCTTTTTCTAAAAAATTTTATCTGTAATTATGAAAATAACAATCTTGACGCTTTTTCCTGAAATGTTTGTGGGACCCTTTGACCACTCCATTATCAAACGCGCGAAAGAAAAAGGCTTGGTTGAGGTAGAGTATGTTAACATCCGAGATTTTGGAGAAGGTCCTCATAAAATGGTTGATGATACCGCCTATGGTGGGGGAGTGGGAATGGTTATGAAAGTTGATGTTTTGCACAAAGCAATTGAACACGCTAAAACATCTTTTACTTCAATGTCATCTCGACAACTGCAAGGAGGAAACAATGAACAAACAACACCAGAGATTTCTCACTTCGTTCGAAATGACAAAAGAAAACAAAAAATAATTCTTTTAAGCGCAAGTGGAAAAACGTTTAAACAAGAATCTGCTAAAGAATTTTCCAAACTTGACCATCTTATCCTGATCTGTGGACATTATGAAGGCGTTGATGAACGGGTTAAAAAATTTATTGATGCAGAAATTTCAATTGGCGATTTTGTTTTAACAGGCGGAGAAATTCCAGCAATGCTGATTGCCGATGCCGTCATAAGACTTATTCCAGATGTTCTTCCCAAAGGCGCAACGGAAAATGAATCCTTCTCGCTTGGAGAGGAGCAAAAGCTTCTTGAATACCCACACTATACCAAACCACAAATTTACGAAGGAGATCCTGTTCCAGAAATTCTGCTCTCAGGAGATCACAAAAAAATAGATACCTGGAGACACGAGCAAGCAATTGAACGAACGAACAAAATCCGTCCAGATCTACTAACTAAAAAAGTGGAATAGCGGAATCTGTACTGACACTATTCAACGCTTGATTCGTATGCCATAATGCGAGCTGTTGTAAAAGTGATATATTTTTGCTTGAAATAGGAGAGAGAGGCTGATCATCTTTAAAAACAATATTAGGAAATTGTTTTTGATAAAATTGAAGGGTGACTGTTGTTCCTCGCGTATCTCCTTCAATATCAGTCACTTCAGACAGAGGAAGTTTTTCTCCAACTGTCTTAATAAAATTTTGTATTCCATCAGTTGATCCACTTACAGAAACAGTAAAATTCACATTTGCTAAATCTTTCGTCGTTCCATGTACTTTGCCTGAAATTGACGCGATATCACCAACTTGAAAAGCGTAGTCATCAAGAGAAACTCCTGCTGATACTGCTGAATCAGATACCGCATTGAGAATGGGACCAAAATCTTTTCCTGAAGGAAGTGCACTGGTTGCAATATCAAGTTGATTATTAAGAAATATCGTATCAATGCTTTTTATAAGATTAATATTTTGATTGATTGTATCTATTCTTGTGCGAGTCGCAAGCACTTCATCATGAATAGAAAACCAACTCTCAAGCTGAGGAAGTACTATCTGAAAAAATAAAATAATACAAATAGAAACAATAAAGGCAATAATCAACAAAGAATAAGAAGAAGAATCTTTATAACGATAATATAATAATCGTAAATTTGTTCGTCCAAACATAATTTCACTTCCTTATAACATAACAACACTAATCGTGAGATTAAATGTATGAGTATCCGATTCTGTAAAAAGATTCGTTAATGTTACTTGTGCAAAATCTTTCTTTGCAGTTACTGCATCCATAAGATTTGTAATAAATGTATCCAGAAGAGCCAATGAAGTGCTCGTTACTGTTACTGAGATATTATCCTTAGTCATACTCATTGCAGTGATAGTAAGACCAGATGGCATTCTGCTTCGCAACCTATCTAAAATTTGATCATAATTTGTTCGTTTATGCAAAAGTAAAGCACTGGTTTGTAAACGATCATTGATAAGAAGCAGTTTTACTATATTCTGATGGTAACCTGCCAAAGTCGTTAAATCAGTTTGTTCCTGCTTTTGCAGAGTTGGTAATGGTGAAAAAGCAATTAAAAAGAATAAGCTTATTGAAGCTGCAGAAATACCAAAAAGCAATACAACAGCGCTTAGTCGTAATATCCTCAGTTTTCGTGGTGCTGGAGCGAGAGGAACTTGGCTTTTTGTTCCCAATAAATTAATACTTCTATTCATATTCTTTTAATGCTAATCCAATAGCAACAGCAAAAGCTGGACCATTTCCTTGAAGCTCATTTGGTACCTTTTGAATATTTAACATCTTCCAAGGATTTGCGATAACTGTTTCTATTCCCATGCTATCAACAAAAAAAAGATCTATTCCTGGTAATGCTGCGCCTGCGCCAGTAAGAAGAATTTGAGAAAGAGATGAGTCATTCTTATATTTTTCTTTATAGAAAGCGACTGCTTTTTTTGTCTCTGAAAGAATTTCCGTCAGGATCGGCTCAATGGCTTTACCGACTTTACCGCCAAAATTTTTATCAGACAAGCCATAGACTCTTTTGTATTCTTCTGCTTGAGTTGGACTAAATCCAAAGTCAGATGCAATAGCACGTGTCAGAGCAATTCCTCCAAGGGGAATCGCATAATTAAAAACCATAATTCCATTTTGTATAATTGCCAAAGACGTACTTAATGCACCTATATGCAACAATAATGAGTTAGGAGAATTTTGCCTTTGTCCGACACTTCGTACAACTGAAATGATTTCTGTTTCAACAGTAACAAGAGAAAGACCAGCTAATTCTAAAATAGATTGATATCGTTTAATAAGTTGCATCGGAGCTGCTACCAAAAGTACTTGCATTTTCTCTTCAGTATTTGCTTCAAAAGGTTTTCGTATAATACTCCAATCTAACGTCATGGTATCTAATTGAGCAGGCACATATTGTTCTGCCTCCCAATAAATAGCATTTGCTAATTCTTTTTCTGATAGAACTGGCATATCAATAACTTTTGTAAATACTTGTGTCTCAGATAAGGCAATATTGACATTTTTGGTCGTAATTTTAGCATCTGCCACAATTTTCGCGAGAAAGCGTGCCATTTCTTGATGATCAAGGGGAGACTCTGATTGCAGACTAGCATTTGGCGTTGGAGCAAACCACGATGTGTTATATTCAAACATATCTTTTTCATGATTAAACCATACCATCTTAATCGTCGTCGTACCGATATCTAAACCGAATGCATTACTTTTCATACTATTTTGGTGAAAAAAGAATAAAAGGGAACAATTGAATTGGCAATTTTGGATTTTCTTTAAAACTGATTACCTTTCGTTGTGTGGTATCTGATGTACCAACTGCAGTAATAACAGTCCCTTGCGAGGGAAGAGTATTACAGTTGGCATTGAACCCATCACAACCGGCAACACCAATAAGTGTTGGTGCATAAAGAGGAACAACACGAATTAACAACCCTGAAGCAACAACAATTGTCTTTTTATACGCCAATGCTTTCCCTTCAATTGTTTTTCCTCCTGCTGGAATAACTTCGAAATTATTTGTATTTGATCGTAGGGCACAAGGATCAACAGGAAAATGTGTTAATTGCGGATTGGCTTTTGTTCCACTAATAAGAATTATTTCTAATGCAGCCATTGAATTTGTTGCCTCAGAGGTCGTACAGGTATCAGAAGCATTGCCCCAATAAATCGTCACATTACCACTCCATGGATTCGTATAGCCAGGATAGGTAGATAACCAAATATCTTCAGGATTGTCCTTGAGGATAGGTGTACCGTTATTAAGAAGAAATTCAATACCAGAAAGAGCAGAAAGAGATGTTTGATACGAAGTATTGTTGGTAAATGTACCGGAGTTAGCTATATTATTTTGCAATGCTTGCTCAACACCTGCTTCAGCAGCAGAAAACGCACGTTGAGAATTTTCTTCTTCCGCAGTAGTTCGTAGATTAGTAACAGTTCTTGTCGCAACGGATAAACCTACCGTTAACGCAACTGTCATAACTAAAATAATAATCAGTAAGACCTGTCCTCTTTGAGATTCTTTCATTCTCTTTTATCGTAACAACCAGCAACTAGAGTGTCAACTTTATGGATTATAGTTTCGTAACGTTACAGAGGTTTGAAAAGGAATTGATCCTGTGGTTTCAACAAAACTTGTCGTATTTTTGGCACCTAAAGTAAATTGTATTGTGATCGTTGGAGGATCATTTGTGGTTGCTTGCGAACAAGTAAAGGAACATCCTGAAACTGAAACCGCATTTGTATCAATCAATGATGCGCTATTTGAAGTAATGGAAGTGGAAGCACCAGCAGGACAACTAAAGATTGTTTGCTTCGCATCACTTATAGAGGTAATCGTAATACTTGCTTGTGTTACCGGCGTAGTACAAGCTGCGGGAGCATCAAGACTTTTTGCATATCGAATACTCTTAACCATTTGTGCAAGCGTCGCATCACCATTTTGCTTAAGAGAAATAAGAACATCGGACTTTTTGCCGGCTCGAAATGATACAAAAAGAACAGTAATAATAACTGTCGTAACACTCGCAAAAACAGCCATTGATACAAGAAGCTCAATAAGAGAAAATCCTTTTTGTTTACGAAAATGTATTTTCATGGCGCTGTAACTGGATTAACTGTTGAAAAGCAAGAAGAAATTTGACTCGTATGACAATAAGTACCTGATTGACATTTACTATCTGTCCATGACACGACAATTGCTACCTGAGCCAAATTAGCTCCGCAACTTCCATTTTGTTGTATCTGCACCGAACGAATAAAATTATCAACGTTTGCAACAGTACATGATGGTTTTGCAGATCCTAAGACAGTTTGTCCTTTCCCAAGACAATATAAACCATTATATGTACTAAAGCCAGTATAGCTGCTATTTCTTATTTTAAGAACTGTTTCCATGCCATCTTGTCCATATTTTGTTGCCAAATCTTGATTTTTGATATATTGGGCGTTACTCAAAGAGGATATAGCAAGTATCGTAACAGATGTTATGACAACTGCTGCTATTGAAAGTGCTAATAATACTTCAATTAATGTTTGTCCTTTCATACCTTAATTAACGGATATACTACCTGTCCCACCAACTGTGATAGTCTTTGCTTTTCCATAGCCATTTATCGTAACAGTACTTACTGATCTAACGACTCCAGTTGAAACAGCAAAAAGAATAGGAGTTGTTGCTCCCGCTGCAAACGTAACTTGTGAAGGTAGCGTACCAGTTGACAACGTATATACTGTCGTATCACAAACTACTTGCAATAAGTATGTTGAAGTCGCGGTTGAGATCGATACTTGATATCCTTGCAATACTTTTGTCCCACATTGTGATGGTTTGACTTGCGTCAGAGATCTTGATTTAGCGACATTTAATACAGAGACAATATTGGCAACCGACGTCTGAAATGTTTGCGATCTATTATAGGAATCAAATGCAGCCATACTCGAAAAGAGTAAAGCACTCATCACAGCAAAAACTACTAAAATCTCAATAAGCGTAAAACCTTTTTGCATTCTAAATATTATGGATTATTCAACGTGTATGACCAATTTGTCGTACCACCGCTGCAGTAAGTAGCATTGTTGCTAGTATCTTTTTGTATATCACTGACATTTTCCAAACAGGAAGTAAGCGTATAAGTAGTACCAACTGTCACAACATATCGATAGGTATATTGCCCTGTATTTTTAGGATCACAAGGAACTTTTTGAATATAGGTAGACGTACCAACTTTCCAAATCCCACCACAAGCAGGCAATGCAGCAGGATAGGCTGCGTTATCAGCTCGATAAAGTTCTAAGGCTGCTTGGATCTGTCTCAGGTCAGATTTACGTTGAGCATCTCGTGCTTTTTTGAGCTGTTGAACAGGATTAATAATAACGATGATTACTGTACCAAGTGTACTAATCAATGCTATCACCACCAGAATCTCAATTAATGTAAAACCTCTCTTGTTCTTTCGAAACATAAACCCCTTTCTTGTATTCATTGTAACTTGTTAATGAGAAATTGTTAAGTGCCATATTACTAAGAGTATCTGTTGACCCCAAAAAAGACTTATAAACGTCCCTGCTACTAAAAATGGCCCAAAAGGAACCGTGCCACCTTGGAGTTTTTTACGTTTTATCAAAACTAAAATAAGAGAAATGATCGCACCACTTAAAAATGCGATATAAAGGCCAAGTACAATATTTGGAAATCCCAACAACAATCCCATGAGAAAAACATAGACTACATCTCCAAAACCCATCCCGCGGCCTTTGGTGATAAAAAAAAGCAAAAGGAAAAACAGAAATGCACCAAAAGCAGACAATAAATCGTTTAGCAATAAGGATTGTGTCGTCAATAATATATATCCGAGAGAAATAATTATAGTTGGGAAAATAACAACGAAGGGAAGAATACCATATTTCAGATCGGTAAAAAATAAAATGATTAGTGTTGAAACAATAAAAAGATAATAAAAAGTTTCCGACAGCATGCCAGTATGCAATGCAATAAAAATAAATAAAAGACCTGTTAGTAGCTCAACAAGAGGGTAGTAAAAAGAAAGTTTTTTTTGACAGTAGCGACATCTGCCAGCCAAAAAAACATAGGAAAAAAGAGGAATGAGGTCAAAAAATCCCAGCTTTTTTTTACAAAAATCACAGTGCGAGCGTCCCTTTATAATACTTTCTCCGTTTGGCAAACGATCAGTAACAACATTGAGAAAACTCCCCACACAAATCCCAAAAAGAAAAAGAAAAACTAAATAAAACACATCCATACTATTAGTATAGCGTACTACTGATAGGGTTGGTACGCAATTAAAAAATCTATATATAACTTTAATCAAAGTAGATAAAATGCTATTTTAACTATTGACAAATATCTTATTGGATGAGGTATAGTTATAAGAGAGAATAATTTTCAGGCAGAGAATCATCCTGTGAAAAAACAAATATTTACAAACATTTTCTTTTTCCTCCTTTTCTTTTTTGCTAGTTTTTTTCCAGTTCTTGCTGCAGAACCACCTCTTCCAGCAATCAACGCACCATATAATTTACGAGACAGATTTTCAACAGATCTTTTTACAGGAACGGCAACATACTCATACGAGATTAAAGTACCAAAAGGAACTGATGATTTAACGCCAAATATTGGGTTATCTTACAACAGCGCAGGAGCTCGAGATTTTTACCAGCGAGTAGGTACTGGTTGGCAGTTAACACAAAATTATGTCGAGAGAGATGTTAATTTTACCCCAGGCGATACAAATGACGATAAATTCAAACTTCATTTTAAAGGAAATGTCTATGATCTCGTGTATGTTTCAGGAGATAGCAGATATCATACAAAGATTGAATCAAGTTTGAATATAACGAAATTAGCCACAAGTGGAACAAATGATTATAGTGAATATTGGCAGGTGATAACTCCAGATGGCACAAAATATCGATTTGGCTATGCTTTTCAATCAGAACTTGTTTGTAATGGTCGCAGTTATGTTGCAAGTTGGAATCTCGACCAAGTAACAGACATGCATGGTAATAACATTTATTATACGTATACTGAAAGCAATGGAACATCATACATTAGCCAAATAAAATATAATAATGACCAATCACGAGAAGTCGATTATACTTATGGAACAAGTTCGTATACCAAACAAGTTTATATCCAAGGATGCAATGTCACAGAATCTTCACAATTGACTAATATACAAGTAAAAATTGGAACCAATCTTATTCACCAGTATGATCTTTCATATAGTACCGCAGGCGATAATCAACAGCTACTGCATGCTATCACAGAAAAAGGGACTGACGGGACTTCTACGCTTCCCGCAACAACATTTGACTATAAAACAGAAAATAAAACGTGGAATACAACTCCGCAAACATGGGTCAATAATGCACCTATGGATGTTAATCTCACAAAAAGTGACGTTGAGCTAGCTGACGCGAATGGTGATGGACTTTTGGATATTGTAAAGAGTGAAGGCAACGGGACAAATCTCTGGAAAGTTTGGAAAAATAATGGAAGCGGTTGGAACACCACATATGAGACATGGGTCAATAATCAACCTATCGATGCCAAACTGGATAGACCAGATACAAAATTAATGGATGTAACAGGAGACGGACTGCCTGATATTGTCAAAGCAGCTGATGCTTCGTCTTGGAGAATTTGGAGAAATACAGGAGCAAGTTGGAGTACCTACCAGGAAAATTGGGCGGATGTACATTCATATGGAAGCCAACATTACCTAGGTAGTGGTGTAACAAAGCTGGTCGACGTGACTGGAGATGGACTGCCTGATATTGTCACAGGAGACGCAAACCTATGGAGAGTTTTCAGAAATACAGGAAGTGGATGGAATAATACGCCTGAAACATGGACGACAAGTATACCCCAAGCACTTGATGATCCTACATTTCGTATTATGGATGTGAATGGCGATGGACTAGCTGATATTGTGAGAGCAACGGCAAATGGCACGAATGATACCTGGCAAGTTTGGAAAAATAATGGCAATGGCTGGAATTCTTCTCCTGACAACCCAGCATGGATAAATAATGCCGGAATTGATGCTAACTTTAGTATGACCAATGTTACTGTACAAGATGTGAATGGCGATGGGCTTCCTGATATTGTCAAAAGTGATGATCTTGGCTCGGCTGATAAATGGAAAGTCCTTCTTAATCAAGGTAATAGCTGGTCAACTACTTGGGAAACATGGATTGATCCATCATCCAATGTGGACCTATCACTGCAAGCAACAACACAAATGGCAGATGTCAACGGAGATGGATTGCCAGATATTATTAAAGGCTATGATACGAACAATCCCGGAGGATCGGATACGTGGCAAGTCTATAAAAACAACGGAAACGCTCCTGATTTGCTTTCCGCTGTTCATACTTCACAAGGAGCAACAAATAGCTTCAATTATGCTCAAGCGGTTGTACCCAGTTTGGATACCGTATCAACAGCAACATATAGTGGTCAATACTTTAATAATCAAACTTTGTCTGGTTCTCCAACGGTAACACGAACAGATTCTGTCATAAATTTTGCCTGGGATACAGGTTCACCCGATCCTTCAGTCTCATCAGATCAATTTTCTGCTCGCTGGACGCAGACTCGATCATTGTCAGCAGGCACCTATATTTTTAATGTAGTCGTTGATGATGGATTCCGTTTATATGTCGATGGAGAATTGCTCATTGATCAATGGAATGATCACGGTCCAAGAAACTTCGCCGCGTCAAAAGCATTAACTGACGGAACTCATACTATAGTTGTGGAATATTATGAAAATACTGGAGGAGCAACAATACTGTTTACCTACCAAAAAATAGCCCTTCCGTTCCCACTCTGGCAAGTCTCACAAATGACAACCAACAATGGCATGACAGGATCTGAGCTTACCAATGATGTCACGACATATAGTTATAAAAATGCCTTCTATAAATTTGAAGATCGTGAATTTAGAGGATATGGTGAGGTTGATACCGTTGAGCCAAACGGGTCAAAAAGCCAAAATATTTTTAACCAAGACAATGCTGTCAAAGGAAAACCTGCAAGTATACAAACAAATGATTCGTCCAACAACCCATACAGCAAAACTGAAGATACATGGAGCAATACACTTACCAACGGAGTTTATACAGCTAATTTGAACTCGGAAAAAAATTACACCTACGACGGTTCATCAAGCAATCCCAAAGTAACACAAGATGATTATCAGTACGATAGTTATGGCAATGTCACCAAAAAATCAGAAAAAGGTGATATCAGCACTGCGAGTGATGATCGTTTTATTTACAACGAATATACAGTTAATCTCACTGCATGGATTGTAAATACACCAAAGCATTCCTATCTCAATGCCTCAGATGACTCGACAAAAGTTAGTGAAAACTGGTTCTACTATGATAATAATACGGATTGGAATACTTCACCTACCAAAGGCGATTTGACCAAAGAAGTAAAGCGGCTTGATACAATGGGTGACACCAACCCTGTCACGCAATATGCCTATGATACCTATGGCAACCAAACATCAGTGACGGACGCCAACAGTCATACGACAACCACAGCTTATGATTCAGCAACGCATACCTATCCAATAAGTGTTACTAACGCCAAAAATCAAACGATAACGCTAAGCTATGATCTGGGAACAGGCAATTTGTTGTCCAAAACCGATCCCAATAGCAAGACAACTTCTTATACCTATGATGTTTTTGGAAGAATTCTCAAAGAAATCAAACCCTATGACTCAACGAGCTACCCGACAACGGTTTATCAATATCTCACTGATGGTACGGCACCAGAAGGAGTGCTCGTCTCAAAAAGAGAAACAGCAAGCGCATCAGGGACACTTGATACCTACACGTGGGTAGATGGACTCAATAGGACTGTCCAAACAAGAAGTGAAGCCGAAGATACAAGCCTACAAACCGTGACCGATATCTCGTATGATACTACTGGACAAGTTGCCAAAATCACTGTTCCTCATTTTGATACGCTCACCGCAAGTTATGCATCAGCTGCGGCTGGCATAAGAAGTACTCAAACATCGTATGACCCGATTGGCAGACCCAATATCATCACCAATCCCAAAGGTGACACTAAGACAATTGCCTATGATCACTGGAAAGAGACTAGTGTAGATGAAAATGGTCATATCAAGAGAAATTACTCCAATGCATTTAACAAAATTGTCAAAATCGATGAAGTTGATGGTGGACTGACGTACTCTACAAACTATGCATACAATCCTCGCGACCAACTATCATCCATAAATGATACATCAGGCAATAACACATCATTTGTCTATGATTCACTGGGCAGAAAGACGTCGCAAACAGATCCTGATATGGGAACATGGCAGTATACGTATGATGATGTGGGGAATCTTAAAACACAAAAAGACGCCCGAAATATCACAACGACAAGAACCTACGATGAATTGGACCGGCTCAACAAGTTAGACTATCCGACAGATACAGACACGACATTTGCTTATGATACTGGTAAGGTTGGGACTCTCGCCATCGCAACCGATAGCGCTGGCATGGTGAGCTATCAATATGACGATCGCTTACGAAAAAAACAAGAGCAGCGCTCAATAAATGGAACAACCAAAACAACACAATGGGGCTATGATTCATTGGACCGAACTGCAACCCAAACCTACCCTGATAATGAAGTTGTTACCTATGCCTTTAATACTCAGGGAGAAATTAATTCGGTGACAGGATCATCAACAATCATGAGCAATATTGATTACAACGCTCTCGGGAAAATCACCCAAAAAGATTTTGCCAATGGCTTGACGACCAATTACACCTACAACACCAACGATTTCCGACTGAATAGAATCCAGACAGGAACTGTCCAAGACATGAATTACACCTACGACAATGTTGGTAATGTTGCTACTCGTACCAACAATTTGACCAGCAAGACAGAAAATTTCACCTATGATGATTTGGATCGACTCAAGACAGCAACAGAATCAGCAAGCGGCTACAACTATGCTTATGAATACAACCCAATTGGTAATTTGACGAGATTTACCAATGCAGGAATCGCAACCGACTACACGTATGGACAAACAGCAGGTCCCCATGCCTTAACCATTGCCTCAGGCAGCGCCCAACAGGCATCACCATCGGGAACCGAAATTTTGGGCACGACCTGGACCTTAACTGGCAACAATGGAAGCGCAGAAGCTGATAAAGGCATTGCGTCAAGCGCTCTCTCTGGCATGAATTCGGTCCAGATCACCTTTAATCTCCATGGGACGTCATTTGGCAGCGGGGATGATGAGGCATCTGTTGTTTTCATCCAAAATAATGACTGGCGCGCAGCAAATGTCATCGTCAATGGCGGACAAAACGGTTTGAACGGCTCGCAAACAGTTACCATTCCAATCAGCAGCTTCCATAAAGTTGGGGACGCAAGTGTTGTCCTCGATCCCAATCAAGCTGTTTCAAATCTCCATGCGAGATTCTGGAATAGCGGATTGTTCTCTGTCGATATTACGAGCGTGAAATTGATTTCTGCAAGTGGGAGTGGCGGAGGAGGATCAACCAATTTGGCACTGAATAAAACAGTCACAACGTCATCTGTTGAGAATAATGATTCGACATTGGTCGGAGGTAAAGCAGTTGATGGAAGTACTTCAACTCGCTGGTCGAGTAGTTTCAGCGACCCGCAATGGATGTATGTCGACCTTGGCTCATCACAGAGCATTAATAGAGTAAAGCTAGTTTGGGAAACAGCCTATGGATCAGCGTATCAGATCCAGACCTCAAATGACGCGACCAATTGGACAACAATTTACAGCACCAGCAGTGGTGATGGCGGCACAGATGATCTGACAGGACTTTCAGGGACAGGAAGATATGTCAGGATGTATGGCACAAGCCGAGCAACCATCTGGGGCTATTCACTCTATGAATTTGAAGTCTACGGTACAAGCAGCGGTGGAACCACGACGACCAATATTGCACCCAATGGCACAGGTTACAAATGGTGGGGGTTAAGCTCCTCAACCAGTAACAATAACAAAGTCGCAGCAAGTGGACTTAACGATAGTAATATGACGACAGATGTGAGACTCGACAATGGGACAGATGAAGCAGCAAATGTATGGGAAGGAGCAGGAGTGACCTTCTCTGCGACACAAAGTGCCATAACTTCAATTGAATTTACCAATGGTACGTGGGAAACGTCTTTGGATGGTTCATATATTGCCAATTTCAAATTACAGTTCACCACCGACGGGACTACCTGGACTGATTCGGGATGGAGTAATACACCAAGCTATCCATACAACTCCTCTTCTGTAGCAGGACAGACGTACACTTTTACAGGAAGTGCAACAGCAATCAAAGGAGCCAGAGTAGTAGGACAAGTACATAGTAGTAATCCAGGAGCAAGTTCATGGTATGACAATGCAAGAGAGGTAAAGATCTATCAAACAACAAGTACTGGAGGAGGATCAGGTTCAAACGGAGGAACAGGCACCTACACCTACGATGCTGATGGAAATATGACTTCTGATGGGGCGACGTGCTATGAGTACAATGAGGCAAATCAGTTAAAGAAAGTTAAAAGGTGTAGTGATGGACAAGTTATCGCAGACTATGTCTATGACTATAACGGAAACAGAATGGTGAAGAAAAATTACACTAATGGAACTTTAGCTAATACTATGTATTCCTGGAGTGATAGTTATGAAACAAAAGTTATCAATGGTGGAGGGACAGAGAACACTTCATATTACTTCGCCAACGATCAGTTGATTGCCAAAAAAGATAATTCTGGTAACAGAACCTACTTCCACAATGATCATTTAGGATCAACATCGGTAGTTACCAATCAATCAGGTACAGTGGTAGAAACAACTGCCTATGACCCTTGGGGGAAGATAAAGAGTGGAGGAACTGCAAGCAAATTCAATTACACAGGCCAGGAACACGATAGTGAAACAGGTCTCGATTACTACAATGCGAGATATTACAGCTCAGACATTAGAAGATTCACTCAACCTGATGATATTATCCAAGACGTATACAACCCACAAGATTTGAATAGGTACACTTATGCAAGAAATAATCCCCTTCGATATACTGATCCATCGGGGCACAGTATTATTGATACTATTATAAAATATGCCACGAAGATTCCAGTTATTGGATCTCTTATAGCAAAAATACCTGTAGTTCAGCAGTATACTCAGTGGGTAGAATCACCAAAAGTAACCACAGCTAAAGAAGTGGTAAAACAGGTAACATCAAACACCACCGTTCAAAAAGCAGCAACTACGGCAACATCGCTTACAAAACAAGCAGAAAATATCGCAGAAAAAAATACTACTAACATAATAAATACAGGTTCCAAAATTACATCAGGAGGAAAAACGATAGGGAATATAACAAGTAAATGGTATAAATCAACCTCAAAAACTGTTGAAGACGCAATCGATTTCCATCTTGAAAAACATGGTGCAGGAAGAACAGCCGAAGAGTATACAGAGGATGCATTACAATTTTTTAAAGAGAATCGTGATATAATGAAAAACACAATATTAAAAGATGGAACTCAGGGGGTAAAAATAAGAATTGGTAATCAAGGTGGATATTTTACACCGGAAGGGAAAATTGTTACATATTGGGATAACTAGTTTATATGTCTATGTCAATAATTAATAATAAACAAATAATAAAGCTTAAAAAGTTATTTGAGGAACATTTTGTAAGAGCCTTTCCTCATATTTCATATCTAAATGATGAACTACAAGATATAAAAGGCGAAATTGCACTATATGATGGACATATAGCTGGACTTATTAGTTCATATTTTAAAAAAGGTCCTATTAATAGAGACCTTATTAAAGTTGATTCCGAGTTAGAGATACGACTACAAAATTTTCATCCACAAAACTCTCAAGAAGAAAAAAGCTTAAAAGACTTAACTAACTATAAACATAAAGTAGACGAAATAGCCTCAACGTTATTAAACTTGATAGGATAATTCAGATATTACAAGCTACAATTTAACAAGATCACAAGCTGAAAATTCTATAACAATACATCCAGGATCGACAAAATAACAGATTTAATAAAAAATTCTGAAAATGTAGAAGGAGTATTACAAAAAAATGGTAACTTGCTTCGAATTGTAGATGCTGGTAAAATAATAGGTACGGATATTAAGACAGGACAAGAAACAACGTTATATACTGTTATTACAAAATATAATGTAGTTAGTCAAACTGAGAATCTTGTAACAACTCACCCAGGATTACCTTATTAATTATATGGCACAACATATAGGAATAGAAAAAGTTAATGAACGAGGAGAAATACTAAATAATTTTCATGTAAATTTTGCAGCTGTTGTAAATATTTTGGAAGAAATTGATGAATACCAAAAAAAATACCCTTGGATTGCTACTATAGATCCTTATGGTGACACCATTTTTAACCGTATACAAATACCCTTCGTCGTTGAAGACTTGAAAAAATTACAAAAGGATAAAGATGAATTAACAAATACGATTAACGAATTAATTGACTTTTTTGAAAAAGTCGATATTCATGAATATTTAAAATTTATAGGTGACTAATTACCACATTGCCTCAAGTGTTTTTTGTTAATAGTTACAACCTTCTATTCCCTACACCTACGATGCTGATGGAAATATGACTTCTGATGGGGCAACATGCTATGAATACAATGAGGCAAATCAGTTAAAGAGAGTGAAGTTGGCAAGTAATAGTGCAACTCTTGCAGAGTATGTCTATGACTACAACGGCAACAGAATGGTGAAGAAAAACTATACCAACGGTAGTCTTGCCAACACTGTTTACTCTTGGAATGATAGTTATAAAACAAAAGTCATTAATGGTGGAGGAACTGAGAGTACCAGTTACTATTTTGCCAATGCACAATTAATTACAAAAAAAGACAACTCAGGCAACAGAACCTACTTCCATAATGATCATTTGGGTTCAACATCGGTAGTTACTAACCAATCAGGTACCGTATTGGAAGCAACTTAGCAAAACACTACTCTAATGCATCTACAACTTCTCTCTTGACAGCAAGTTTGTTGGTTGCAGCAGTAGAATTTTTTAAATATGCTATTACTCCAATTGGATTATTTATTTGGTGTATCGCTCTCTATGTTGCATATATGGGATTAAGACCAATAAAAATCTAGCTATTTGGAAATGTGAATTAACAATAAAGAACCAGCACATAAGGATGCTAAGTAAATGCTTCTCGTGCTACAATAATATTGTATATGAAAACTAGGCTTTATGCGATTCTTATTGGAGGAACACTCCTTATCATAACTGGACTTGTATTACTCTTTACCTCAAAAAATAGTAACACCAAACACAACTATGCCAATGAAGTAGTCGTAACACCAACAGTATTTGTGAAGCTATCTCAAAAGAATAATATCAATACCTCATCCTGGGAAACCTTTGAAGACAAAAAACTCAAATTTACGATGAAACACCCGATCAACGTCATTCTTGATCCGAGACAAACCTCAGAAGGAAGAATAACAGCATTTGTTTTTGCAGAAGATAAAGATCAACTGCTACCAGGTAAAATACCAGTTCTATATATCGCAGATACGGGTAAGATTGGTATAGATGGTTTTTCAGCGTTTCGAAAAGGGGATTGCGGCACACAATGTACAGTATCATACAAAGATGTCTCGTGGGTAAATATCAATAATGCGTATGGTGTCAAAAATCCCTTTTCCAAAGATAGTCTTAACTATTTTTTGACCGATAAAAACCGCACTCGTTCAGTAGTGAATTTTTATGTTGGCGGCTATACAAAAGACGAAAAAATAGTACAAGCAAAAGTAGATATATTTGAGCAAATGATAAAGACAATACAGTTCACAAAATAACAGATGTTTTTTAAACGCTTTCTAAACCAACTTTCTATATCGAATTCCGGCGCCTTCACCCAGCCGCTCAACCTTTTTCAGCTCTAATAGCTTATTCAGTACTTGATTTATCGTAGAACGAGCAACATCTGCTTTCGCAGCGATTTCTTGCGGTGAAGCTTGCTCAACAGTTTGTAAATATTCCCACACCGCTAACTGTTTGGGGGACAGGAGGGTCTCGATATTTTCTGCTGTTAATAACCCATTAGCCATCTGAGATTGTTTTAATAAAATAGTAAGGAAAAAGTCCAACCAAGTTGTGACATCTTCTTTTTCGGTTTTGAATGTTTTTTGGCTTTTCCTCAGAGCCAAATAATAATCTGGTTTATTTTCTTCAATTAATTTCTCGTGAGATACATAAGGCATATACAAATATCCTTGTTGTAATAACAGTAAGTTGGTTAAGACACGAGATAATCTCCCATTACCATCTTGAAACGGATGAATATTCAAAAACTCAACTATGAAATTACCAACAACAAGCAGAGGATGATACCTCTTTTCAGTTAGTGCTTGCTTCGTCCATTCAATAAGCTCTGTCATTTCTTTCGGAGTAAGATAGGCAAGAGTAGTATCAAAAAGCGTACCGACGGATTTCCCCTTTGCATCTATCATTTCTACTTTGTTTTCTTGCTTTTTATAATCGCCTCGATGAAGTGTATCTTTTTCAACATATTTAAGAAGCTCTTTATGAAAATGTTTGATAAGCCCTTCATTAAATACTTGTTCTTCCCAACTGTCAAAAACATTTAATAATAATTCATAATATCCTTGTACTTCTTGCTCATCACGATTGGTAAATTTTTGTATAGAAATATCACGAAGCATTTTTTCAATATCTTCGTCAGATAATTGAGAACCTTCAATACGAGTTGAAGCTCCAGTTGAAGTAATCAAAACATAACGCTTTAAGCGTCTCAAGGCTTGAGGACTAAGTTGCGATCCTGCAACCCATCTGCCCTTTAATTCGTCAATTTGAGCTATCTTTACCCAAATTTCCTGAGAAATATTACTAAATCTTGTTTCAAAATCTGCCATATATTTGATATATATAAGATTGTATAAGATTATATAAGGTAAGTCAAGAATTTGATGTATTTAGCTTCCATCTTTAAAAGGGCTTACTTAACAACTGAAATTTATCATTATGTTATGATAAAAAATTTGGTACTTCCATCGCATCATTTCAAGTAAAAGGGGCTCTTATTACTCATAATGCTGCTTCAGTGAATAACGAACGCCTATGAGGTTCTTTGCGCGATCATCTGGGTAAGCCCAGGCTTTCGTAAAATGATCAAAAGTGACTTTTCTATTTTCAAAAGGAGGCAAGCCAGGATCATGCAAAAAAAGGTCCTTTTCATCACAACCAACTATGACAATAAAATGACCTACATAACCATCTTTGTTATTTAATGCTCGTGCATTTATATTACATATCACTAAATAGCCATCGTCGAGTAATGCTTTGATATCCTCTATTTGGGGTAGTTTTCTTTGATAATTATGATATGTAAGATATTCTTTATAGAGTTTTTGCTCTTGAGGAATATCACTATTTGCTATTTGAAGCTTGCCAATTTCATGTCCATAGGTTTTCAATAGATAGTCTTCTCCTGTTTGCACAAATTCTTCAGCATCAAAATCTTCAATATTCACAACCTTGAATCCCATTTTATATAGATTTATCAGACCTTGCGTCGGCCAAGTCCAAAAACCTTTTCTCTTTGCAGTCATTTCTTCAAGCTCTTTCCAACTGTATTCTTTATCAGGTAGAAAATATTTCAAAACAGAACGAAGTGCTGCTTGATAACAATGGGTATTATCAAGATTGGCATAAAAAGGAACCTTATAATGAATCATGTAAAAATTATAATACTTTTGCGATAACTCGTACAGGTGCGCCAGTCGTCAGCATATGATCGTTGTTGCCATCTTTTTCGATAAAGGTTGTCTGTGTTAGACTCGCCTGTGGGTCTCCGGGAAAAACCGTCCAGGTGCCGAAAGGTTTAAAAGGAGAGCACTTTGCTCCTGATTGGATATCTATGGTCTTCTTTGGTTCCGTTCCTATTGTTGTTGCTAGAAAAAAGTTGTTTCTAAGAAAATAGTCATTAGTTGTTGGAAATATATTACCAGACGCTCTTAAATCAATTATTTGATTAGGGACAGAATTAAGGGAATCATAGATATGACCGCTCAATGTAACAATGCCAGCAGGAGTAAGAACAAAATTTAGTGTAGTATTTATCGAAATATTTTGACTGAGAGCAACTGCTGAAAAAAAGTTACTTCCAGAAGGAGGTGTTATTTGGACATTACAGATTCCTCCAGAAATTAAAAGCGTATAATCGCCTGAGCTGTCTGTTGTCGTACTATCTAAATTAGTATCATTAACACTTACTGTTACACCAGTAATTGCAGTTCCTGATGAATCTTGAACATGTCCCGAAAGAGTAAAGGTCGATATTGTTGTGATTGATTAAAAATATTATTGCCTATTAACTTAGGAATATTTAAAGAGTGAACATCATTATTTAAAATAATGTAGGTCTTGTCATCCCAGACAAATCCATTAGAAAGAGCATTGAAAAAAACAATAATATGAATTGCTTTGAGATTTGTTAAGGGGGAGAATAAACTTTTGAAAGAAAACTCCTGCTCTGGCTCGGACATATAACAATCTTACAATAGTAGGAAGACTTGTTCAATTACATGCCGTCTCTACATCTCCGTGTGGATGATGCCGACTGTTTGTTCATCTTTCTCCGAAGCATTAGTCGCAACTTTTCTTGCGCTTTCCTCATGATAGACAGGAAGTGTAAACACAAACATCGCACCCTTACCACGGCCCTCTGATGCAACAGTGATAGTCCCTCCATGCAACTGAATAATCGAACGAGAAATATAGAGACCAAGCCCTGTACCTTGAATTGAACGATCAGAAATATAAGAACCAGCAACTAGACCAAACTTCTGGAACAACTTAGAGATATCCTCAGGAGCAATACCAGTCCCAGTATCTTTCACCGTCGTCTCGACCATGTCTCCCTTTTGGGCAAAAGAAACAGTTACCGTCCCATCCTTTGGCGTAAACTTGAGAGAATTCCCAATCAGATTAAAAAGAACTTCTTTAATCTTATCCGAATCAGCCAACACAGGAGGAAGAGACTCAACTTTATTGAGTTGCAGCATCACACCAAGCTCTTGAGCGTGAGGCATCACCTCATCAAAAACTTCTTGCACCAATTGCTCCATCGCAACTGCTCCCACTTCTATCGTAATCCGTCCTGAGTCGATGCGGGAAACATTGAGCATGTCACTGACGAGGCGTATCAACCGATCTGAGGAATTATAAGCACGTTGCAGATAAAATTTTTGTTTTTCGGTCAGCTCTCCACCGCGACCATCAAGAGACATCCAAAGATATGATTTGATCGCTGTCATTGGAGTACGAAGTTCGTGCGAGGCAACTGAGACAAATTCATCTTTGAGTCGATCTAATTCCTGAAGCCTTATATTTTGTGATTGAACTTCGTTGTACAATAAACTGTTATCAAGCGCGATACCAATAATCTCAACAAGGCGATTAATAAGATCTCTGGTATATTCAGAAATTTTTTGCTCTTCATCAGCCAGCGCGATAACCATCACACCGATCAACTCACCCCGGACGATCAGTGGAAAAACAAAAACTGATTTTACTTGTTGGAGCGCTTGCTGAATTGGTGAATTGGCGAGTATCTCTTTTGATAATAAAACATTCTCCAAAGTGGTGGAGGATTTTTTGGTTAAATCATTTACTGCTTGAATGAGAAGATTTTCTGTCTGAGTGAGAGATAATTCTGTGAGGTAGGGGATTGAGATATTTTTGGATGTTTCGGAAAAGGCAATTCTTTTGAGGACTTTTTGTTCTTTGTCATGAAGAAAAAGGGCAACGATTTCAAAACCTGCTTCATTGACTAAAAGAGAAGTGACAAGTTGGGCGATTTCATTGGCGTGGGTAATTGAGTTGAGGATAATTTCATTGATTTTTTGTAGAAGAGAGAGGGTTTTATTGCGTTCGGCAAGTTCAGCACCTTTTTTGTACATTTCTTGATTGATATGTTCAGCATCGTTGGATGGAGAAGTTGTTTTTGGAGATAATAGGCTGATAAATTTTTTGAACATGGATGAGTTAACAAAAACTATTCTATCAATAGAGTAGCACTATAAAGATCCTATCTCAAGATCTCTGGGAGTTCATTGTTTGGAATTTTTGTCTTTATCTCACGTACTGCTTCTTTACAAACTTCAATTGAAGCCTGGCCAAACAGTTTTGCGTATTGTTTTACCAAATCGGTGAGGACTCCTTTCTCGTTACCATTGATCTTGACATTGCCGGAATTGCTAACCTCAAGTCCTGCAATCTTTTTTGCTTGTTCTAACGCAATAGGACCAATAATCGCTTCTTGGTTTTTAATAATTTTTTCCGCCACTTGTGCAAATATATCCATAAAAATGTATGTTAGGAGTCTTTCGCATCCATACTGGAAATACCAAACCCCATTGCAAACATTGCTGCAACAAAAAAGAGGTCAATAGGATGTCCACCATAGTATGTGCCCAAAGTAGTTGTATAAGAAAATGAAAAATCTGCAAGAAACATTAATACAAAACCAAACAGAACAATAATTATGGGTAACTTATATTTACCTCCAAGGTATTTTAAAGAAAGTCCATACACAAGAAATGCAATCGTTATAATAATGACATCCCCAATAGGGTAGACAAAATCAAAAAACACTTTTAAAAGATTACCGCCAGCTGTAATAGATCCGCCACGAGCAACTTTCACTAATAAATAATATGAAACAGCAATAGAAATTATTGGCAAGACAATTAAATATAACTGTCCTATCTTCCTTTTTAAACCGTACTTAACACCAGTAGCTTGAGATAAATAAATAATTCCAGTGATCCAAAGAGGTAATGCGAGAGTAAAAAAAACATCTGCTAGAGACGGATAGGGGATATTACTATTTAAGAAAAAAACATAATATGAAAAAACAAAATTCCCTACAGCCCAAGTAAATATCCCTAAAGATAAAAAAACGATTCCTTTTCCTACAGCACTTTTAAAATAACCCCAATGTTTTGCCGTAAGTAATCCTAAGATACCGCCAAAGAGAGCAATAAGATCTATCGAAAGTCCCCAAAATTTGTTAACTTGAAGATTTTTGACACCTGATAGATATAATCCACTCCACAAGATAAACATTATAACTAAGCACCCCAGAAGAAAAGAATTTTTTGGATTTAGTCTCATATTTATTGTTGAAAAATAGTATCCATTATTAAATATACTCTGCTTGTATTGTTTGTCAATATGACACTAATATGTTATTCTTTTGCAAAATCTATTGCTGTAAATTTTGTTTTAAATCCGATCCTTTGATAAAACTTGTGGGGATAGTGTCCTGCTTCAGTTGCTAAAAAATGATAATTATGCCCTTTTTCTATCGACTTTTTGACACAATGTAATGTTGCTAATCTTCCAAACCCTTGTCCACGAACGTGACGTACAGATCCAACATTCGATATATAACCCGCGTCTTCATAGTTTGTTAACGCCGAAACTGCAACAGGTTCTTGATTTTTATAGAAAATAAAACACTCCACCCTCTGAGATTGATGATAGTTATACCATGAATCAGAAATAATTTTTAAATAACCTTCACCGAATTCTCCATAAGGATTTTGCGGATCATCTTTTTGATAGCATTTATTAAAAATATCTAAAAATATCTCGAGCTCTTGATCACTACTAACACTTATTACTTTATAATCTGCTGGTAAATGTACTGATGCTTGCTCATAAAACATCCAAGAATCCTCATAAGATATTTTGTATCCTTTTCTCGTTAACAATTCCTTAAGAGGATATAATTCTGGTTTGTCTTCAAAATATATTGATGGAATTCTTTTCAGCTTGATAAATGCTTGTGCTAAATTATCGATTTCTTGTTCAGACATTACTCTTTTTACTAAGGCAAAATTCCAATAAGTTGCTTCGTCAGCTTGACAAAATGTAAGAATTGACTCATTGAATTTGGTTAACTTATCAAATATAATTCCAGATTGCATATGTAAATATGTGTCTAAAAACTCTGCATTTGTCATCTTTTTTTGTTTATTAACTGTAAGATATAATCAGGGCTTTCTTTAATAAAAGTATCCCATTCACTTTTTTTTCGTTGAACTGTCGGTATATGAAACTTCGTTATTGCGTCACTAATACCATTCAAAAATCGATCAATATGCTCATCAGTATGACTTGCATTAATCGATGCTCGAAGGCGTGCCTTTCCAGGAGCAACTGCCGGAACAGTCACCGCACTACACAAAATACCATAGTCATATAAAAACTCTTCCAATTCATATGCTTTTTTTTCAACATAAACCATAATTGGAATAATTTGAGAGAACCTCAAGGGAAAATCAATCCCTAAATCAAAAAGTCCTTTAATCATACGATAAACATTTTTCCATAATCTCACGCGAAGCGCCTCTTCTCTTTCTGCAATTTTTATTGCTGCAATGAGTCCTGCTGCAACACTTGCTGGCAAACTGGAGGTAAAGTAATAAGTCGATGTATTTATTTTGAGCATATCTACGATTTCTTTCTTTGCAGAGACAAATCCACCTAAACCACCAAACGCTTTACTTAAGGTGCCCATGAGAAAATCAATTTCATTTGATACGCCAAAATGTTCAGCAGCACCACGACCTCTTTTTCCATAGACACCACTTCCATGTGCATCGTCAATCATGACAGCTGCCTGATATTCATTTGCTAGTTTGGTAATCTGATCCAGTGGAGCAAGATCACCATCCATACTAAAAACACTATCAGTAATAATAAATAAATTTGATTTTTTATGTTCTTCTAATTTTTCTTCAAGGCTTTTCATGTCATTATGCAAATACCGAACATGCTTAGCTCGAGATAACTTTACTCCCATTTGAATACTTCTATGATTTAATTGATCTCCAATTATGACTGTTTCAGTGCCACGGTTGGCTTTTTGATAGAAGAGTTCCATGTAGAAATTAATGTCAGTAATTGCGGAAATTACTCCAACGTTTGCCAAAAGTCCCGTTGCAAAAATTATCGTATCTTCTTTTTCTTTATAATCTGAAAGTGTTTGTTCAAGTTCTTCAAGAATTCTTAAATTGCCTCCTAATTTTCGTGATTCTGAGGTACCATTACTAAATTTAATAAGTGCAGCTTTTGAAGCCTCAATAACTTCTGGGCGCATGCTGAGGCCTAAATAATTATTGGAACAAAAGCTCACAAAAACTTTATTATTGATTCGTAATTCAGGGGAGGCGAGCTGATCAAGAAGAACATCGGGATGGGCCAAATTCTTTTCATATAACTAACGATAATTTTCAATTAAGTCTTTTACTATTGGTTTCATAGGTATGTACCGATGACAAACTTCTGAGATTCTCCATTGCTGGAGATTGGGATTAAAATAACAAAGATGTTAAGTCCGATAGTAATTAGATTATATATCTCTACACCTTTTTTTACAATAGGGATTTTTACAGTTTACACTTTTTTCTGAGGTAATCTATAGAAACCACATACGCCAAACGCTATAAAAGACAAAGCAATAGTATAAAAGAAATCTCCCCAATTCCCATTGTAATAATTATTTGTTGCTAACAATGGATAATAGACCGCAACTGAAATATAGATAAAAATAAAACCAATTAATAAAGAATACATCGGTAGCTTATATCTCCCGCCAAAAAAACCAAAAGACAAGCCAAAAATGACAAGTGATAATGCCAACATAACAATAAGAACAAATGCATAACCAACGTTAAGAATCATTTTTGGGAAAAAAGGTCCCCGAAACAATCCATAATCTTTCATAAAAAAAGTAATAAGAACGAGAGAAAGTAGAGCAACGATTGTTGGACTTAGAATGAAAAAAAGTTTTCTATACTTACCAAACGTACTATATCTTGTCCCTGCCGCTCTGGACAAATAAAATATTCCTATTGCCCATAAATAGAAACTTGAGAAAAACCCAATATCGGCAAGCGACGGATAGGGATGCTGTGTGGCGGTAAAAAGATCGTTATAGGAGAGATATGCATTACCCATTCCCCAGCAGACTAACCCACTTGCAAGACATGTTAAAGCTTTTCCCAAAGAATTTTTCAAAAATCCCCAGGACTTTGCGATATACAAACCAACAAATCCTCCATAAAGAGGAAGTATACTGAGAGATACATTAAAAAGATCATTCCATAAGCCTTTTGTTAAAGTACTCATTTGTATACATATCCAAAAAAACAGATGAAAAATAATATAACCTAGCAATATCTTCTGAAATATATTTATTTTTTTTGCTTGATATACTCTCTCTACAAGTGGACGCAATTTATCCAATTCTTTGGTATCTTGCAAGAACTGTTCAAGTTGATTCCATAAATTGGTAATTGGATCCCAATATTGCAACTCATAACATTTTTTAAAAATATAGATAATATTATCTGTTTCTTGTCGTATAAAAGGAGAAAATCTGCTCGCATCTTTTTGGTAATTTGATAATAATGCTTCATAATATTTTGCTACCTGTAAATACATAAATGAATCATGCATCTTTTTCCGGGCAAAAATTTTTATCAAGGGATGCATGCTGTATCGATCAGGACTTGATTCTTGAATAAAGGAAATTCTTCTAAGCTCAATCATAATGGATTCCATTGTCTCTAGAGGCAGTTTGTTGATAAAGGTAACTGCCTCAAGTGAAAAGTCTTTCCCTTCAAAAACACCTAATGAAATAAAAACATTTCTTGCTTGCTGATCTAAAGCTTTATAACCAATAGTAATTGCTCGAAACAAATTTTTGTCCTCATATGTTAAACGTTGCAAATCAATAGGCGCCTCCTCAAGTTTCTGAAGATAGGCCTCAAAAGACATATGCGCTGTCCTAATATACGTAGAAACTATATGCGCTGCTATATGGACAGCTAAAGGTAGATAACCCAACCTCTCACCAACTGCAAAAATTGTTTCTTGATGTTTCTTTACATAATTTTTATCAAATATTTTTTCAAAAAGTTTAAATGTTTCTTCTTGTGTAAATGCTGGCACAAGAATAGCTCGATAGTGAATCGCAATATTACGAAGATTTTCTTGTGAGGTAATAATAACAGAGCAAGAAGAATTATTCGGCAATAAGAGTGATATAGTATCATGGCTTGTAACATTATCCAAAATAAGAAGAATTTTCTTTTCAGAGAGAAGTGTCCTGACGATAGAAGCACGCACTTGTGTATCCTTGATAGAACGAATATCACGACCATATAACGATGCAATAGATAATAAAATATCCATGATATTTGATGAATCGACTTTATACCACAATACTCCATCAGGGAATTTGTTTCGGAAACGATGTCCTAGTTTGATTGCTAATGCTGTTTTCCCAACACCAGGGGAACCATACAAGAGGAATACTTTACGTTTTTTTATCTCTTTTTCCACCTGATTCACAAGATCATCTCTTCCTGTAAAATGGACGATCTCGCTTGGTACTTGAAAGGGCACTGCAAATTGACTGAGGTGAAGCTCTCTTACTTCTTTTTTCGTTAGATATCCCATCCCTGCCGATTCCAAGATATCATTTGCTTCGTTAATGGTCTTAAGCGCTTCTTTTTCAGAAAAAATTTGAATTATTGTAAGCACAAGGTGTCGACTCGATGGAACTCGGCTCCCTTTTTGCCAATGGGAGAAGATACTATCTTCATAGTAATATCCTTTTTCCGAAAGAACATTGCCAAAAGCCGTAAAGGTTTCAAACTCCGCACGAAGCCTATATTTCTTAAAAAGCTCTGCAAATGATTTCATAATTTGCATATTGTATCAAATAATTCCGTCAACTTTCCTGACAGCTGTGTCATTCAGTTCTTGTTGCTCCTGCGTTACCATACAACGATTATGAGAGAGCGTCTAGAAGCAGTTCTTGGAAACCATAGCATCTATCAAGCTCGAAGAGGGGAATATGAAACAGGACAAAAAATTCCCTTTAGAGTTTCTCCAAAGCCGTTGGAAATGAGTAGTGAGCAGGGAAAAGAAATTCAAGCAATAGGAAATGACATTACGAGCTATTTTTTTGCAGCTGATCAATTATATAGATCTGATGAGCGCGTCAGAGATCTTCTTAACACCGGAAAACCGGAAATATTTCTTACTGAGAAGCCGGCTGATTATTTATTTATCAGACCGGATCTTGTTATTACACCCAATGGATTTACAATTTGTGAAATAGAAACATCCGCCTTTGGTCTTGGCCTAGCCGAAATAGTAAACCGTGGGTATAGACAAAAAGGATTTGAAACACTTGTTGGTGATACAACACTTTCTACGTATGTACAAAAGCTAACACCGGCAGAAGGAACGCTGGTCTATAGTCAAAAAACCAAATCGTATGCCGGACAAATGACATTTCTTGCGGAGAATGTTTTCTCAGGAGAGAAGAGAGCTTGGCATGCAAAGAAAGCAGACTCTGACAACCAAAATACTTTGTATCGCGGTTTTTATTTAAATGAATATCTTGAAGATCCTTCTATAAAGGTACTCTTGGATCAACAAATTGCTACAGGCAATCAGCTTCTTCCTTCTCCTACACCGCATATGGAAGAAAAAGCGCTTCTCTCTTTTGTCTGGGATCGTCGTTTTGAAAAATATTTCCAAAAAGAGCTAGGAGATGGAGCATTCAATCATTTACGAGATGTTATACCCCTCACATGGATTGTAGGCCAAGAACAGCATGTTGCGGTTTCTTTACCCGAAGGAATAAAACATGCTAGCGAGCTTGCCAGCTTATCCAGAGCAAAAAGAGCATTTGTTTTGAAGTCATCTGGTTTCGGAACGCAGAGTTCTTGGGCTGAAGGTGTACATTTTTTGCATGAAAAATCTGCTGAGGGAGCACGATCACTTTTAAACCAAGCGCAAAACGATCAATCAGGACTACATGTCATTCAAGCATTTCATAGAGGAATAAAAGTACCAATGGAGTATCAAGACGCTAAGGGAGAAAACACACCAATGATGGCAAAAGTACGACTTACTCCATATTTTTCTCTTGCCGCAGGACACGAAGGAAAACTTATTGCAATCAAAGCGACAGGATGCGAAAAAACCGATTTTCTTCATGCTTCATCAAGCAGCATTAATACAGCAGTTAGTTCTGTTTGATTTCTCTTTGTAAAATATTTTGTCAACTTTCCTGACAGTTTTGTCATTCCATATCTTTGCTTTCTTAAGTAGTATTTACTTTAAAAGCATGAAAGAGGGAGCAATACTACCACAAAATAAATTAGAAAATAATACTGTTGTTGTCGGAGCAGGTGCTCTTGGTCTGATTGTTGCAAAAAAATTAACAGACCTTGGGCAAATAGTTACTCTCTTAGAAACTGCACCTACTGTTGCTGATGGTCCCTCAATTAAAAACCATGGATGGCTCCATAGAGGAAGTGTCCATTCTCTTTCTGTTTCGGATCCTGAAAAAAAACAAGCTGTTGTTAACAAAATTACCTATGGACATGAATATATTAAAAATTATGCCCGTGAGTGTATTGAAGAACCTTTACATCCTATCTATGCAGTGACGCAAGATCCTCTTCTTGCATTACGAGCTGTTGATACCTGGGAACGTTTGGAAGTCGCCTATAAAGAGATTAAACCTGATAAGTTTTTCCAAAAAGAGCCTGATATTAATCCAGATCTTGTCCAATATGTATTTCAGACAGCCGATTTGAAAATAAATAATAGAATGCTCTATCAAAAACTTCTTACTGATATCCAAAGAAACGGTGGTAAGTATCTAAATAATGCACAATATCATCATACTGGAGAAAAAAGTATTGAAGTCAACTCAAATGGCAGACAATATACCATTGATGCTGAAAATTTTATCTACTGTACTGGAGCTAACTTAGGCGAATCTTATCAAGGACTTACAGATACAAAACTTAATATGGTTTTTTGGAAAAGTCATTTGATACTTCTACCTCGGTTTACACAACAGAGTGTTGTTTCGCTTGACCGTAATCAAGCAATTACAATTACGCATGGAGATTATGCTATTACCAATCGCTCATATGATGAAAAACAAGTTGATACTCCCGATAATGTTGTTTTACAAGAGGAAATTGATGCAACATTTGACACGCTAAGTACTATGTACCCAAAAGTCAAAGAACTCAGAGGGAGAGCAAAAGGAATTGCTTGTATTAAACCTGATATTGCAACAGATGTAACAGGAAGACATTCCGTAGATTCTCATATACTGGAACCTGTTAAGGGTCATGTGTTTGCACTCGCTGGAAAAATGACAGAAGCACCTTATGTTGCGGATACAATTCTCCATAAACTTTATACACCAGCCATGTTTCCTGATGTATCTTCACGACCAATTGATATTTTTACAAAAACGCAGCAGTAATTTATCAAAAAATGATATCATAGAACATAATAATGGATGTAAAAAGTATTAAGCATGTACATTTAGGTTCTGGTTTAATTGGTATTGGTCGGAAATGGGGACATGTACAATCAACTATTCCTAATGAACAAGAAGTTTTTAATTTTTTGTCCTTTGCAGTTAAACTTGGCATCAGCTATTTTGATACTGCTCCTGCGTATGGAACAAGCGAAGAACGTCTTGCAAAATTTTTGACTTCACATGTTCAAGAACGAGAGAAACTTATCGTCGCTACTAAATTTGGTGAGCAGTGGAATACAGAAACAAATGAAGGATTTGTAGATCATTCTTATGAAGCATTAAAAAAAAGTTTTGATAGAAGTCTAGCTTTGTTAAAACAGATTGATCTTTTATATCTCCATAAAGCTCATATGCAAGCACTACAAAATCCCGATGTCCTGAAGGCTTTTGCTTATGCGAAGGAACGGGGGATAAAGCAGTTTGGCGCGAGTGTTTCAGATCTTGAATCAGCAGCATATGTTTTAAATAGTCCTTTGTATTCGGTTATTCAGTTTCCCTACAATAAAGAAAACCAAACATTTTCAAAAATCATCGATCAAGCAACAAAAAAAGGTAAAATTGTTGTTATTAATAGACCTTTTAATATGGGAAAAAACGCTGATGATAAGAGTGAAGCGTTTAGATTTATTTTGCAAAAAAAGTTTAACGGTTTTATTCTCACAGGAACAAAATCCATCAAGCATCTCCAAGAGAACTATACTGCTTTTAGAGAAGCTATAAATAATTTATAACCCTTTTTCTATTGACATTCCCTTTCTTATTCCTAATAATGGTTTCATTATGCACAAAAAAATTTTGCTTGTTGATGATGATCAATATATTCGTGAAGTTTATCTTGAGGTGTTACAAGATGCAGGATATGATGTTGATACTGGTATCAATGGAGAAGAAGGATTCGCTAAAATGCACCAAGGTGGCTATGATCTTATCCTTCTAGATATCATGATGCCAAAAGTTGATGGTATAGGTGTACTTGACAATTTAGCAAAAAATCCTCCTCAGCAAAAAAATGGTCCTATTGTGCTTTTAACCAACTTAGGTCTTGATCCACTTATTAAAATCGCAAAGACAAAAGGTGTTACTTCTTACTTGGTAAAAGCTGATTTGACACCAAAAGATCTTCTCATGCATGTCCAAAAACTTCTTGGAGACGTTGCAAATTAAACTATTGTATTGAAGAAAGAAGACCGTAAATAGGTGTAATAACTGCAAAAATAAGAAAACCAACCCCCAACGCTAAAAGTACCATAATCAAAGGCTCCATCAATGTTGTTAATGTTTTTACAGTTTGCTCAACTTGTTTTTCATAAAACTCTGACGATTTTAAAAGAGAATCATCAAGTTTACCTGTCTGTTCACCAATTTTTGCCATCTGGACAAGATAGGGAGGAAAAAATGGACTTGCATTAAGCGCATCACTCACCGTAACTCCTTTTTCCACTCGCTTGGCAACAACATTGATTGCTTCTTTATAATGAACATTGCCCACAACATCTGCACTTTTAAGAAGTGATTCCACAACTAAAGATCCTGAACTGATTAACAAACCAAACGTTCGACAAAATTCTGTCATCATACTTTGCGAAAGCAATGTCCCAAAAACTGGAACTTTCAAAATATATTTATCAAAAAAGCTGCGTCCTGATTTGCTTTTATACCACACCCGTACACCATAAATAACGAAAACACCAAGCGCCAAAGCAGCCGGCCAGAACTGTGTTGTAAAAATAGAAAGTCCAACAACAATACGTGTTTGTAAAGGAAGAGAAACATTAAGACTGCCATAAAGCGTACTCAACTGTGGTATAACAAAAATCATCATAATAATTGTCACAACAACCATCATGATAATAACAATGATCGGGTAGAGAAGAGCGCTTTGTATGGTATCTCGCAATTTTTGTTGTTTTTCTAAATTATCAGCAAGTCTAAGCATGACCTTATCCAAAAGCCCAGATGCTTCACCAGTACGAAGTAAAGCAATATAAATAGGCGAAAAAACATTTGTATACTTTTCAATGGCTGAAGACAATGATTTCCCATTTTCGACATCAACAACAATACTCTCAAGCGTTTCTGACATGCCAGAACTTTTCATTTGATCTCGTAAGATAACAAGTGCTTGCATCAGCGTTAATCCTGAACTCAACATCGACGAAAGTTGTCGTGTAAAAAAGATGATATCTTTACTTGAATATCTTTTAAGAATATGCAGAAAGCGGCCCATGCCGATCTGATCCGGAGGACTAATTTGAATTGGGATTAATTGATGCTTTCTCAGATAGCGAGCAGCTTCGCGTATATCTTTTGACTCAATAAATCCTTGGATTGATTTCCCATTTTGCGTAACAGCACGATAATAAAGCTTCATACCTAGCCAACAAGCCGTAACAATTCGCCTTCTCGCAGAGAATATGCCTTGGCATCATTAATGGTTACAAGACCGTTACGGACAAGTTCTGAAAGTGAATCATCAATTGTCATCATCCCAGTATCTTTTGATGTTTGAATCACAGAATCAATCAAATGAGATTTGCCATCGCGGATATTACTTGCGACAGCCGGAGTACTTAAAAGGATTTCAACCGCTGGTATGCGACCTCCGCCAATTCGAGGTAAGAGCCGTTGGGAAATAATACCTTTTAACGCAGCAGCCAACTGGATTCTAATCTGAACACGTTGATCAGCAGAAAACGCGTCAACAATTCTATCAATACTTTGTGCCGCAGAATTTGTATGTAATGTTGAAAATACTAAATGTCCTGTTTCAGCAAGTGTAATTGCTGCCTGCATTGTATCAGGGTCACGCATTTCACCAATCAAAACAACATCAGGATCTTCACGAAGCGCAGACCGCAGTGCAAGATTCCAGGAATGCGTATCAATACCCATCTCTCTTTGGGAAATAATACTGTTGCCTTTGGGATACACATATTCGATTGGATCCTCAATTGTCAAAATGTGAAAAGCTTTATTGAGATTGATTTCATTTAAAATTGCCGCAAGTGTACTTGATTTGCCGTGACCTGATGGACCAGTCACTAAAATAAACCCTTGTTTGAGTTGTGCAAATTCGTGACAAATTTTTGGAAGATTAAGTTCCTCAATCGTTCGCACACTTGGTGCCAGAAAACGAAGCGCTGCAGACATATATCCTTTTTGAAAATATGCATTGATACGAAATCGTCCTTCTTCGCCTGATGGACCCTGACCATATCCGAAAGAAAAATCAAGTTCTTTGTTGGCGAGCAAAAGTTCTTTCTGTTCAGGAGTAAGAAGAGAATAAACCATGCTTTCGACATCTTCAGGTCGAAGTGCAGGATACGTCCCTAGCCCACGAAGCAATCCATCAATACGAAATGTTGGCGGCAATCCTACCAATAAATGTAAATCAGAAGCCTTATTTTTAATTGTTAATGCAAGTAATTCTTTGATATCCATAGTCTTTTTATTCCTGTGCCACGCGCAGTACTTCTTCTATTGTCGTCTCTCCGGCGAGTACTTTCAAGTACCCATCTTGTTTCATCGTGATCATCCCCTCAGTAAATGCTTCTTTCGCAATCGTAACACTATCTGCCCGTTCCAAAATAAGACGCGCTATCTTTTCTGAGACATACAAAACTTCATAGATACCAATTCGTCCTAAATAACCCAAGTTACCACATTCACTACATCCTTTCCCACGAAAAAGATTCATATCATTTTTTGCAATATACAGCTTGCCTAATGCTTGCTTTATTTCTGCAATAAGAGGTTGGGGAGGGACATAAGTTTGTTTGCAATGAGGACAAATTCTTCGCACAATGCGCTGCCCAACAATTGCGTTAACCGTTGAGGCAAGAAGAAATGGTTCTGCTCCTAAATCAATCAACCGGGGGAGCGCTCCAGCAGCATCTGAGGTATGCAGCGTTGAAAACACGAGATGTCCAGTAAGAGCAGCCTGAACCGATAGATCTGTTGTTTCTTTATCACGAATTTCTCCAACTAAAATAATATTTGGATCTTGCCTAAGAAATGCGCGAAGTCCTGAAGAGAATGTTAACCCAACAGCAGGATTGATTTGTACTTGATTGACTCCCGCAATTTCATATTCAACCGGATCTTCCAAAGAAGCGATATTGACTCGTGTCGTATTGAGTCGGGAAAGAACTGCATAAAGCGTTGTTGTCTTGCCACTTCCCGTCGGTCCACAAACAAGAATAACTCCGTGTGGACGAAGAATCGCATTCTCCAAACTTTTTAAAGCAGTTCCATTCATTCCCAAATCTTGCAGTGTTGGGATACCACCACTTTTGCGAAGCAAACGTAAAACGATTTTTTCTCCTTTCACTGTTGGGATTGTTGAGACACGAAGATCAACTTCATTTTGGCCTACTTTGAAATTAAATCTTCCATCTTGAGGAATACGATGTTCATCAATTTTAAGTTCCGCAAGAATTTTAATACGAGAATTTAGTGAATCCTGCACATTCCGCGGAAGACTCAACTTGTCATATAAAATACCATCAATACGATAACGTACTCGTACTCGATCTTCCTCTGGTTCAATATGCACATCTGATGCACGACTATTAACAGCATACTCAAGAATTGTTGAGACAATCTTGGCAATTGGAGCTTCTTGAATAATTTGAGCTATCTGTGTGCTATCAACTGTTTTCTTTTGAGACATCTCTTCGTTTTCTTTAATCGCTTCGCCAACCTCTCCGACTAATTCTTGACGATATTGTTGATTGATCGCGTTTTTGACATCGGTAGGGGAAGCAGCGAAAGCTTTGATGATAAGACCTGTTTTCTGTCTGACAAAAGCAAGTGCATCAATATCAACTGGATTAGACATCGCAATAGAGAGAGTTTTCGTTTTATCATCATAAAGAAAAGGAATAAGTGAAAATCGATCAACAACACTACGAGGAAGAAAACCAAGAGCTTGGGGTGAAAAAGAAATTGCTGAAAGAGAAATATAAGGAATACCAAGAAGCTGTGCCTGTGCTCTGGCAATTTTATCATCATCAACAATATGCATTACTTGCAAAACAGCAACAGGTGATTGCCCCTGCGTGACACTTTTTACTTTTACATCCTCATACTGTTCTTTTGTAAGCAGTTGTTCTCCATACAAAATGTCAATAACCGTCTTTACTTCCGTAGGCGCAGCTGTAAGATCTATAGCCGGACTGAGTTGTTGATTCGACGGCAAAGATGATGATGGTACATCGGGCATTAGTTTAATAGTATAATATAATGTAAGCTATGACAAGTTTTGTAGTTATTTCAAAAGAGCAAAAAAAAAGAACTGAACGTATTAGATTGCTTTGTGAAGAACGGAAGATCAACTCTTTCGATCAAACGATAATCGCTTTGGAAACGACAGTTAAACAAAATACGCAAAGTATTGGCATTGAGGATATCAAACAGATGCAAAAAAAAGTTTTCCTCAAACCAATCAAAAGTCAAACGAAAGCCATCATCGTGGAAGACGCACAGCTTTTGACTATAGAGGCACAAAACGCGCTGCTGAAAATCCTTGAAGAACCTCCAGAGCATACTATTATAATACTCTCAACAGCATCAAAAGAAGCATTACTGCCGACAATTCTCTCACGCTGTTTTATCATAGAATTGGAAGAAACAGCATTTCAGTTATCAGAAAAAGAAAAAACAGAGTATGAAATATTTATAAATAACCTCTCTGAATGGGGGATAGGCGAGCAACTAAAAAAAGCAGAGCTTCTTGCAAAAGAGAAAGAAAAAGCGCTTTTATGGTTAACCAAATTGATTATTTTTCTGCGAGAAAAAATGCTTGCGCAACCTGAAGAGAAAGCTTATTTTTTGCTTATCAATACATTTTTAAAACTTTACCAACTCTTAAAAACTACAAATACCAATACAAGATTTGCTCTTGAGGAGACCTTCCTTGCAATCTCTTTTTAAATTTTAACTCTACCTGATATACTCTAGACAATGACTATCTCAACAAAAAAATTAAAAAATGGTTTTGAAATGCCTGTCTATGGTCTTGGAACGTGGGAAATTGGAGGCACGAAAGAGCACAACCCACAGAACAATGACAATGAAGATATGCAAGCAATCAAAAATGCAATTGAAGAAGGAATTACTCATATCGACACTGCCGAGGTATATGCAGATGGCTATTGTGAAATCCTTGTTGGTAAAGCAATCAAAGACTATGAAAGAAAAAAGCTTTTCCTTGCTTCAAAAGTCTATAGCAATCACCTAAGCTACGATGATGTTATCACTTCAGCAAGGCAAAGCCTGAGACGATTACAGACTACCTACCTTGATCTCTACCTGACGCATCGCTTTAATCAACCAAATGTCCCGATTAAAGATACAATGCGTGCGCTTGATACCCTTGTGTCAGAAGGCCTTGTCAAACATATTGGGGTCAGCAATTATACTGTTGAAGAAATACAAGAAGCACAATCGTTTGCAAAAAACAAAATTGTCACAGCACAACAGCATTTCAATCTAAAATATAGAGAATCAGAACGAAAAGGCATATTACAATATTGTCAGGAAAACGACATGCTCTTTACTGCGTATCGACCATTACAAAAAGGCATGATACTTTCTGCGCCTATCATAAAAGAAATGGCAAAAAAATATCACAAAACATCGGCACAAATTGCAATTAATTGGTTAATCGCGCAAAACAATATTGTCACAATTTCTAAAACAAAAAGTCTTGATCATCTTAGAGAAAATCTCGGAGCGCTCGGATGGCAAATGGAAAAAGCAGATGGAGAAAGATTACGAAATGAATTTCCAGATCAAGAAGCAATTTCTGATACCGTACCTTTACAGTAAACCTCCTTAAGAAAAAACCAACTAACAAACTCTGTGCTACAATACCTTCATGAACCTCGCGTATCGACTACGGCCGCAGACACTTAAAGAATTTTTTGGTCAAGGACATTTGGTTGGCAAAAATAAAATTCTTCAAAAAATGATTGAGACACAGACTATCTCTTCAATGATTTTTTGGGGCCCTCCGGGAAGTGGCAAAACAACACTTGCATATCTTCTTGCCAAAGCAAGTAACGCGACATTTCACCATCTCTCAGCAGTTGAAACAGGCAAAGCAGATTTACAAAAAATTATTAAACTTGCAGAAGAAGATCAAAAGAAAAAAAATAAAACAATTCTTTTTATTGACGAAATCCACCGCTGGAACAAAGCACAGCAAGATGCGCTCTTACCTTACGTTGAAAGTGGACTGATAACACTCATTGGCGCAACGACTGAGAATCCATCGTTTGAAGTGATTAGCGCTTTACTATCACGCTGCCGGATTTTTGTATTAAAAAGTTTAGAAAAGGAAGATCTAGAAAAAATCATTGATCGGGCATTAACTGATCAAGAGAGAGGAGTAGGGAAGTACAAAAAAAGTATTACTGATGACGCCAAAGATCTTTTAATGCGGCTCTCAGGAGGAGATGCTCGCATAATGCTCAATGCTTTAGAAATTATGGCAACAACTTACAAAGAGAAAAAAATTACACCTGAAACTGTTAAAGAAATTTTCCAAACCAGATCGGCGGGACTCTATGACAAAAAAGCAGACGAACATTACAATATTATCAGTGCCTTTATCAAATCGATGCGTGGATCTGATGTTGATGCGTCTTTGTATTACTTGGTGCGCATGCTTGAAAATGGCGAGGATCCCAAATTTATTGCGAGAAGAATGATTATTTTTGCATCAGAAGATATTGGGATAGCAGATCGAGGAGCGCTTATTCAAGCCAATGAAGCATTTGAAGCGGTAAACAAAATTGGTATGCCTGAATCTCAACTTATTTTGGCGCATGTGACGATTTATCTGGCGAGTGCGAAGAAATCCCGCGCTGTTCCAAATGCGCTAGGTCTTGCCAAACAAGCAGTCTATGAATTTCCTAATGAACAAATCCCGCTGCATTTACGAAATGCGCCAACAAAATTGATGAAAAATCTCGGCTATGGCAAAAATTATGAATGGTCAGACAAACACGTTGGACCCAAAGAGAAGCTTTCCTTTTTGCCAGAAAAACTAAAAGACAAAAAATTTTTTGAGCCTTAAGAGCCTTATTTACTTTTTATTTCCCAGAAGAAGGTTTTTTATGAAATATAACTAAGCCAAAGAGAATAAAAAGACAATTAGTAAATATTGCCAAAAATCCAATAAGATATAATCTATCGACACTATCCTCTGCTGTACGTTGTTGTATTGTATACTGTATGGTTTCATATTGATTCATTTCTGCAACAACTGTTCTTAATGCATCCATTGTTTGTCTCCCATTTTTCGACCTTATAAAATTTGCAACAGCAGGATAACCCTGTGTATCACGAACAGCAATCCCGTTTTTTAGCAATTCAAGCCGCTGCGCAGCCATAGTTTTGAGATCGTCAAGATAGAGTTTTTGACTTGGACTATTGCTTGTTAATAAAGAAATCCGCTGAAGATGATCCTGAATTGTCGGAGTTGCTTTTGTATAAGGATCAAGAAACTTCTCATCTCCCGTAAGAATATAACCGCGTTGTCCTGTCTCTGCGTTAAGAAGAGCATTGAGTGTATCACTAAGCTCCAATTTAACTTCATTCGTATGGTTTACCCACTGCCCATTTGTTCTTATACTATCTATATTGAGCGTAATCAAAATGAGTAAGAAAATATTAATAAGTAGGGTGCAAAGTAAAAAAGTAACAAAACGCCACGATTTATATTTCATAGATTATATTATAGAGAAACTGCTTTTAAAAGAAATTTCCTCCTCTTCTATATTTTCACTATAAAACAAAAATTGCAAGTAGTAATAAAAGAGTAGTATGATAAAAATATCTATGGATTTCTACATGCATACAAAAAGAGCAAAAGGATTTACTTTGATTGAGCTTCTCATTGTCATTACTATTGTAACAACACTTGCCGTTGTAGTTTTTGTTGCTGTAAATCCTGTACAGCGATTAAAAGACGCGCGAGATACAAGAAGAAGAACAGATGTCGATAATTTTTTGACAGCAGTTCTTCAATATGTAAATGATAATAAAGGCCAATTCCCCTCAGGAGTAACGACAGGAATGGCTGAAACACAAATAGGCACGGGACTTAGTGGCTGTAATCTTACTAATGCATCTTGCAGCATTATCCCAACTTCCTGTGTTGATTTTACTTCTTCTTTAGTAAAATATCTTAAGACGATTCCGCAAGATCCCAAAACCGGAAGCGCCTCTCAGACACAATACACCATCTCAGTTGATACCAATAATATTGTAACAATAAAAGCATGCGGCACAGAAGGAGCAACAGTTATTCAAGAATCTCGTTAGGGTTATCTCCTCACAAACAACAATGCATTGGGGATATTTCTTCCAGGTCCTGCTTTGTAGCCTCCATACCAGAGCGCAGTTGATCCACCTTCATCCAGATTCATTGCATCATCCATGCCAAGCGCTTTCATAACTTTGGCTGAGTCACCCATGGTCGCATTGTATACATCACCAATAAAAACAGTATTACCCTTGTGGGCAACAAATCCTCGCGGACCTTTGCTATTAAATTTTGGATCAGGGTTATCTGAGTAGACAATAGTGCCACCAGCAACTAGAAGAGGATAGTTAGAAATAACAGCATCAACACCTGTATCTCGCCCCCATTCAAGCGCCCGGCCGACAACCCGCACAAAACCACTACCAAAAATAAACGCTGGATTATTGCTATAGACATTGTTATCTGAATTAAAATATTTTTTATTTTTATTCATAACTAATAAATCAAACGAATTTGTCTTCCCAGCACAACTTGGATAATCTGCAGGACAGAAATATGTCCCATTAATCCCAGCAAACGCTCCACTTCTTCCAACATAATCACCCAAAGACAAAACAGGACAATTATCATGACAATCACCATCTGATGCTGTATCAACAATCACACGCGTTGATCCAATGTCGGCAGAAATAATAGCAACAGAAAAGGTGCCACCATCTGTTTGCACTGACTGGAAGCTATACCCACCACTTGGGGGCGTATTATTGACTGGCGGAGGAGGCCCACCTGATCCTCCAGCGCTTTGTGCCGCGGCGGCGGCAAGATCATCGTTTATTTTTTTAATTTTCCCATCAAGATCGGCAAGGATACTTTCTGCTGTTGCATAGTGAAGGTCTGAAAGATTTTTGACAATTGACGCGTAGAGTTTTTCTAAATCATCTGTCTTTTGTTTTTGCACTCTCAAATCCATGATTTTTTCATAGGAGCTAATACTATCTGTATATTCTGTATGCGTTTTATCGACATCTTTTTTCAGTTGTTGATTAATTTTGTATTGATCTTGGTTCTTCAACGCCTGATAGGACTTTTGTGTTATCGTAAGGTTACTCGTTAATTGCTCTTTTTCAGAAGAGAGAACTCGTACCTGACTTTTTGTTTGTATTGTTTGGGAAATAAATACACCACCAATAAGAAGCACGACACTCACAACACTTGTGAATCCGATAAGAAGTTGCGTTTTTGAAAACCTTTTTAAAAACAATTCCATAAAAAACTCAACCATTTTTATAATAATCAGGATAAAAAAGAAAAACAAGTATTTAAATCTTTGCCTCTCGTCTGAATCAATCTGAAAGATCAAGGCTTTGGAAGAATGTAGAAACACCTCCCGCATTTGATTTTCCTACTAATCCAACCAAAGATTGATATTTTTGACGCTTTGACTCATTGGATCTTGTCCACTTCCTGTCCAGCCATATGGATCAACACGTTGCCCCTGAGGATTGAGAACGCCCAAATGAAGATGCACCGGAAAAGCGGTATTACACCCAACATATATTTTTTGCACTACATCAAAACACCCAGGCCCAAATCCACCAGCAGTTCCAAGAAGATCTCCTTTTTTGACAGTAAATGTGCCTACATTTTCCCCTTGGACATTTTTTAACGGAGAAGTGTTCATATGGAGATACATTGATCGATAACCATTTGGATGTGTAATGATAATCGTATGATAAGAATTGACCTCCCAATTTAATGTCGCTATTCCTTCTGCATCAGCATAGACATTCCCTTTTGCTTCAAAATCAATGCCATCATGACCGTCATAACACAAAAGATTTTTAGGATTACCAGCAGCAAGGTAATGCCCGTTAATCTGAAAATTTTGAGGAACATTATTCGTTTTATTACTATTTGGTAAACACGGTGCAGTTCCAGAAACAGACCCTTGGCCTTTTTCTCCAGTATAGGCAACAGCGACACCATTCGGTTGGAACGGTTCTGTTGAATCATCTGCGATATTATTATGATCAAAAATTGCGTTAATCGGCAGATTCTTCACCGTAATTCCTGCCAATGGGCTTGAAAGAAACTGCATATTGGTACCCGTTGTTACCTTGATATCATCAAGCAAAACACCACTATCAAAACGCATATCACCCACGTCGCTTATGGTAAATGACAAAACCACTGGTCCCTCAATGCTACTCACATTGACCTCTACATTTCTCCACCCAGTATGACCCATCGTACCATTACTTTGATCTTCGTTAAAAAAACTCGTATTAATAGATTGAAAACTGGCTTTTGGATTATTGACATCCATCGATGCAAGAGGGATAACTCCCTTTTGGGTAAGTAAATTCGCTTCAAATTGGTCGTTAAATTCTGAACCAACATATTGAGGATATTCTCGTGTTAAAAAATCGTATTTGAAAGAAAGTTTTTGACTGTTAGCAGGCAAAACAAACTTTTGCCGCAAAGTACTAAACGTTTTATCGACAGATAAGCTACCAGTTGTCATAAGAAGCATTTTCGTTCCTTCTTGCGGGAGAAGGGGACCAAGAGACGAAAATAGAGACGATTGTCCACTTCTTACCCAATTAGCTGCTCGATTTTCAAAACTACCATTTGTTAGCATTGTATTTGATGGCAGATTCTCTTGAAATAGTTGTAGATTAACAATAGTCCCGCCACCTTTTAGCGCTACTGCACCTGAGGAAGTCTCAAAATTCCCTGTGGCAGGGTCAACTGCTGTTACCGAAAAACTTCCGATCTGTGTAGGAATCACATATTCACCTTGAGCATTGGTTTGAGAAACAAACTCTGGCATGGTATTGATGGTGACCACAGCTCCTTGTATCGGTAAACCTTTCGCATCAGTTACCAAACCTTTCACATAGCCAACGTTAGCATTTTGTCCAACACTCTGTTGGGGAATAAGAAATCCAAAAACACCAGTAGTAAAAATTTGCGGAAAGGTAAATGGTTGAGCAATAAATTGACTTACCAATTGTTTGTTGATAAGCCGGGCGAGATCAACTAACTGATATTTTACCGCGCCATTTTGTTTGATAATTCGCACTACTAATACCTGATCATCATCAGTAACATACGGTGGAGCAGGGATAGAAATATCCATTGGCAAATTTGTTTTATTGTTACCAATATCAACATTGACAACTCCAAGAATAGCATTTTCATCTGATGGAGAAATCGCATAACTCCATGCTTGGATGTCCATAGAGATTGATGCAGGAATAGAAAATGCTAATGCCCCCGGAGGAATGATAATTGAAACATCTCCATCGCCATGAGGACCCAACACCGTTGCGCCTTGCGGCCCGACAACTTGTTGGAAAAACACAGTTGTTATTGTTGAAGCAGCAGTTGGTGTATTGGTAGGAAGAAAATAAGGAGGCTTTGAAGGAAGATAGATTGTATAGATACGTGCTTGAAAATTTGCTTGATTTATATCAACAGGAAGTGAAGAAAAAGAAACAGTAAAGACTACTGTTCCTTCTTTAAGGGATGGTTTCAGCTGTTTTGTTTCATAGGAAGTTCCATTCATCAGTAGTTCCACAGCCATAATAGGTGCACCATATCCTGTTTGTTGCACTGGACCGCTTACACTAATTTTATCTGCGTTAAAATGAACACTGACCGGCAACGAAGCTTTTTTATCAACCGCACTTTTATCAAAAGGTGAAACAATTTGTACTGCGCTATTTTGTTTTTCTATAGCAACGGGAGAGAAAGAAGGCAAAGGAGCAAGTGTTGGTACCGAAAAAGAATTACCAGTAATAACGGATCGCAAAATTGCCGCATGAGCAGCCTTAGGAAAAAAGAGTATAATGAAAAAGATGAGTAAGGCTGCCTTCCGTACCCAATTCCGGGTAATCATTATCGTTATATAATATATTAACAAAAGAGAATTCAAAAATGCAATGGACAAAAGTAAAATATTGCTAGAATATTGCTAGAATGAATAACTATTCAAAAATTCCTCACCATATACTAGAGTTGAAATTATCTGTAAGATATGTATAATAGAACTCTAAATGGCTAATACGAAATCCTCAGATTATTCTGCACAACAAATCCAAGTACTTGAAGGTCTGGAGCCGGTAAGAAAAAGGCCCGGTATGTATATTGGCTCGACAGATATTATTGGTCTGCACGAATCCTTGAGAGAAATTATCGATAACGCAGTTGATGAGGCATTAGCAGGATTTGCGAAGAATGTTTGGATTATGCTCAATCCCGACGGATCAGCAACTGTTGTTGATGATGGCCGTGGTATCCCAACAGATATGCATCCCGGATACAAAACGTCTGCACTTGAACTGGTTATGACCAAATTACATGCTGGAGGGAAATTCGGCGGAAGCGCCTACAAAATTTCAGGAGGATTGCATGGTGTTGGCGCATCTGTTGTCAATGCATTATCTGATTGGGTATGGGTAGAAGTACGACGTGACGGCAAAATTCATCGTCAAGAATATCAACGGGGTATTGCCAAGACTCCTGTTGAAGTCGTCAAAACATCCAAATTAGAAGCAGTGCTTCATGGTTTACCACCAACAACAGGAACAACAGTTACATTTCTCCCTGATAGCAGTATCTTTCCAGTTATCGAATTTGATTTTGATATTATCAAGAGACAAATCCGTGAACGAGCATATCTTGTTCCAAAACTTTACTTCCACCTTATTGATCGACGTAAAGAAGAAATTAAAGAACTTAATTATTATTTTGAAGGCGGTATTGTCTCGCTTGTTGAAAAATTGAATGAAAATAAAGAAAAGATCCACAAAGTAATTTCTATTGATAAACAAGATGGTGATGTGCAAGTCGAAGTAGCACTGCAATATAACGGAAGTTATTCAGAAGCAGTCGAATCATACGTCAACGTTATTAATACAGTCAACGGTGGATCACATCTCACAGGATTTCGTATGGCATTGACCCGGGCAATTAATGATTATGGCAAGAAGATTGGTGCTTTTAAATCAGAAGATGATTCAATTATTGGTGATGACACGCGTGAAGGACTGACAGCGGTAGTCTTTATCAAAATGCCGCAAGACAAAATCCAATTTGAAGGCCAAACCAAAGGAAAATTAGGAAATTCAGAAATCCAATCAGTTGTTAATACAATTGTTAAAGAATCACTTCAGACCTACTTTGAGGAAAATCCAAGTGATGGAAAAAGAATTCTTGAAAAAGTATATCTTGCCGCCAAAGCCCGTCTTGCAGCCAAAGCAGCTAAAGAAGCAGTTATCAGAAAAGGCGCACTTGAAGGATCAACCCTTCCTGGTAAGCTTGCAGACTGCCAAGAAAAAAATCCTGCAATCTCAGAGCTCTATTTGGTTGAGGGAGATTCTGCAGGAGGAAGTGCAAAGCAGGGAAGAGATAGAAAATTCCAGGCAATCTTGCCGCTTCGAGGAAAAATTCTCAATACCGAACGCGCCCGGCTTGATAAAATGATTGAACACGAAGAAATCAAAAACCTTATTATTGCGCTTGGGAGTGGGATAGGGGACACAACCAATATGGAAAAACTTCGTTATCACCGCATTATTATCATGACTGATGCCGATGTTGATGGAGAACATATTGAGACACTTATCCTAACATTTTTCTATCGTCATCTCCCAGATATTGTCAAAAATGGTTATCTCTATGTCGCTATGCCACCACTCTTTAAGGTTCAGCGAGGTAAAGAGATACGCTATGCTTACACAGAAGAAGAAAGACACCAAGCGATCAAAGATCTTAAGACGGGGAATGCAAATATTTCAGTCCAGCGATACAAGGGTCTTGGAGAAATGAATCCAGAACAATTGTGGGAGACAACCATGAATCCTGCCAACCGAATTCTTAAACAAATCACAATCTCAGATCTTGAAGAAGCTGACGCAGTCTTTACGATGTTAATGGGCGATGAAGTCCCACCAAGAAAGCACTTTATCCAAACGAATGCAATTACAGCAGAGCTGGATATTTAAAGTAAAAAGTAACATTTGTGTTATAATAAGAATATAAACGACTATGCCAGATTTTAATAAAATATTTACCTCAGGAAATGTAGATGAAGGAATCATCAACGCTATTGTTGATATTCCGGAAGGATCAACCCTCAAAATAGAATATGACAGAGAACATGGTGTCTTTATGCTGGATCGGGCAGAACCATCAGTCTTTCCAAAACCAGTAAATTATGGATTTATCCCTGGAACAAAAGATACAGATGGAGATGAATTAGATGTCCTCATTGTCTGTCATGAACCAATCCCAACAGGCATATTGGTGCAGGCAAAAGTGATTGGCATTTTCAATTTTGAAGATGATGGAGAAATGGATTATAAAATTGTTTGTGTTCCAGAGGATGATCGAAACACAGGAGACAGTATTTCATCACTTGACGATCTTGGAAAAAGATGGAAACAAAAAATAGAATTCCATTTTGCACATTACAAAGATTTTAAAAAACCAGGAACTACAAAAGTACTAGGTTGGGGAGATAGTAAAGAAGCAAAACGCATTATCCACGAGTGCATTAATCGCTTCAAAGAAGAAGGCTTCTCCAAATAACAAAATTTATGTCACATATTGGTAAATTACAACAAACAAATATAACCGAGGAAATGAAGAAATCGTATCTAAACTATGCGATGTCTGTCATTGTTTCTCGTGCGCTTCCTGATGTCCGCGATGGACTCAAACCAGTGCATCGCCGCATTCTTTTTGGTATGCATGAAATGGGACTTTCTCATACTGCAAAATTTACCAAAAGTGCAAAAATCGTCGGAGAAGTTATGGGTAAATATCATCCTCATGGTGACGCGCCAATTTATGATTCTCTTGTTCGTCTGGCTCAAAACTTTTCAATGCGTTATCCATTGGTTTGGGGACAGGGGAACTTTGGTTCAATTGATGGTGATCCACCAGCCCACATGCGTTACACAGAAGCAAAAATGAACGCAATCACCGCAGAGATGTTGGTTGATATTGATAAAGAGACAGTTGAATTTGCTCCAAATTTTGACGCATCAGAGAATGAACCTCTCTACCTTCCAGCAAAATTACCAAATCTTCTCTTGATGGGATCTGAAGGTATCGCAGTTGGTATGGCCACAAAAATCCCACCACACAATTTGGGAGAAGTAATCGACGCGATTGTCTATATGATTGGCAAAACCAAAAATGCCAATGCCTTGCCGGAAAGCAAAAATAAAAAAGCAGAACCTCCAAGTCTTGCAGAACAAAAAGTCGCACTCACCAATGAAGTTACAATCGATGAACTTTTAGAATTTATTAAAGGTCCGGATTTCCCAACTGCAGGCAACATTTATGACATCACAGAAATTAAAAGTGCATACATTACAGGAAGAGGAAAAATTGTAATCCGAGGCAAGGCAGAAATTGAAGAAATCGGCAATGGCAAATCAGCAATCATGGTAACAGAACTTCCATATCAGGTCAATAAAGCCCAACTCATTGCCAAAATCGCTGATCTTGCCAAAGAGAAAAGAATAGAAGGAATCTCAGATCTCCGAGATGAATCAGATCGTCGAGGACTCCATATATATATCGAACTAAAGAGAGACGCATCTCCCAAAAAAGTTTTGAATAATCTTTTCAAGCATACCAGTCTTCAAACAACTTTCCCAGTTAACATGGTTGCTCTCGTTAATGGGACGCCACAGACACTCAATCTTAAACTTATTCTTGAAGAATATATCAAACATCGCTACATTGTGATTCGCAAACGCTCAGAATTTGAACTCAGACAAGCAAAAGCACGTCTTCATATTTTGGAAGGGCTGAAAATCGCAGTTGATCATATTGATGCTGTTATCGCAACAATCCGTGCCTCTAAGGACCAGGAAGAAGCCAAACAGAACTTAATTGCAAAATTCAAACTCAGTGAACTCCAAGCTGTCGCAATCCTTGATATGCAACTTCGCCGCCTTGCAGCACTTGAAAGGCAAAAAATTGAAGATGAAATTGCAATGATTAAAGAAACAATTGCCTACTTGGAAGATTTACTTTCCCATACAGAAAAAATATTGGGGGTTATCAAAAATGAATTAGTAAAACTCAAAGAAAAATACGCAGATCCACGCAGAACCAAAGTATTCAAGAGCAAAGTAGGGGAATTCTCAGAAGAAGATCTTATCCCAAATGAACCAACAGTTATTACGTTAACAAACACAGGTTATATCAAACGCCAATCACTCAATAGTTTCCACACCCAACATCGTGGTGGCAAGGGGATTACCGGCATGAATGTCAAAGAAGAAGACGGGATTTTCCATATCCGTTCCGCACAAACACATGACAACATTATTTTCTTTACGAATAAAGGAAAAGCATATCAACTCAGAGCATACGAAATTAGTGAAAGCAGCCGGACAAGCAAAGGATCAGCCATTGTAAATTTACTAAACATTGAATCAGGAGAAAAAGTAGAATCATTTATTGTACTTAATAAAAGTCTTAAAACCGGCTATATCTTCCTCACAACAAGAAACGGTACAGTAAAGAAAACAAAACTTTCAGAATTTGAAAATATTAGAAGAAATGGCATGATTGCAATTAAACTTGATCAAGGTGATGAGCTCGTATGGAGCAATATTACCGACGGAAAAAATGATGTTTTATTAGTAACCAAAGGGGGAAAAGCAATTAAATTTTCCGAACAATCAGTCCGTCCACTTGGCCGTGCAACAACTGGCGTACGGGGTATTAAGATTGACAATACAGATCAAGTAATTGGTATGGCCGTTGTAAGCAAAAATGATAAATCAGAGCTGCTTGCGATTATGGAAAACGGCTTAGGGAAGAAAACACCAGTCGAACAATTTCCACTCCAAGGCAGAGGAGGACAAGGAGTGAAAGTCGCCAAAGTGACACCTCGTACTGGTCAAGTCGCAGTTGCACAAGTAATTCCAGCTAATTCTGAAGAGGTAATTATCACTTCAAAAAAAGGACAAATTGTCAAACTCCCAATTAATCAAATACCAAAACTTGCTCGTGACACACAAGGAGTTATACTCATGCGCTTCTCAAATGCCAGCGATGGTGTTGCCTCAGCAACTTGTCTTGAAAAAACAAACGTTTAATACCGTATAATGAGTACATGAAACTTATAGGAAAAGATATTGCGGAAAAAATATATGTTAATCTACGAAAAAGAGTAGGGGAGTTAAAGAAAAAAAATATTATTCCTCATTTAGTTGTCATTTTAGTTGGAGAAAACCCTGCTTCCATGGCATATGTTTTACAAAAACAAAAAAACGGAGAAGAAATTGGTGCAAAAGTCACTGTCCTTCGCTATAACGAATCAGTAACTACAGAAGAATTGTCAGAAAAAATTAAACTCCTCAATGACGATCCTTTTGTCCATGGCATTCTCATTCAGCGACCACTTCCAACCCACATCGATATCGGCAAACTTGAATTACTAACAAACCCAGAAAAAGACATAGATGGTTTCCATCCTAATTCACCTTATACGCTGCCACTTCCACTTGCAGTAGTAAAAATTTTGGAGGAAGTTTATGCACTAAAAACAAAAGGCAGAATGGCGGCCGGATTTGTTAATTGGTTACAAGCTCAAAATATCGTCGTCACCGGAAAAGGCCCAACAGGCGGTGGACCAATCATCACATATCTAAAAACCCTCAACATCACTCCTCACATTATTGATAGCAAAACGCCAAAACCTCAAGGACTTCTCAATCACGCAGATATCATCATCGCCGCAGTAGGACGAGAAAATATGATTAAACCAGAAATGTTGAAAAAAGGCGTTATCTTGATCGGTGTGGGAATCCTCAGAGGCAAAGATGGTAAATTGCATGGAGACTATAATGAAGAAGACGTTCAAAAGATCGCCTCCTATTTTACGCCAACACCTGGAGGCGTCGGTCCTGTTAATGTTGCCATGCTTATCGATAACCTCTTAACTGCTACAGATTATTTTTCTTGACAGCATAATTTCTGATATGGTATGATCTCTTTAATCTAGTAGGCGTCTACGTCTAGCGCAGTAGATAAACTAATTCGAAAGGTGGCACCACGGGAAATCCCGTCCTTGAGAACAATATATGTTGTTTTTGATGACGGGTTTTTTATTGATAAATACTATGATCGAACAATCAGCATTATATAAAACACTTGCTATCCATAGCCAATCTACACGAGATGGCTCACCTTACGGTTTCAACACACCAGAAGAACAAGCTTTTGATTCAAGAGCATTAGCACTACCTAATGTAGGCATTATTGGCTTAACGACACCTCTTGAGCCTGCATATGCAAAATACAGGAAAGATGTCCTCAAGATAGATACTCCACATGTTGTCGTGCCAAAAGGCAATGGCTCATCACTGTCAGAGAAATTACTAACAGATCCTCAAGCAATACAAAGGATAAAGAAAAGCCAGGAAGAATTAGATGCTCAATTTACGCTTTCTGTCTTCGATCCCACCAACACAGAACGACAACTTCTAGATCGTTTTGTAACAGAAGGTATTCAAGTTTTCCCTGAGGCAAATTTTGACATATCTGATGAATTAGGAAATAAAACAGGATTCAGAAGATTTTGTGACAGAAACGGTATACCACAACTTCCTGGTGGCGTTTTCACCACAGAAGAGGATCTAAAAAAGTTTCTTAGAGAGCATTCGTCTGTTATTGTTAAACATTCTATAAGTACAGCAGGAGAGGGACAAAGTATTATCACAAAAAATAATCCTGTAACAATGGAACATTTTAGAATCTTTAGAAATTGGATGGAACAAGATGGCGTTGTTGCAGAACTATTTATGCCAAGTGCAAGCGAATATTCACTCCATATATATATAGATCCTGTAACGCACAAAGGCAAAGTCTCAGGGATATATAAACAATTAGTTAAAAAGACAGAGACTGACACACTTACACATTATGGAGTTATATACCCATTAGAAGATCTAACAACTGAAAAAGAGCTTTCCAGGCTTGGAGAAGAGACACTGATTCCCGCTCTTCAAAAAGAGAATTATACTGGGCCCGCATGTCTTGATGTTCTGGCGGGTCCTGATTTTGTCCATTTTATGGATTTTAATGCACGAACTGGCGCAAATATGTATCTTCACAGACAGGCTGAGCAAGTAGGATTGGTACAGTATGGCACTGATGCTGTTGCTCTTTCATCTCTTGTAGGATTACCTCATGAGATTACTTCTTTTGAAAAATTTTCAAAACGATTTGGGCACATCTTGGCACCAACAGAAAACGGTATGCTTGTCTTAACCAACCCTGGCAGACATGCATTTGGAAAATATGATGTGAGTGCAATAAGTCCCCATGGACTTGCAGTAGCACAAAACATTCTTGCTACTGGTATTTCTGAGATCTGGGGAGCTCAAAAAGCAAAAGCATTTTTTGCTAGGATTTACCAACGAGAATGATAAACGAAAAAGAGCTTATTAAGCATCTAACCAAACTCGTAAGTTTTCGAACTATCGAAGGCAATCTTGTTGAGCAAAAAAAATGTCTTGCATACATCAAAGAACAATTTTCCTTTTATCCTTTTGTCATTGCTGAATATGAAAGTAATGGAAAACCCTCGTTGGTCTTGACGACAGAGAAAACTAAACATCCTGAAATGTTTCTTGTTGCTCACATCGATGTAGTACCAGGACATGATTCATTATTTACGCTCAAAAAAGAAGGCGACAGTATCTTTGGTCGTGGTGCTTTTGATATGAAATTTGCTATAGCAACTTATATTTGTGTTCTTAAAGAAATTTATCAGCAAAAGAAAAAACTTCCTTCCATTGGGCTCATGTTTACCTCAGAAGAAGAAATTGAAGGTAACAACGGCGCTGGATTTTTACTCCAAAAAAAAGGCTACTCATGCAATCTTGCATTTCTTCCCGATGGAGGCGACAATTGGCATATAGTTGAGGAAGAAAAAGGAATTCTTAATATAAAACTTACTGTAACAGGCAAAACCGCCCATGGCGCTATGCCTTGGATAGGGGAAAACGCGATAACCAAACTGTTTGCAATTGGAGCAAAACTGCAAACAATGTATCCTTCTTCTTCTGATACATCGGAAGTTACTCTTAATTTTGGAAAGATAACTGGCGGAGAAGCACTCAATCAAGTTGCTCAATATGCTTCTTTACTTATTGATATACGATTTGCCAGCAAACCGGCAGAAAAAATAGTACACGAGATACAAAAAGCTTTTCCTGATAGTAAAATTGAAGTTTTTGATTTGCTCCCTACGTTCAAAACAGCCAAAAACAATCTTTATATCCAAAAATGGGCGCAACTTATCAAAGCAAAAAACAAGAATAATCTTTTTATTAAAGAGCATGCTGCAAGTGATGCTCCTTTTTTCTCAGAAAAAAATATTCCTGTTATTCTTTCAAAACCTCAAGGTGAAGGAAGCCATGGCGAAAACGAATATATTATTCTTTCCTCATGGCTTGAATTTTCTAAAATTTTCAAGAAATTTCTTACCTCTTGACAACCTCCGCACATTTATCTAGAATGAACGAAATCTGTCTTTTTGAAACAAAAAAGAATAAAATTAAAGAAAAACAATAATTTTTAAGTAATTTTCCCCTAAATTATGCAAAAAGAACAAAAATACGTAAAAGTTGCTTCATACGAAGGCAAAAAAGGAGAAGTAAAAAAAGTCGTTCTTTTATACTCCGGTGGCCTTGATACCTCAGTCATGCTCAAATGGATTCAAGATGAATACAAAGCAGAAATTATTGCGCTTACTATTGATATCGGACAACAGGTCGATGATTTGGAAGAGATCAAACAAAAAGCAATAAAACTTGGCGCTGTTAAAACATATGTTATTGATGCCAAAGATGAATTTGCAAACGAATATATCGCAAAAGGCATAAAAGCAAATGCAAATTACCAACATCGATATCGTTTAGCAACACCAATTGGCAGACCACTTCTTGCCAAATGGGCTGTCAAGATTGCAGCGCAAGAAGGCGCTGATGCAATCGCGCATGGCTGTACAGGACGAGGTAATGATCAGGTGCGTATTGAAGGAACAGCACTTGCTCTTAATCCAGATATCAAAATTATTGCGCCAGTCAGGGAATGGAGTATGGGACGATTGGAAGAATTAGAGTATGCCAAGAAACATGGGATTCCTGTCAATCACACCAAAGAAAAACCTTATTCATATGATGACAATATGTGGGGCACATCGGGAGAGGGTGGAGAAATAGAAAACCCAGCAGTTATTCCACCGCTTGAAAAAATTTTGATTGTCAATAATCTGCCTGAAAATGCTCCAGATAAATCTGAAATGGTAACACTGGAATTTGTTAAAGGTCTTCCTGTTGCCCTCAATGGCAAACAAATGAAACTCTCAGAGCTTATTATGAAACTGAATAAAATTGGTGCCAAACATGGCGTAGGAACAAATGTGCATATTGAAGATCGTATTATTGGGATGAAAATCCGAGATGTCTTTGAAGCTCCAGCTGCGGAAATTATTATTACAGCGCATGAGAAATTAGAACATTATGTCTGCACAGGAATTGAAAATGAATTCAAGGCAATAATTGATCAAAAATGGGCATATCTCTGCTACGGAGCATTATGGTACGAACCTCTCATGAACGATCTTAATGCGTTTATTAATAATGTTAACCAAAAGGTTACGGGGAAAGTAATGGTACAACTTTATAAAGGTGTTGCGCAAGTTATGACGCTTGAGACACCAAACACAATCTTTGAAGAAAAACTTGCTACATTCATGGTATCTGAAGGACTTAATCAAAACGCATCAGCTGGTTTTATTGAACTTTATACTTTGCCTATGAAACTTGCACAACGTGCAGAAAAAACAGCTCTGATTTCAATTGGTAAAAGAAGTAATAAAGTTAAATTATTACCCAGTATTAAAAAGTTATATGACATGCATTACAAACTTTATGCAACCTACAAAACCCACAAATTTCTCAAAAGTCATCGCATTGAAGCAATCGCAGTAAACAAAGTCTCTCAACCACAATTGAAGCCAAATCTTGCAGATCTTCTTGACGCAAATCGCTTTGATGTGGTAATTAATATCCCAATGGAACGACAAATTACGCAAACTGATGGAAAAATTATTCGACAGAAAGCAGTTGAGCATAACGTACCGCTTATGACAAGTGTCCCTGTTGCGCAGGAATTCATAGCAAAATTACAAAAGACAAAAGTGTAAAAAAAGTATATACTAGGTACCTATGAAATCTCAGATAATCAAAAAAGTCCTCATGTGTAATCCTCTTTATTTTTCTCATCTTAACTATATTATTAATCCTTGGATGAAGCCAGGCACGATTAATCAGAAAAAAACCCTGGAGCAATGGAACATTTTAGTAAAAATCTATAAAGATTTAGGTATTGAGATTGAGATAATTGATCAGGAAAAAAATCAACCTGATATGGTTTTTGCAACAGACTCTGGATATGTTTTTGGCAAGAAAGTACTTTTGAGCCGTTTTCGCTTTAAAGAAAGACAAGGAGAGACACCTTTTTATGAACAGTGGTTTAGAAAGCATGGCTATGAAATTATTTTACTTCCAGAAGATCTCTATTTTGAAGGTAATGGCACAATGTATTTTTGGAATAACAAACTTTTTGTCGGTGTCGGCTATCGAACAGACAAACCAATGTGCCGCTATCTCCAAAAACTTTTCCCTGAATATGAAGTAGTCGAGCTTGATGCAGCAGCACCAGCTTTTTATCATCTTGATATTGGCTTTTTCCCTCTCAATAACGAAACAATTTTTTACTATCCTGAAGCATATACACGAGAAGATCGAAACAAACTAAAAAAAATAGTACCCAATCTTATTTCACTTACTGAAAGAGAAATGAAAGGATTTTGTGCCAATAGTGTGGTAACAGGCAATACGGTGATTCATCAAAAAGATAATCCAACATTTACAAAAAAACTGGAAGAGTTAGGCTATAAGAGTATCGAGGTTGATCTCTCAGAATTCAAAAAATCCGGCGGCGGCGCACATTGTCTGACGAACATTCTTGAGGAAGTATAACACGAAACAAAATTAAACAATTCCCAAGACTTTTCTTCCATTCACAGTGGCAATTTTTACGAGTTCATCTATATCGTAAAAATGTGTGGCTTCAAGAAGAGTATGCAATTCTTCCCACATGCTTCCATTAATAAAAGGTTTATAAATATCTGCGATATTATCTGTTCCCAAAGCAATCGTTATTCCAGCGGGGACTAACTCATCAACTGGCGTCAACGCATTGTGGAAAGGCATAAGAGTTTCATTGCGTCTTGTATCAATCCACCCAAGAGGACTTGCAACCATCATAACATCAGCTTCTTTCATCATTTTATAAAGTTTCTGACGATATTCCTTTCCGTGTGCCCCAATAGAAATCCCATGAATTCCTACAACTTTGCCTTGTAATCCATGCTCAATTGTTTTTTTTACAAGTAATTCTGTATCTCTTTGGTTGGGATCATTGAATTGATCGATATGCACATGAACCATTTTATTCATGCTTTTTGCAGTATCAAACAAAACATCAAGATGTTCTGCTTCTCGCCCTTTATCTCTTTCAGGGAGTCCGCCAATAATATCAACAAACTCAGCGCCAATAGCAGACAATTTACGCGCTTCTGGTTCTAAGACACCATAATGAACTTGATTGATATATTTTATTTGTAAATCGTTTTTATATCTATCACGTATTTTCTGTGCTGCCTTTATAGCTTTATCCTGTATTTTGTTATCAACATCAATAAATGTCCCCAATACCCGAACGTCTTGCTTGAGCATTCTCTCAACTCCCAACGCCATACGATCATAAATATCATCAACACTTGATTGTAGTTTTAACTCGTCATTAAGATTCCATTTTTCTTGAAGAGTAGCAGCGGTAAAATGGTAATTTTCTTTGGTAAGGCTGTATGCTCGATCAAGATGTGCGTGTGCATTGACCCAACCACCATTTTTCTTAATTTTCTGGAGAATTTCTGATTTGAGATCTAAATAGGAGACTTTCTTTACCATTTTCGCTTCCTCATTATAGATTTTGTCAAAAACTTATGCAAGAAGTGTTTTATTTTTTTACATTTTCTTAAATTGTTGATTCTTCTAATACAACTTGTTAGAATATGCTTATGAAAAAGCAAGCCCTTCATATTATTACTTGGAAAGAAGATAACATTTTTGTTTCTAAATTTCTCGAACTTGAACTTGCAAGTCAAGGAAAAACACAACAAGAATCTGTTGATAGCTTGAAAGAAGCATTTGAGCTTTATTTGGAAGATGAAGATACAAACAAAATCCGCTTTCCTTCAATCAATGATGTTTCCACGCAAACATTTTCCTTTCGTTAATGAGCAAATTGTATTCAGGAGAAAAAATCATCAAAGGCCTCATAAAAGCTGGATTTTATATCGTTTCAACGAAAGGTAGTCATGTAAAATTGAGAGGTATTCGATTTGGTAAATTACAGACCGTCATTGTCCCACAACACAAAGAAGTCGCATTGGGAACAATGAAAAGCCTACTGAAGCAGGCAGCAATGGAATTTGAAGAATTAAAAAAATATATGTAAGCCCATGAAAAAAAACCTCACGAAGCCATTTTACGACCCAACAAAATCCTATGAAGAGAATTATGACAAAGGTCCCTTTGGCGCTTTTGCCGAAGAAGAAATATTTAAACAAAAAGGAGAACCAACATATGAGTATTATGGACAAAAAGTCTCTATCCCATTTGGTATTCCAGCCGGGCCGCTTCTCAATAGCAAATTTGTCAAAGCAGCCTTTGAAAAAGGTTTTGATATCTGTGTCTACAAAACAGTCAGAAGCGATATCTACCCAAGTCATCCCTTCCCAAATATTCTTTCTGTTCACGTAAAGGGAGATCTTACGCTTGAAAAGCTTAAAAAACCGCTTTTCGGAGATACCGAGTTTCGTGCGCCAATTGCGATTACCAATTCCTTTAACATCCCATCAAAAAAACCAGAAGTGTGGCAGCTAGATATGAAAAAAGCAATTTCTTATGCAGGCAAAGGACAAATCATGGTTGGGAGTTTTGTCGGTACTGTTCGACCTGACCAAACACAACAAGAATTTATTGACGATTGGGCAATCGTTGCAAAATTGGTTCATGAAACTGGAGCAAAAATACTAGAAGCAGATATCTCTTGTCCCAACAATGGATCAGAGGGATTGCTTTGTTACAATCTCGAGGCTACCGAAAAAATCTGTAAAAGCGTCCGTAAGGTAATCGGCAATACACCTTTTATCCTCAAGATAGGTTATTATGAAGATAACAAACAGCTCGAGAGACTTGCCAAAATCGCAAATGAATACGCTGATGGTATTTCAGGGATCAACACATTACCAGGAGTCATTGTTGATAGGGAAGGGAAGCAAGCACTTCCCGGCAAAATGCGAGCCAAAGCAGGTATCTGTGGCGCTCCAATTAAATGGGCAGGAATTGATACAGTAAAACACCTCAAAGCAATCAAAAAAAAATATAACTATTCTTTCTCTATCGATGGAGTAGGGGGAGTAACAATTCCACAAGATTACTTTGATTACAAAAATGCAGGAGCAGACGCAGTCATGAGCGCAACCGGCGCAATGTGGAACCCGCTCCTAGGCCAAAAAATTAAACAACTTGTCATCTCAAGCGACTGAAAGGAGTTGGAGAGATCTTTTGGAGTAATAATATTGTATAATCAAAAAATGAACTGGATTATTTTTGCTCTTGGAGCAATCGGTGCTGGTGCCATTTCTGATCTTTTCCGAAAGCTCGGCTCAAACCTAAAAGATCCTTTTCTGAGCAACCTTCTTTTTCAAACAGGATCACTCACCACAGCAATTATTTTATATCTTATCTTCAGTAGAAAAGGGGTCGACAGTCCGCAGGGTATTATGTATGCAATCGTTGGTGGTATCCTCATTTCTATCTTCACTGCGTTTTCTTTCAAGGCACTGGCAACTGGTCCCGGAGTCTCAACAGTTATCCCTGTCATTCGTATCGGTGTCGTTTTAGTGGTCGTCGTTTTGGGTATCTTACTTTTCAAAGATAAACTAACATGGTATACACTCGTTGGCGTTTCACTTGCCACCGCAGGTGTCTATCTTTTATCACTAAACCACTAAACCTCATCAAACAAATTCTCACAGAATTAGAGAAAAGGAAATACTTGCAATAGTTTGTTTCATTGACAAAAAACTAACTATTTCGTAGACTTAACTCCATGAAACAAAAAATTGAAAATAAAACTCCATTAACAAAAGATGAACTTTCAGAAAGACTCAATGCCAGTTTTGAAGCCTTTCGTCAAAAAAATAATCATAATTTTCAAATGATGATGGACAAGTTTGATGAAAGATTTATAAAGTTTTCCAATCTGATTCTTACTGCAATCGATCCACTTATTAAAGACGTTGAAACACGACGTGAAGATGGAGAGATCGCAACAGCACTGGAACACTCATGAACTTTCAAGACAAACTCAACAAAAGTATCGAAAAAAACAATTCTCTCGTCTGCGTCGGGCTCGATAGCGATATTGACAAACTTCCAGAAAGTATTAAAACAAAAGACAATCCGCAATTTGCATTTAACAAAGCAATTATTGATGCAACCCACGATCTCGTTTGTTCCTACAAACCAAACTCGGCATTTTATGAAGCACGTGGAGATAGGGGAGTAGGGGAGCTAAAAATGACCTGCGATTACATTAACCAAACCTATCCCGAAATCTCAATTATTCTTGATGCAAAAAGAGCAGATATTGGCAACACCAACGAAGGCTATGCAAAATTTTGTTTTGATTATTTACAAGTTGATGCGGTAACACTCCAACCATATCTCGGTGGAGAAGCAATTAAACCCTTTCTCGCGAGAGCAGATAAAGGAACTATTATTTTATGCCGAACAAGTAACCCTGGAGCAGGAGAATTTCAAGATCTCCTTGTCATCCCGAACGGAGTCGAGGGATCTCATACCACAAAACCACTTTATAAAATCGTTGCCGAAAAAATTGTCAAAGAATGGAATAAAAATGGTAATTGTATGATAGTTGTCGGAGCAACATACCCAGAAGAAATGGCAGAAATCAGACAATTAGCAGGAGATATGACCTTCTTGGTTCCAGGCATTGGTGCCCAGGGAGGAGATGTTGAGAAAACAGTCAAAGCAGGCCTCAACTCTCAAAATGCAGGCTTGATAATTAACTCATCAAGAGGTATCATCTTTGCATCATCGGGAAATGATTTTGCAGGAAAAGCAAGAGCAGAAACGAAAAAATTACGAGACGAAATTAATACATATAGATAACGTATGAATGATGAAGTATTAACATTACTACAGAAAGCTGAAGGAATTTTTACCGGACATTTTGTTTACACCTCTGGCAAACATGCGCCTCGTTATTTGAATAAAATGGCGATATTTGCCCATCCTCTCCTTGCATCAGAAATGGGTAAATTATTTGCTGAAAAATATAAAAATCGCACTATTGATGTCGTCGTTGCTCCAGCACTTGGAGGAATCGTTCTTGCTCAATGGGTTGCATATCATCTTTCAAAAACGAAAAGTTATGAAATAATAAGTGTCTATACTGAAAAAGATAAAGGAAGTTTCTCATCGGGGGCAGAAAGTAACCAAATCTTCACAAGAGGATACGATAAATATGTAAAAGGAAAAAATATTCTGATTGTTGAAGATATCGTTACAACAGGGATATCTGTTAAAAAGGTGGTCAAGGCCGTAAACGAAGCGGGAGGAAACATTATAGAAGTTTGCGCCATGGCAAATATAAATTCAGATCCCTCTTCGATAACAGAAAATATTATTGGAGCACCTTTCGATTCTTTAGCAAAACTTCCAGTAGAACTATATGATGAAACAAACTGCCAGCTTTGTAAAGAAAATGTTCCAATCAATACAAATCTCGGTCACGGCAAAAAATACCTCGAAGCGAAACAAAAGTAATGATACTATTTTTTGAGAAGGAACGTCTTTTTAAAATTTCCCCTTGTTACAACATATGCAGCAAAATATGTTGCTAGAGGAACTGCCAAAACAAGACCCATTGTCCCACCAATTGTCCGAATCACTTCTTCTGCCAAAAATTCATTTCCAATAATAGACCAAACAGGCTGCTGCTTTTGGGTTACAAGAAAATAGATAATAACAGATAAAGAACCACCTGTATAAGCGAGAACAAGCGTATTGATAAGGGAAATCGCGTGTTCTCTCCCGATCACAATTCCTTGCTTCGCCAATGCTAAAAAAGAAAGTTTTTCTTTCTGCTTGGCTAATTGAAACACCGCTGTTGCCTGAGTAACGGTAACATCATTTAACGCTCCAAGTGTTGTAATAATAATTCCGGCAAGAAAAAGTCCTTTTACATTTAACAAAAAAGGTGTCAAAAAATGCATATCTACTGCGTCGTTTGTTCCATATCCTGTTATTCCAGTAAAAACAATGGCACTAAAGGAAAAGACAATTGCGAGAAGTAAACCAACACATGTCGAGAGAAATGCAACTGTTGTTTGTTTTGAAACTCCATGCGAAATGTATGTTGTTATAAAAAGAATAAAAAAAGATGCGAGAACACTTGTTGCAACAGGCTCTGCTCCTGCAAGAATCTGTGGAATAACAAAACCAAAAACCGCAAGCAAACTAATAATTAATCCTAGCAACGATCTCAATCCTTTTTTACCGGTAACAAGTAAGACAACCACAATAAAACTGAGAACAATATATATAATTTTATCTGTACGATATTTATCGATAACATAATAAGTATTTTCTCCATTAAAGGATGATGCTCCAAGAATTATTTCATCGCCTTTAACCAAAACAGGATGACTTGTATCATTTGATATGTAATCAATCTTTATGATTTTGCCTCGTTCATTTCCATCTTCCAACCGTATCTGCAACGTCTCCGAGACAGTAGGGATAGGTAAACGAGTTTGCAGAGTCCTTGTGGTAATTTTCGCATCAAGGATATGTCCCTTCACTTTTGCTTGATGAGGTGCGTTCAAAGAGGAATCAATGGAAGCTGCATATATGGAAAAAGGGAAACGCAAAAAAAGAGAGAGAATAATAAGCAAAAAGAATATTTTTTTCATTTTCCTATTATCGCAAATAATATAGTCATTTTAAATATAGTAATTTATTGCTTGACTTAGCAAGCTTTTTTATTTTATGATAGTTACTCATGAAGAAATTTTTGCCTATTCTGCTCGTTGGTTTAATCTCATTATTCTCTCTTTTCACCATATTAGCAAAAACCCAGCCAGTTCACGCAACAGGACCTTTCACCCTTTGGGCAAGTAATGTAGTACCTGGAACAGTATCAGAAGATGACTCTCAAGTAGTACAACTCGGTGTCAAATTTCAATCAAATGTTGCTGGACAGGTAACAGGTATCAGATTCTATAAAGGCTCAGATAACACAGGAACACATACAGGCAGTCTCTGGTCGATAAATGGAACTCGTCTTGCAACCGCAACTTTTAGCAACGAATCTTCATCAGGTTGGCAACAAGTTAATTTCTCATCACCAGTCTCCATATCTGCCAATACAACTTATATCGCATCTTACTATGCACCAAACGGTCATTACTCAGCAGACAGCAATTATTTTGACAGCGCATATAACAATAGTCCCTTACACGCACCTTCGAGTGGCGATAGTGATGGTAACGGTGTCTATGTCTATGGAAGCGACTCATTTCCAACCAATCAATATAATGCAACAAATTATTGGGTAGATGTCATCTTCGAAGATACAACAACTCCGACTAACACCCCAACTCCTACAAATACGCCAACGCCCGCACCAAACAATACGCATACACCAATCTTAGTTATCACAAAGAGCTCAAATCATTTCACTGAATATTATCCAGAAATTCTTCATGCAGAAGGACTCAACGCCTTCGATACTTCAGATATAAGTAGTGTTTCTGCAAACACGCTGACAAACTATGATGTCGTCCTGCTTGGCGAAATGTCTTTGACGAGCAATCAAGTAACGATGTTTTCAGATTGGGTTAATGGGGGAGGCAACCTTATTGCCATGAAACCTGACAAGCAACTTGCAAATTTTTTAGGACTTACAGACGCGTCATCAACACTTGCTGATAAATATTTACTGGTAAACACATCGTCAGGACCAGGTGTTGGTATCGTCAATCAAACAATCCAATTTCATAGCACGGCTGATCTCTATACGTTAAATGGCGCAACTAACGTTGCAACATTTTATTCAGATGCAAGTACTGCCACTTCCAATCCCGCGGTAACGATGAAAAATGTTGGCTCAAATGGCGGACATGCAGCCGCATTTACCTACGATTTAGCAAAATCAGTCATCTACACTCGTCAAGGGAATCCAGCATATGCTGGTCAATCATTGGATGGTAATTCACCGCCAGTTCGTGCCGACAATATGTTCCAAAACAATTATCTTGATATGAATAAAGTTGCTATCCCGCAAGCAGATGAGCAACAAAGACTTCTTGCCAATATGATTACAGAGCTTAATTTACCTAACAAACCACTGCCACGATTTTGGTACCTTCCTAAAGGATTTAAAGCGGCACTTCTCTATGCCCTTGATGATCACAACACCGCCTCAGGAACAACTGATATATTTACTAAATTTGCAAACAATAGTCCAGCCAACTGTTCTGTTGTTGATTGGGAATGTTTCCGAGGCACATCATGGTTTTATTTAGGAATTCCTTTATCCGATAGCCAAGCCGCAACATACAATTCTCAGGGTTTTGAGATGGGCGCACATGTCCAAAATGGTTGCAATGATTTTTCATCTTTCTCGAATCTCGATGCATCATATATATCACAGCTGGCAGACTTCCAATCCACGTATCCATCGCTTCCGGCACAAACAACTCATAGATTCCATTGTATTGTCTGGACAGATTGGGCAACACAAGCAAAAGTAGAACGATCACATGACATCCGCCTGAGCATGGACTACTATTATTGGCCACCAGCATGGGTCAATGGACGTCCAGGTGTCTTTACTGGATCAGGAATTCCAATGCGCTATGCTGATACTGATGGCTCAACACTTGATATCTATCAAGCGCCAACGCAGCTCGTTAATGAAAATGGAAGTGCATCCCACTACAATACGAACGTCTCTACCTTAATAAATAACGCCGTCGGAGCAAATGGATACTATGGTATCTTTGGAACCCACGACGACTATCGAGATACCAGTTTCTCAAATAGTATTATCACTGCCGCGCAAACATTTAATGTACCAATTATAACAGCCAAGCAAGCACTTACCTGGGTTGACGCAAGAAACAATTCATCATTTAATAATTTCTCTTGGAATGGAACAACGCTTAACTTCACAATAAACGCTGATACAAACGCAAACAATATCCAAGCTATGCTTCCTGTTAACGCAGAAACTAATGGATTAACCAGTATCACAAGAAATGGCTCTTCTGTAACGTTTACTAAACAACTTATTAAAGGTGTCTATTATGCATTTTTCCCGGCAAGCAGCGGATCATATAGTGCAACATACAATAGTTCAGTTACTACGCCGACACCCACACCGCAAATTACATCACAGAGTATTTGGGATAACACGATATTTCCAAACAATCCATCAGCAAATGATAGCAATGCCGTTGAAGTCGGTGTGAAATTCAAATCAGATGTCGCAGGAACTATCACAGGACTTAAATTCTACAAAGGCTCCGGCAATACCGGTACCCACATTGGACACCTTTGGACTACAAATGGGACTCTTCTTGCAACAGCAACCTTTAGTAATGAAACAAACACTGGCTGGCAACAAGTAACGCTTGATACACCAGTTTCAATTAGTGCCAATACTACGTATATTGTCTCTTATCATGCTCCAAATGGACATTATGCAGCAGATCTTGACTATTTCACTTCTGATTATGACAACACACACCTTCATGCTCTCTCAAATAGTAACGGTGGTGGCAATGGCGTGTATGGCTATGGTAGCGCTGGAACATTCCCCAATAATTCATTTAATTCAGCTAATTATTGGGTCGATGTTATCTTTGACGAAGAAGTTACAACAACTCCTACACCAACCAACACCCCTCCTCCTACTGCGACTCCAACGCCGACATCTACTCCTACACCAACACCTTCCGGAGTTATCTCAATTTGGTCAAATAGCACCACGCCCTCAAATACATCAGTAAATGACCCAAATGCTGTAGAACTTGGAGTAAAATTTAGATCTGATACCGCTGGACAAATAACTGGTATTAAATTTTATAAAGGTTCAGGCAATACTGGAACACATATCGGCAATCTTTGGAGCAGCTCAGGTACACTTCTCGCAACAGTTACTTTTAACAATGAAACTTCCTCCGGCTGGCAAGAGGCAACATTCTCATCTCCTGTCAATATTAGTGCCAACACAACATATATTGCCTCATACTACGCACCAAATGGTAATTATGCTGCAAATGGAAGTTATTTCGGTTCAGCGTTTGACAATAATCCTTTACATGCACTTGCAAGTAGCGGAAATGGCGGCAACGGAGTTTATGTCTATGGCAGTGATTCATTTCCAACCAACACATATAATACAACAAATTACTGGGTAGACGTGCTCTTTCAATAATAAAATCCTGCCTCATTGAACTATGAAAAAAATACTACTTATTTCATTTGGAATACTAGTGATTTTTATCATTAGCATAATTCTTTTTCAAAAACCAAAGGATAAATGGATTTGCAAAGATGGACAATGGATGCGCCTTGGCAGCCCTACAACAAGCCAGCCGACAACTCCTTGTACTGGAAAACGAACGGGACCAGAACTACCAGCCATTCCTCCCGATAGCGCAGTTGTCAGCTTGTATACTTGGATACTGAAAGAAGATGATGTCATTGCAAATGAGGCTTATAAAAAAAGTCCATATCTTGCTGATAGTTTTAAACAAATAATTTCACAAAAAAAATCCTCCAATCCTTTTTTCTGTCAAGATAAACCATTGATAAACTATAAAATTCTGAAATCATCTACCAATCAGACCAAAGCTACCGTGACAATCGAACAAACGTTTGAAGCGGAAAAAGTAACAGTTCCTCTTGAACTCCAAGCAGTCAATAAGAAATGGATAATAACAGCTATAAAATGTCCAAAGTAAAAAAATATGAATGATATTATCAAAGTTACTAATCTTATTAAAAAATATGGCGACTTCACCGCAGTTGACGGAATCTCTTTTTCCGTCAAACCTGGAGAAATTTTTGGTATCCTTGGACCAAATGGAGCAGGGAAGACGACAACACTTGAAATTATTGAGACGCTCAAACCTCTAACGAGCGGGAAAGTCTTGGTCGATGATATTGATATTACTGAACATCCTTGGGAGGTTAAACGCAGAATCGGCGTTCAACTGCAATCATCTGCATTCTATCCAGAACTCACATTGGTCGAGCTTTTGGATATGTTTGCAGCAATCTATGACGTCAAATCAGAACCAATGAAAATGCTCCATGAAGTAGAACTTGAAGACAAAGCCAAAAATTATGTCAAACAATTATCAGGCGGGCAGAAGCAACGTTTCTCTATCGCAACAACGCTTATCAATCAACCAAAAGTCATTTTTCTTGATGAACCCACAACAGGTCTTGATCCACAAGCAAGAATTCATTTGTGGGATATGGTACGCAAAATCAAAAAAAATGGCGTCACAATCGTTCTCACAACGCATTATATGGATGAAGCAGAACAACTCTGTGATAGACTAGCAATTATGGATCATGGGAAAATTATTAATATCGGTACACCAAAGAAATTTATTGAAGATCTTCTTGCAACAGGATTCAAAAAAGAAGTAAAAGTGGAGCAAGCAACCCTTGAAGATGTCTTCTTACACCTTACAGGAAGACGTTTGAGAGAAGAATAATATGAAAGAAGAAGCAATGCAGCCAAAAAAACATTTTCGAAAACCTCGGCAACTGCGAGCATACTTCACCATGATGAAATATTTTTTCCTTGCACAAACTCGCAATCCAGCTACCTTTGCTTTTGGATTTATTTTCCCCGTCGTTTTTATTAGCATCTTTGGACTTATCGGCAATTCACCACAAAAACTTACTGTCGGTTTGCCAACCGAAAGCAATCAAAATAATCCCATTATTACAGCAGTTGCAAAACAATCCTTTGTCAAAACAGACAAAGAAGATCAAACAACACTTGAGAATAAATTACGTCAAGGTAAATTGTCAGGAATTATTACCATCCAAGAAACTTCTCAACAACCACCAAAATATAATATCACACTTACCACTTCAATCGGCAACCCACAAGAAGGAGCCTCTTTAGCTTCTCTTGTCAGGGGCATTGTCGACCAAACTAATTTGCACTTAGCAGGCGTGACAAATCCCGCAATCAGCGTCACCCAAAACGAACTGTCAGGTCGTCAATTCCGTTATATCGATTTTGCCTTGCCAGGACAGATCGGTTTTTCCCTGCTTTCAACTGCAGTTTTTGGAACTGTGTTTGGATTGATATTTCTTAAAAAATCTTTGGTACTCAAACGGATGTTCGCCTCACCAACCAAAGCAATTACTATTCTCCTTGCTCAAGGATCAAGTCGGCTCATCATTGCTATGCTCCAGACACTTCTTATTCTTGGCATCGGTATTGTGGTTTTCAAATTTTATCTTCCGCATGGTGTTATCACCTTTATCGAACTTCTTTTCTTATCAGCTCTCGGACTTATTGCCTTCTTAGGTTTTGGTTACTTTATGGCAGGACTTGCTAATGATGAAAATTCAGCCGGTCCTTTGGTCAATCTTATCACCTTGCCACAGTTTTTACTTTCAGGTACATTCTTCCCAACAGACAATTTACCAACATGGGTCCAACCAGTTGCCAACAATTTGCCTCTCTCATATCTCAACATGGCAATACGTAAAATCACTACAGAAGGTGGAGACATAACCCAAACAGTACCATACATATTTGGTATGCTTGCCTGGGGTGCTGTCATGTACATCTTAGCAGCACGAACATTTCGATGGGAATAATAAATAAACCCATTGACAAAAATTTATAAACATAGTTAGATTAAAGTATGCTTCGGGATTTAAAAGTTCCATTTTTTACTATCCTTTTCCTTTTTTTAGGATTTTTTCTCTTTACCAAATTGTTTGGCCCACTTCCATTCTCTGTCAACAGCATTACCACAACCAAACAAAATCTCTTTAGTGTTGACGGCACAGGAGACGCAACTGCTGTCCCTGATACAGCCCTTCTTACTTTTGGTGTAACCAAACAAGCAACAACAGTTGAAGCTGCACAAAATGAAGTTAATCAAATCATTAATAAAATAAATGCCGATTTGAAAACACTGGGGGTTGATCCTAAAAATATTAAAACAACCAACTATTCAGTCAACCCCAACTATGATTATTCTGGCGGCAAACAAAGTACCAATGGTTATTCAGTTGATGCCAACCTTGAAGTCAAAATAAAACCACTAGAAAAAGCAAATCAAGCAATCGATATCGCCACCAAAGATGGCACAAATCAAGTAGGAGGCATACAATTTACTCTTGATGATACAGAACAAAAAAAGCTTGAAAATCAAGCTCGCGTTGAAGCAATCAATGAAGCAAAAACAAAAGCACAAAGCCTTGCAAATGCAGCAGACATTCATCTAGGAAGAATCGTTGATGTCCAAGAACGTGGCAATACACCCCAACCCATATTTAAAACAATGGCTGCAGACGCTGGAAAAGCAAATGACGCTACCACACCACCAACAGAATTAAATCCAGGCGAAAATAAGGTCTCTATCACCGTTACTCTTTCCTACGAAACATACTAATCCTTATTGCCACTGTGGAAGGCCTTGTGGACGTCACGAAGCTGCTTATTTGTAATATGTGTATAGATCTGTGTCGTCGCAATATTCTTATGTCCAAGCATCTCCTGGACGGAACGAAGATCTGCACCATTGATTAACAAATCCGTTGCAAAAGAATGCCGCATAGTATGGACTGTTGCGTCCACAGGAAGCCTTGCCATCTGCACATATTTCTTAACAATCCGCTCAATACTTCGAGCAGTCAACCTCATTTTTGCTCCACCATTATCCTCATGAACACTTCCGGAATAACGGATAAAAAGCGGCTTGAAGACATCTATACGGGCTTGGAGATATCGCTGTATCCATTCTGCTGCTCGATCTGAAATAAACACAACTCTCGCACGTCCTCCTTTACCAATGACTCCAAACTCACGTCGGTCTATATTAATCTGTTCATGATTAAGATTGACGAGTTCTGAAACACGAAGCCCTGTTGAAAATAACAATTCAAGAATTGCTCGATCACGAATTCCTTCTTCTTTGGAAGTATCAGGCATGTTGACAAGCCGTTCTATCTGTTCACGCTCTAAAAACTTAAGACTTCTGCTTTCTGTCTTTGGTAAATCTATTTTTGAAGGTTCAATCGTTTTTATGTCATTTTTTATGAGAAATCGGAGGAATGACCGTAAAGCAATGACATAATAGTTTTGGGTTACTTTTTTCAGACTTCGTCCTTTTTCATCAACACGATTTGCTAAATACACTCTATACTTACGAATAATTCCCAAATCCAAATTTTCGATAGTTTTTCCGGGCAGAGTAGAGGAGTACCATTTTTGAAATACTTCAAGGTAGTGACGATAATCCCGAATTGTCAATTTAGAAGAATTTTTTTCTATTTCTAAATGTTCGAGAAATTGATTAATTTGTTGTGGTAAAATATTTTCCATAATAGTAGGGGACTTATTAACTGTAATCAATTTTTCATGAAGTGTCAACAATATTGTGCGACATATAATATAGAGACACACTTATGACAAAAAATGACTAATGATAGCTCTTAAATAATTAAGAAGCCTTCTAGGGCCTTACATGAGCAGATGCTTATTACGTTTTGCCTATGGAGACAGTCCAAATACGACTCCTCCACCATTATTTTTAGCAAGGGGAGTATCGTGGCTAAAAAAGGTCAAATTAGCCTCAAACTATCAGCTTATAGGAATTTATAATCCTGAATTTAAATAAGTATTGGGACAGGTAAGATGACACTATTTATCGATCCACCAGACTCGATAGAAAATATAAATAGTTAATTATTTTTAATTTCTAAAAATCTTGCCTCCTCCCCTTGAATAATGTCATACCTTACGTCGTAAAAGTTATATTGTGCGACATTAAAGCAGCTTGCTTCGTTAACAAATTTGCTTTTTTATTTCAATAATTAAAAGAGAAGAAGCACATATCAATATGCTAATCAATAAAACAATTGAAGAACAACACCCTTTTATCTTTACCATACTTATTTATAAACTAAAGAGGTGTTCGTGTTTTTTTAAGCTCTATAACACAAGCTTTATACTCTTACATTCGTATTAGTAATATAAATACTGTGAAAACTTGTTTTTGTGAAAAGTTAAATGAGGTTATCCACATTACTATATCAAAGCATATCATTAATCTTATAGGACTCTCTTCTCCCCTTTTTGAAAACCTGCTTTTATTTCCCCCACGGAGTAAAAAGAATTAATAAAAAAAATGTTACACAACTTACCCATACGTACTCCCATAAAATACCCTTAAATAGTCTCCTTTCAAACCATATATGAGAGAGTCCTACCATGGTATAAAAAAATCCTGTTAAAAATAAAGCAATAATGGTGGGAGTACTTGGCCAAAACCACAGAATAGTGGCAGCTTCTCCCAGACATACTGTCAAGACAGCAGCCCATGTTACGATTGAAGATACTGTCTTTTGCAAATTGTATGTCCATAATGAACAATAGACTAAAAAATATGTATAGAGAATAATAAAAAGGATAACAAGAAGCACAGTAACATGCAGTGAAAAAACAATATTAGTGAGAAAAAAATATGAAATAAGTGTTATAACGAAAGAAACAATACGAGCCCCAGAAAGTAATGCAATTGTTCTCATTGAAGAAACGACTAAGATATTTTGGCTTAAAAAGAGTGAATATAATCCAAGTGCATAAATAATTGTGAGGATGATTTTTGAGAAAAAAAATGTTGGAGTAAGAAAATAAAATAAGCCAAAAGCAAGACTGTAGAAAAAAGGCAAAATTAATGTTTGGTATGCCCTATTCTCTTTTACATCTTCAAAAATTGCCCACAAAAGGAAAAGATTAGTAATAATTGCAAGAAGAAAAACGATAGAAAATCCGGATTTACTAAATTGAAATTCGGTTAAAAAAAGACCGAGTGATAAAACGATTGTCGAGATGACAAACTTTTGCCTTTTTTCTACAAAAAATGACAAAAGTCCTTTCTTCCCTTTTTTCGCACCTAACAAGAAGCGTTTAAATTGTGATCTTAATCCGGTAGTTTTTTGTCTATTACTCATTACCTGTATGGCTCTGCATTATCTCATCTGGAATATCAAAATTTGCGTAGACTTTTTGTACATCATCAAGATTTTCTAACTTTTCCAGAAATACTAAAGCTCTTTCAACAATAGATTTTTCTGCAATGCTACTAATTACTATAGGTTTCCATGTGAGTTCTGCTGATTTTACTACTATCCCCTGGTCTGCCAAAACATCTCTTACTTTTGCAAGATTTTCTGGCTTCGTATACACGAATACTTCATCAGTTGCCTCTTCTACGTCTTCAGCTTGGTTATCTGCCGCAATAAGAAAAATCTCATCAAGTATTTTACCATTTTTGGAGACGGTTATCATTCCCTTTTTTTCAAATTGGTATTGAACACTACCTTGATTGCCCATACTTCCACCATTTTTATCAAAAATATTTTTTACTTCAGCTACAGTACGTTGCTTATTATCTGTAAATGCCTCAACAATAACACTAAACCCACCAGGACCAAAACCTTCATAGAGCGCTTCTTCAAGATTAGCATCTTGCTTACTGGATGCACGTTGAACTGCACGTTCGATGTTTTCTTTAGGCATGTTGGAAGCCTTAGCTGCTTCAATTGCCAGACGCAAACGGAAATTACTATTTGGATCAGCAACATTACCACCTTGTCTGACGGCAATTGAGATCGCTTTTGAAAGTTTGGTAAAAAGTTGTCCACGCTTGGCATCATTTGCTCCTTTTTGTCTTTTAATGGTCGCCCATTTAGAATGTCCGCTCATAGAACCCAATTATACCCTTTCTATATTGACTTTTGCAACAAATATTAGTAAAATTGCACTCAACCTTTTTGCTCTTCTTTGATAAAAAAGAAGCTGCCAAAGAAGCATGATACAACTAAAATCTCAAGCTATCCAAACTGCCTTAGTCGGAGATTGGAATAATGCCATCACTCTTAATCAACAGATCCTCGTTGACGAACCAAACGATATTGATACCCTTAATCGTCTTGCTTTTGCATTTTTAAGCCTTGGTCAAGTTAAAGATGCCAAAAATCTTTACGAAAAAGTTCTTTCTCTTGATATGAAGAATCCTATTGCAATTCGTAATATAAAAAGACTCAATGATTCGAACACAAAAAGAAGCAATGTCCTCTTAAATAATCTTTTTATTGAAGAACCAGGAAAAACAAAAGTTATTGAACTTCTTAATGTTGCAGATAAAAAAGTAACTTCTTATTTACGATCAGGAGAAAAATTATTTCTTCGGATCAAACGTAATAAAATATTTGCAATAGATTGTGAGAATCAATATATTGGAATGTTGCCTGATGATATTTGTCAAAGACTTATTAAATTTATTAAAGCAGGCAATCAATATGAAGCATATGTCAGAACAGTTGATAGTAACAGAGCCTGTATTTTTGTACGAGAAACTAAACGGATTAAGAAATTTAGAGATCAACCTTCTTTTGTCTCGACAGAAAAAGCAAAACTTTCTTTTGAAAATAAATCTTCCAAATCTTCGGCTCACTCTGATGAAGACGAATCTTTATAGAAAATTACTTTCCTTTTTTTCAGTTCTTTTTTTATTTTTTTGACTTCTTCAATTTTATTTTGTCGCAATAAAGAGATAACTGCAAGGATTACAGATATTACCGTAATAATAGTGATAGCAATTGAGAGTGTCGGCATAAAAAATTAAAAAATTGATGAATTTTTACTGTCTTCCCCTATGGTAATGATAATATCAGCAATTGTTTTTTTACTAAGCATTTTAACAGAAAAAGGAAGTAAATTTTGTAATTTCCTTAAAGAATATGTTGATTGACCAAAATATGCAATTGTAGAGTTAGCTTGATCAGTAGAAGCAGTTGAAACGGCAATGATATTATAACCTAAATTGGTAAGAATTTTTGCCAAACGAGTTCCCATACCTGCTCTATTGCTGGCATTGATTACTTCCACACTAATATTTTCTGACGTAATAGCCTGATCGGTAAAAAATCCTGTCAGATGATTGTTATTTTCGGTCATGCCTTTTGAAATCGTTATTGTTGTTATTTTTTTATTGAGACCTGAAGTTCTTTTTGCAATAAGATAGAGACGAACAATATCAAAAAGCGTAAGATTTGTTTTTATTGATCGATAGTTAAATGCCATTGTTTTTATTGTTTTAGTTATGTTTGTTCCTCCTGGTAAGCCATCAGAAGAGTTTATTTTTGCATCGGGAATAATTCCCACTATATTTCCAACTGACGATACAGAAAGATTACCTGAGGAAATCTGCAAAATTGATGCTGAGGGAATTGAGGGATCAATTGAAAGAAATTCTGTCACGTTATCTTGCTTGACGATTGCAATGGTAAATTGATGCTCTCCATCAAACTTGCTTGCTCGTATGACAAAAAATGTTTTTATTGCTAAAGATAGAATAATAATAAAAGTTACAATTCCCGCATAGATAAAAAAAGTTCTTATACTTTTGCTGTCTTGTTTGGAATCTTTACTTTTCATGCACTTTTATTATAGCAAAAGAGGTAGCGTTACTGAGATAGTGTTAACAGAGCCATTAATTCCCGAAGATTTGGGGGTAGCTGACTTTCAAAACTCATCATTTCTCCTGTAGTTGGATGAGACAAAGTAATTTTGGCTGCATGCAGAAAAACACGCTCTAACAATTTTCGATCTTTTCTAGCTGTCTTTCTTCCGGCGTACAAAAAATCTGAGAAAATAGGATGATGAATATATTTGAGATGGACACGAATTTGATGCGTACGTCCTGATTGAGGATAGACTTCTACATATGAAAATATTTCTTTATCTCTGGGATTTTGATAATATGCCAAAACTCTATAGGAAGTCTTTGATTCTCTACCTCCTGGTAAGATACCAAAACGTTTTTTATTCCAAGGAAGCCGACCAACAGGGACATCTATCTCCCCTTCTTTGGGTTCAATTTTGCCATGCGCTAAGGTCATATAAACTTTTTTTATTGTTCTTTCCTTAAATTGTTTTTGAAGATTCTCGAATGCTTGTGGAGTTTTGGCTAAGAGAAGCACACCAGATGTTTCTTTATCAAGTCGATGCACTACTCCTCCCCTCTTAAAGAATTCTCCTTGTTCTGGAGTAAATAATATATTTTGCTCTTTGATTTGTTTCTCCATCCAATCTTGGACGGTGACTTCATTTTTGGTAGTTTCTGCTCTATTTACAGTTATTCCTGCAGGCTTATCAATGACACACAAATCGTTATCTTGATAAAGTATTGTCATAATTATTGTCAGATTCGTTTTCTCGTAGTTACCTTACTTCTTTCCTGTTTGAAAAAAAGAAAAAGACTAAAAAGAAATAAAAATAATAATAAAATACTTTCTAAACTAACAAAAATTATTTGACCTTTTTGTTGTAAAAAGATAACGTTTATGAGTGAAAAAAATGCAAAGAAGAGTAAAAAAATACTTTGTAAACTTCCCTCTCGTAATTCTCTACTCATGAGTTTTGGATAAATAAATCTCACAAAAAATACCGTTAATAAGAGATAGACACCAGCATTAAAGAGATATAAAAATAATTGATAACCTGTCATAAAAAGTGAAGAAGTCAAAAAACCAAACGGTAAACAAACAACAAAGGCAAGAGTAAAAAAATCAAATAATCGCCCAAAAGGAATTTTTTTATATTTTCCAATCATGTAAAGAGATAGATAACCACCAATAACACCACCAAGCAAAGATAATCCTCCAATACGTGGTGTAAAAAAGAGAAGAAAAATATTTTTATGTGCTAGTGGATGTAAGATAAAAAATAACAAACGAGAAAAGACTAAGCTACTTGCTATAACAAGAAATGTTATATCAAACATCTGCTCTAATGAGATACTTCTGCGAATAAAAACGTAGTCATCTTTTACGAGTTTATAAATACAGTAGGTAAAAAGTAAAAATGCTGGAATAAGAACGAGAATTTGCATAATGTATTAATTACTTTATAAACAATCGCACAACTCCTATCAATAAAAAGCTGACGCCGATACCAATAATTACTGCAGGTACACCAATTAAATCAGAGAGACCACCTACAATAATAATTGGAAAAAGAGAAAATACCCCAGTGAGAGTATTTAAAAAACCATAAATTTTCCCACGAAATTCGTCCGTTGTTTTCTCTTGTAAAGTAGTATTTGCAGGGACAAGAATAAATGAATTCGCAATACCTAATAGAAAAGCAATTACTACCATAATATGAAGAATAGTAATGTTTAAAATATGAGGGAGATACATGTTGAGATCATGAACAAATTCACGAGAAGCAACTTTAGAACCATATGGTAAGAAGAGCATTGCAAGACCATATAATAATATACCTGCTGTAATTACTTTTTCTTTCGGATGACTATGGAAAATATTTACCATCATTACTGCGCCCACAATTGTACCTAGTGCTACTGGTGCAATAAAAAGGAGTGGAAAGTCTTCTACTTTAATCCCCAATACTTGATTTGCGTATCCTGGGGCTATAGTTGCAAGGAGAAGGATAAGTGTTTGTGAAACCGCAAGAAGAACCAGTGAATGAGAAATCTCTTTAGTATTTAATATTAATACTAGTGTGTGTTTTATATCTCGAAAAATGTTGAATGCTTTCTGCACTTTTTTTGTTGTCTTTACAGCTCCATAACGTAATTTAATAAAGGAAATAAAAAGTGCGCTTATGAAAAAAAACAGCGCCAAAATAAGAAGTGTTCTTATCGGACCTGCTAAAATAATAAGCGGTCCAGAAAATACAAAAGCAGCAAGAATTGAACCAAAAATACCCATACCAAATAATGCATTTGCTGCAAGTAAATTATCTTGCTCAACAATCAACGGAATAATTGGGCTTTCAGCCGGAATAAAAAATTGTGTTAGTATTGCAACAAGAAAAGAAATAAGATAAATCATAACGAGATTGTGAAGATTAAAAATGAGGAGTAAGAGTAACAAACCACGAAAAATATTTGTTAACATTAGAACTCGTTTTTTTTTCCAACGGTCGACAAAGACACCTGCAACACAGCCAAAAATAATTGCTGGAATTGTAAAAGAAAGCACAGCTCCTGATACCGCAGTGTTTGAATGCGTTTGTTTAAAAACAATGAGGATCAAAAAAAAATTAAAGATATTGAGCGAAATCTGCGTAAATACTTCTCCAATCCAAAGATTGAAAAATGATTTATCTGACAACGCACGAAGGATATTGGTCTTCATGATTGAGCTTTTTCAGCATAGTTACCAGTTCGAGTATCAACTCGTATTAATTCACCCGTATTGATAAAAAGAGGGACTCTTGTTTTAAGACCATTCTCAAGAATTGCTTCTTTAAAGACATTAGTTGCGGAATTACCTTTGGCCCCAGGCGCTGTTTCAACGACACGAAAGGTCATTTTTGGTGGAAAAAGAACTGAAAGTGGCTCTCCTTTAAGAAAACTGACATTAAAAGTATCACCTTCTTTAAGATAGATATGATCAGGAACTAATGAAAGAGGGATACTGATTTGTTCATAACTTTTGGGGTCCATGAAATAAATCGCTTCTTCATCTTTATACAAGTATTGCATGTCTTTTTTCAAAACTTGCACATTTTGCACTTTTGCTCCATTGATGTAGCTCTTATCAATAATTGTTCCTGTTTTGATATTACGAACTTTTACTTTAATATTGGCACTTCCTCTTCCCATTTTGATGTGCTCATAAGATATTACTGTCAAGTACACACCGCCTTCTTCAAATGTTGTCCCTGCGCGAAGATCTGTAACTGAAATCATTTCTTTTTTCCTCCTTTTCTTTTTACTCTAATAAGTCCGGAACACGGAGTTACTTCTATCCCCTTTTCTTCGAGAACATCAAAGAATAAATTTGCTCCGATTGAATCAGATGACATATGTCCAGCATTAATAACATTAATGTGAAGTTTTCTCATTGCTGCAATTGCATCGTCCTTCATATGCATATCAATAACCGTTCCAACTCCTAATTTGGCCAGCTCCATATAGATTTCTTTTGCAGGATTTGTTCCTCCGGTAAACCAAACCATAACCTTTCCTGCTCTACTCTGTGGACCTCCAGAAACAAGAAGCGGGCCTGCTTT
>Ga0137403_10000175_pt1 | contig 77564 bp, 67 predicted proteins | sample CZOMad2_1_16fung_FD_122057 | JGI IMG/M metagenome (GOLD analysis project Ga0137403, IMG submission 122057) | Vadose zone soil fungal communities from Angelo Coast Range Reserve, California, USA - CZOMad2_1_16fungal (Hybrid Assembly) | ecosystem: Environmental > Terrestrial > Soil > Vadose zone...
ATGAGCTGGTGCTCCGTAAGCCCTCACCCAACCCTCTCCCATTGGGAGAGGGCGAAAGAAATTCCGTGACAGACTGAAGTCTATGCTACTCAGCGGGGCCGGCGCTTCTTTGGATAGATCGCCTTCACTGTGGAAATCACGCCGGCGGGTTTCGGTGGCGCTGGTTCACCCAACTTGCGCGCGTCAGAGAGCGCTTTCTTGCGCGCGCGGCGAATGTAAGCCCGAATCTCCGGCCGCTTGATGTCCGCCGGTGTCTTGATCGTGATGTGCCGAATGCGATTGCCAGAGCCCAGCAGGATGCCTTTGGGATCAGGGAGCGTGGCCCCGTCATTGAAACCCAGATTGACGGCTTTCGAATAAACGGCAATGTGGAATATTCCATCCCGTAAACGATCGCTCGTGCCATAGCCAATCGCGACCGCGCTGTAAGCGTCGTAAATATTTTCATAGCACGGCGCCATCTCTTCGAGCACCAGGGCGCGCAGCTTGAGCGCGAGATCCTGAATCTCGCGATGGTACGGTTTGAGAAACTTGAGCAGCGCTCGCGGTGGTGGATGCGTCATTTCTGCGGCTGAGTGTCGAGTTTGTTTAGCGGCGGGCTACCGCCCGCCATCCGTCGGCGGACACGAAAGCAGCAAAGCGTCGGGCGATACCCCGGCATCTAAACGGCCTAAGAAGAAGACGGCTCGCCCGCCTACCGAACTTCAAAGTCAACTATTTGCGTCACGCTGGTGCCTGCAATGCTGTCGGTAACCGTGACCCGCAAGTCATATCTGCCGGGCGCCAGGGTCTGGAGGGCCATTTCTTCTCCGAACGGAATTCGGTCCGGGTCCGGGCCGCCCTGATCTAGTTTGCGCTGCGGCGACGTAAGCATTACCTGGCCATCACGCAGCACGTGTGTCTGAGCAGTCAAATTAGGCGCGCCCGCCGCGTCGCGTTTGGCGTTGTAGATAAACATCCAGTAACCCAGCCGCGCCAGACGTGAAAAGCGATGGTCCACGCTGAGTTGAATTTGCGGCCCGGCATCTTTGGTCTTTGCGTTTTCCAGAACCTGCCCCCCCAGCAACACGCTGCTCGTCGTCAATTGACGGGTCGCGAGATCGGGAATCACGACGAACTGCATTGCACTGCCGACGCGTCCACTTCTTTCATCGCGCGCGGCCACGCGCACCTGGTAAATGCCGGGAGCCAGCGGCGTGTGTTCGTTGTAGATGATCCCCGATGTGTCCGCTTCTCCCGTCCTGAGGGGGTTGACACTCAATTCATTCTTGAAACTTGAAGCGATCTTCCCTTTGTCGTTCAGAATTACACCGGCCAGCTTGAGCGTGGCCGGCTGTTTTCCATCGGCGCCAAAGTTCAAGCCGCGATTCGCAATTTGCATCGACGAAGTCAGGACGGTCTCGTTCTTCGGCGTGTTCAGATAAGTCAGAGATAGCATCGTTGGCAGAGAGTTACTCTGATAGTAATCGCTGAGCGCGGCACTTAACTCCGCCTCGGGAGTTTTCGCGTTTCGAGTAGCCGGCTTTCCAACGGCAGCCATAGTTTCGGTGGTCGGTAAGGGTCCTTCGACATAACCACGCGGTGCGCGCACGATGAGATCAGGACGGCCGGCAACGGTAACCTTGACGTGACGGAACTTCGAGGCTTTCTCTTCTTCTTTATCCGGACGCCACGCCAGCAAATAATAGTTCGAAGTCTCGTCCAGGACGTTCGCAACCCAGCGATCAAAATAGTTCTGATTGCGCAGCGCTCGTCCACCGGTATCTCCCGCCAGAGCGTTCATTGCATCCTGATTCGCCTGAACCTCACCGGCCATCGCCATTTGAAGACCAGGGTCGGCAGATCCGACCTGGGGCCGGCTGTTTGCTGCATCGACGACCCCGCCGGCGCCCAGCCCTCGCGCATCGATCGTATAGATCACCACTCCCGCGCGCGTTGCCGCATCGATGATTTGGTCGAGCTTTTCGCGCAGCCCCGGCCCGTGCGATCCGGTGTCCATAAGGAAACCGTCGGACACGAAAAAGGCAAGTTTCCGGCCCGGCGTACGGGCCGACGAACGCATTAACGATTCAAGCGAGGCATACGTATTCCGGGTGATGTTGCCGGCCTGCATGAGCACGGCGCGCGCGCTGCTCTTTACCTCGTTCTCGCACATTATCTTTAAGGCGGCCATCAATGACCCAAAGGCTGCGCTTCTTTTCGGAGGCATGTTCTGCTTTAGACATTCGCCCATATAGAAAGCCAGCACCTTGTTATCAAACCTCGTGTTCTCGATACTGAGAGCGAGATACTCTGTCATCTTTGTGCTGCCGGTTCCGAAACCCTGCACGTCATACGGTCGCGGGCTGAGTCGCGACATCGCCGCATCCAGCACCACCTTATTATTGGTGTACTGTTGCAGGAAACCGATTTGTCCGCTGGCTGAAGCAATCGCGACTGAATCCTTCGAACTCATCTCAGCGTCGAGAAAGCGCCGCACCATTTGTTTAGTGCGAATCATGCTGTCGGCCGAAAGATGCAGGTCGTCGATGAAGAAAACAATAGAGCGGCCACGAACCGTCGGAGCAATCGCTTTTGTTGGCTCCGGGCCGGGTTCGTTGCGAGCGGTCAGTTGTGTCTCTCTGGGGCTGCCCGCGGTCACCCGCTCAAAGAAACTGATGGGGCGCGGCTTGCCGTCAACCGTCAGTTCAAACTGCCCGCGGTCCAGGCCGTCGACGAAGCGGCCGTTCTTATCGATCACAGTCATCGCCGTCTGCACCAGGTCCGCGTTGATGCGCAGCACATCGTCGTCCTGAGTCTTCGACTGTGGCTGTTGTGCATTAACGAGTGGAGACAATCCGGCCATTCCATTGATTAGCGCAGTCAGGCAAAAACACGATATTAGGAAGCGCGTTGACGGGCGGTTCGCGAAATTCATGGGAATTACTCCTTGGGAACTAAAGCTCAGCGACCGGATTCTATCACTAAGAGCGCAACTCGGCGACGATTCTATTGACGTGGATTCGGGTAGTGTCCAGGAAGGGAACTCCATTGTGCTCTGGGTCGCGCAGAATCAGGGGCAACTCAGTTCCGCCGAGGATTACGGCTTCGACATTGTCACTGTCTTTCATTCGATCCACGATGGCCAGTAAACGGTCGCGGGTCTCTGGCAGGAAGACATTGCGCAGCAGTTCTCCCGTGTACTTCTCGTGAATGTAAGCTTGTTCGTCCGCCCGCGGAACCACGAGTGTGATTCCAGCTTGAGAGAAAACATCCGGGTAGAAGCGTCCCTGCATGGTAAAGCGGGTACCGAGCAGAGCGACGCGTTTTAGTCCGCGCGATTGGGTCTCGTCGCAAGTGGCATTAACGATGCTGATCAACGGAATAGCCGAACGGCGGCTTAGCTCATCAAAGACGATGTGCGGCGTGTTGGCAGCCAGCGCCCCAAAATCAGCGCCGGCGCGCGCCAGCCTGTCTATTTCGGCGGCGAGATACTCTGTGACCGCGTTCAGTTCGTTCGCCCCCATCCAGCGCAGGAGGCGGTCGACATCGACACTGTTGATGATAATCGACGGATTACTCTCGTCACTTCGCTGTTCGCGATATGCCGCGATGATCAGACGATAGTATTCAATCGTCGATTCAGGACCGATGCCGCCGATGATGCCGACTGTTTTCATTTGATTCCTGTCTGGCGCGCTGAATTGTATCATTCGCTGATCTGTGGGTGGTGGCACCACAGTGGGCGCAAGAGGGGCGATTGCACCCTTTTGGATAGGCCAAAATGATAGTAATAGGCCAAAGTGATAGTCGGCCGCTACGCGAGTCCCAAGATGGTGGGTCATTCCAGGGCTGGGCTCGCGAGTCTCTTCGTTCCATCAGCAACATCATGAAATGCTTTGCCTCAGAGTCGCATACCGAATAGGCGCCAGGTGATAAGTTGCCTCCAACCCTTTACTTGGAAGGAGTAGCTTAATGTCAGGTTTGAAGTTGCACAAAAGGGAAACGTAACTCCTATGGCAGGCCCTAACCACCAGAGGTGCGATAGAAGTGATGGAGATAGCAAAGCAACTGGCGTGATGGCATGCGTATTGCGATGTCTTCAACTAAGGTTTAGTTGACAAGTTGATAGAAGAAGGTTCGCGCTTTCCGCGAGCGCCGGGCTAACCGACGAGTCAAAGGGTTGGTGAGTGGTCACCCTCCTAAACACCCAGAAGTGATACGTGCCCGGCCTCCCGCTAAGCTGCACAGTCAGGCGATAGTTAACGCTGAGAGACCAGTTATGCGGGTCGCAGTGTCTGACTTGCAAAAGCGCGATCCATCTCACTTACCTCTAGCTCAAAGGAGATGAACCATGTCCTTCCTAATTACCAGTCGCTCACTTAGAATCCTGCTCCTCATCACTTTCCTGATCGGTGGCGCGGGGCTGATCGCGCGCTCGGCGCGCACGTCAACTCATTCGACCGTTGTAGCGCCGCTACGTTTGCGCCTGAAAGTGGAACATACCACGCTTAGATCAGGGCAAGCCACCAAGATATGGGCTGAGTTTCTCGACGGAAATTACGATCAGGTCCCCAATGACGGTACCCGCGTCGTGGACTTTGGGATCGTCCCAGCTCGCGGAGCCTCGGGCTCCATCTCGCCGGCGCAGGGGGTTAAGGTTAAGCCGGGAGAGATGGTGTCTCCTAACGCTACCTTCACCTCCGGGCAACCGGGCAGAGTATTGATTAGAGCGCGCAGCGAAGGTCTGGATTCAGACGAGACTTTCCTGCTGGTTACGCGACAGGCTCCTGGGTTCGTGACTCAGGTGCTCGGGCTCTTCGAGACCGTCGCCTATGCGCAGGATCAGGAGGAATTCAGTTTCTTGCGCAAGAAAGTTACGGTCTCAGCCGGTTCGAGGGCAAAATTTCAGGTAGGTTTCGGGTCCGCGCGTGCGGGTACCAAAGTAAGGATCTCAACTGATCCGCCTGCGGCTATCTTCTATGAAGATCAAGTCTCTGACGGTGATGATATGGAAATTACATTGCGCGAAGATGGGGGCGACTCCAAAGGTATATGGGTATCCTCACCGGATACGGGTCAAGTTAAAGTCTTCGCTGAAGCGCGTTCCAGCGGTCTGCACGCTTCTGCCATCGCCGAGTTCACCGAACCCAAACCACATCGGATCTGTTTCATTGATGAACGGCCCATGAGCTTGCCGCCGGGCGCAAGCCCATGCCTGACTAAATGGGATATCCCGTCAACCTTGACTGATTTTCCGATTACTATTCAACTGGCAGATGACCGAGGAAACCTCATTAAGTCTGACGGAAAACGAAAGATCACCCTCAGGCGTGGAAATACAGATGACCCCGTAGCTTTTGAGCCGGAGTTCCTGGAATTCTCGCAGAACCAGGATGTTGCGACCGGTTGGATTCATTTGACAAGCCCTGTATGGAGGAACGAGCTTACCCTGATGGCGGGAGGCTCGGCGGACCAACCTTTGACCCCCGCACGGACGAGCATATTCATTCGAAGTCCAATCGAAAGAGTCACCGTCACAGGACCATCAGAGGTGAAACGCGGGAGCACAAATGCTGCATTCACCGTTGGTCTCGTGGACAAGGATGGCAAACCCAGCCTTGCCGATAGCGATCGAAGAATCAATCTCAGCGTAACCGGCGGCAGATTGAGCCAAACCCAGGTTACAATTTCCAAAAACCAGGATTCCGCAACGGTGCAGTATTTTCCCTCGTTCGCAACCGGTAAGGTTGTATTGACAGCTCAGAGTTTTGGACTTACTGAAGCAACCACGGGAATAGTCCTGATCACCCCTCTCTCCTGGCTTATTCTCGCTGCCTTATTCGGCGGTTCGATTGGAGGGGTGGCCCGGTATCTCCCGAAAGGTGACACGGTCGGAAATTATCTGCCGACTTTCAAGCTGAGTTGGAAGAGCGTGGCTGGCAGTATTGCGGGCAGTCTCACGAGCGGTTTCATTTTCTACTTGGCAATGAAATTCGGTTTTTCGCAGGCGATGGGCTTTGCGCTGCCTGCGTCGCTCGATGTCGGGTCGGGATTAGCGGCTTTCTTCCTGGCTTGTCTTGGAGGCTACATGGGTGTTGGCACGGTGTTCGATGGCATAACGAGTTTGTGGCAACGTCTTTCGCAAAAGAAGAATGTTTCAACACCGCCGGTCGCGTCGGGTGTGGATCACGGGGCCTGATCGGAGAAGTCCCGGACCGCTTCCGTCGAGTGGTACGAAAGACCTGTATTCCTGGCGGTGCCGCCGCGGTTACACCGCCAGGAAAGCCAGGGCTCAATACGATTCAGTCGCGTTGCTGTCTATTCTTGTCCGACCCACTCGCGCCGCAGCAGTCCATAAAAGAACGCATCCTGAATCTCACCGTTAACCTGCCAGCGCTCGCGCAAATATCCTTCGCGCTGAAAGCCGAGGCGCTCGACGGTTTTGATTGACGCGGTGTTGCGTGGATCGACGTCGGCTTCTATGCGATGCAGATTCAGATCTTCAAAGGCGTATTTCAGCAGCGCCATCAGCGCTTCGTTCATATATCCCTGCCCCCAGTATTCACGGCCGAGGGCATAGCCGATTTCGGCCCGGCGATGATTGAAGTCCAGATTGAAGAGCGTGATGCTGCCGATCAGTTGATTGTCTGTGCGCGGGGCTATGCCCCACTTTAAGATCAGGTGGCGTTTCCAGTCCTCGTGAATCTTCTTAATCAGGTTAGCGGCAGCTTCGCGGTCGGGAAGCGGCGGCGTGCTCCAATACCGCATCACCTCCGGGTTGGAATAGATGGCAAAGAACGCATCGGTGTCCTCGTCAGAAATCCAACGGAGACGGATTCTGTTTGCGTCGATCTCAGGTAAGCGATCCCAGTGCATAGTGTTTTCGCGGAGATTATGGTGCAAACGAGCAGCGGATCGCGGACATCCTGTCCGCCAGCGGGCGAAGCCCGCTCAGATTCACCCAAGTAGTTTGAAAGTTGTTCGCGCTACGCGCTCAATGCGGACAGGATGTCCGCGCTCCCGGCTCACTGCGCGACGTCATACTCCGGTTTCGGCACGCCCATCAGCCACTTATCAAACCAGCCGACGATATGCTGGAGGCGCTCGATGCGATGCCAGGGCGCGCCTGAGCGTGACAGTTCGTGCGACTCGTTTGGAAACCGGACCATGACCGTCGGGATCTTCCGATACTTCAGCGCGCGAAACATCTCTTCGCCGCCGGCGCCGGTCGGCGTGCGCCAATCCGCCTCGCCCAGAATCAACATCAAAGGCGTCGTCACCTTGTTGATGTAGGTGATTGGTGAACGCGCTTTGTAGTCTTCGGGATCTTCGAACGGCGGCTTGCGAAACCAGGTTGGCTGAAACAGCGTGAAATCGGCCACGTACCAAAAGGTGGCCCAGTCAGCAATGTCGCGTTGCGCAACAGCGGCGGAAAAACGCGTCGTTTGCCCAATCGTCCAGTTGGTCAAGAGCCCGCCGCCGCTGCCGCCGGTCACTCCCATCTTCTTCTCGTCAACGTAACCGCGCTTGAGCAACTCATCCACACCGAGCATCAGATCTTTATAGTCGTCGCCCGGATAGTGGTATTGAATGATGTTGCCAAACTCCTGGCCATAGCTGGTGCTGCCGCGCGGATTCGGATAGAGCACGACATAACCCTTCGCCGCCATCCACTGAAACTCATGGTCAAAGACGAACCCATACGCTGCATGCGGACCGCCGTGGATGTTCAGGATGAGCGGATATTTTTTATTAACATCAAAGTTGGGCGGCTTCTGCACCCACGCCTGGATCTTCTTGCCGTCAAAACTCGTGTACCAGATTTCCTCCGGCTCGGTAAGATTCAGTTTGGTAAATAATTCATCGTTGAGATGCGTGAGCTGTTTGGGCTGACCACCCGTGCCCTCGAGCCAGAAAATATCTCCGACACGCGTCGGCGTGGAAATAACCAAAGCGAATTTCTTCGCGTCCGGCGTGGCGCGAAAACCGACCACGGCCTGGTTGCCGCTGGTCAGATCAGTTTCCTTACCGCTGGTCGCATCGAACACTCCGACGTTCGCTTTGCCTTCCCTGGCATAAACCGCAAAGATGCTGCGGCCATCGGCCGACCAGATCGGCGGACTGTTGCCGCCGCCGCGCGGCGCAGTGTTGTCTCCACCGACGCCCGAGCCAACGTCGTAATCAAAATCACGCGTTAGATTTCGCGGTTGCGCGTTGGGCGTGATGTCCATCACCCAGAGATCAGGTTCGGTGTAAGACTGAACTGGCTTGCTCGTGGAAGCATAAAAGGCGAAGCGCTTACCGTCAGGGCTGACGGACAAAGCGCCGATGTCCATGTCGAACGAAGTGAGCTTTGCCGGCTTGCCCCCGGTAACAGAGATCGAATAAATGGTCGTCGAAGGCAGCTCGTAATAGGGCTCGTCAATCTGATCAGAGGCGAAATAAATCTGCGAACTATCTCTGGACCACGTGGCGCCGTCTTCCGAAAAACGGCCGCTGGTTAGTTGCTTCGGCGTGACTTTCTCGTCGCTCGTTTTTGGCGCAGCCACAACCCAGATGTGGTTGGGATGTTTTGGATCAGTATAGCCGGCGCCGTTGAACCGATAGACGGCCCGCGTGATTACGCGCACGTCACTCTCGCGTGGCTCTTCCGGTTTCTTGGCGTCGGACGGAGTTGGACTCGGCGATGGCGAGGGGGTTTTGGGCGCTGCCTTTGCCAGGTCTTCAGCGGTAGCGCTGTTGCCAAATACGATCATCCTGCCGTCGGGCGACCATTGCGGCCCGCCCGCTCCGCGCGTCACGGTCGTGAACTGAAACGAATCGCCGCCGGCCATCGGCAACATGAAAAGCTGCGGCACGTCGGGCCGGCCGTCTTTCTCAGCGACGCGCACGAAGCAGAGATATTTTCCATCGGGGGACCAGCGCGGAGTCGAATCTCTCGGGCCGCTGGTTAGCTGATGCGTCTCGCCGGTGGCCGGAGAGACGCTCCAGATGGCCGTGTTGTAACCATCTTTCTTTTCGCTCACCGTCACGCGCACAAAGGCAACGCGTGAACCATCAGGCGAGACCTGCGTATCGCCGGCCCAGACAAAATTGAATAAGTCCTTCTCAGTGATGTTCCGCTTCTGCGCGAAAACGGGAGCGACGAATAACGTGATGACGATCAAAACAAGCCAGAGATGAAATCGCATAGGGGGTTCCTTTCGGAGACGGGTTCGAAACGCGGCGGTATTCTACTGGGAATGGCTGAAACAGGAAATAGCGAGTTCGGAGTTTCAGATACTTGAGAAGCGTGCCGAGGAGGAAAGGTTAGAAAAGAATTGGGCTGCGATCATCTGGATCAACGGGAACGTTGAGATCTTAACGCAGAGGAGCGCAAAGGATTCCGCAAAGGGACGCAGAGGTGATTCCCCCGTGAAGAGAGTTTTTCTCTGCGTCCCTTTGCGCCAACCTTTGCGTTCCTCTGCGTTTAAAAAGATCCGCAATTCATTCAAGCGGAATCTCGGTCGTCACTTAATCACCGGCAAAGTCACACGCGACGGATACCGAGCCGACTCATAAACCCGCTGAGTAGCGGACTGATAGTCAGACGGTTGCGCCGTAAAGATATTCGCCACGAACTTCTGCGGATTGCGATCGTAGAGCGGAAACCAACTGCTCTGCACCTGCACCATCACCCGGTGGCCCTTCCTAAAACAGTGATTACCGCTGTGCAGATCGATTACGTATTCATTGACGCTACCCGCGACAATCGGCGCAGGCTTCTCAAAGCTGTTGCGAAACCGGCCGCGAAAGATTTCGTCGGCGATCATCAACTGATACCCGGGCATGCTTTTATCTTCGGGATAGTCATCGGGATAGACGTCGATTAGCTTTACCACCCAGTCGCTGTCGGTCCCCGTGGTCGCGGCGAAGAGGTGCGCGACGATGTCGCCGGTCACGACCAGGTCGTGATCAAGAACGTCGCTTTGCCAGGTCAGCACGTCGCTGCGGTCTTTGAGGAATCTCTGGTCAGCGACCAGCCAGGTGTACCAACCCGATCCCTTTGGATCGTAGGTAGCCTGAATCGGCCGCTTACGATAGGGAACCGGATTCGCCGGATCAGAGACGTAGCTGTCAGAGTCCTGCTCGCTGTTCGTCGCCGGCTTGTCAAATGAGAGTTTCCTGCCACTGCGCAGAAACAGATTGCTCGACACAGCTTCTTTGGGCGGCCAGCGGTCCCAACTGGTCCATTTGTTCGAACCGGTTTGAAAGGTGACGGCCTCTGCCTCGTTCCGCTTCCCCTTGCCTTTAAGATAGTAAGCAAACCACGGCGCCTGGATGTGCGAACGAAAGTACACGCCGGTCGAAGTATCGAAGTTAATCGCCCCCAGATTTTTGCCCCGGCCATTCCAGCCACCATGATTCCACGGACCGAGAACGACGAAATTCTTCTGGTCCTTATCTCGCTTTTCCAGAGTCTCGTAAGTTTTCAGAGCCCCATAGTAATCTTCCTGGTCCCACCAGCCGCCGACCACCAGCGTGGCTACTGAAGTTTGCTTCAGATAGTTGCCCGCGCCGCGCGCTCGCCAAAAGTCGTCATAGTTCGAGTGCGCCACGAACGCGTTCCAGGTGGGCAGCTTGCCTCCGGTTTCTTCCGTAAGTTTAGCCAGCGAACCAAACCCGAGATACCAATCGTAGGCGTCCTTATCAAACACCACTTCGGTAAATTCTTTTGAAGACTCCATCGACTTCGCATATTCATAACCATAGCTTTGACGGAAGGCGCCGTTGTGAAAAAAATCGTCGCCGAGAAAAGCGTCGGTCATGGGCGCTTGCGGCGATGAAGCCTTGAGGGCTGGATGAGCATCGACGGTGGCCACCGCTGCCAACCAACCATCATAAGAAACTCCCATGATGCCGACGCGCCCATTGTTCTTGCCCGCGTTTTTTAGCAACCAATCGATCGTGTCATAGGTATCGGTGCTTTCGTCGGTCGACTTGGGGTCTTTTTTGTCTCGCAGCGGACGGACCATCAGGAACTGTCCCTCCGAGCCGTAACGACCGCGAATGTCCTGGAGCACAAAAATGTATCCATCCTTAACCAACTGGTTATAGCGCCGGTTGATAGCGTCGGAATTGTTTTGAGCGATGCCGTAAGGCGTGCGGTCGATAAGAATCGGCAGCGTTTCTGTCGACTGCTTTGGCGTGAAGATCAAAGTGTGCAGGCGAATCCCGTCGCGCATGCGAATCATCACTTCGCGTCGATCAAAAGGCTGAAAAGTTTCGATCGCCGGCTGGTTGCTGATTTTCGTGGCCGGATTGTCCTGGCCATTCTGGCGCCAGATGACACCGGTGACCTTTCCCTGGGCATCGCGGACAAAGGTCGCCTGGGCTTCGATGATCTTGAGAAAGAACTTCGACTCGCTTTCCGGAAATATCTCGATGCGGCCCTGGCCGGTCGGCTGCAGAAAAAATTTATTCCCTTCGCGCCAGAACGAGAGCACGAACTCAGGATCGCTGACAAAGCTGTACTGACCCACGTACTCGTCAAAGAGTTTCGGGTCGATCCTGGCTTCGACGTGTTGCGTGGGTGTAAGTGCCTGGACAGACCAGGCCGAATCGAATCTAACCGCGAGGGTAGCTAGACAGCAGCCGAGTATTAGTAGGGATAGGGTACGCTTCATTATTGTTTCCAAGCGTGTTCGGGTCAGAATCAAGTTTGGGGAATGACGAGGATAGTTATAGGGAGGTCAGGCACGGCTTGCAAGGACTGAGCTAAGAACCTTAACAATCCACGCAAGATTTTGACCTCATTGGGGTAGTGATATAGGTGACTAACCAAAGTTGGACAAATCTTAGGTAGTCTCGGTAGCTTACGCGGTAACCGCGCGCCGCACAATTTAGTCTTGACACTCGCTTGACAAGCTCCGGGGAAGTGTTTGGAATAAGAAACTAAAGAGCTGTTGAGTTATGAAATTCAAGTACAAGAAGATTCCCGATCTGGAGCACCCGTCAAGAAAATGGGTAAGCCGACCCTATCTTTTGGTTACGCTCATTCACGGGACCAATAAGAGGCCTGTGCTTTCGCTTGTAGACTCCGGAGCAGACTATTGCCTCTTTCATTCCTCGCTTGCGAATGAACTTGGAATCGATCTGAAAAGTGGTTGGACTAAGGATTTTGGCGGAATTGCTGCAGGCCAGTCAGTTCAAGCCTACATGCACACAATACAGATCGAGGTTCACGGCTTTGGGGAAAGAATTGAGATCGAAGCGGGATTTGCGGACTCTGATGCTATCGGCGGGCTGCTTGGAGGAGTCGGCTTTTTGGATAACTACAAAGTCACTCTTGAAAAATACAAAGGACGCTTTCAGATCGAATCGCGTCCCGTCAGGGAGCATAGCTAACACGGAACGACGGGACTTTGAAAAGGTAAGTCTCAAAAAAACCTCGGGCTTTAGCGTCCCGCGTTGCTTGAGTCGCATCATCACCGCTGCCCACAATGGTTTCCTTGCCATCCACCTCGGCGATAGCAACCCACTTATTCTCGAAATTACCGATAATTTCGGGGAAATTTGAGTCTGTGTCCAGTTCTTCAACCATTCTGGAAATACCCTACCGTCTGAGATACCCTTAGTCAATGCTTTGAGCGCTTGGACTGGCCAGCCCCTGATTAAAGCTAGGTGCTAATGAGATACGGATCTAATTCGCGCAAACTGGATCCTTATCGACCGCCACGATTGTTAGCGCCGAGAGTTTGTTCTGCACCAGGAGTTGATTCAGCGCCGGCAGACTCTCACCATTGATCTTTCGCCAAAGCGCCAAATCGTTCTTTAACGCCACGCAAGAGGGCGCGGCATTCTCGATGACTGATTTCGCCGGGCGGATATCACCGCTCTGAATCATGGTTACGAATCGCGCTACGTCACGGTTGACGGCGCCAAACCCCGGGGCTGTGTTTGTGCCATCCTGAATTTCAGCGAGTTCCTTGTCGAGCGCCTGTAGCGGACCCGTTAACGGTGAATCTGCGGCCAAAGATTTTTGCGTGTTGGCTACCGCAACACGCAACGCGCCAACTTCGTTGTAAGAGTTGTAGCTCGTATTCATCCAGGCATCAATCATTCGAGCCAGATCGAGTTGCGCCTCCAGATCTCCCGGTGAAACACGCACGCGCGGATCGAGCGAGATAACCAATGGCTGTCGATACGTCTGACCATCAACCGTCAGAACGATTTCGTATTTGCCGGGAACCGCAAGTGGCCCGGGCGGTTGATTGATCGGCGTTTTACCCGCGACCGCATGATCGGGAAGTGTGTACTCGACGTAGTCGATATGCCGGCCGCGGAAGTTATACGTCAGCGTGTTGGGGTGGGGCCATTCCAGGTTCCAGACGAAACGATTCAAACCGGAGTTGATGGTCAACACTTCAGCCGGCGCAAACCAATAATCAGGGACGTTCTTTGGTCTCAGTTCGAGCATCGGCAGCGTGTTCGAAAAATTCCGGACGACATCACCGTGTTCGTCGCGAATCTCAAGCCTAACTGAACGAGCGGGCGCTTTCAGGTAGTAGTAAACTATCGCTCCTTCCGGCGGGTTTTCTCCCGCAGGCAGGTCGGCAGAGAGCGGCGTGTCCGGATGATTGTCCCAGCGCACACGAGGAGCGGTCGCCGGCTGGAACAGATAAGCATTACGCGCAGCGATCTCCGCGCTGACCTGGCGCAGTGGCGACACGTCATCAAGGATCCAAAGCCCGCGTCCGTACGTCGCCAACACCAGATCGCTGCCGTGAACATTCAGATCGCGGACCGATGTGGTGGGCAGATTGAACTGCATAGACTGCCAGTGATCGCCGCCGTCAAACGAGAGATAGACTCCGGTCTCAGTTCCGGCATAGACCAATCCTTTGCGCATGGGATCTTCGCGGACAACCCGCGCGATTGCCGTCTCAGGTAATCCGTTGACGATCTTCTGCCAGCTCTTACCGCCATCACGAGTCCGGAAAATGTTCGGATGAGAATCGCCAAACGCCGCCGCGATGACATAGGCGGTCTGGGCATCAACGGCCGAGGCTTCAATCAGCCTGACTTCAGTGCGCGCAGCCAAACCAGGGGGCGTAACGTTGTTCCAGGTGGCGCCGTTATCCCGCGACAGTTGCACCAAACCAGTGCTCGTGCCCACCCAAATCTCTCCCGCTGCGGCCGCCGATGGAGCGATGGCCTGGATCACTCCCGTATCGTTAGCCGGCGGGGTCTTGGTCGTGAGATCGGGGCTGATTTCCTGCCAGGTTTGCGCGCCGTCGCTGGTTCTCAGGACGTACTGCATGCCCAGGTACATCGTCGGCGGATCGCGCGGCGCAAAAACCAGTGGCGTCTCCCACGTATAGCGATACTTCGCGCCGGGCGCAAACACTGTGGCGATCTGGCCGGTGGTCCGATCCAATCTGAAGACTGAGCCGTACCAGCCAACCGAATAGATTAGGTTCGAGTTCAACGGATCGGGGGCGATGTAACCACTCTCGAATGCGCCCGTTGAAAACCAATCGCGATAGGTAATCTGGCCAAAGTCACTGCGGCTCAGAACGGCAACTGATCCGCTGTCCTGCTGGGCAGCATAGGCCCGATAAGGAAACGCGTTGTCGGTAATCACGTGATAAAACTGGCCGGTTGGTTGAGTGAACCAATCGCTCCAGGTGTGGCCGGCGTCCAAACTCACTATCGCTCCCTGGTCCGATCCCAAAATCATTCGCTGGGTGTCGGTTGGATCGATCCAGAGCACGTGCTGGTCCTCGCCGCTCGGCGCGCCCTTGTACGATTCAAACGTTTTGCCTCCGTCCATCGAGCGATACATCGAGGTCTGCATTACATAGACGAGATCCGGGTTGCGCGGATCGGCGTAGGTCTTGCCAAAGTAGGTGCTGCCGGTGACGCGTGGATCTGTCGTGCTGCGATACCAATTGACGCCGCCGTCATCAGAACGGAAAAACCCTGAGTTGACGATGGCATAGACGCGTTTGCTGTTGGTCGTGGGCGCCACGGCTAATCCAATCGAACCACGGCCCGAATCAGGCAGGCCTGTGCCGCTCAATTGTTGCCAGGTATTTCCTTCATCAGTCGATTTGAGTATCTGTGAATCAGTCCCGAGAGCGCGCGGCCGGCTCGGATCAATCACCAGGCTGTAGGTCGCGGCGTACATTACTCGCGCGTCGTCAGGCGACGCGACCATCTCAACTACACTTGTCTTGTCATCCTTGAAATAGGTTTTGTTCCAGGTCTTGCCGCCGTCGGTGGTTTTGTAGATGCCTCGGCCGGTGCCCGCGGTCCAGAAGTCCCGTGCCGACGCGATTACGACATTCGGATCACTGGGATCTACCAATACCGCCGTGATGTAACGCGTGTCTTTGAGGCCGGCGTCAGTCCAGGTCTTGCCGCCGTCGGTGGACTTGTACATGCCATTGCCGGCGGTTTCTTCGCCGGTGCCCACATAAATGATTTCCGGGTTTGAAGGCGCCAGCGCCAAGGCGCCGATTGAGGCGACATGTACGTCGTCAAAGATCGGTTTCCAAACTCGCCCGCCGTTGGTGGTCTTCCAAACGCCGCCGCCCGGCGTGCCGAAATAATAGATCGCCGGCTTGCCTGGGATTCCCGCGACACAGGTGACTCGTCCCGCGCGATGCGGGCCGATGAGACGCCACTTCATGGTGGAGAAAGATTCCGGGTTGTATTGAGCCTGGGCGGCCGTCGCGATGAGGGCGATGGTAAAGAAAATGAGACTACGTGCGCAGCGATTCATGTTGGGCCTCCGATAGTGCCGGGCAGTTTAATAGTCCCGCCGTGAATTCCGCAACCGAAGATCGTGGGAAGAAGAATTAAACGCAGAGGAACGCAGAAGACTTCGCAAAGGCCGGCTAAGCGACACGACATCAGGTCAGCACCACCCGCGGTAGCGGGTGGGCCGTACACGATTACCGAATTGAGTGTCTGACCCACCCGCTATCGCAGGTGGTACTGACCTGCGTCCCTTTGCGAAATCCTTTGCGGCCTCTGCGTTAACACTTGATCTGAGCAAGCTCGACCGGGTTGTAAAGTGGACACCGCACATGCCATAAATCTCTGGCGATGAAGCAACAGAAATCAGTGACAGACAAACTGGCGATCGCGGCGGCGCTGCAGGAGATTGGCGCGCTGCTGGAGTTGAAGGGTGGCGAGCACTTCAAAGCACGCGCTTACAAACTGGGAGCGCGCGCCGTCGCTGAGTTAACTGAAGACATCGGCAAGTTGATCAAAGAAAATCGGCTCACCTTTGTTAAGGGGATTGGCTACGGATTGGCGAAGCAGATTCAGGCCCTTTACACGACCGGCCAGTCAACCTTGCTGAACGAGTTGCGCGCAGAGATGCCGCCGGGCCTGATTGAGTTAAGAAACGTGCGCGGGCTCACGGCAAAGAGAGTCGAACGCCTGCACGACGAACTCGGAATCTCAACGATTGAAGAATTGAAGGCCGCTTGCGAAGCCGGCCAGGTACGAGAGGTCAAGGGTTTTGGAGCCAACACCGAGCAGAAGATTCTCACGGCCATTGCTGAAGCTCAGAGCAATAAGAACCGCGAACAGCGCATCCATATTCATCAAGCCTTACGCGCCGGGCAGGGAATCCTCGACTATCTTGGCACGGCTGCGGGATTTGTTCGGGGAGAGCTGGCCGGCTCTTTGCGGCGTTGGCAAGAGACGGTGTCGCAGATAGTTGTGGTGGCTAGCGCGAAAAAGCCCAACGAGCTGATCAAGCACTTCGTGAAGCTGCCTTTAGTAATTAGGACCGAAGAGCAAACTTCAGAGAAATGTTCCGTCGTGCTTAGCGAAGGATTCAAAGCGACCCTGTTCGCAGTCAAACCGGATGAGTTCGCAAACACACTGCTGCACGCGACGGGATCAAAGGCGCATCTGGACAAACTTGAAGAGGTGGCGCGCAAGAGAAAGCTAAAACTAACCGAGCACGGGATGCAAAAGCTCGCCGCGCAGAAATCCCCCGCTCGTTTGATTCGGGTAAAGACTGAATCGGAAATCTACAAACATCTCGGCATGCAGTACGTACCGCCGGAATTGCGTGAAGACCAGGGCGAGATCGAGGCAGCGCATGAATATGAACTGCCGGAAGATTTGATCACGGCGGAAGATATTCGCGGGATGGTTCACTGTCACACAAAGTATTCCGACGGCAAAAACAGCGTCGCCGAAATGGTCCAGGCGGCCGAGTCAATGGGCATGAAGTACATCACCATCACCGATCACTCTCCGACTGCGTTCTATGCAAATGGAGTCAAGATTGATCGCCTGCAGCGACAATGGGAGGAAATCGATCTGGTGCAGGAGCAGACTAAGGTCAAGATTCTGAAAGGCACTGAGTCGGATATTACCCGCGATGGTTCGCTCGATTATCCGGATTGGATTCTGGAGCAGTTTGATGTGATCGTCGCCAGCATTCACTCGCGTTATAAGATGAACGAAGATCAAATGACGCGGCGCGTCGTCACCGCGATGCGTCAGCCGGTGTTCAAGATCTGGGGCCACGCGCTGGGGCGCAAGATTCTGGAGCGGCCGCCGTTTGATTGCCGGGTCGAAGAGATTCTGGATGTGATCGCCGAATCGCGCGCGGCGATCGAAATCAACGGTGATCCTTATCGCCTGGACATGGAACCACGCTGGGTGCGAGAAGCCCGGAAGCGCAGGATCAAATTCGTCATCTCAGTCGACGCGCATTCCACCGGCGCACTAAACAACATTAAGTTTGGAGTCGGAGTCGCGCGACGTGCATGGGTAAGGCGCGGCGAAGTTTTGAATGCTTTGGGCGTGAAAGCGTTTCAGAAAGCTGTGCGACCCTTGTGATCTGATTCCCTCTCCCTCTGGGAGAGGGTTAGGGAGAGGGTCTAGCGCGAATCTCCATTATCTCCATTTGTCCTCGGCAAGCACGAGGGATAGCGAAAAAGCGTAGTGTCCTATTCTTGTATTGCTGAAGAATTCACGCGAGGCTTTTCCCGAATTTACGTTTAAGTCTCTCCGTGACCTTTGCCATGAAAGCCGCTAGTTCCGGAATCTCTTCAACGCTAAGAGAGCCACTAATAAGAAAATCTTGTATCAGTGACGTGCCTGGCGACGTCAAGCTAACGTTAGCAGTGAACTTGAAATTCTCAAATCTGGTAATAGTGATGTCCATTTGAGTCTCTTCTAGAGCTGCGCTGCCGCCATTAGTAAATCTTTCAACGTCCAATTCTGATTTTCAGCAACACGCGACTAGGACATTACCCTAAAAAGACTTCGCCCTAAGCTTCGCACCCTCTCCCCGGCCCTCTCCCAGAGGGAGAGGGAGAAAGACTATCCCACCTTTCGCTTCCGCACCGCGGCGGGTTTCGCTTTGACGAGCGTAAGCGCAGCCTTTTTCTTGGCGGCCGGCGCGGCCTTGACCATCGGCTTGCGCGACGAAGCCTGCAAGCTCTTCTTCAGGGCCGTCATGATATCCAGGCGCGGCATTTCCTCGATCTCCTCGAACGCAGTGACCTTCTTGCCCTTGATCTTTGAGTCGATCAGTTTCCGCAAAGCCTCGTGATAGTGATCGACGGTATCGATGTCTTTGAACGACGTGATCATGTTTTCGACCAGGCTCGTGGCGAGAGTCAGCTCTTTCTTATCGAGCTTCTGGACGTGGTCCAGTTCGGGTACGTCTTCGATGCTGCGCACTTCGGCCGGATAGCGCAGCTTTTGCAAAACGATACCACTCTCATGCGGAAAGACCGCGACCAGATCCTCGCGATCGCGCAAGACGACTTTCGCGAGGCCGACCTTCCCCGTGTCTTTCAAAACCTGCAGCAACAGCGCGTAAGGCTTTTCGGCCACCGGTCCGTCCGGGCCGATATAGTAGGGCGAGTCATAGAAGGTCGGCGGAATTTCCTCGGCGTCGACAAAGCCCAGAATGTCTACGGCCCTGGTCGTTTTGATTTTGACTTTGGCGATCTCTTCCGGCTCGACCAGCGCGTAGCGGTCCTTCTCGTATTGATAGCCTTTGGTGATGTCGTCGTTGGTTACCACCTGGTTGCACTTCTTGCAGCGCTTGTCATAGCCGATTGGACCAAAGTCCTCTCGGTGCAATTGATTGAACTGAATTTTTTCAGTCGCTTCGATGGCGTTATAGACTCGTATCGGAATCGCAACCATCAGAAATCGTATGTGGCCTTTCCAAATCGATCGCATATGTTCTTTCTCCGTGTAGCGCAAGTTGCTAACTTGCGTTCGTTGGAAGATTTGATTGACGCCGTCGACCCGGCGCAAGCTAACAACTTGCGCCCCATAGACACAAACGCGGGCCTCGCGCCCGCATTTTTCCGAGCCCTTGATGGCTCAGACCCAGCCCACTTGGGGCCAAAGGGTAGGGAATTATGGGCCAGTTGGCCCAGCAAGTCAAAAGATTTGTTTTCGTGGTGACGATTCCAGTTTCAAAGCGAAAGGCCCTAATTCACTGGGAACGCGAGCGCCTCACGCGCAATCAGCGTAAGGTGCGAAGGCGCGACCTGAACACGATCTTGTGCGAGGTTTGGAAAACCAGCGCCTGCGCCGCAGGTGCGGGCGAGGGCGCCCGCGTTCCCAGTAATCAGAGGCCCTCCTCCGAAATAGCCAATTGACCGCGTGACTGCTATTACTTATTCTTCCAGACGTAAATTAGTCGACCTGCTTCACTAACCAACCATGCGCGAATGTCCCCGATGCGAACGCTGCTTTGAAGACGAGACCCTGCTCTGTCCGGACGATCAGGCGAAGACTAAGGCGACTCTGCCGGGCACGACGCTGCTGAACCGGCGCTATCGCCTCGACAAGCGCCTGGGCCGCGGAGCTATGGGCCAGGTGTATCTGGCTCGCGATGAAAACCTGATCACCCGGCGGGTGGCGGTCAAGACGATTCGCCCGGATGTCCTGTCTGACGAAGACCTGCAGGAAGGTGAAGCGATCGCGCGCTTTGAGCGCGAGGCGCGCACCGCCGCTTCGATTCAACATCCGAACGTTATCGACGTCACCGACTTTGGCAAGAGCGATGAAGGCGTCTTTTTTCTGGTGATGGAATACGTCGAAGGCGAATCGCTCTATCAACTCCTGCGGCGGGAAGGGACGCTCTCAGTCCAACGTGCTCAGGCCATGCTGCGCCAGATTAGCGCCGGCGTCGAAGCTGCGCATGACGAAGGCATCCTGCATCGCGATTTGAAACCCGCGAACGTTTTCATTGTGCAGCGCAAGAAGAAGGACGGCACGATCTCAGTCGATGACATTGTGAAGGTCGGCGACTTTGGTCTGGCTAAAATTATTAGCCAGAGCTTGTCGGGCGACGCCTCAGGCAGCGGTCCTGCCTCGCGCGGAATCCTGGGCACGCCCGAGTACATGGCGCCCGAACAAATGCAGGCGGGAGCCGCGCTTGATGCGCGCGCGGATATCTATGCGCTCGGCGCGATGGCTTATCACATGTTGGGTGGCCGGCCGCCGTTCACGGGCGACATCATGCAGATCTTTGCGCAGAAGCTGACCCAGGACACTCCCACGCTCAGCACTCTGCGTTCAGATATTCCGGGCCCGGTTGAAAAAGCGGTAATGCACGCGCTCAAGAAAGAAGCAGATGGCCGGCCCGAGTCAGTTGCTGCCTGGTTCAGCGAATTCGACGAGGCGGTGAGGGGAGTCTCGGTTCACGAAGATGAAGGCGAATCGCGGCTGGTGATCATGGCGCCGACCGGCGCCGAGGTTTACGTCGACGACGAGCGTCATGGAAGTATCGGACGGTCGGGCCGGGTCATCCTGAAATCATTGCCACCCGGCCAGCACGTCTTGCGCGTAGCCCACGCCGGCGATCCGGATGACGAACGCGTGATCGAGATCCGCGCCGATGGTGATGAGCAGATCATTCAGGCCCAATTCAAGTCGGCGCCTTCAAGCGGCCTCTCTCCTTCACAGGGCGGGAGTCTCGGCAGCGTTTCCGGAATGATGTTGCCGACCCATACCGTGGTCGCTTGTACCAAGTGCGGATCACGTTTTGCCGGAGGCGCGAAGTTCTGCGGCCGCTGTGGCAATACCAGCTTTCAGCCGGTGACTTCGGATAGCGCGATGCATCCGCGGACTCCGCCACCCGCGGGTCCGCCATCCGGCCCGCCGTCTGGATCACCCAGTTTGAATCAGATGGGCGGCCCCGCCTCGCTCGGCAGGATTCGCTGCACCCGTTGCGGAATGGAACAGCCGGCAGGAACTAAATTCTGTGGCCGTTGCGGCGCTTCGCTCGGCGGCAGTGCGATTGCCTGGAGCGCGCCCAGGCAAGTCGAGGTGCTCTGCCCCGGATGCAATTCGACTTATCCTCCCGGAACTAAATTTTGCGGCCGTTGCGGACGCACGCTCTAGCGGCACAGACTGCAGTCTGTGATTTCAATTGTCATTTTGGTCGCTTAAGAAGAATCACAGACTGAAGTCTGGGCCACGCGTTTTTCCGGATTACACTTGAGTGCAATTCGTCTTCTCGTATAGACTTGCCGCGCGACTTTGCCGACCCGAACCTAAGTTGAGCGCCAATCTGGTCGCGCGAGCGCGAACGTTCTGTACTTTTCCGAGAAACGAGGCCCGAACATGAAACGCTGTCCCCAATGTAATCGCTCCTATGCGGACGATGCCTTGAGCTTTTGTCTGGACGACGGCTCGCCGCTGCTCAGCACGAGCGCGCCGACGCCTTCGGATCCCAGCGCCACCATTCAGTATCCGCAGCCGCGCGACACCAGTCCGCCCCAGGCGACGATTGCCTTTAATCCGGGACAGGCGGCTCCGCCTCCGCCGCCGGCGCCACCGCCGGTCTGGAATCCAATGCCGCCTGCGGCGCCCCAGAAACGCAGCGTTTGGCCCTGGGTGATCGGCATTGGCGCCGTACTGGTTTTCATGGGCATTGGGGTGGTGATTCTGATCTTTGCTGTCGCCAGCATCACCAACGACAACAACAGCAACAAGGGCAATTCAAACAACTCAAATAAGGTCGCGAACCGTAACACAAACAAGAACACGAATTCGGACGAGACGAATACAAACTCGAACACCCGCTCGAGCCTGGCAACTTTTACCGATGACTTTTCGAATAAGACGTGGGGTGTAGGCGACTCGCAATACGGCGTCATCTCGTACCAGGACGAGGAATATCACATGCATGCGACCAAGGGCGGCTTCATCGTCATGTACGGGCCGGACAAGCCGGAGTATCACGACGAAAACGCCACGGTCCGGGTTGGCCTGCGCAGCATTGACGGAAACCCTCCGTTGACTGGATACGGAGTGGTTGTACATGGAGAGAAGAAGGACGGCAAGTTGGAAGACTACGGTTTTCTGATTTACAACGGTACCAGTCCCAAGTACAAGATCGTCCTGCATAAAGCCGGCGCTGAAACCAAGATCGTCGATTGGACGCCCACCTCCACGATCCGCACCGGCACTCAGCCGAACCAGCTTGAGGTGCGGATCCGGGATCTCAAGATGGACTTTTACATCAATGGCCAATTCATCACCTCGGTTACGGATGACGAAAAATACCGGCGCGGACGAGTAGGCCTCTATACCAGCGACACGGGCGAAGTAGCGTTCGACGATTTGGAAATCAGCAAGTAGTCTCCTAATCATGCGCGTCACTCTAAGAGTCCTGGAAGGGCCCTATACCGGGCGCGAGTTTTCTTTCGATCAGCATGACACCTTTCTGATTGGCAGAGCGGACACCGCTCATCTTTACCTGCCTGACGACAGATTCTTTTCTCGTAATCATTGCCTTCTGGAGATCGCTCCGCCGCGTTGCTTTCTGCGCGACCTTGGATCGACCAACGGCACGTTTGTGAATGGACAGAGAGTGCCCGAGGCTTTTCTCGTCAACGGCGATCGAATTCAGGGTGGCCAGACCGTGCTCGAAGTCGAAGTGCAGTCTGAGCAGGCAGTGACAATCAACGGGATGGAGGCGCCTACGTTGACGCGTCCCACCGTGGTCACAGTCGAATGCGCCAACTGCGGACGTCGTGAGCAAACCGAAGCATCCCACGCCGACGAGAAGATGTCTTTCGTTTGCGAAGATTGCCGGGAAGAACTAAAGCGCCAACCGCAACCTGTGCCTGGCTATCAAATGATTAAGCTGCTCGGCCGGGGCGGAATGGGTTGCGTCATGCTGGCTCGAGACGAAAAGACCGGGCGCTCGGTCGCGATCAAGAGCCTCCTGCCGGAAGTAGCGGTAACCGAAGTGTCCCTGCGTCGCTTTATGCGAGAAATACAGGTGGCCGCGGCTCTGGATCATCCGAACATTGTCCGCTTTCTCGAAAGTGGAACGAATAATGGTTCGGTTTATCTGGTTACGGAATATGTAGAGGGTTCGGACGCGGCGCGCTTGGCCGATGCGCAGGGCGGGCGCCTGCCATTTCTTCAGGCGATCGATATTGTGTCGCAGTCCCTCGACGCTTTGGCCTACGCCCACTCAAAGGGATACATCCATCGCGATATCAAGGAATCCAATATTCTAATCAGCGGCGCGGCGCCGAATTTCGTCGCCAAACTCACAGACTTCGGGCTGGCGAAAAGCTTTACCCAATCCGGCATGAGCGGCATCACGATGGCGGGTGACATGGCGGGAACCTTCGCCTACATGCCGCCCGAACAAATCCGGGACTTTCGCAATGTGCGTCCGACTTCGGACATCTACGCGATTGGCATGACGGCTTACAGTCTGCTGGCCGGCGATACGGCGCTGGATCTTGGGTCCAACAATGACATTGCCGGAACGGTTAGGGCCATCTTTGAAGGTCAGGTGATTCCGCTGCGCCAGCGCGCTCCGGAAGTTCCGCCACAAGTCGCCGAGGTGATCGAACGCGCCCTCGCCAAGGATCCCGTGAACCGTTGGCAATCCGCCGCGGCGATGCGCACCGCGCTGATGCACTCGGTGTAAGTAATCGGCAGGACTGACAAGAATAACAGAATGGCCCAATGATTTAGACTGGGAGTTAACCTGGTCTTTCATCTGGTGAATCATATAAATCCTGTCGAATCGGTTTTCTTTCCTGCTTGAAGAGTATCTCCGGCGCAACCTTGCTCGCTGCTTCGGCATCCGTTAAGATTGCGGAACGACGGATTCGTCGCGAACGGATCACTGGGGCTCCCCTGATCGATCAATGGGCTTGGCTTTATTTTCCTTGTGAGGTTTTAAGTGAAGAAAAAATTCTCGCTGGCGCTGGTAGCGCTGATTCTGCTTTCTCTTTTTGTTCCCGCCTTTGTTCTGGCTCAACAGAAACGCGAACAATCCAATACCTCGGCCGGAACCAACGGCGCCGGCAAGACAGGTGGGGCCCCCGCGCCAGGGCGACGCCCGCGCCGGACGCCATCCGCCGCGACCGCCGCGGTAGCGCAGGATTTCACCGAAGCGCTGGGCGTCATCCAGGACCACTACGTCGACGGCAACAAGATCGATTTCAACGCTGTCTATAAGTCGTCGATTATGGGCATGTTGAGGGTGCTGGACCCGCACTCGAACTACTTTGACAAAGATGAGTTCGAGGAGATGAAGACCGACCAGCGCAGCGAGTATCTTGGCATCGGAGCCTCAATCCAGAACTATGTGATTGGCGATTCGGTGGATACCTACGTGGCCGCGACGTTCCAGAACGCGCCGGCCTCGCGCGCAGGATTACGGTATGGCGACCGCATTGACGCGGTTGACGGCGTTTCGATGCACGCCAAGTCGTCGACCGAGGTGCGCGATAAGATTCGCGGACCGCGCGGCAGCCACGTCAAGCTGACGATCACCCATGCCAACAGCGGCAGGACTGACAATGTGGAAATCGTTCGCGATGCGGTGGCGCAGCCCTCAGTGCCGGACGCCTACATGATTCGTCCGGGCGTGGGCTATATCGATATGGGGCATGGGTTCAACTATGACACGGCTGAAGCTTTGCAGTCAGCACTGGACTTTCTGCACGCGCGCGGCATGAATTCGCTGGTGCTGGATCTGCGGAACAACCCGGGCGGGTTTCTTGACCAGGCTATTCATGTGGCCGAGACTTTCCTGCCGTCGGGCCAGGTGATTCTGACTCAGAAGGGCCGCAACGGTCTGAACGATCATATATATGATTCGCGCAATCCGGATCCGGATCGGACGCCGCTGGTAGTTCTGGTCAACGATTATTCGGCTTCGGCTTCCGAGATCGTCGCGGGCGCCATGCAGGATCACGATCGGGCCTTGATTGTCGGGCAGACCACCTTTGGCAAGGGCCTGGTGCAGAGCATCATTCCGCTTGACGGCGGCGCGGGCCTGACACTTACGTCCGCGAAATACTTCACCCCATCCGGGCGTTTAATTCAGCGTGACTACTCAGACGGCGGTTTCTATAACTACATCTATCGCGGCGGCACGCTGAGAGATAGAGACGAGCAGGGCAAACCGATCGGGCCGGCCAGTCGCACCGATACCGGCAGACCGGTTTACGGCGGCGGCGGAATTACGCCGGATGAGATCGTAAAGCTGAAAGACCCCACCAGGATCGAACGCCTCCTGCGCGAGCCACTATTCTTCTTTGCTCGCGAGGTCGCGAACGGACGCGTTGCATCTCTGGAAAAATACAAGGTCGATCGGGCCATCGAGTTCGGCCACGATCTGCAGCCCAGTGATTATCCAATGAACGACATGGTATTCAAGGCGTTCAAGGATTATGTGGCCAATGACGCGAACTGGAAGGCGCTGACACCAGTAACCGATCGCAATCGCCTTTATATCGAGCAGCAGATAAGGTGGCAACTGGCGACCGCGGCTTACGGCACCGTGAGTGGGTTGCAGGTAATGACCAAAGACGATCCGCAAGTCGCCAAAGCTATTGAAGTAGTACCGCGCGCCCGCGATCTGGCGATGGCCGCCACCCGGGCTCGCCTGCAACAGCCTTAATTCTCCAGACCATTGCGATTCGTTTAGAGGCGGGACTTGTCCCGCCTCTTTTTTTGTGTCCGAGAAACTTCAGGAACCTTTGATCAACTTCCAAGTCTGTGTATGATCTCGACCGCTAATCGATCGACGGCAAGCCCAATCGTTCGCGGGGCTACCATGGGATCGACTTGTCGAAACGACCGCAACCCCAAACGGAGTTGGTTCATCTTTTACGGCTGGCTACTTGGCGAAAGAAGATCGGCAAATCGCCAAAGCTATCGAGGTGGTACCGCGCGCGCGACGTGGCTCTGGGGCAAGGCGAGCCCCGCTTGTAAGACATGGTGCTTGAAAAATGAGTGCGTGGGCCTAGATATGCGCACGTGGAGCGACGACCTTAGATTTCAACGGAGGTCTTTGCATCAGTCTTTGACCTGATTTGCGAAGATCTCGCTCGCCTTGAACCCCAGCCGTTATGATCCAACAAATCCCTTCGGTGCAATGACCCACGCCCTGCGCGTCCCAAGTTGTTAAGCCTGGCCTGTCATTACTACTAAGGCAATTGCATTGTTGGGCAAAGCAAATTCCGCTGTCTGATGCCACGCTAAGCATCAAGGTAGTCACTACCGCAAAGGCCGAGATCGCGAATCGTAGTCTATGCATTTAATCGGACTCCTTTTTCGTGAGTTTATGTCTTTGGTCAAGCTTCCGAGTTAGCTCGAGGAGACTCCGGAACTCTTCTATCCCACTGAGTGTCAGATGTCAACGTTTAGAGCTTACGTTTAGAGCTTACGAAAGGGTCTGTTGCGAGGATAAAACAAAATCTTGCAGCTAAAACTCATTAAGTGGTAAGCTTTGAGCCATGGCAAAGAAATCCGGAGTCAACACATCTGAGCTGGGCAGTGCGGTCCGTCGTCGCCGCGAAGAGCAGGGCCTGAGCCTGCGGGACGTCGCCGAACTGACGGGCGTTTCCGCCTCGACCTTATCGCGGATTGAGAACGGAACGGGTAAGCCTGACGCTGACAACATCACGCGTCTGGCGTCGTGGCTGGATATGCCGATTGAGCGGGTCATGCATCATGGCCATCGCAGCCCCACGGATCCGAAACCGGTTGTTTACTATCCGCACGAATCGACCCCTGAAATTGTGGAAGCGCATCTGCGCGCCGATAAGCACCTAACGGCCGATACCGCCAAGGCCCTGTCAGAGCTGTTCCGTGTCGCCTATGCGCAGTTCAGCCAAAACCCGCGGAAGCGCGGCTGATGTAGCGCAAGTTGTTAGCTTGCATTCCTTTCCTGCCAATCACGGCGCAAGTTACCAACTTGCGCTACAATAAATCTCTCGTGCGAAATCTTCTTTTGCCTGCTTCTGAAAAGCGAAAACAATTCGAACTGCGCGCGCTCAGCCTGCGCGAGTTTGCCGGCGTTACTGAGAATCAACCTCTCGATCCATTCGCCCTGGCGAGGTTTGCCCGGCTGCTGGTCGTAGATTTCGACAGCATCCAGGGACTGTCCGAGGAAACGCGCACGCACCTGCTGGGCGCGGCGGCCGATCAGTGGTCAGGCGGCGCATGTTCGCGGCCACTGCCAAACGGCTGGCGTCTGGTCATCTTGAATCCAGCCCATGGGGGGCAACGAAATCGCGCCACGTTGATGGAAGAAGTGGCGCACGTTTTTCTCGGTCACAAGGCGAACCGCCTGGCCGCGATCACCAGTGACGATGAGCCCGGCGAATCGCCGTCGGGCGCGCATCAATCGAACCGGCGAATGCTGGCGCGCGACTACAACCAGGCCGATGAAGAGGCGGCTTACGCCATCGGCGCGGCGGCGTTGGCGCCCTTTGGAGCGTTGCGACGCCTGGTGTTGGAAGGCAGAAATTCGCGCGAGATTGCTGGGCATTTTCGCGTCAGCCGGCAACTGGTCGAATACCGGATCAAAGTCACGCACCTTTGGCCCGAATACAAACGCGCTTCTGCGACACGCTCGGAGACCGTATAATCAAACCCTGGAACCGTGGCCAACGGTCATCCCCTTATGCCGGAAACAATTCAAAAAGCAGTGGGTCTGTCAACGGTCGACAAACTGCGCATGCTGCTCGACATCACCAAGACCATCAGTCGTTCGCTGGATCTCGACGAAGTTCTCAACCTGGTAATGGACACGCTTGATTCTTTGATCCCTTACGATGCTGCCGGGATATACATGGTCAAGTGTTCGGCGCCAATCCCGGAATGGGACACGGTCGCCGACGAGACCTGCGTCTTTCACACTCAGGCCGTGCGTGGCTATGACATTGACGATATGCAGGAACTGCATTTGAAGATGGGCGAAGGCTTGATCGGACACGTCGCGGTGAGCGGCAAGCCGTTCATTTCTCCTGACGTGCGCAAAGAGCCGCGCTATATCAACGCCCGCGCGCGTACTCGATCCGAGATGGTCGCGCCGATCATTTCCAACAGTGAAGTTATCGGGGTCTTCGATCTCGAAAGCGACGAACTTAACGCTTATACCAAGGGCGACCTGGAAGTGCTGGGGCTGCTGGCGTCACAAGTGGCCATCATCATCGAAAAAGTTGAGCTGCACGATCAGTTGATCGAAAAGCAACGTTTGGAAACTCAGCTCGAGGTGGCGCGCCAGGTGCAGCTCGAGTTGCTGCCCGCTCGTGATCCTCAACTCGATGGTTTCGACATCAGCGCCTACAACTTTCCCACTGAAGAAGTTTCGGGCGATTACTATGATTGGGTGCGGATCTACGACGATCAGATCGGGATTGTCATCGCGGACGTTTCCGGCAAGGGCGTGCCGGCAGCTTTGCTGATGGCGTTCTTGCGCGCGAGCTTGCGCGCCGCGACGCACATCGGTTACGCGCCGCACATCTCGATGTCCAAAGTGAATTATCTGCTGTGGGAATCGATCGAACGAAACCAGTTCGTCACCGCCTTTTACGGTATTCTGGATTCGGCGAATCGGACGCTCGCCTACTGCAACGCCGGTCACAATCCGCCATTCCTGATGGAGGCCGACGGCAAAGTACACTTTGAAGAACGCGGGGGCGTACCGCTGGGAATGTTTCGCGACACGCGTTACTACGAATATTTTGCCGAGATCGCGCCGGGTCAGTTGCTGGTGCTTTACACTGACGGCGTGACCGAAGCAATGAACCGGAATCTTGATGAGTATGGACGCGACCGTTTGGTTGAAGCCGTGCGCCAGTGCCGGCATCTGAGCGCGCGCGAGATGATCGATTTCATTCATCGCGACGTGCTCAGTTGGACCGAGGGGCTGGGCGCGACCGATGACGTTACCTTCTTCATCATTAAGGCTCTGTAGCTAAAATCCGAGGAGACTGCTGGCGGAACACGCGAGCTAACAAACATAAATGAGTGCGATTTCTGAAACGCCCGCCCAGGAAGCACCGGCAGCGCCCGGCTCGCTGAATCTTGCCAAGGTGCTACAGCAGATGTTAGAGGTTTCCGACAAGGTCAGCGATCTGATCTTTTCACCGGGCCGCCCGCCGCAGATCGAACTCGTGAGCAAGCTGCAAGGGGTTCCCATCGCCGGTCTGGAGAAACTTACCCCGGCACAGACTTATGCGATCGCCAAACTGATCATCGGAACTCACGAGGCTTCACTCGAGGCGCTGGAAAAGTTCGGCTCGACGGATCTTTCGTTCGGGGTTCCCGGGCTGAGCCGTTTTCGCGTCAATATTTTTAAGCAGAGAGGGACCTACGCGATTGTCATGCGCGTGATTCCGCCGCGGACGCCGTGCTTTGCGGACTATGATCTGCCCGACCAGATGCGCGACATAGTCGAGCTAAAGAATGGGATCGTGCTGGTCACCGGACCCACCGGGAGCGGGAAGAGTTCCACGCTGGCGGCCGTTATCGATCTCATTAACGAAACCAAGTTCTATCACATCGTCACCATCGAAGACCCAATCGAGTTCCTGCACGCGCACAAGAATTCCACCGTTCATCAGCGCGAGCTGCATTCGGACACACCCAACTTTGCGCTGGCCCTGCGCGCCGCTTTGCGGCAAGCTCCCAAGGTAATTCTGGTGGGGGAGATGCGTGATAAGGAAACAATGGAAGTGGCTTTGGAAGCCGCTGAAACCGGGCACTTGGTGCTGTCGACGCTGCACACGATTGACGCAGCCAAGACCGTCGAGCGCATCATCGGCGTGTTTCCCAAGAACGAAGAAAAAATTATTCGGACGCGCCTGGCGCAATCCTTCCGCTACATCATCTCGCAGCGTCTCCTGCCGCGAGCCGACGGCAGCGGCCGGGTCGCGGCGATGGAGATTCTCAAAGCAACGTCGCGCACCAGGGAATACATCGAACGCGGCGAAACGGAAGGCAAGTCGCTGTTGGACGCCATGGAACAGGGCGACATGGAAGGCATGCAAACTTTCGACGGCGAAATTGAAAAACTGATTCGGACCGGAGTAGTCACCAAGCCGGATGGTTTGGCGTATGCCTCGCACCAGGGCAACTTGCTGCTGCGCCTGGGAGAGTACAGTGAAGCTGGCGCGGCCAAGCCAAAGCCAAAACCCGAGCCCGAACCGCAGGTTGAATCCATACTCGATATGATCGAAAGGTGACGTTTCGTTTTCGTTTAGCGGCGAGTTACCACGCGCCGCTTCGCGCCGCTGTCGAGTCACTAACAAGATGTTCTCAGCTTTACTAAAAGGACGCGCTCTCTCCCATTCCAGCAAAAACTCATTCGGCTTGATCGCCGTGCTCTGTATTGCGATGCTCACTCAAGCCGGGGCGGCAATTCCACCGGCACACTTCCAAACACCCCAGGACTTACGCTTTGAGCTGCCCGCAAACGGAAACCTGCGGATCGAGAACCTGCGCGGCGGCGTAATCGTCGAATTGTGGCCGGAGAGCTACGTATCGGTGTCGGCAATCGCCGACGGCGGTCAAACGAGTCGCTCGCCGGCAGTCGTGCAGCGGACAGAGAGCTTGCTTTCGATTCGCCTCGGCCGTGGCCCGCAACACATCAACCTGCAACTGCGGATTCCAGCCCGGGCGCACGCAGCGATAGTAACCAACGACGGCTCAGTTGAAGTTAAGGGATTGCCGGCGGCGCTCCTCGTGCAAACGGTCTCGGGCGAGATTCGAGTCGATCTGCCGAAAGGATCGAGTGCCGATGTCATTGCCGATTCGAAAACCGGATCTGTTTCTTCATCATTCACCGCAGCGGTTGTGAATCAGTCCAGTAGGCCACAATTGCAGGGCCGAGTCGGCAACGGTGGCGCCGGCGTCAGGCTCTACTCGCAAGCAGGCAACATCACGCTGGCCAGCGCCGGTGAGGAGTCGACGCGGACCGTTTCAACGGCCGCGGCAAGTCCATCGGAAATTCGACAACCGCTCGATCCTGGCGCGATACCCGGCCCGAAGAGGCGGCCTGAGTTGACCGGCCAGGAAAAAAATACGACCGCGGCTGGAACGCCTGCTCCCGCCAATGCCGGACCAGAAGAAATCTCAGAGGGCGACGTCATTCGCGTCGACACTGAACTGGTCAGCGTCAACGTCAGCGTCGTCGACCGTGGCACCAATCGAGGTGTTAACGATCTTACGAAAGAAGATTTTCGTCTTTCCGAAGACAATGTGCCCCAACAGATTGCCCACTTTGACTCGGCCTCAGCCCCCTTCAACCTGGTCCTGCTGATCGATTTGTCCGGCTCGAGCGCGAAGGTCGTCGATTTGATCAAATCTGCCGCGCTGCATTTTGTTGATGCGGCGCGGCCATTCGACCGCATAGCAGTGATGACCTTTGCCGGCGGGCAAGTAGTAGTTTCCTCCCTCACGACCGATCACGTACTTTTGCGTCAGCGCATCAATGCGATCGAACGTCCGGAGGGGAGTACGAAGCTTTACGACTCGCTGGCCTTTGCCATGGATGAAGTGTTCCGCGAGGCGAAGGACTCTCGCCGTAATGCGATCGTAGTGATGAGTGATGGCCTGGACAGCGTGATGCCGAATGTCACGGGTGAAGGTTCCAGGCTGGCGTACGAAGAATTGGTGAGGCGGGCGAAGGAATTTGACGGCGTTGTATATTCGATCTGGACTGATACTCAGACCTATGAACCTTTGAGCCCCAAAGATATTCAGCAGGAGACTTTCGATCTTGCGCACGATCGGATGAAAGAGTTGGCTGACGTGGGCGGCGGAGCGTTCTATGAATGCGAAGAGTTGAAAGATCTGGCGGGCGCTTATGATCGAGTGGTCGCCGATCTGGGCACGCTCTATACTCTGTCCTACCGCCCGACGAATAAGGTCCGCGACGGATCGTGGCGCACGATCCGCGTCAATGTTAATCGCCCAACATCGGTGGCCCGCGGCAAACGCGGGTATTATGCGAGGTGAGCAGTGAGCGTTGAGCAGCAGTCGGCAGTAAGCAGTAAGCTGTGGCCAGTCTGCACGTGAGTGGGTTAATCTTCTTTCCGAACCAATCTTACGCACGCGATGTCAGCACTCTTCCCGTTTTCGTTTCTGCGGCGCCGAGCCAACCTCCGCAACGATCTTGCGGTTGTAATCTTCCTGCTCACTGCGCACGGCTCACTGCTCACTGTTCCGGCCCAAACACCTGAGCCGGTCGATACGATTCGCGTCGATACCGACCTGGTGAATCTGAGTGTCAGCGTCCTCAGCCACAACTCCGCACCGGGAGAGCGTCAGCTTGAACAAAAAGATTTTGCGGTTTTCGAAAACGGCACTCCGCAGGAAATCCTGTTCTTCGCGTCTGGAGAAACCCCCTTCGATCTGGTGTTGCTGCTGGATCTTTCGGGTTCAAGCTCCGACAAAATCGGCTTGATTCGAAAGTCAGCAAAAGGCTTCGTCGATGCGGCGCGCCCGGCCGATCGAATCGCGATCTTCACCTTTTCCTCAGAAATTCAGGTGGTTTCCAAACTTACCAACGATCACGACGCTTTGAAGAAAAGCATCGGAGAGATTGAAAAACCTGAAGGCGGCACGAACTTTTGGGACGCTCTGCGATTTGTTTTGGAGCATGTGGTGGGCCAATCCCGGAACGAGAATCGTCGCAGTGCAGTGGTGGTGATGACTGATGGCGTGGACAATGCGTTGCCAGGTGTATACGGTGACGGCTCCGCGACAAGCTTCGAAGAGCTGATGAAGATCGTCCAGCGCTTTGACACGATCGTGTTGCCGATTTATCTGGACACAGAGAAGGAGCAGGACAAGCATGGCAGTCTTAAGGAAGCCTACGCGCTGGCCCGGCAACAACTCACAATGCTCGCCGCTGAAAGCGGCAATGAGATTTATCAGGCCCGGAAGATCAAGGATCTTGAAGGCGTCTATCAGCAAGTCATCCGAAATCTGAGCACGGTGTATAGTATCGGCTACCGTCCCGCGAACCTGGTGCGCGACGGTTCGTGGAGGGCAGTCACGGTGCAATTGATCGGACATCCGGAGCTGGCGCCGCGCGCCAAGCGTGGCTACTATCGAAAGTAGGTCGAGGCGCCGAAAGTCCATGATCAAAATGATGAAACGATCGAATCGAAGTTTAGCGGTGCTGCTCGGATGCCTGTTGGGCATGCTACTGCTGGCGTCATGTTCTTCCGGCGGTTCAAACGAAGGGTTGGGTGTGTATCCCAAAGCGATGGGCGCGGCGGACGAGGGTTCCGCGATCCAGACGCTGCGCACCATCGCGACGGCTGAAGCTCAGATGAAAGCAACGCGCGGATCGTACGGAGACTTTGAGGCGCTCACTCAGGCCGGTTACCTTGACTCAAGATTTGCCGGCCCCACCCCAAACCAGAGAGGTTATCGTTTTACTGTGACGGCGACTGACGCTGAGTTCACGGTCCACGCCGATCCGCAGACGACCGAGACGCAGCCAACGACCGGCGTCCGCCATTTCTATCTGGAGGGATCGGAAAACGCGGTGCACGCTAACGCAACCCAAACCGCGTCAAAGAGTGATCCGGTAGTTGGCACTCAATGAACTCATTCACCGTAATCGCTGGACTCTGTGCCGGGCCGGAGTATAATCAGCCGACACCCCAGGTTACCAAACGATCATCTTGGATCGGTTTTACAGGAAGAGGAACCACCATGAAAAATCTGCGCCTCATGCTTAAGGCAATTGCATTAGCTGTCCTTGTTTCGGTTTTCGTCTCTGCAGGTTATGCGCAGAATCGCGAGAAGTTCGGCATCTCGGCCAAGGCCGGGGGTGTCAACTCGGTAACCGGCAGCGTGATGGTGACGAGGGCCGGACAGGCCCCGCAACTACTGACTAGTCAGGATGATCTCCTGGCGGGCGATGTGGTGACTACCGGGCCGGAAAGCCAGGCTGAGGTACTACTCAACCCGGGCTCTTACTTCAGGCTTGCAGCAAACAGCGAGTTCGCTCTGGTTGATAATTCGCTTGATAATCTGGTGGTGAGGCTGACGAAAGGTAGCGCGATCATCGAAGCGACCGGCGGTGACGACGTAGATATGTGGATCAATGTCCTGGCCAATCAAAAACATCTAGTCATCGCGCGGGGTGGTATCTATCGCATTAATGTGCAGCCTGGGGCAACCGAATTATTGGTTCGTCAGGGCCGCGTCTTACCGGACAATAATCCACGTGAAATGGTCAAAGGCGGCAAGAAAGTTACCTACGGCGTCGGCGAGCCCGTTGTCGCAAAGCTCGACAAGAAGAATCAAGACGACTTTGATTTATGGAGCAAGCTGCGGGCAAAGACTCTGGCTCAGGCAAATCAGAAGATCTCGAACCGCTCGGTTAATGGTTACCTCGCCGGACTGTCTGACTTCGAAGCTTTCTCGGCAGCGAGTTCATGGGGTCTGTGGGCCTATAGCCCGTTTGCGCGCTCTTATACATTCGTGCCGTTTCGTTATGGCTGGTCTTCGCCCTACGGACATTACTACGGCAACTACTGCAATGTTTGGCGATATTCTGGTGGGCCAGGCTATAACGGGTCTTACGGCGGAACCATCGTGGGCAACTCCGGATCAGGTGGCTCTTCAACTGGATTTGGAGGCTCTTCTTCCGGCGGATCCTCGACTGGGAGTTCGCGTCCCGCTTCGAGTGCGCCCTCAGCACCGATGGGCTCACAAGCGGGACCACGCGATCCTGATTCGGGCAGTCGCTCGATCAATCGAATCAAAGACCCGAACTAACTCGTGGCACGGCGTCCTTTGAATCGAAACATGCGCAGGCTGCGCGTGCCAACAACTAGCGGTCGCGTTTGAATAGTAGGCGAATCTCTTCGTTTACGATCTCAACGATCTCAGGCCGCGGCAAACCTGCTAACACCAAATGGGCCAGGCTGGCGCGCAAAGCCTTGCGTAACTCGGCATCGTTCTGCTGCGTTACCCGCCGGGCCGAAACCAGAGCGCCCGAGCCGTGTCGGACTTTGAGCAATCCTTCTTTCTGAAGCTCTCGATACGCCGCCGCAATCGTATTCAGATTCACACCCAGATCATCGGCAACCTGACGCACCGGCGGCAAGGCCATCCCTTCACGCAATTCACCGCGAGCAATCAACCCTTTGATCTCATCCGCTACCTGTCGATAGACTGGCCGCCGGTCGGATTCATCAATAGTTATGTACATAGTCGTGTGTCGCCAGACACTATACACTGGAAGAAACTGGCCGTAAAGATTAAAGTTAGTACGGATTAGTGAGGGGGATTCACCACTTTCAACCAGTGAGGACATCGGCGAGGTCGAGGGCCGCGCGAGAGACTCCGGCCAGACCCTGCCCGGAACAGTTGGTATCACCGACCACAAAGACATTCGGGAAAACGGTCTGACCCGGTGAAAGGATCGTTTGCAAGGATCCGTGAGGCCGACCGACCATGCCGAGTTTGCGGCGGGTGTTTTCATAGAAGGTTCGCGGCGTAGCGCTCTCGATGACTTCGATGCTGTCGCCGAGTTCGGGCATCGCGGCATGAAGTCGCGCCCACACGGATTCAAGGGTCGCTTGATCTTGCTCTTCGTGAGCTGTTTCATCCTCGTGGAAAGCAAACCACTCCGCGGCGTTCGTAAAGGTTGAGACGGTGATTGCTAGTTTACCGTCAGGAGCCGACGCGTGCGGAGCCGCTGCGAACACAAACTGCGCCAGCTCGGGTGAATAAACCTGGCCCTCCTGCCAGTCGGTGAGCGACAGGATGCGACTTGAGTTTAGGCGCGTGATCGCAGATCGATCCATACTCAGAAAAAGCAGGTAGGCTCCCCAGGATTGCATTCGTCGTAGCTGGGCGGAAATCGACGGGGGAGTGCGGTTCAACCCAATTAGTTTTCCGTAGGTGTCCCAAACTGTCAGGTTGCTGACAATCGCGCGTGTGGCCGTCACGCGCTCGCCGCTCAGCAGGTCGACGCCCACCGGTAAACCATCCGAGCCATAGGCCAGCCGCAAAACGGGACAATTCAAACGCAATGAACCGCCGCTCTTCTTCAGAGACTCACTCAGGGCGTCGGCCAACGACTGCGCCCCACCGCGAATGGCCCACATGCCGCGCCGCGGAGTAGTCAGCGCTTCCGCGGCGTCTTGAATTGAACAGTGGTCACTCGAACTCTGGGTAAAGGTTTGGAGCTGTACATCGATGAAGCGTTGGAATCTCATCGAGGAGTCTCTCAGGTACTCGGTCACAGGCTCAATCGCCGCAGCCTTGTCTCGGGCGGAATCGATCTGGCTGAGCAGGTGATAGAAGGCGATGGCTGATTCAGGACATTCCGGGAAAGCCAAACGAAGGTTCCCTTCAAAGTGTTCGATGTTGTCCGTCACGGCGACTTCCGAACGATCTGGCAGGCGCACTACATAAACAGGTGAGAGACGATCAACCTCCGGCGGACCGAGCGGCAGTTCGGCAAAAATTCTTTCGTAGAGTCCATCCGGTTCCCATCCCGCATACAAACCCGCGGTTGGTTCGAAAGCGTAACCGAGATGTTCGAAGTTGGCGACGCAACCACCCGGGCGCGACTGGCGTTCCAACAGACACACACTGACGCCTCTCGCTGACAGCAACGCAGCGGTGGTCAATCCGCCGATGCCGCCTCCCACCACGACCACTCCGTAGTTCATCTTATTTAGCTGAGAAAATGCAGGATGTGGATCACAAACCCGGTAGTTGGTTGCGGGCGCCAGTGCTCTACCAGGCGGCGCAGGTACGGCTCAAAGACAATGATGACGGACTGGACGCCGTTAAAGACGAGGTGGATCACAAAGCAGGGAAGCAGCCGGCCCGTGCGCGCGCGCACCCAGGTCAAAACAACGCTGAGCAAGGTGATTGAGCCGATTACCCCCGCATTCGGCCAGTACTGCAAGACATGTAATCCGGCAAACATCGCGGATACTGCAATCACCGCGGACCACGGACCCGCCACTCTCTGCAGCGCCGAATAGAGCAGACCGCGATAGATCATTTCTTCGACCAGCGGCGCAGTCGCCACCGCGATCACCGCCAAAATCAACGCGGCAGCGCGAGAGCTTTGCAGAATGCGGTCGAGATCGGTTGGCTGAGTGCCGGCCAGCGCTATGATCACCATCGCCAGGACATATAGCCCAATCGCTAAGCCGACGCTCTTCCAGATCCCAAAGGTCGGGCTCCAGCTCCAGCCAAATACGTCCCTCCAGGAGAATTTTCCCAGTCTCGTCGCGACGGCCCAAATGATAGCCAACGTGAGCAAGTGCGTCGGCACCCAACCGGCGACAAACAGCATCATGAAGGTTTTGTCACTCAGTAGTGCTTCTCTTGTCGGTGCAGGTAACCCTTGATAGTGGTAAACAACGTACGGAAGTGCGCACAGGTTTGGAACCAGGGTCAGCAACGCGACACTTCCAAACCAGGTAAGGAGCGCCGCAAGCAAACCCCACGGCGGGTTCTCGGGAGTGGCGGTCGAGGGTGTCACGGGCACATCCGGTCCGTTTGCGGCAGCCGCCGGCGAATAGATCGTTGGCGCCGAGTAGGTGGTTTCTGGCGGTGTGCTCACAAAAGTGTTGGCGCCCGGCTCAAGGTTTCAAAGGCAATCAGTTGTCTGATGGTTCGGTGGGTTCTCGCTTGCCGTTGTATTGCTCCAGTTTTCGATAGATAGTCTTGCGGCCAATATTAAGCAGGCGAGCCGCCCGGGTTTTATCTCCCGAAGTATAATCGAGGGTGGCCTCGATCGCGTGGCGCTCGATCTCGTCCATCGAAGACGGCACTTCAATTTCGAGTTTGGAACTGCGGCCTTCACTGGAGGCTTGCGCGCGCTCGACTCGAACCATCGCCTCGCGCTCGGAAACGATGTTGCCGATTGCGGCCGGCAAATCGTCGAGTTCAATCTGTCGTCCGGCGGCGATGATCACGGCCCGCTCGACCGCGTTCTCGAGCTCGCGGACATTACCCGGCCAGTCATAACTTGTCAGGGCCCGCAAGGCGGCTTTGGAAATGCCGGAGACAAAACGGCCGGTTCGTTGTTTGTAGTGCTCCAGAAAGTGAATCACCAGCGGGTGAATGTCTTCGCGCCGTTCGCGCAAAGCGGGCAGCGTGATCGGAAAAACCGAAAGCCGGTAAAAGAGGTCGCGCCGAAACCTGCCTTCGTCAACCGCGCGTTCCAGATCCACGTTGGACGCAGCGATGATGCGCACATCGGCCTTCAAGACTTCGTTTCCACCAACGCGCGTAAACTCGCCATCCTGCAACACGCGCAACAGACGAACCTGCGCGGCCAGCGTCATCTCTCCCACTTCATCGAGAAAGAGCGTGCCGTTATTAGCTTCTTCAAAGCGGCCCTGCCGGCGCGCGCGCGCGTCAGTAAAAGCTCCTTTCTCATGTCCGAAGAGTTCCGATTCAAGCAGCGTTTCCGGAATCGCTCCGCAATTCAGTTTGATATAAGGCTGGTTTTCGCGGCCAGAGTTAAAGTGAATCAAATTCGCCAGCAGTTCTTTGCCGGTGCCCGATTCGCCCTGAATCATTACGGAGGTCTGAGTGTCGGCGACGCTCAGCGCCAATTCCATGGCGCGACGAATTCCGCGCGCCTGGCCGATAATTCGGTCTTCACCGTAACGCTCGTCCAGAGCGCTTTTCAATCGCATGACTTCCGCCGACAGGTGATCGCGCTCGAGCGCCGTGCCGATCTGATCGGCGATGCCTTCAACCAGAGCCACCTCATGATCTTTGAACTGATCGCGCAGTTCGCTCCAAACCAGACCGAGCAAGCCAAACGTGTGACCGCCGATGCGCACCGGCGCGACCAGCGCCGCGCGTCCGCCGAGCGTCGCATTAAAGATCATTCGCATTGGCAGCGGCAGATCGCCTTCCAGGAGTTTCAGGGTTTTGCCTTGCGACAGTACTTCGACCATCGCCGGGATCTCGGTGATGTCGAGCGTCTGCCCGTGCGCTTCGATCAATCCGCGCACGTTGTCCGTCCGGGCGTGGGGCGCGGCCTGGAAAGCGGCCAGACTGAGTCGGTTTTCGCCGGCGTCCAGCACCCCCAGCGCGCAATAGTCTGCGCCCACCAGCGCCAGTGCGCGCTCCAACACGGCTGAAGTTACTTCGCCAAAGTCCGAACGGGCGTTGAGCGCGTTCGCAATTTCGAGCAATGCCTTGGTGGTTTCAGCCTCGCGCTTCTTGTCGTTATAAATACGTGTGTACTGGTAGCCAATCGCCAGTTGCATCGCGATTGACACCAGAAAAGCTACCTCTTCATCCGACCATTGACGCGTCTCGCGCGTGTGATGAAGGCCAATTAGACCGAGCACTTCGTCATCGAGCACGACCGGCACCACGAGCAACGAACGCGTTCCCAGGCTCTTCGCAAAGAAGCGCACTTTGTGATCGTGTTCGGGGGCGGAAGTGTCATCCAACCTGATCGGTTGTTTGAGATCAAGATACTGAGACAGCGTCGCTACATCGATCGGAATGCGCGCATCCAGACTTGACGGCACGGCTTCAGACGCGCGCCATTCATGACTGATGCGGAGCTCGCCTTCGGCATTCAGTTTGATGATGTCGCAGCGATCGACTTCCATCATCCGGCCCAGCTCAGCCACGACAACTTTTAAGAATGAGTCGAGGTTGATCGACGTGGGCAGGTTGGCCGCCAGGCGTCCGATGATGGATTCGCGCGCCTCGTGCAGCTTGAGCTTACGTTCGATGGAAAGGGTCTGATCTGTTTCGGCTGCCGGTTGCATTTAGTGCGAAGTTAACGCGACGAAGTTAATGCGAATAGAATAGCAGAAGGGATTGCCGCAGACTAACGAGGCGTCTCTTCTTCAAAACTGACCGGGATCATAACGAACGGCGGCATAAGTTGCAAAAAAGCCCTGAGCGAATCGTCCCCGAAGGCGTCTTTCTCCTGGTTGGCTGCATCAGAAGCACGGACTGATTCAATTTTGAAAACAAGGTGCTCGCTGGTACTGGGAGCGCGGACCCGTCCGCAACACGCCGCGCTCGCGAATCGTCTCCAACGTTCGCGCTCAGTGCGGACAAGACGTCTGCAAACTCCGAGCCATCCGGTTGTATTGGTTGAGAGCGGTCTCGTATAATTCCGGCGTCGAAGAAAACTAAAAAAGAGATAATCCTGAGCTTACGATGCCGATTTACGAATTCCGCTGCAAGAAGTGCAACGACCAGATCGAAGTTTTTCAAAAACTGTCTGACAAGCCGCCCACAAAGTGTCGCAAGTGCGGCGGGCGGATGGAAAAACAGTTTTCCCGGACTTCCGTTCAGTTCAAAGGCGAGGGTTGGTACGTGACTGATTATGGTGGTCGCAAGGGAGAAGTAGCCGAGGCAGTCGAAAAGGAACTCTCGACGCCCGAACCTGCCACTGCTGAAAAGGCAAAGCCGAAAAAGGCAGCCGCGAAGAAAACCAGTTCAGACAAAAGCTGAACGTGTCATGGACGGTCCGGGAATGCGACCGCTACCTAATGCAATGACTCGACGGACGACCAAACGGTTCGGTTGGAGGGCGCTCATTTTTCTTCTTACCGCGGCCTGCCTGTTGAGTTCGCTGCTGGGTCAGGCCGGTCGCCAGGCACATCCTTCATCCTCAGCCTCGACTTTGCTGAACGTGGTCGCGACCCGCGCCAACGGAGCCACCAAACCCATCACCGCCAAAGACATTTCGCTGTTCGACAATGGGGTCGAGCAAAACATCAGGAACTTCGCTCCCGATCTTTCGCCGGCGCGCATCGTGCTGCTGGTCGACAACTCGCTGACCATCCGCGCCGACGTCGACAAATTGGAAAAAGCTACGCTCGAGTTTGCGTATGAGATTTTCGACGGCGACAAGTTGCTGATCGTCGGCTATGACAACAACGCCGAAATCGTGTCCGACTGGACTGATAATGCGAAGAAGATCGAAGCCGAGCTGAAGACGTTTCGCAAGAAAGGCGACCCGCATTTGTTTGACTCGATCGTGGCCGTGGTCGAAGACGCGTTGCGGCCCTTGTCAGCGCAAAAACGCGCCATCGTGGTTATCAGCGACGGGCTCGACCGGGGCAGCAAAGCAAAATTCAAACAGGCGTTGGGTGTGCTTCAGTCGCTGGACATTGCGGTCTATTGCGTACAGGCGCCGGACCGAACGCGCGGCGCGATTCGACGCGACGTGCCAAAGCCGCGTCAGGTGATCGACGACCTTGCGGAAGGAACCGGCGGCCGAATTTTTCCCATCAGCGAATCCAGCGAAGCGGCCAAGGCGATCTGCGATGAACTGCGGAAGAACCGCTACGTGCTGTCATATCTGCCACAGAGCGTGCCCTACAGCGAAGACCGCCGGCTCCTGATCATGGGTGAGCAGGGGATTGAGGCGCGGGCCAAGACAATGCAGCCGGCAAATTAAAAACCGCGCCTCAAGTTCGTTTGCGGGAGTATAGATAGAAGAGCGTCAGGATAATCGCCAGCAGAATAATCTCCCAGAAAGCAAACACACCGCGATCAAACCGGCCAGCCTCGTCGTGAGCGTCCATGAAAATAATGTACGTTCCGAAAATGATCCCGCCGATGAGCCAGATGATCTGTCGTTTGGTGTCCCACATAAGAACTGGTCAGTACCACCTGCGGTAGCGGCTGGGCCGAACTCAACTGACAACGGATGAGGCTATGCCCACCCGCTACCGCAGGTGGTACTGACCTCAATTTCTCCAAACGATTACCAACCGGGCGGCTCTTTCTTGTGCTCCATCGCAGGGTTGACTGTCATGCGCGGTAATACTCGGGGCTGGCCTTCAATTTCTGATCGCACTTCACCAATCCGCGTTGCGCCCATTCGCTCATAGAATCCTTCGGCGTTTGGATCTGCTGAAAGCTCGAGCGCAGGTATCTTTAGATCCGCCGCGCGCTTCTTCACGTACAGAAACAACGCCCGGCCGACGCCCGTGCCCATATGCTCAGGTCTGATCCACATGTGTTCCAACTCGGCCAGTGATTCACTGAAAGCAATCGCGCAACAGCCGGCGATTTCGTCTCCATTCATCGCCACGTACATCTCGTTGTCATTGATGAACTCCGGCGTAATCGTCAGGTCGGCTTGCCAATGTTGGATCCAGTTTTCGGGATAGCCCCAGTGGCGCTTGGCAGCGTGCGCGATTTCAGTCAGGATGCCTGCTTCCTCAGGTTTGGCTCGGCGAATCTGAACATTCATAGCGATTGGAAGTCTAGCACTTTTGATTCAAATCGCGAGTCTGTAGAATGCTTCGACTAACACAAAACAAATATGGAACGCATCGTCTTTCTCGAGCGCAACACTATCGCCGCAGACTTTCGGCGGCCCGCGTTTGATCACGAATGGATCGAATTCGGCGAAAGTTTTCAGGGCCAGGTCGTCGAAAGATTACGCGGCGCGACGATCGCCATCAGCAACAAGTTATCTCTGCGCGAAGCCGAGCTGTCACAGTTGCCCGCGCTGAAATTGATCGCCATCGCGGCAACCGGATCAGACAACATCGATCTTCAGTACTGCCGCGAGCACGAAATTGCTGTTTCCAACACGCGGGGCTATGCGGTGAATTCGGTGCCTGAGCATGTTTTGATGATGATGCTCGCGCTGCGGCGAAATCTGCTGGCCTACCGCGCGGACGTCCAAGCCGGAATGTGGCAGGAGTCAAAACAGTTCTGTCTTTTGACTCACGAGCTGCACGACATCAGCGGTAGCACGCTGGGCATTATCGGTTATGGTTCGATTGGCAAGGCGATGGCGAGACTCGGCCAGTCTCTGGGAATGCGCGTGCTGATCGCCGAACATAAGCATGCCGGCGCGATTCGTGACGGGCGAACATCATTTGCAGACACCCTGCGACAGAGTGACGTGATTAGCCTGCACTGCCCTTTGACTGACGAGACGCGGGACCTGTTTCGTCAGGCTGAGTTTGAGTTGATGAAACCCGGCGCGTTGCTCATTAACACCGCGCGTGGTGGGCTGGTTGACGATGCGGCCTTGATCGAGGCGTTGCAGAACGGTGCGATTGCCGGCGCTGGTTATGACGCGCTGCGTGAAGAGCCTCCGCGTCACGGCAGTCCTTTGCTTGATCTCAACCTGCCGAATTTCATCATCACGCCCCATGTGGCCTGGGCCAGCAATGAAGCCGTGCAAGCTCTCGCCGATCAGGTGATCGATAACATCGAGGCATTTATCGCGGGCACGCCGCGAAATCTCTTAACCTGAGTTTATTTCTCGGAGGGTATCGCTGGGCGTTTCGTGATTCTTCGTGTTACTTCGTGGATCGTCGTCGACCTGGCAAAGACTCGATCCACAAAGTCACACGAAGAACACGAAGAGAAGGTTTAGTGGTGTTCAATTGAGAAGCACGACGGCGGTGGGCCGCACAAGGGTGGCGGTCAACAGACGCGATGGCTTGGATCGGAAGAAGAGATGAATTACGAGGTCGGAGCTTCGCTGCTCGCCGCGTGTTCCACGTCCTCGGTCGTATAAAGATTGAGGATTTCGCGGCCCTGGCGGGAACGCGGGTCGATAGTGCGCAGGTGCTTGCGCCCTTTCATTTCCCAAATCGCTGTGACTACGCCGTCTTTTTCCACGGCTTGGTAGGTTATATCTTCCTTCTCAGTCGCCGCCGGCGCTTCCTGAGATTCGTTTATGGCGGACTCGCTTTCAGACATAGAAACTCTGAGGTGCTCCTGTTTCGCTTTCTCTAATTCGTGTGCGAGGATTCTGGCACAGCGGCAAACGCTATGTCTAGCTGTGCGGAGTTAAGTAGCAGTTTGCGTCCTGGGAGCTTTCTCAGGGTCTGTCAGAGCGGCGCTAACTTCAATGCCAGCGCCAGCTCAACTGCCCGCCGCGCCGACACCACTCCCCAACCCTGCCGATCAACTTCGACTTCCGGAACGCGTTCGGCCGTATCGATGAGAATGCGTTTGATCTGCTGCGGAGTCAGGTGTGGATTCGCTTCCAACATGCAGGCGATGATCGAAGAGACTATCGGCGCCGCGAAAGAAGTGCCGTCGACATACTTGTAGTGCTGATTGATGACGTTGCCTTCGCGCAACTTCACCGTGATCAGTTGGCGCACCAGGGGAATCGGGAATGAACTCGCCTCGTCCAGATCTTTGTCGACTCCGTGATGGCTCTCAATAATGGCGCGCAGATCTTCATCAGCCGCAGCATCAAGTTTGAAATAGAGCTCGGCTTCTTCAGCCGTCGGCGTCTGCGGCAGGATGGGCGCGGCGACCCAGATTCCGGGCGCGATTACTTCAGGCTTTTGCAGTCCGTCAATCGTCGGCCCATAAGACGAGCGATACATTCCGCGCCGCGCCCGGTCTGTCGAGTTGCGATCGTCCAAGCCACCGACCGCGATGCAGGATGGAGCACTGGCGGGCGGCAAAACCCGATGGCCGGGCGCGTGACCCGCATTGCCGACCGCGCAGACGACGGTCACGCCGGCGCGCGCGCAACGCTCAACGATCTCGGACAAAGGATTTGTAAGATAACTCTCTTCAAAGTCACCACCGGCTGAGATATTGATCACGCGAATCTGGTGTTCCTCCGCGTGATCCAGAACCCATTCCAGGCCCTTCTGAATTTGGTCTTCACTGATGCGACCGGTCCGGCCAATCTTGACTAGCACGACGTCAGCTTCTGAAGCGATGCCGCGATAGAAGCCCTCCGCCAGTCCACCGTTGCCGGTCGCGACCACCGAAGTCATCATGCCGTGCCAACTGGCCACGTCATTTGTTTCCAGCGATGTCTGATCGCCTTCCGCGGCGAAGATGCTGTGATAAGCGAGGATGCGATTGTTCGGCGTCGTGAGATCGGGGTGCGCGTAAAATCCTGAATCCAGAAATGCGACGGTCACCCCACGGCCGGTAAACCGCTCGTCCGCGTCCATGCGCAAGGGAGTCGGCAGGACAAAGTCGTTCTGCTCAAAAATTGTCGCGTGCGATTCAATCTGGCGCCGTGCGCGTTCGAAGAGTTCGATACAACGGCCGCAAACTTCATCGGCGTCCATTGCGGCCGCGTTCGGCAGGATGATCGATTGCAAGCCTTCGGGCAGCGTCGCAATCGAAAACAATTCGCCCTGGGCAGCACGGCCACACACTGGGCAGGTCGCGGCTCGAGGCTCATCGAATCTCGCCGGCTCTTCACTGATCTCGACAGTTTCTTTCATGCTGATCTTTAGGCGACTTCTTTGTTTAGTCCGGCCGCAAAAACACGCGGCATCGACGCGAGCCTTTGCAGGTTTAGGATGTGAGCCACGAATATCGGGCGCGCATAGAACGCGCGAGTCGTGCTGCCGTGGCCTCGTCCCTTGGTGCGCGCCTGTACCAGTTGTCCCAAATCTCCGTTGACTGAGTCAATCCCGCCGGTGCGAATCTGCGCGCGGATCGTCTCGTAGTCGCCGGCCACCTGCTCGCGGATCTTCGGATTGTCGAGATCGAATTCAGCCGCGGCGTGCAACATCGAACGCGACTCCTGAGGACTTTCATAGACGCGGCTGACGACGACCATGCTGCGCAGTTTATCGTAAAGATGACTGTCTTCGAACTTGCTCGCGAGCACTTCAGCCGGTTCCAACATCGTGATCGCCATCGACTCTTTCACCCGCAGCTTGCCGGCGGCATCGCGTCGTAAGGACACAACCTTCAATTCCCAGGTGTCAAAATCCGGCGCCTGTCGCGAGTTTTGCGGCAAACCCAGATAGCGTTCGATAACCAGACCGGCCCAACCTTTATTTTCGTGACCATTCTTCCAGACCGGAATCCGGTATTCATCAGCCATCACGCGCAAATCTCTGCCGGCGAGCAGATTGATTCGCCGCACAGCTTCGTTGCGACCGAGGGTTTGAGCTGTGATGAAGCAGGGCATCGGCGGAGAGAATATAGGAAAAAGACGGTTTCTATAGATATTTCGTGCCTACGACACTAAGAAAGGACTCACAACCTGGCTCTGGCATTGTTAAGTTCATCCGAAACTTTCACTGGAGCAGTCCCGCCCGTCCGCGATTTCGTTGCCAGTGTTCGATCCAATGATAATGATTCAAAAACGTCCGATTCGATCATTGGGGAGAAGGACTGGAGATCATCGAGCGATAGATCGTCCAACTCGACATCGCGTTCGATCGCCAGTCGCACAATCCGACCCACAGTCTCATGCGCTTCGCGAAACGGTATTCCTTTGCGCGCCAGATAATCCGCCAACTCAGTCGCGTTAAGATAACCTCGCGTAGCCGCCTCGCGCATTTTCGTTTCGTTCAGTCGGATATTGCCAAACACTGTGGTCGTCACTGCGAGACAGGCCCTTACCGTGTCCACCGTGTCAAAGAGCGCTTCCTTGTCTTCCTGCATGTCCTTGTCATACGCGAGCGGCAGCCCTTTCATCATCGCGAGCAGCCCGGTGAGGTGCCCAAACACGCGGCCGGCCTTCCCGCGCACCAACTCCATTGAATCAGGGTTCTTCTTTTGCGGCATCAGACTCGATCCGGTTGCGATCGCGTCACTCAACTCAAAGAAACCGAACTCAGCGGTTGAATAGAGGATGATGTCCTCAGCGAGACGCGACAGGTGCAGCATGATTAGCGATGCTGCCGCGGCGAATTCGATACAGAAATCCCGATCGCTAACGGCGTCCATACTGTTGCGAGAAACCGTTTCGAACCCGAGCGCGCGAGCGACGGTCTCGCGATCGATTGGATATGAAGTCCCGGCGAGTGCGGCTGAACCCAGCGGCAGAACATTGACGCGCTTCCGGGCGTCGGCGAGCCGGTCGCGATCGCGTGCCAGCATCTCGAAATAAGCCAGACACCAGTGAGCAAACAAAACCGGTTGGGCGCGCTGCAGGTGAGTGTATCCTGGCATCACCACGGCGCGCTTTGGTTCTGCCAGGTCGAGCAGAGCCTGCTGGGTGCGCCGCAGCATGATCGCAATTTCGTCGATCTCCTCGCGCAGCCAGAGACGCAAATCCGTGCCGACCTGATCGTTGCGGCTGCGTCCCGTGTGCAGCTTGCGGCCGGCGTCGCCGATTATCTCAATCAGACGCGCCTCGACGAACGAATGCACGTCTTCCGCATCCATCTCTTCGAAGTAGCCTGCATCGGATCGCCCGCGTTCCAGAATAGTCGTAAGTGCAGATCGGATTTGCTCCGATTCGTTCGCCGTGAGGACGCCACCCGCCGCCAGGCCGTCGCAATGAGCGATGCTCGCGCGCACGTCGACGTGGAACAGGCGGCGGTCGAAACCAAAGGACCGATTGAATTCAGCGAAGCCCGGGTCTGCCGCGCCCGTGAACCGTCCGCCCCAAAGATTTGTGTTCAGTGTATCAACCATGATTTGTTCGCTCGGCGTCCTTGCATTGTGCGCAAAGCTTACCCTGGCGGCCAGAAGTGAATCCGATCGAGCGATTCAACGCTTGACGGAACTGCATAACAACGGCTATTTTATGCAGGTATGCGATAAAAATGCAACTATTCTGCATTTCATCGCGTCTGATGGTGGCACAGACTTCAGTCTGTGTTTGGTTGTAAGAGGTACAGACTGGAGTCTGGGCAACTAATATGCTGAAGCGAGAACGGCAAAAGAAGCTGCTCAATCTGATCCGCGCGAAGCGGATCGGAACCCAAGAGGCACTGCGAGGGCATCTGGAGCGGGCGGGCGTGCCGGCGACCCAGTCGAGTGTGTCTCGCGATCTCGAAGAGCTCGGAGTGGTCAAGCATCGCGGCTCGTACGCCCTGCCGCATGCAAATGGAGATGCGGCGCGCGGGCTGTTGAGTCTTGATGTCGCTGGAGACGTACTGGTCATCGCGAAGTGTCTCCCGGGTCGCGCTTCGGCCGTCACCGTGGAGGTTGACGATGCGGGCATCCCGGAAATCGTCGGAACCCTGGCAGGCGAAGATACGATCTTCATCGCCGTCCACGATCAGAAGGCGCAGCGCGTAGTGGTGAAGAAGATTTGGGAGTTGTTTGGATGAGAGTCCGACAAACTTCATAAAGTTCTAAGCGAGTTGGGCTGAAATGGGTGTGGTTTCTTCCCCTCCCTTTGGGAGGGGTTAGGGAGGGTGCGAAGCTTGACCCCGACAAGCCCTCTCCCCGGCCCTCTCCCAAAGGGAGAGGGAGATTGGACGCAGGGAATGATGACGGACAAGAAAATTAACAAGATCGTTCTGGCTTACTCCGGCGGACTCGACACGTCGGTGATGCTGCGCTGGTTGAAAGAGCAGTACCACTGCGAAGTCGTTTGTTACTGTGCCGACGTTGGGCAAGGCGCCGAGATGAACGGGCTCGAAGAAAAGGCGAAAGCGACCGGCGCGTCGAAACTTTACCTCGAAGACCTCCGGGACGAGTTTGTGCGCGACTACGTCTGGACGGCGGTCAAAGCCAACGCGCTTTACGAAGGCGTCTATCTGATGGGTACGTCGCTGGCCCGGCCGGTGATCGCGAAACGGCAAATCGAAATCGCCAGCCGGGAAAATGCTGACGCCGTGGCTCACGGCTCGACCGGTAAGGGAAACGATCAGGTGCGTTTTGAACTGACTTACTATGCGCTGCAGCCGGACATCAAAGTAATTGCGCCGTGGCGTGATTGGGAATTCAAGGGGCGCACCGACTTGATTGCCTATGCCGAGGCCCACGGAATTCCGATCAGCGCGACGATCGACAAGCCTTATTCAACTGATCGCAACTTGATGCATGTTTCGTACGAAGGCGGAATTCTGGAAGACCCCTGGGCGGAGCCGCCGGAGAATATTTTTCAGATGACGCGTGCACCTGAGAACGCCAGAGACGAAGCCCAATACATCGAGATCGGATTCGCACACGGTGAACCATTTGCGATTGACGGCAAACAGATGGATCCGGTGGCGCTGCTGACAAAGCTCAATGAAATCGGCGGCGAGAATGGGATTGGCCGAGTCGATCTGGTCGAGAACCGTTTCGTCGGGATGAAGTCGCGTGGCGTGTACGAAACTCCTGGCGTAACCATCCTGCAAGCGGCTCATCGCGCGATTGAGTCGATCACTCTTGACCGCGAAGTGGTCCGCCTGCGCGACTCGCTGGGCGTGAAGTTCGCTGAGACCGTCTACTACGGATTCTGGTTCGCGCCTGAATTCGATCTGATGCGGCGGATGATTGATGAAATGCAGCAGCCGGTAACTGGCGATGTGCGTTTGAAGTTGTACCGCGGCAACGTGATCGTCGTCGGGCGGCGCTCGCCGAATTCGCTCTACGACGAGCGAATAGCGACGTTTGAAGCAGACACGGTTTACAACCAGCGCGACGCAGAAGGGTTCATCAAGTTGAACGCCCTACGGTTGAGACTAAGAGGCGGAAACAAGTGATCTTGATTTTCTTTGCGCCTTAGCGCCTTTGCGCAAAACCGAAAACAGCAAACTCACGCGAAGGCGCAAAGACGCAAAGAATGAATTGCAGCACAGAGAGCGGGGAAGCAAGCGCGATGGAAGTGAAAGACCAAATGATCGAAGTCGATAAGATCGGATCGGCGACGTCGCCGCTCGGTCTCTCGCGCACCTTGAATGTTATCTGCGCTAATGGTATTCCGCGCGCTGGTGACGTCGTCGTCGTGCGCGTCCTGACCGACAACGCGACCTACAACATGCTGGAATTGCCGACGGGCAGGTTGGCTAAGGTCAATCCCGGCGACGTTCTGGCGGGTGTGTTGGGCCGCCGCCGGGCGCTGAAAGGTTTTGTCGGCGATGTCCCCGCGACGATCGCCGCCCGCGATGAACTCCACTTGCTAAACCTCGGCGGGGTTATCGGAAGGTGCAGTGGGCATCATTCGAGTCTGGACGACGCCATCAAAGTTGAGGTTATCGGCCTGGCTTGCGACGACCAGGGCGTAGTTAGGAATATCGCCGATGTTGCCCTACCTGGGCGCGAAGACCTGGGACAAACAGCGCCTTTGGTGGTAATTGCCGGCGCTTGTATGAATAGCGGCAAGACGTACGCGGCGACTGAAATCATTCAACAGGGAACGCGCGCGGGCCTGCGTGTGGCCGCGGCGAAACTCTCGGGGATTGCCTGTCTGCGCGACACTCTCAACATGGCCGACCACGGCGCGATTGCCACCGCGAGTTTTCTTGATTGTGGTTTGCCTTCGACTGTCGGCGCGGGTGACCTGGCCCCGATGGCCAAGGCGATCATCGCGCGACTGAACGAAAGCGCGCCGGATCTGATCGTCATAGAACTTGGCGACGGCATTCTGGGCGGCTATTCGGTCGAGTCAATCTTTGAAGATAACGAGTTTCGCGAAGCGATGACGGTTTTGGTTTTCTGCGCTTCGGACTATGTCGGCGCGTGGGGAGGGATCGAGTTGTTCCGCCGTCGCGGGATCGAAGTACACGTCGTTGCCGGCTCGGTGACTGATTCACAAATGGGCGAGGACTACATCCAGGATGAGTTCGGCCTTCGCGCGGCGAATGCGAGACGGAATGGAGTGAAGTTGTTCGAGGTTGTTCGGGACAAGGTTTCAGGTTTCAAGTTTCAAGTTTCAGGTTCGCTGTCTGTGGCAAGCGAATGAGACGCGAACGAACCTGAAACTTTAAAGCTGAAACATGAAATTCAGAATCGCAATCTTTGGTGGTTCAGGCTATGGCGGCGCGGAATTGCTGCGCATTCTTCTGCTGCATCCGAATGCTGAAATAAGTTTTGTCACCGCTAATGAACACGCCGCCAAAGCAGTCAGCGAAGTTCACCGAAATCTTCTTGGCCTGACCGATCTAAGATTCATCAAAGCGCCGGACGATCTGGAGGCTCTCGCTGATCTCGACTGTGCGTTCTTTGCCCTGCCGCACGGACAGGCGATGGAGTTGGCCCCGCGCCTGCCGCCGAGCGTGAAAATAATCGATCTCTCCGGCGACTTTCGTCTCACCGACGCGGTGGTCTTTGCCCAACACTACGGCCGTGAGCACGCGGCGATGGCCGCGCAGTCTCAATTTGTATATGGCTTGACCGAAACAAACCGGGAAGTGATCAAGACTGCGCGCTGCATTGCGAATCCGGGTTGTTTCGCAACGGCGACTTTGCTCGGTCTGGCGCCGCTGGTTGCCAATAATTTGTTGAGCGGGCGCGTGATCGTCGATGCCAAGACCGGTTCGTCCGGATCCGGCGCCAAGGCCGCGGCGAACACTCATCATCCGCAGCGAAGTAATTCCTTTTACGCTTACAAGCCCTTCACGCACCAGCACGTGCCGGAGATCGAGCAGGAACTAAAGAACGTCGGCGAATGGAACAGTGAACTCATTTTCATGACGCACTCGCTGCCGGTAGCGCGCGGCATCTTCGCCTCGATCTATGCGGAGACTGCGAGCGAGATCAGCGCCGGCGATGCGCGCGCAATGTTTGCGGATTTCTATCGTGAATCATTCTTTGTGCGTCTGGTTGATGGCAGCCCGGACATCAACTGGGTCAAGGCGACAAACTTCTGCGACATCGGTTTCGCCGCGCGCGGAACGCAGTTGGTCGTCTTTACGGCGATCGATAATCTGGTCAAAGGCGCGGCGGGCCAGGCGGTGCAGAACATGAACGTCATGTTTGGGCTGGATGAAAAGACGGGCTTGATGCTGACCGGGAGTAATCCCTGATGGATAACGAGAACTTCAAACCTGCGCCAGTCAAGCCCGTGATCTCGTTCGCTGATCTGGATCGGATTGACGTGCGTGTGGGTACTATTCTTTCGGTTGACGAGATCGCCGGTTCAGACAAGTTACTCAAGTTGACGGTTGATTTCGGCGACCACCGGCGCAGCATTCTGGCCGGAATGAAGCAGGAGCGCGAAGCTCCGCGAGAGATCGAGGGGCAACAGGCTCTATTCGTCATAAATCTCGAGCCGAAGAAAATGATGGGCGAGGTTTCGGAAGGAATGTTGTTCGATATCGGCTATGCGGATGGAGTGATGCCCGCCTTAGCGGTGCCTGAAAGAATAGTCCCTGACGGAACCAGGGCGGGATGATGTAGCGCAAATTGTTAATTTGCGTTCTAGCTGATTGAGTAGATCGATGAACCCCGAAGAAACAATTTCACTCGAAGAGCAATTCCAGCTCGCCACGTACAAGAAGATGCCCGTTGTGGCTGAGCGTGGCGAGGGCGTTTGGGTTTTTGCGAGTAATGGCGAGCGCTACCTGGATCTCTACGGTGGTCACGCAGTAGCCGGCACCGGACATTGTCATCCACACGTCGTCAAGGCGATTCGCGAACAGACAGAGAAGCTGCTGTTCTACTCGAACCTGGTCCACTCGGAAACGCGCGCGCGCGCGGCCGAGAAACTAGTCGCCATCGCCCCGGATTTACTCACCAAGGCTTTCTTCTGTAATTCCGGCACCGAAGCGAACGAAAACGCGATGCGCATGGCGCGCATGTCGACCGGTCGCGACCAAATCGTCACGTTCAGCGGTGGTTTTCACGGCCGCACCGCCGACGCGATCAGCGCCACCTTTTTGGGCAAGTATCGCGAGATCGGCAAACCCAATGTTCCCGGTCATCTGCAAGCGGAGTTTGGCAACATTGAATCAGTGGGCGCTCTGGCAGGCGAATCTGTCGCCGCGATCATGCTTGAGCCAATCCAGTCGATGGCTGGCGTGCGCGAGTCTGATCCTTCGTTCTATCGCGCGCTGCGAGAATTGTGCGACGCCCGTGGCATCGTGCTGATTTATGATGAAGTGCAAACCGGAATCGGCCGCACCGGCGATTGGTTCTTCGCAGGTAGCAGCGCTGGTGACGGAGTCGTCCCCGACATCATCACGTTGGCAAAGGCGCTTGGCAGCGGCGTACCTGTCGGTGCGTGTCTCGTAACTGAAAAAATCGCATCGCACATCAAGGAGAACGATCTCGGGACAACCTTTGGTGGTGGGATGCTAGCGATGGCTGCGGTGACGGCGACGCTGGAGGCGATCGAAAACGATCGAATGCTCGAGAATGTTCGGACAGTTGAAGCTTATCTGCGAGAGCGTTTGAAGGAAATCGAGCAGGTCGTCAAAGTTCGCGGCCGGGGGTTTCTCCTCGGGCTCGAGTTTGCGGATCAAGCAAAGCCGGTTCACGAGGCATTACTGGAACAAAAGATCATCTGCGGCACGTCGAGCGATGCGAAGGTTCTACGCTTGCTGCCGCCGCTTTGTCTGAAGCGGGAAGAGGTGGATCTCTTTGTTGAGACGCTGGTTCAGGTGGTTTGACTTAGCGGGTTTGGGAAAGCCTAAGCCCGTGCCAGCCTATTCAGAATTTCAAAAGTCTTGCATATGACTAAGCATTTTCTGACTACATCCGATTTGACGCGGGCTGATCTCGATCAACTGATCGACTCGGCCCGGCTGTTTAAGCAAGGTGACGATCAATCAAAGCCTCTGGCTGGTAGCTCTGTCGCTCTGGTGTTCTTCAATCCCAGCTTGCGGACGCGCGCTTCGATGCAAATCGGAATTTATGAGCTGGGCGGAAACGCGGTCGTACTCGAACCGGGTGGGACGAGTTGGACGCTTGAACATCGCGAAGGTGCGGTAATGGATGCCGACAAGACAGAACATGTGGCTGAGTTTGTGCGCGTACTGGGTCGGTATGCAGTAGCGATTGGAGTGCGGACGTTTGCGGCCATGCAGGACTGGGAGGAAGAGCGCACTGATCCGATTCTCAAAGCCTTTGCGAAATACTCTGAAGTGCCGATTATTAATCTCGAATCTGCGATGCATCATCCCTGCCAATCAATCGCGGACATGATGATGATTCAGGAGAAGCTTGGCGAAGGGCGCAAGAAAGTGCTGCTCACCTGGGCCTGGCATCCGAAGCCTCTGCCGATGGCGGTGCCGAATAGTTTTGCGCTCGCCGCTGCGCAGGTGGGACACGACCTGGTCATCGCCAATCCGCCAGGCTACGAACTGGACGAAGAGTTGCTGGGAACGATCAGGGAACAGGCGGCGGAGTCGGGCGGTAGCGTTAGCGTAAGCAATGAGATCGAACCAGCGTTCGACGGCATCGAAGTCGTGTACGCCAAGAGCTGGGGCAGCAAAGCCTTTTATGGAACGCCGGAAAAAGACATCGCCGAGCGCGCGCAGTATCGAGACAAGTGGATGGTTGACGAACAGAAGATGGCGCGGTCCAATAGCGCACTCTTCATGCACTGCCTCCCGGTGCGACGGAATGTGATCGTTACGGATGGGGTGATCAATTCAGCGTCGTCCGTCGTGATTGATGAAGCGGAGAATCGTCTGCATGTGCAGAAAGCGATCTTGAAGAGATTGGTGGGTTAGTTTCACGCAAAGACGGAATGGAGTCAGTACCGGGAGCGGTAGCGACCGGGTCAAAGCCGATAGCAATAATTGAGATTGGCGATATTGTTACCCGGTCGCTACCACCACCCCACGCGGGCTGCCCGCGCGGGGACCCCGTCCGCTCCCGGCACTGACCTCATCCTCAAATTGGGACACACTCCCAAAGAAGGAATCCAATGACGGATACCACTGAAGTTGGCAATCAATTACGGCTGGACCTGTTGCGCGAAGCGCTGCCGTACATCAGACGCTTCAAAGGCAAGACGTTTGTGGTCAAGTTGTCCGGCAAGGTCACAGAGGATCGTGTCCGGCTAATCTCCCTGGCTGAGGAACTCGCCCTGATGCATCAGGTCGGCATTCGTCTCTGTGTGGTGCATGGCGGCGGCAAACAGTTGAGCGACCTGGCCGCCGTGATGGGTGTAGAGCAAACAATTATCGAAGGCCGGCGCGTAACGGACGACGCGACTTTGGAAATGGCCAAGATGATTTTTGCCGGCAAGATCAATACGGACATTCTCGCCGCGCTGCGTCACCGGGGAGTTGAACCAGTCGGGCTTTCCGGGGTTGACGGCAACATCGTACACGCCGAGCGCCGGCCGCCGAGAGAGATCATGAATCGCGCCACCGGCGAAAGTGAGCACGTCGATTTTGGACACGTTGGCGACATCCTCGAGATCAATGCTCGCCTCTTGACGGTGCTGTTGGATGAAGGTTACTTGCCGGTGATCTCATCTCTGGGCGCAGATGCTGCCGGCACAGTCTTCAATATCAATGCCGACACGATCGCCTCTGAAATTGCGATCCAACTCGGAGCGGAAAAACTCGTCCTGCTTTCTGATGTCGATGGAATTTACTTACGCGCGGGCCAACCGGAAACAAAACTTTCGCGGCTTAGCGCCGACGAAGCGGAAGCGCTGGTCAAGGAGGGAAGCGCGACCGGCGGGATGATTCCGAAGCTGCAAAACATCGTCGAACTCCTGCGCCGCGGTGTCGGGAGCGCGCACATCATCAACGGCACCGCGCGCAATGCCTTGTTGGCCGAGGTGTTTACTGATAAAGGAACGGGCACAATGATCTCGGCGTAAAGGACTTTGAGGACTTTGACTGGAGTAACGGGATTTACAAGATAGGCGAGCTCTTGCCGTTAAACTTGTAGGTCACATGAATTCTGTCAAAGACGGTGGCTCACCCAAGCGGTGACTTTGGCAGGTCTTTGTCGCGATCGAATGGTGGATCTTGGTGCGGCGGCAATTCCAGGATGGGAAACTCTGCGGCCCACTCTGCTCGATAATCGTCGTCCGCAAAATACTTCATATACAGTTGCATGTCTTCTTCGCTGCCACTGCCGAGCGGGTTCAGACCGTAAACGTACCCGGGATTTTCGGGGAACAGAACCGCGTCTTCGCGCAGACCTTCGTCAAACAGGTACGAATACAACTGGCGATCGCTGAGATGGTTTGTATTGTGCAGATAGGCGCCCAACGAAGCGAGGCAGTGGATTACCTCCCAGAGTTTCCGGTGCAATTGAGCGTCATCAAGCTGGCCGGGCGGCGGCACGTCCTGACCCGCATTTGCCAACCACTGAAGCAAACTGGTGGCTGAGGTAGTTTCAAACGCGAGGATGTGTTTCAGAAACTCTTCTTCCAGATCAGCCGATAACTCGGGGTTATCGGAAACTTCGCCGCCCAGTTCTTCGAGTTGAGCCCTTAGTTTTTCGATTCGCTTTTCCTGATCGGGTTCATCGTCAAAATCAATCACTGTGGAAGTCCTTTCTGATGTAGAGCAATTTGTTAACTTGCGGCGCCGCCATGAACGCAAGATAACAACTTGCGCTACATTGGCGCGCTTAATCGTCGGGTTTCTCGAACACGACCATCTTGCCGCGAAAATCAAACGTCAGCAGAAAGTCTTTGAAGAAGCCGTTGCCGATGTTCACCTGGTATTTCGTTTTGTCGTGGCCGGTTGCCGGGGCCCAGTAAGTGGCCTGGGCGGACTCGATTGAGAGCCTGCCAATCCGCACTGACTTCAGCACTCCGGATTTGCTTTCATACTCACCGTTGTAACCAACGGCTTTTTCCACCTGACCGTTTTGTGCGTCTTCGTCGAGTCCGAGAATCGCGACCGCGTCCGGAGTCAGAGCAAACGCCAGGCTCGACCCGGTATCCAGAGTTGCTTTCACCTTCTGACCGTTGATGAAGACCGAGTCAACCACCACCCCATCTTCATAACGAAACGGCATGGCAATTTTGTTGACGGTGTTGGGCGCGTTCTGAATTCCGGGGTAAGGATTCTCAGCGTAGAAGCGGATCTTCAGAGCCGGATAATCGATTTGAATAATGCGGTCCTTGAGAAAACTGTATCCCAGCACGCCATTGATGGGACGCTCGAGTTTGGCGGCGAGCTTTTTGAGATCGATTGCTCCGGCGGCCACATCCTTCGCGATTACGCCTCCGAGCTCAACGTTTGCCAGTCTCGTCAGTTGGACGAGGCTGGCTTCGGTCCCGCCGCCGCTCGCTGGAAAACTTCTCGCATCGAGCTTTAGGCCAAGTTCGCGCGCAGTGGCCAGATCGATGGCCGATGGGTCAGTGTCCGTATCGAGCAGCATGCTGTACGGCCCCTTTCCCCCAATTTTGACCTGGACAATGATCTGGTTGGCGACGAGTTCAAAAGGAACTTCAATCGGAGCTGAGCGGACTTGCGAGTATCCGACGCCCGCGCTGCCAAAAAGAAGCATGAAGGCGAGGACGAATATCCGGTTGGTGATTGTGGTTCGGGGCAACATCCCCAGTTGTCGAGCTCGATCCTTCATTATTAATGATCTATTTAGGTCTTCACTCCATTTCCGGTCTGGGAATCACCATATCGTACACTGTTTCGTTAGCTCCGCGCGGCCAGAATGTTGCCAACGAAGCTATTTTGCAGTTGAGTCCGCGTGAAACCGGACGACTGCTGGGCTTTCCTGATCACCAAATCGATCGTGGCACACTCATTGCCATTCCCTTCGCGGAGATTGGCGGTTGAAAACATATTCGACGGATGAGGTGATCGCCACTAACAAGATCGAAAGTTAACAAAATCAGTTTAAGTTCGGCCGTCTTTTTTTGACGACCGTGGGTTGAGGCCGGGTTGCGAAGGGGAGAGCGCGATTCGGCCTCGATTACTTTCTATGGCACCGACATCTCGCCCGTGATTCCACGCGCAAGATGCGCGGGCCACACTATTTACGGATAGATCAAGCCGTAAAGCTTCTCAGCCCAATCCTGATCCAGATTCTGCAGCACGACGTATTGCTCAATTGCGCCGTCGCGATTTCCCTGGGTCAGCATCGTCTTTCCTAGATTAAAGTAGGCCTTTCCGAAATCCGGTTTCAAACGAGTCGCTTGGCGGAATGCTTCGACCGCTTCATCGTGCTTGCCGATCGCTTCATAAGCCTCGCCGAGGTTGTTCTGGGCGTTCGCATCGCCAGGTCGCTGGGCCGAGAGTTGTTTGAAAATGTCTATGGCCTCGGCGTACTTCTTTAGTTGCAGATAGCATTGGCCCAGACGATCGTATGCCACGGTGTAATCCGGCTTCAGTCGAATCGCGTTTTTGTAAGCCTGAATCTCTTCGTCGAACTGGCCCCAATTACGATAGTTTAGCCCGAGCGCATAATACACATCGGCGGAGTTGTAAGGGTCGAGTCTAATCGCCTGCCGGTAGGCTTGCTCCGCTTCTTTGTATTGCTTCAAATAATAATTCGCCAGCCCGATGTTGAAATATGATTCGGCGGATGGCCGGATACTAACCGCCTTTTTTGACGCCTCGATCGCGTCTGCGTGACGGCCCAGCTTCTCGCTGCAGAAACCTGTCTGCGCCCACGCCTCGCCGTAACCGTTGTCGGATTCAGTGGCTTTCTGAAAGTAGGGCAAGGCGCGCTGGCAATCGTCTTTAGAAAGAAAACTAAGGCCGTCGCGGAAATACTCGACGGCTTTCGCGCGTTTGTTACGACTGGTGGCCGCGACCAGATCGCCGAGTGACATTTGTTGCGACGCTTCGGACTGTGCGGTGCGATCGAGTTGCGCGATTCGCTCGGAAGGAATCGCAAAGTTAACGCTTTGTCCGCCGGTAATTTGCAGCGTGGCAACTCCAATCACCTGACCCTGCATGTTGACGACCGGACTGCCGCTCGATCCGGGAGAGATGGGCGCGGTTATTTGAATGATCCGCCCAAAGCCCGGGATGTCGCGCACCGCGGAAACGATGCCGTTTGTAACGCTGCCTTCCAGTCCAAATGGATTGCCGATGACAACGACGCTCTCGCCTTCCTGCGGCGACGTTCGATCGAGCGATAGCGGGCGGACCAAATTTGCGGGAGCATCAACCTTCAGCAGGGCAACGTCGCCTTCAGCGTCGACCGCGAGGACATTCTTAACCTGAAAGCTATGGCCTGAATTCAGATGGACTTCGGCGCGAAAGGCGCCTTCGATCACGTGGCGATTGGTTACTACCCGGTCGGCGTCGATGAAAAAGCCGCTGCCGCGCGCCAGCTTTTCGCCACGCGCATCAAACGTTTCAATCGCCACCGCCGAAGGTTTGATCCGGCGAACCAGTTCGGGAAGGGCATCTTGAGAAAGGGTACGCGGCGCCGGGACGGTGAACAGAGCTGTTGCCCACAGGAGCAGAAGAATTTGAAAGCCCGTTCGGCGCGCGTTAACTTTCATTGCGCCTCCAGTATAACGCGTGATCACAAGTTCTGTGCGGTCGCGGGGCAGTAGCCCGACCGTGAGGGAGGGCTTGGATATTAACTTTGTGAGCTGACGTGGAAGCGGAACCTTCAATAAGGTAGTTTCTGTCGCCTTTTTCACGGGCCTAATGGCTCTTAAGCAACCAAAGATCCCGCAGTAACCGAAGACCGCACGTAGCATAAGAAGTGTGCAAAAGCACTTGACACAACGGCGGTGGCTAAATATAAATGGCCACGGGATTTGCAATCTGGTATGGGCCGGAATATTACTCAAACACACAGAGCTGCCCAGGTGTTCAGCGTAATCAGTACTTCTGCTTTTCCGAGTGCTCACTCTAAGGAGGATATTAGTCGATGAGGAAAATTATTCTAGCCGTTGCGATGGCAGCTCTGTTAGCGGGGATGCTCGCTTTTATGCGTACGCACCATGCATCGCCCAAACCGATCGCGTCCGGTTTCACAGTGTACATGACCGTTGTCGTGGACGGGAAGTTAACAGCGAATGTGCGTCGACAAGTAAAGAGCAGCGGTGACTTCCTGGAAGAAACCGAACACCTAAATGCCGACGGATCTGTCGCGAGTCAGACGAAAGCAGCCGGCACTGCCAGTCAAGGAGCGGTTGCGATTGACGCGAATAAGAAGCTCACCTTCTTCGGCCGTGCTGGTGTGATTCACAGTGTGACTGAGGCCGAATTGAAAGCGCTGAAGACCTACGCCAGAGAAGACTCGCTGCTGGGATACCGGGTCATAGTTCAGCGTAATTGTGATCCCATTGCGCGCTGCACGGAGTATTGGCAAGCCCCGGAACTGGGCAGCGATGATCTCAAAGTTGATATTGTCGATGGGGATCACCGGATAACAAAGGAGGCAGTAACCGTGGTGAAAGGTGAGCCTTCATTTCAAGTCCCTGATTATCCGACTGGCGTCTCTCCCAGGCTTGCCAATCCAGGAAAGCCCTAGCAGAGTTAGGAATCGGCATCTCCCAGTCGTCCGAGTACCGCATCGTTCCGGAAGAATCTTTGGATCAGAGAACCCCTAATACAAGCCTTCCCTCACGGTCGGGCTACTGCCCGGATCCGCCAAAGTATCGATTGGCTTCATCATAAAGTGTCTTGGTTGATTTGTGAGAACCAAAAACCAGCGGGCCGGTTTCTGAACTGAAGTAATGCTTTTCTGCGGCGGTGTCGAACCTCAGCCAGGAAATCGCACCGTTGGGCCAGGGAGTCTTGCCCAGCCAGTTGAGGCGCGAGTTGCCGGGCGAAAACTGTAGAGTCAAAGGCTTGCCGGAAAGAGTTTCGCCCAGAAAGAGAACGCTGCCCGTCACGATCACCATGATCCCGGCGCCTTCCCAGGGAAAGATTTTGAACCAGGAATTAAAGCGCGGCTCAGATGCGTACCTCGCCGGCAGCCAGTGTTTATCGCCGATCACGTCCCTGCGGGCTGAGAGGATCCGGGCGCGGATTTTCTTGCGCTTACTGTTTTGATAGAGAACATAGACGAAGAGAGCAACGACGGGACTTCCGGCGATCAGCAGCACGACCAAAGCGACAGCAATAGTGACGATGGTTTGGACGCTTTCGTTGTTCATGGCCTTGTCAGAACCGCCTGCGGTAGCGGGCGGGCCACGTTTTCAGCTTAGTTTTTGGAAGGCCCGCCCGCTACCGCAGGCGGTTCTGACAAGGCTGCCCTCTGCACGTGCGTCACGATCTCACTTAGCTTCACGTCCTCGCTCTGCTTCGTACGCCGATCGAAAAGCTCAACCAGGCCATCGGCGATTTTCTTTCCCAGAGTGATGCGATAAGGAATGCCGATCAGGTCGGCGTCTTTGAATTTCACTCCGGCACGTTCGTCGCGATCGTCGAGCAAGACGTCGAGCCCGGCGTGCTGCAAATTCTCGTAAAGTCTGTCGCCCGCCTCGCGTAGCTTCTCGTCTTTGACGTTCGTGATCGTTACCACGACGTCGAACGGCGCCAGCGTTTTGGGCCAGATGATCCCGTTCTCGTCGTAGTTCTGCTCAACCGCGGCCGTGATGATCCGTTCGACTCCAATCCCATAGCTGCCCATCACGATTGGCACCGGCTTGCCGTCCTGAGTCAGCACGGTTGCGCCCATCGACGCCGAATACTTGGTGCCGAGTTTGAAGATGTGGCCAATCTCCATTGCTTTGTAAACTTCAAGGACGCCCGTTTCGCAGTGTGGACAGGATTCGCCGGAAGTAACGGCCCGCAAGTCAGACCATTGATCGACGGCAATGTCGCGTTCGATGTTTACTCCGCGAACATGATGGTCGTCTTTGTTTGCGCCGGTCGTCATGTTGCGACGACCCTGCAGGCCCAGGTCAGCAATGATCAGCAAGCCTTTAGGATATTTGGTGTTGAGGAAGCCGATTTTTGCTTGTAGAGACTTCTCTTTGGCCCCGATTGCGCCCAAGCTGCCAGCGCTTGCACCCAGCAACTCGCGAATCTCCTCTGGTTGGGCTGGACGTGCTCCGGTTGCACCAACCGCATCGGTAAACTTAACCTCGTGAAGCTGATGATCCCCTCGCAGCAGTGCCAATACCGGCCTCGATTCACCGTCAACTGTTGCAAAATAGACCAGAGACTTGATTTGCCGATCGGCTGCGGCGCCTCCTGGAAATTTCGTCAAGTCTTCAATCGTGCGCACACCCGGCGTCGGGAATTCTTCCGGCGCGTCGGGTCCGGCTTCATCCTCGATCACAGGTAGACGCGAGGTAGCTTTCTCGACATTGGCCGCGTATTCGCAATTCGAGCAACTGGCGATCAGGTCTTCGCCGGCATCGGTCTTCGCCACAAACTCTCTGGATTCCGAACCTCCCATCGCCCCCGACGAAGCTTCGACGATTGAGAACTCGATCCCGCACCGAGAGAAAATTCTTTTATAGGCCTCGCGCTGATCCGCAAACGATCGATCGAGTCCCTCGCGATCAACGTCAAACGTGTAGGCGTCCTTCATTATGAACGTGCGCAGCCGCATCAGGCCTGACTTTGGCCTTGCCTCATCGCGAAATTTGATTTGGATCTGATACCAGACCTGCGGCAGTTGCTTGTAAGACCTGATTTCGTTGCGGGCAATCGAGGTGAAGACTTCTTCATGCGTCATGCCCAGACACATGTCCGCGCCTTTGCGATCCTGCAAACGGAACATCTCGTCGCCGATTGCGCTCCAGCGTCCAGACTCCTGCCACAGCTCGGCCGGATGCAGCGCCGGCAGATAGAATTCCTGCCCGCCGATGCGGTTCATCTCTTCGCGCAGAATCTGCATGACCTTCAAAGCAATCTTCTGGCCCAGAGGTAGATATGAATAGATGCCGGCGGACAGTTGCCGCACGATGCCCGCGCGCAACAGCAGTCTGTGCGAAACGACCTCGGCATCAGCCGGATCTTCGCGAAGTGTCGGAATGAAATATTGTGACCAGCGCATGGTTGAGTTTTCTTGTCGAAGCAGATCAATTTTGTCGAAACTCATTCTCGCTTAGCAGACGCAGCTAGCGCAAACGAGCTTGCGGTTTTGCCGCTTGAGGTGCGGAAAGGTCCGCCTTTCCGTGGACTGTCGCAAGGCGTAGCCTCACGATGACCTTGAAGATAAAACTGGTACCGGTAAGGCTAAGCCTGACCGCACATCAGGCGCCAGAGCCGCGCGAGGAATTGCTGTCAGCGTTATTTGCGAGGCCATCACGCGTGATGTACCATCGCTCTACAAATCCAATCAAGAGAGTTCGAAAATGAAAATAGCAATCGCCAGCGATCACGCGGGTTATGAAGAGAAGGAACGTATGAAGCCTCTGCTCGATGAACTCGGGATTCAGTACGAGGATCTGGGAACGGTTTCCGAAGAGTCCGTCGACTATCCCGACTATGCGCGCAAGGTCGCCGAAGAGGTGGCGCAAGGCCACGTCGAACAGGGTCTGTTGTTTTGTGGCTCGGGCACGGGCATGGCAATCGCCGCGAACAAAGTGCCCGGCGTTCGCGCGGCGGTCGCCTGGAGTGAAGAGATTGCGCGACTGGCGCGTGAACACAACGATGCCAATGTTTTGTCGCTGGCCGCGCGTTTCACGCCTTTTGACGAACTTGAGAAGATCGTGCGCGCCTGGTTCGCCGCAAAGTTTGACGGCGGCCGCCACGCGCGTCGGGTTGAAAAAATTCGCGAGATCGAGCTGGACGAACTCAACCATCATACGACCGCAGGTCATTGAGACAACCGACCGCGAATGAGAGTCAAGATACCTAGAGTGACTATACCTCAACCTAATTAGTCAGTTTGCACCAATTCCAGGAAGGATCATCGATGAGCGACCAGAGAAATGCCTCTTTAGCCGAAGTCGATCCGGTTATTGCGAAAGCGATCGACGACGAAGTCGCGCGCCAGGCGAATGGTTTGGAACTAATCGCCAGCGAAAACTTTGTCAGCGAAGCTGTGTTGGAAGCGGCAGGTTCAGTCTTTACCAACAAGTACGCCGAAGGTTATCCCGGCAAGCGTTACTACGGCGGCTGTGAATATGCCGACGTGGTCGAGCAAACCGCGATCGATCGCGCCAAGGAATTATTCGGCGCCGATCACGCGAACGTGCAACCGCATAGCGGGGCGCAGGCAAACATGAGTGTCTATCTCGCCGCGATTCAATACGGCGACGCGATTCTCGGCATGAATCTCTCTCATGGCGGGCATCTGACGCACGGGCATCCGCTGAACTTTTCCGGTCTCAGCTACAAAGTTTTTGATTACGGCGTCTCGCGGGAAACCGAAACGATCGACTATGACGAACTTCAGCGCATCGCCGAAGAACACAAGCCGAAGCTGCTGGTCTGTGGCGCGTCAGCCTATCCGCGGATCATCGACTTTAATCGAATCAGTGAAATCGCGAAGAGCGTCGGCGCGCGGATGTTCGCGGATATCGCGCACATTGCCGGGCCGATCGTCGCGGGCCTTCATCCTTCTCCCGTTCCGGTCGCCGACTATGTGACGACGACGACGCACAAGACTCTGCGCGGACCACGCGGCGGTTTGATCTTGTGTAAGGAAGAGCACGCGAAAGAAATTGATCGGCGTTTGTTTCCCGGCGTGCAGGGCGGGCCGCTGGTGCACATCATCGCGGCAAAAGCAGTGGCCTTCGGCGAAGCGTTGCGCGACGACTTCAAAGAATATCAGCGGCAGATTCTGGCGAATGCCAAAGCACTCTGTGCTGAGTTGCAGGAGCAGGGACTGCGTATCGTTTCCGGCGGCACCGACAACCACCTGATGCTGGTCGATGTGTGGATGGACGGGAAAGGAATCACCGGCAAAGTCGCCGAGAAGGCACTGGAAGCCGCCAATATCACCGTCAACAAAAACACGATCCCTTTCGATCAGAACAAACCCTTCGTCGCTTCGGGTCTGCGCATCGGCACTCCGGCAGTCACCACGCGCGGCATGAAAGAACCTGAGATGCGCGAGATCGGAAGGCTGATCGCGCAGGTCGTTCATGAGCCCGAGTCGGAAGAGATGCGTAACAACGTCAAGCGAAGCGTAGCCGAGCTGACGGTGAAGTTTCCGTTGTATGCGAAGAGACTAAAGCGTAAAGGTGAAGTTTGAAGAAATAGTTTTGTCTCGCTTCACGGCCGTGCTACGCTTATCCAAGATCTCAGCGGCGTCTAGGTTGCTTTACTCAAGAGGGCTTCTAGCAATCGGTTGGACATCTCGGTAGCGAGCATGGCGGGCCCGGACTCCTATGGTGTGCCAGCCGACCGATCATCCCAGTTTTTCTCGCCGCCACTTTCACAAAGGAGCTCACGAATATGACTCAGCACCATTCAATGCATACCTGCAGGACTTTTCTCTTTGCAGCTTGTCTCGGACTCCTCGGCACTGGAACTGTGGTGAACATTCATGCCCAAAGCACCGGGGCTCCGGCAGCGGCAGGGGCAAGGTCTACCCAGCAACCCAGTACCTCGCGTTCGGGGCAGGAACGTCGGACAGCGCTCGCGGAGGCTGATCCCTGTCGTCTTTCCGCGGAGAGCCCTCAATGTCTCAAGTTTAGGATCGACCAACTGACCCAACAAGTGGCCGCCCTCCAATGGTTGATGCAACAGCAACCGCCTGTGCGTGCCGATTCGAGAATTGAAGGTAGGGTGAACTATTTGTACAAGTATTTGAAGCTCGGGGCAGCGGACAGTACGCAGGACATCTGGAGCGCGATCAAGAGATTAGAGGAGAAAGTATTTAAATGAATTCGTGAAAGCGGCGGCTGACAGGCGAGTGGGCGATAGGAATCGTCCAACGGGGGCGCCGGTTATAGATGAGTATGATTTCCTTCTTATCTGAGATTCGACGATTCCTGTTTACGGGCTGGGAAGTAAGAGAAAAGATTCTCCGGCCGGTCATTGTGAATCTGCTGACAGCCAGTCTTCTTTTCTTGATCGCCGTGATCTTCAGGGACCGGATCTACGATTATTTTGTGCCTCGGCATGAAGCGAAGGAGTGGCCCATCTACTGCCTCATCGAGCCAGAAGTGAGTAGCGGCGGACCTGTGACGGCGGATTTATTTGTTCTGAATCTCACCGCCAGGAAGTATTTGAAGAGCGAGTTGGACAGCCTGGCTGCGCAACAATCGCCGCCGTACGGCACTCCATTCAGTGCGCTGATCGATATCGAGATGAAAGACAGCGTAAAGGACGGAGCGATATCCGATATCAAAGGAGACGACGAATTCAATCGGGAAAAGGGAAGCGCTACCCCTAACCGGGTTGATCAGCGCCATTGGCAGATCCGAATCGAAGAAATTGAGGAGGGCAAGATCCTCAAGTTCGTGATACACACGACCGAGAAGCGACCAGTAAGCTCCCGCGCTAGTTTTGACACTCTGCCAATTAAGATCACGTACGCGCGCTCTCGGTGAAAGGCTGCGAGGGTTTCTTCGCGATACGGATTCAAGACTACGTCGAAGTAGCCAACCTCGAGATCATCACCCAACCGTCCTCGTCTTAACGCGATTCTGCTAAACTCTCCTCGCACGCAAGACGCCTGCGGCGGAGCTGCGTCAACGCGGCTGAAGATTTGACGCCGTGCCGTTTTATGCTCGGGCTTACTACGCGCGCTCTGACTAATTGAGTTCGAATATTGTTCCGATGACAACTGCTGTATCAAGTTCCGTAGACGCTGAGCCCACCGCACTCCTGCCGCTCCTCAAGCAATTCTTCGGCTTCAGTTCCTTTCGACCCCTGCAGGAAGAGATCATTCGCGATGCTTTGGCCGGCCGGGATGTGTTGGCGCTATTGCCGACTGGCGGCGGGAAGTCGCTCTGTTTTCAGTTGCCCGCGCTGACCCGAGCTGGTTTGACGGTGGTCGTCTCGCCGCTTATTTCGCTAATGAAAGATCAGGTTGATGCGATGCAAGCCAGCGGAGTGCCGGCTACGTTCTTGAATTCGTCGCTCAAGGCTGACGAAGCGCGCGCGCGTTTGCGCGGCCTGCACGCCGGTGAATATCGCCTGCTCTATGTTGCGCCTGAACGCATGATGCTTTCAGGGTTTCTTTCCGATCTGCGGAGTTGGAACGTGAACCTCCTGGCCATCGACGAAGCGCATTGCATCAGCGAGTGGGGCCACGACTTTCGCCCTGAGTATCGCCGGCTGGCAGAGTTGCGTGAACAATTTCCCGAAGTGCCGTTGATGGCGCTCACGGCCACGGCGACTGAGCGAGTCCGCGTGGATATCGTGAAGCAACTGCGCCTGCGCGAGGCGAGGCGCTACGTCGCCAGCTTCAACCGGCCCAACTTAACCTATCGAGTAATGGCCAAGAGCAAGGCTTACGAACAGGTGCTTCAATTCGTGAATGCCCGACCGAATGAGAGCGGCATCGTCTATTGCCAGAGCCGCAAGAGCGCTGAGAGCGTGGCCGAGCGCTTGAGTGACGATGGTGTTATCGCCAAGCCTTATCATGCCGGCCTCGATGCGAAAGAACGGACAATGAATCAGGAACTCTTCCTGCGCGACGAAGTGCGAGTGATTTGCGCGACGATCGCTTTCGGCATGGGCATCAACAAACCGAACGTGCGTTTTGTGGTCCATCACGATTTGCCTAAGAACGTCGAAGGCTATTATCAGGAGACAGGCCGCGCGGGACGAGACGGCCTGCCGAGCGAGTGCTTGCTGCTCTTTAGCGCCGGAGACGCGGTCAAATACTCGAGGTTCATCGACGAGGTGTCCGACGAAAGGCAGCGGCAGATCGCCACCACCCAACTGCGGCAGATGGTTAACTTTGCCGAAAGCAGCGAGTGCCGTCGCGTCGCCCTGCTGCGTTACTTTGGCGAAGAATTTCCCGATACGAACTGTGGCGGCTGTGACAATTGTCTGACTCCGCGCGAAACCTATGACGGAACACTCGCTGCGCAAAAGTTTCTTTCGTGTGTCTTTCGGGTGCGCGAAAAGAGCGGCATTAATTTCGGCGTCAATCAAATTGTCGAAGTGCTGGTCGGGGCTGAAACTGAAAACATCATCAAGTGGGATCATCACACCGTTTCCACGTATGGAATCGGGAAGGAATTAAGCCGCGTCGAATGGAGGACCGTTGGGCGCGAATTGGTTCGCCTGGGTTATCTGCGACAGGCGGCGGAGAAATTCAACGTCCTGCAACTGACTGAGCAGGGGCAGACTGCGCTGCGGGAGCGGCAGTCAATTCGCTTAACCAAAGTCATGGCCGTGACCAAACCGGCAAAACATCGCGCCGGAGAAATCTCCTGCGACGAAGCGCTGTTCGATCGATTGCGTCGACTGCGTAAACGCCTCGCCGATGAACGTGGTGTGCCGCCGTATATTGTCTTCTCGGATGTTTCGTTGAGACAGATGGCCAGTCATTATCCGTCGAACAAAGAAGAGTTTGCTCAGATTAGCGGTGTGGGTGAGCAGAAGCTCAAGAGGTTTGGCAAGATATTTATTTCTGAGATTGCTGCGTATTTGGGCGCGAATCCGGCAAGCCACGCCTCTGACAGGTCGCGTAGCGACCGTTGATTTTAGCCCGGCCTTTCAAGGCCGGGTTGGTCTATCCAATATGTAATCTCGTCGCGTAGCGACGATTGAACCGAAGGAGCCTCCCATGGCGAATACCTATACATCGTTGCATTACCATTTCACCTTCAGCACGAAAAACCGCGAACCATGGATTGTCGCGGAAATCGAAAGCCGAGTTTGGGAATACATCGGCGGTATCGCCCGACATCACAAGATGACAGCGCTTAAGGTCGGCGGAATCGAAGATCACATTCATGCTCTAGTGATGGCCCCACCAACGCTTAGCCCCAGCCAAATTGCCCAGTATCTAAAGGGTGAGTCATCAAAATGGATTCACGAAGAATTCCCCAAGCTGCGTGGCTTTGAATGGCAAGACGGCTACGGTGGATTCACCGTTAGCAAGTCCCAAATTCCTGACGTAGTCTCCTACATTAAGACTCAGCGCGAACATCACCGCAAGAAAACTTTTCAGGAAGAGTATCTTGAGTTGTTGAAGAAACACGATGTCGACTACGATGAACGTTACTTGTGGGGATGAATTCAGGCGTCGCTATGCGACGCAATGTTGGTTACGCGTCGGGTGCCGGCCTTGAAAGGCCGGCCTAAAGTCATCTCTGCCGCTACGCGGCGGAATACGTTAAGACAATATGAATGACGAGTTTAAGTATGAAGTAGCGCTCTCATTTCTTCAGGACGACGAACAACTGGCGCTAGAGATAGCTGATCGGATCCGAGATCGAGTCAGTGTCGGAGTCTTCGTCTATTCGGAGCGCCAAGACGAATTGGTGGGTACAGATGGTGTGGACACATTCTCGCGGATCTTCGGCGAAGGATCACGGGTCATTGTGATTCTTTATCGTGGAGGTTGGGGCCAGACGCCTTGGACTCGCGTCGAGGAAACCGCAATCAGGACGCGGGGCTTCAATGAAGGTCATGAGTTTGTTCTGTTAGTGAAGCTCGATGGCGCAAGGCCCCCGGTTTGGTTGCCTCCGACTAGAATATGGCTGGCGTTTGAAAGATATGGAATCGAAGGATTGGCCAGTGTGATTGAATCTCGTGTCCAAGGAGCGGGTGGAACGGTTGTCGCTGAAACTGCCGTCGATCGCGCAGCTAAGATTGCTCGCGAGTTAAGTTTTAGAGATGAACGAACCGCATGGTTGTCCTCGGAAAAGGCAGTAAAGGACGCGGAGGTCGAAGTCGAAAGAGTTGTGAATGAATTTCAACGGATCGCAGACGCCGTTAACAGCTCGGTGCCTTCGATCCAAATATCCCTTACTCGTAACAATAATAACTTCTGGACTGTATCGTCGCACGGCGTCCGAATCGGGATTACTTGGATGCGCACCTTTGCTAACAATCTCAACCGCTCAGGACTTACGATTGTACTGTCAAAAGGTGGTCATGTTCAGGACGGCTTTGTTTTTGTCGAGCCGACAGAAGTTTCCAGGGTTCATTACAATGTTGATTTGGATCTGAGTCGTAAAATTGGATGGCGAGAAAAGGATGGTGATATACATTTCTTCACATCGAGCCATCTCGCCGATCAATGGGTAACGCGTTTGTTGGATCAAGTACGAGAAGGACCTGATTCTGATGAAAGCCCATGGTGAATTAGTTACTTCATGCAAACAATCTTTGGCCAAGATGGCTTAATCGCCAAGGCTCACCCTGAATACGAGCACCGCCCCGGCCAGATTCAAATGGCCGAAGCCGTCGTGCGCGCGTTTGAGCAGCGGCGGCATTTGATTGTCGAAGCGGGCACCGGGACCGGTAAGACGCTGGCCTATCTGGTCCCGGCGATCGCGGCGGCATGTGGCAGCGGCGCGCGCGTGGTCATCTCAACCGGCACCAAGAATCTGCAAGAGCAGTTGATGGACAAAGACATTCCGTTTCTTCAGGACGTGCTGCCCGTGAAGTTTCGCGCCGCCGTCATGAAAGGACGGAACAACTACGCCTGCCTGCATCGCATCAAGCGAGTCGAAAGCATGCCCGTGCTGGAAGGCCTCGACGAGGTCGATCACTTCGACGAAGTCTTTCGTTGGGTCACTAAAACAGAGACCGGCGATCGCGCAGAGCTCTATAGCCTGCCGGAGAATCTTCCGTTCTGGCGACACATCGATGCGCGTTCTGATACTTGCCTGGGCCAGCAGTGCCCGGACTTCGAATCGTGCTTTATCACTCGCATGCGTCAGCGGGCGATCGATGCAGACATCATCGTCGTGAATCATCATCTGTTCTTTGCCGACCTGGCTTTGCGGAATGGCGCTTATGGCTCCGTGCTGCCTGATTATGCAGCCGTAATCCTGGACGAAGCGCATCAGATCGAGGACGTCGCGTCGGAATACTTCGGTGCGCAGGTTTCGACTTATCAGATTGATGATCTGCTGCAAGATGTGGGCGCGTTGAAGCTCGAAGATCGCGAGACGGAGAGAGAACTGGCCGGAATCAGCGCGCGCATTCAGCGATTTGCGGATGCGTTCTGGATTTCGTTTCGTGAAGGGCGAGGGTTGGAAGGACGATTCTCGCTAGCGCCTGTAGCGCAAGTTGCTAACTTGCGTCCTGCTGAAGATGCGCAAGTTAACAACTTGCGCCACAGTGATGCATATCACGCATTCGATAATGCTTTGAATCGTCTGGAGACGACGCTTGACGGGATGCCGGAACCACCCACTGACGCGGAGAGCATCGTGCGACGCACCAGACAGGTTCGCTTTGATCTCAATTTTATTATCAAAGGCGAAGACAAGAAGTTTGTGTACTGGCTGGAACGGCGCGGGCGCGGAGTCTTTCTTCGGGCTTCGCCGATAGACGTGTCGGGTTTGTTGCAGGACAAACTGTTCGAGAAAGTGCCGACCGTAGTCTTAACGTCGGCTACGCTTTCGAGCGCCGGGAACTTCAATTTTATTCGCGAGCGCCTCGGGCTTGATCAAGCGGACGAGATGATCGCGGAATCGATCTTCGATTTCGAAAACCAGGCCGTGCTTTATCTGCCGCCGCGGATGCCGGATCCGCGTTCACCGCAATGGGCCAGCGCCGCGGCGGCAGAGGTCATCAAGATCGTCAACGCGACCGAAGGCCGCGCTTTTGTTTTGTCGACCAGCCTGTCGGGAATGAACGATCTGTTTGAACGCGTGGCGCCGGAAATCGATTATCCATGTTTTGTGCAGGGCAGCGCGTCGAAGGGCGCGCTGCTCAAAAAATTTCGCGGTACGCCGAATGCAGTGCTGTTTGCGACCGCAAGTTTCTGGCAGGGAGTGGATGTCCGCGGCGAGCAACTATCGTGCGTGATTATCGACAAGCTGCCTTTCGCGGTGCCGAGCGATCCGGTGGTCGCCGCCCGGCAACGTTACATTGAGGATCAGGGCGGTTCGAGCTTTCATGAATACAGCGTGCCGCAGGCGATTATCAGCCTGAAGCAGGGACTGGGCCGGTTGATTCGCAGCACAACTGATCGCGGTGTGCTGGCCGTTCTGGATCCGCGACTGCGGACGAAAATGTATGGGCAGACATTTTTGCAGAGTCTGCCGCCGTGCCGGGTTACGTCAGATGTTGACGAACTATGGCGCGTGTTTGAAGTATCGAAGGCGACTGCACGATAATCAGGATATTAGTTTGACTGCCGGTTTGGCCACTTCTTTCTTGATTCTGCGGCTGAGTGAGATTGGGAGAAGATCGGCGTCTACATTCAAAGGGGGCGATTGAAATGAGCGAAGATCGGGATGACAACACGATTTGTAAGGTGGTAGTTAACGAAGAGGGACAGTATGCAGTTTGGCCGGCCGATCGCCAGGCCGACGCCGGATGGAGTGACACAGGCAAGTCGGGCACAAACGCAGAGTGCCAGGAATATATGGAATCGGTTTGGACCCCAATGCGCCGGGAAGAAAATGGCAGAGCAAGAATGTAGAGTGAGTGAGCATGCCCGGACAATTTGAAGTCATGATCGAGCGTAACTTTTCCAGCGCGCATCAACTGCGCGGCTATAAGGGGAAGTGTGAAAACCTGCACGGCCACAACTACAAGATTGAGATCTACGCGCGCGGCTCAGAGCTGAACCACATCGGTCTGCTAGTTGATTTCGTCGAGTTGAAAGAAGCTGCAGACGATCTGGTTATTTATCTGGATCACAAGAACTTGAACGAGCTTGAACCGTTTGTGGCAGAGCAGAACCCTTCGGCGGAAAATGTTGCGCGGTTTGTGCTGGAAAAAATCGCCGCCAGAATCGACGACGAACGGGTCAGGATTTATAAGGTGCGTTGCTTTGAGACGCCGACGAGCGTGGCTACTTATCAGGTCGATTGATAAAAGCATCCACAGATTACGCGGATTACACCGATAGGACAATGCAGTGAACGCATGCCTGCTTATCCTTTCTTGAATCTGAGAAATCTGTGTAATCTGCGGATGATGCCCTAGCCCTCTGCAATTTCTTGCAGATACTCTTCAAAAAATTCTCGGTTTCGTTTGCTCATGCCGCTGATGCGCGCGCCGATCAAATAGCCCTCTGCCAGCTTTTCGTAACGCACGGGTGTCGCCTGTATCTCAATCGACAATCCATTCGGCAGATCCAACTCAATCGACATTGAGCCTTCTGCGCCCAGAAGGTATTGCTCGTCAATATTTTGTGCGTGCAAGACCACGGCCAGACCCTCGGCGCTGATATTCACCGTATGGCCGGCGCAGGCTCGCAGGTGTTGGATGCCGCCCTCGCTCGGCTCAGCGTCGCGCATGAGCACACTGAAATCCAGACGCGCGTCGAGCGTCGCATTGAGTCTGGGAGACTGTCGGCGGTTTTCAGGATTAGCTGGCACAGTCGGGAAGTCCATTTAGGTTTGGCTGATTGTCTCGGTCCCGGTCCCGATGTTGTATTTCTTGATCTTGCTGTAAAGCCGCGGTCGATAGATGCCCAGCAGGTTCGCGGCCTTCTGTTTGTTTCCGCCGGTTCGTTGCAGTGTGCGTTCGATGACAAACTTCTCGATATCCTCGAGCGTCATGTTTGGCGGCACATCCCAGGAGAGATCGGGGCGCGCGCCGCCGGTTGAGCCGCCGTTGTCGAAAGGCAAGTCCACCGATTCGACTCGCTCGCCTTTGGCCAACAGTACGGCGCGCTCAATTACGTTTTGCAGTTCCCGCACATTGCCGGGCCAGTGATGACTAAACAACCTTTGATAAGCCGACTGTGAGACACCGGCGATGGGACGTTCGTATTTTTCCGCATAGAACTTGAGGAAGTGATCTATGAGCAACTGAATGTCTTCCATGCGCTCGCGCAGCGGCGGCACATGAATCGTGATCGTGGAAATCCGATAGAAGAGATCGTCGCGCAGCAAGCCATCGCGTATGGCGTCGGCCGGCAGGCGATTTGTCGAAGTAATCAGGCGAAAATCGACGGGATAACTCTTTTCCGAGCCAATTTTCCGGCAGGTTCGCTCTTGCAGCACCCGCAACAGTTTCGGCTGTAACTCGACGGGCATTTCAGCGATTTCGTCCAGCATCAGCGAACCGCCGGCGGCGTGTTGCACCAGGCCTTCCTTGTCGGCGTGCGCTCCGGTGAACGCGCCCTTGGCGTGGCCAAATAGTTCCGACTCGATGAGTTCCTTTGGCAGGGCGGCGCAGTTAACTTTGATGAAAGGCTTCTTGGCGCGCAGGGAATTATAGTGAACGGCATTGGCGATGAGTTCCTTGCCCGTGCCCGATTCACCGATGATCAAAACGTTGGCGTCGGACTTCGCCACCGACTCGATCGTCTCGTAGATAATTTGCATCTGCTTTGACGAGCCGATGATGTTGAAGTATTCGGCGCGCGTGGAAAGCTGCCGGCGCATGCTCTCTGTCTCGGCCATGAGCTCACGGCGTTCGATGGCTTTCTCAACCAGCGGCAGCAGCTCTTCAAAGTCGAAGGGTTTTTCGACGAAATAAAAGGCGCCTGCCTTGGTTGCTTCAACGGCCGCTTCGACCGAGCCGTAGGCGGTGATCACGATTACTTCCGTGCTGGGCTTCGCGTCCTTCATGTGACGCAGCAGCGTGAGACCATCCATGTCTGGAAGTTGCAGATCGCAAATCACCAGGTGATGCGCCCCACCATCGAAAAGGTCGATCGCTTCGGCGCCGCTAGCCGCAGTGTCGACGGCGTAGCCCTCTTCGGCCAGATGCTGACGCAACGAGTCGCTCATCATCGGCTCGTCATCTACCACGAGCACGCGAATGCCTCTGGGTTTCGTCTTGGTCATTCAGTAGTTGTTTATCTTCGAGCTATCGCAGAAATTGTGAAATCATTCAGACAGTGGCAGCCAGGCGCGAATCGTATTCGCGTCGCGCTCGATTTGCCCGTCATGAGCTTCGATAATCCTTGCCGCCTGCGCGGCATACACAGTGCCGTAGTTTGTGGACGACGAAAGTGATTGATTGCGATTGGGCGGTTTGACCCCACGCCACTCAATCACAGCCTGCGATGATTGTGGTTGAGGGTCCCGGTACGCATTCAGCGATACTTCACCGGCAGCGCGGGAATGAAGGCCTTTGAGAGCTTCTTCAGTTAACATTTGCAGGGCTTCCGTCAAAACCGCCGCGTCGAATTCGCCATAGAGCGGCCCACCCTCAATCTCACAAGCCAACAAAGCGACCTCGCCCGAATGTCCAGTCACGTCTCTGACAGCATTCCCGATCAATTGCCCCAAGTCAGCGCGCGACCGCCGGTGCAACTCCACCGGTTGTGAATAGCGAACCAGGACCGTCATGTCCCGGGCGGCGCGGTCAAGCCCGGCAATTAATTTGAGCAGGGTTTCGTTCTCTTCGGGGGCCCGTTCCTCCCTTTCCAGTCGCTTGCGGAGGAATGTGGCGTACAATTTGAGTCCGTTAAGCTGGTTCTTCAGATCATGAACGATTTGCAGGGTCGCCCGACCGAGATCTTCGAGGCTATTATTCTGTGGCGTTTTGGCTATTGCTGGTTTCATCGTCCAGTATTGTAAAAAGTCTCGGTGGGAAAAAGTGTACGAAATAAACTCAATTATCTCACGTTGTTGTGTCGTGTTTCCGTGCGACATGATAACAAAAAGCCGTGGGCGTATGCTAGTGATGCGGGTATGGGCTCGGTCTCGATATGAATAAGCGTCGGAGTGGTCGATGAAGCAAGAGAAACAACTTTGTCTATTAGTAGAGGACTTTGAGGACAGCCGCTTCATGATGCGAAAGCTTCTGGAGATGGCAGGCTATAAGGTCGTCGAAGCGAGTGATGGCGAACAGGCCGTTGCAGTGGCAGTGCAACAGAAGCCGGCGCTGATCCTTATGGACTTGAGTCTGCCGAAACTTGATGGTCTGGCGGCCACCAGACAGATCCGCCACCACCGGGACTTTAGCGGAACTCCGATTGTCGCCGTTTCGGCCCACGATTCTCCCGAGTCTCGAACCGAAGCCCTCGAGGCCGGCTGCAACGAATACGTGACCAAGCCGATCGATTTTGATGAGTTCGGCAAGGTACTCATGCGCCTTCTGCCCCCGAGGCGTCCTTCGAACCGGGGGAATGCAGCGTAGGTTTGTTTTCGCGCAGATCCATCAATGGTCAGGCAGCTTAGTTACTCTTCCCGAATCAAAGAAGAACAGATCGACGTTGACCAAACAGGGTTGGGCTTTCATCTCAAGAGAGGTCTTGGTCTGAGCTTTGATCTCCAGACACTCCGATGCTTGCACACGCGCAAAATCGTCGTTGGGGTTCAGCAGGTGAAGGGCCAGCGACTCAGGGTTGACAGTCAGCGCGACTTTGTCTGACGTGGATTGAATTTCCTGGAAAGAGATTATCTCGACCTGTTTGAAGCGCTTTCGATTTTGAAAGTACTGGAGGGCCTCGGGCAGGCCGTTGTGGAAAACCGGTACGCCGCGGAGGTTATCGGGTGCGTTGAGAACGATGAGATGATCGCCCGTGGCAGTATCGACCAGATCATCCAAAATGCTGCGAGAGAGTTTTGCGGCCTCGCTCCATGATCGATTTGTCTGATAAAGCCTCACCGAATAGAAGCCAAGCACACAAATCAGAAGTGCGAGATACAAGCTCTGCTTGCGGAGCAGAATCGCCGCCAGATACGCCATCAACAGACATGAAAAAACCGACGGCAAATACAGAAACCTCTCGCCCAGGGTTTGATACAGCGTCAGCCGAAGGTTGATGACCGGCAGCAGCGAAAACAAAAACAAGAGCACGAGCGCGACGAGGAGCAGGTTTTGTTGCTGGCGATCAGACGACGCATACCATCGCCGCCTGAAAATGATCACCACCGTGACCAAACCGGCGCAAGCCAGCGAGAACAGGATGAATACTCGCGATTGAAGGGGCTTAAAAAGAAACTGCGACAATTGCGACGGCAGCACGGGTAAGACGGAACGCAGCGAAGCCTCGAGCAAGCGATCGCGTAACCATGTGGGAGAGAAATTCAAATGTTGGCTGGTGCCGTAGCCGCCCACCAGCGAGCCTATGAAGACGGACCTGACCACGACAAAAAGGATCAGAATCGAAAAATAGAGCGCCGTGGCCACGAGAAACCGTCGCAGCGCTTGCCGGTCGTTTCGGACTTGTCCGATGAACAATCCCAATACGATAACGAGGAACGGCAGACAGATGGCGGCTTCCTTGGCCAGCAGCGCGACCGCGAAACAAAAGAGTGACAACGCCAGTCGTGAAATGTGTTTGCTCCGCACGTGGGCGAGATAGGACAAGAGAGAAGCGAGACAGAAGAAGGTGGCCAGTACATCGGCTCGACCTGAGATCCAGACAACGGCTTCGGTATGTGAAGGATGCAAGAGGAAAAGGGTCCCGGCCGCTATCGCGATCATCCTCCTGGCGCCGGCGGTCAGCTTGAGATCCGCAACGATTCGCAGTGAGAGAAGGTAGGTCAGAAACGCGTTGAGCGAATGAACGACGATGTTGGTGAGATGGAAACCAAACGGGTGCCCGCCCCAGAGTTTGGTGTCGATTAGATAGCTCAGGATGAACAGCGGCCGGAAGAAGCCGCCATGCTCCTGGCCCCAAACGACGGACAGATCTCCGCCCAGAACTTTTCCAATCTGAGCAAAATCATCCGAAAGGAACCAGGAGTTAACGACGTTTGAGTAAGCGATGAATCCGGCACAGAGAAAAATGCCGAGGATTGCGAATTGGCGCCAGGACTTCACGTCAGTTGGTTCGGACTATGGTTTAGGCTGCGCCAGCTCGCCAAAGAATGCATAGCTGGCCTTTCTGCCGCTAATCTCCAAGCGCCAGTGAGCAAAGTCGCTGGAGTTGTCACAATT
>Ga0137403_10000176_pt1 | contig 77003 bp, 65 predicted proteins | sample CZOMad2_1_16fung_FD_122057 | JGI IMG/M metagenome (GOLD analysis project Ga0137403, IMG submission 122057) | Vadose zone soil fungal communities from Angelo Coast Range Reserve, California, USA - CZOMad2_1_16fungal (Hybrid Assembly) | ecosystem: Environmental > Terrestrial > Soil > Vadose zone...
CAGACACTTACACGGTCTCAACTTTTCCACTGTGGCATCGACCTCGCCGCTCCGGGCCGTTGCGATCTTACCTCTGAATCATTTTCATGAGGTTTCGCGGGCCGCAGGCCCTAAATGACACTTACGAAATTGTATGACATTTCGTATTCGATTCGGTGGGATCGAAGCGCAAAAATGCATGAGTTACGCCGGGCGGCTTGGCGTTGCGCAGCCAGACGGCAGCAAGTGGAGACCTGACCGTCGGCGTCAAGGCCGCGTGGCGGTCGGGCTCGCCGAACCCTGAAAGATTAGCTCGCTTTGTTGATCCCTTAGGAGTACGTTCAGACCGTCAATACACACCTACCGCCAAGCCGGGTTGGCCACGGCACCTTGTGCATAAGACGACGCCAAAGGCTGAAACGACCCTTCTATTTTTCATCCCACAGCGTAGACAAAGAAACCGCCACGGAGAGCGTGTTGCCCATCACAGGAGGCGGCATTGTGCAAGAAACAATCACCTTTACCGGAACAATCATCGGCGCGGGCCAGCGAGTGGAGTGCGAGGTTCGAGCAATCAAGACCACGCTCGTGGGAGACCCACCATTGGTTTCTGGTTACTGGATTGTGGAATCTGACGTAACGGATGGATTGCCGGATGGCAATTACGAATTGCTGGTGAACCGCGAAAGAACTCGATTCAGGCGAGAGGCTGGACGGTTCCTCTCACGCCCATATTAAATTGCTCCGAGGCCGACGATTTGAACGACGTTCGAAATGGTTCCACCTCTCCGGTTTCTTCGGCGTTAATCGTCTAGTGCCCAGAAGATGTGCGCAGACTTACCCAACTGACCGTGTCCCTCAGTACCATTGCTTCCAAAGGCCGCAAAGGTAGGATTGCTAGGATGGGACCTCCCGGCCCGAAGGAGAAGCGTTGGAAGAGACGTTCCCCTTGTGCCGAAAGGAAGCTCGTATTCCTGTGAAGATGTTTGTGAATCTTTATAACTCAGATAGCCAAACGTCCGAAATAGCATCCACGATTGACATAAGTTGCCACGGGGCCCGAGTTTTGACCAAGAAAATTTGGCAGCCCGATCAACGGCTTTCGGTTCGATCAATCCGTGGCGATCTCTACTCGCAGGCCCGCGTCGTTCACTGTCAACCCCATCCAGACAATTTCTTTGTCGTTGGGATCGAGATGTATTATCCGAGTGGCGACTGGACAACACCCGGCAAACCAGACCGCTAGTTTCGAGCCGCGACGATGCCACTGGGGCGGTTGCGGCGCTGGCAGCCGGGGTAGGTCATTGAAGGAATGTACGGAGGTTCGCTAGGTCTGGGGACAAATCGACCTCTCTAAAGGCATTCTTCGTTTTAGGCGTTTGCAGCTTTCCGGCCCACATGGATTGTTCGATTTTGATTGTTCGGCAATCAGCGGACAGATGCTTGATCTCTAACCAAGTGGGTGAGCACTTCAATGTGGTGTACGTGGGCATGGCAGCGTCGGGCAACAAACGCTCAAAGTCATCCATTCGCCGCGAGCCTCATTGGAACAATACTTTGTAAAACCGCGCAACTTTTGGGCATGGGAAGGGTTTTCGTAGAATAGGCTCCTGATTAGTCCGCCAACCGGTCCTAGACTGGGTGAAGGGCGGGAATTATGCGTGTTCTGGGAATCCTGCCGATCGTCTTAGCGCTTATCGCGTTTCCTTCGGCTGCGTGTGCGCAGAAATCCAACACGCAGATGCAGGCAGAGGTGCTCGACAAGATTATTGCGCAAGAGCAGGCGGAGATGGAGTCCCTTCGCCAATACTCTCCATTAGTAGAGACCTATGTCCAGATTCGCCGTCCGGACAAACACATGGGCGTAGCGCCAAGCGGCGACAAATACTTTCTTGGTCGGGCGGTGTTGGCAAAAGGCATTGAGTTGGAACCGCTGGCCCGCGATACCAGGACCAAACACAACAGGTTACTCGGCAGCGTCACCAACTTGCTCTCCATGGAATTTCTTCCGCGCGGCTTTCTGCAAATGATCTACCTAGATACGAATGGCTTCGACCGCACGCATTACGAGTTTTCCTTTGTCCGCCGCGAGTTCTTGGGCGATGTTCGCTGCCTGGTTTTCGACGTTGATCCTCGAGTGAAGTCCGAGAAGGGTCGCTTCGTAGGCCGCATCTGGGTCGAAGATCAGGATCTCCACATTGTGCGCTTTAATGGCATCTACAACGGGTCGTCTATATTCAGCTACTACTTCAGCTTCGACAGCTGGCGCCAGAATGCCGGGAAAAACGAGTGGCTACCTGCTTTTATCTTCAGCGAAGATCATGCGGAGTACCGTGGGGCCAAGAAGGAGATGATCCCCGCTTTCCGGGCACAAACGAGATTCTGGGGCTACACCCTGGGACATGTTCAAGAAGAGCAAGAGTTGACTAAAGTCCTCGTGGAAACGCCTACAAGGGATCAGGCAGAAACGGCCACCGACTACTCCCCACTGCAGGCATACGGACTGTGGACTCGCCAAGCAGAAGATAATGTCATCGCAAGCCTCGAGAGGTTTGGTTTGATGGCTCCGTACGGTGAGGTCGATAAAACCCTCGAGTTGGTAGTTAACAACCTCGAGGTCACCAACGGCCTCGATATCCAGCCTCAGGTCCGCTGCCGCGTGCTCATGACCTCCACCTTTGAATCCTATGCCATGGGACACACCATCGTCCTAAGTCGCGGTTTACTGGATGTGCTTCCTGACGAGGCCAGCCTCGCTGCCCTCTTGGCACACGAGCTTGGTCACATCGTGCTCGGGCACCGCATGGATACCCAATTCGCTTTCTTCGATCGTCTCCGCTTCGTCGAAAAGGACGCCATCCGTCGCTTCGCCTTTACTCGGCCGCCAGAAGAGGAACTTGCAGCCAACCAAAAAGGGTCAGAATTACTAATGAAATCCCCTTATAAGGATCAATTGGCCACCGCGGACATCTTTCTCCAGGCCCTCAAGAGCCGCTCCAAGGAGATTCCAAATTTGATCAGTCCGCACCTAGGAGACAGAATGCCTACAAATTGGACCATTGCCCCTAGCGCGCCTTCTGCCCAGACGCCTAAAGGAAAAACCGCCGACGCGCCGGAGGCTGCTTCGACCATTGCTTTACCCCTCGGCGGGCGCATCAAAGTTGATCCTTTCAGTGGTCACTTGCACTTCCTCAAATTCAAGTCGGCAAGCCTGGCGCCCGAATTCGAAAAGATGCCCTTCGAAGTCACTCCCGTCTTTCTCTATCTCACCCGCCAAAATGACGACACGCAGGCGCAAAAAACTGCCGAATAGGCGGCAAAAGGCCGGGACCAACTCCCGACAAGTCGGATTACTGGACAGGTCCCCGCGGGGGCCCACGAACGTGCTACAGGCTCAATCCAGCGGGGAAGTCAATTTGTGGCAAGGCTTCGACGAAAGTGCTAAGAAAAGTTCTAAGATCGTCGCCTTGGGCGCGCCACTCTTCCTCGTCATTTCTTTTCAATAACTTCCAACTTCGCTCTTGATACAGTTTCGAACTTGTCGGGTAAGCGTATCAATTAGATAAGGGATAGCCGGGTAGCGATGACGCTGTTTTCAGCGGCGAGCAGGCAGTGACTCGCGCGAAGTCGCGCCGGTATCATTTCAACGGTTAACCGGTAAGTTGCGCGAGGAACCACTTCCCATCGCGTCCTACAAACACTTTCGTTGCTCGGCCGCGACTGTCGATGGTATGCCCGTCGGGCGTCTGCACGCGCGTTCGGAGTTCGATAATCGCGATGGCCGTTTCGCCATAGATGCGGATGTCCATCTTTGCGGGACCATCGAAATCGTCTTCGTATTCGACGTGCGGAACTTATTCGATACTTCTTCTTTGCTCTGGATTTTGCCCGGCAGGATGCGAACGTAGTCGTCGGTGAGGCGGACAGCATACGCCTCCCACTCGCCGCGAACGATCAAATCGCGCAACTCATGTTCGAACTTTTTTGCGGACTCTACCACTTCTGGATTGTTGTCCCCACGGATATTGGATTTCTGTGCCGGCCCAGGGAGGGCCAGGACAGCAAGAGTGGTCACGATTATTGCGTATCGGAACGGCATGAAGCCCTCACCAGGAAGGTGAAGACACAGCTGTCCGGGCCGAGAAACCTGCGGAGTACGTGCTCCCTTACCATTGCTGTCAACGAGCCGAGCGACATCGGTGGACGTCATTCGCGGTTTCTTCAGTGCGCCGGATAAGTGCTTTGTGGCCCATGATGAGCCACCGGTTCAATGCGGATGGAGCTCCATTTCTTGCGAAGGCTTCCGCGACGTGAATTGCATTTGAGGTTTTTGACTCAGGTATTTACCTTAGGCGAGCTGCAAGGTTTTACCCCCTATCTTTTCCGACTCTTCTGGCCCCTATTAGCAGGGGGAGTTCTCTAGTGAAAAGTGGAATGTGGCTCGGCGTCGTGTTGGCGACTCTTCTATGGGCGACGCCGGCAAAAGCAGACAATCGGATCATTGTTCGGACCACGAATCTTCCAGCGCTTCAGGCGCTCTGCGCTCTTCCCACGACCTGCACTTTGATCGGCCCGGGCCCGCTGGATGGCGCGATAGGCCAAGTCTTTTTGGTGACCACGCCTCTTCCGCTGCAGACCCTCCTCAATCTACTCAATGGGATAAGCGGATTCGTAAGCGCAGAGGCCGATCAGTTATTGAATTTAGTGGGTGGGCTGAACGTAGCACCCACGCCCCTTCCGGCCGACTTACTGACTGACCGAACTACAGTGGCGTATCCGCCGAGCTCCACGGCCACTGTGTGGAATTCGTACGCCAACCAGCCCGCGGCCGGAGTGGTGAACCTGCAGAGTGCGCAAAACACGTTCCACGTTTTCGGGGCCGTAATCGTCGCGGACATTGACACAGGAGTGGACCCGAGCCATACGGCGCTAAAGGATGTTCTACTGCCGGGATACGACTTCACGAGGAATCAGGTGGGTGGTTCGGAGATGAACGATCTGCCCCCGAATTTCCCGCCGCCCACCTGCACTTCAACATGCCCGGCACCGGCGCAAGTCAATCAGTCCACGGCAGCGGTCCTGGACCAATCCACAGCGGCGGTGCTCGACAACCCCAATTCGAATCTTTCGGCGTTTGGCCACGGGACAATGGTGATGGGAGTGATCCACCTAGTTGCCCCTACGGCGCAGCTTTTACCGTTGAAGGCGTTCCATTCGGACGGAACCGCTAATCTTTCCGACGTGCTGCGGGCTATTTATTACGCGGTTCAGAACAACGCCAACGTAATCAACATGAGCTTCGACACACAGACAGCATCGACTGAGCTCGCGAATGCCCTTGCCTATGCCACTCAGCTCGGCGTGATCAGCGCGGCGTCGGCAGGAAATGAGGGCCAGGGCCCACCGTTCCTGGTTTATCCTGCGGCGCTGCAGAACGATGTGATGGGCGTAGCGTCAGTGGGGTCGACGAGCTCCACCGACGGCACGCGGTCGTCGTTCTCAAACTCCGGGAACTCAATTGTATGGGTGGCCGCTCCGGGAGAAGAGATTGTCAGCACCTATCCTTTCAGCACTTATGCGGCGGGATGGGGAACGTCGTTCAGTGCGCCATTTGTTTCCGGCGGAGCAGGATTGCTGCGCAGCCTGAATACGAGCACGAACCAAACGCAGGCTGCTGCCGCCGTGGCGCATGCCGTGCCGCTAACGCAGCCTGGCATGGGTAATGGAAGACTGGACCTGCTGCAGGCTCTTACATCGGTGCAACCACCCAGCGGCGGTTCGCCGGACTACACGGTTTCGGCGGCACCTTCCACCCAGACGATCACGGCGGGACAAACGGCGAATTTTACTGTCTCTGCCGCGCCACAGGGGGGATTCAATCAAACGGTGACGTGGACCTGCACGGGCGCACCAACGGCGGCAACCTGTTCTGTTTCGCCTCCCTCCGTCACTTTGGACGGGTCGAACGTGAAGACGGCCACGGTGACATTGACAACCACGGCTCGGACGACCGGAATGCTCGTGGGATGGGAGCGTTTTACTCCGCCTCCGATGTGGCTCGGGGAACTTGGCGTGGCGTGGATGCTCTTGCTGGCGGTCCTAATGATGCTGTGGAAGGCGAACGCGTCGCGAGGCCGGATGTGCCTCGCGACCATGCTGCTGGTGATGGTTACTGTAGCTTGCGTATCGTGCGGCGGTGGCGGAACAAGTCCCGGCACCGGCACCCCGCCACCGGCGCAGGGCACGCCGGCAGATACTTATACGATTACCGTGACGGGAACTTCGGGCAACGTTGTGCACAGCACAATGCTCAAAGTAACCGTCAACTGAATCTTCGTTGAGCTAGCTCTCGAAATCTTCCAAGCGGCAAATGAATCCCCAGCCGCCGCCTAATTCGCTCACCGCAAGCGTTAACTCGTTGCGGCCCTTCTTCAACGGCAGATAAACGGAATCGTTCTCAGGATTCATGATTCCAAGAAATCCCGGGTCGCGAAAACTTTGCGCGCTGCGGCCACGATCGAGAATCCTGTCGTTTAAAAAGACGCTGACGTCGTCGCTATAGCCGATGGAAAGCTTCTTCACTTGGTCGCGCTCGGAATCTATGAAGGTGCGCGCATACAGTACTTTCATGCCCGGTTGCGGCTGCAGACGTGTCGAGAAGTCCATCTGGAAAGTGACCATCGGATGAGGCGCCTCTCGATAGCGGTAGAGAACCACAAAGCCGGGAGGTTCCGCTTCGACTTCCTGCCACTGCATGGCGTCGCGTTCCGATGGCGCGAGCGGCCGCTCGAGATTGCGTGCTAGCGCGTCATACGCAGGCGAAATGCTCCACTTGGTCAGAGTGCCCGGAGGCATGGGCGGATAATGGCCCTCCCAGGTTGCTGGGGGCGCCTCGCGCACTTCAAAATTAGAAAAATAAGTCGCACCAGTCAGGACGGCCAGCGCAATCTGGCCCTTCTGGATGCCGCTCTTCAAATCGTTCATCACCAGCGCAGGCTTCTCCATGTCCTTGACGTACAACTTCGCCTGCGCTCCAGCTACTTCCAGGCGCATGTGGAACCAGCCGTCTTTTGGAATATCCACCGCGCCCGTGAAGCCGGGCCCATTGTAGATTTGCCAGTTAAGGCCCGTGTTGAGGACAGGAGTGTATTGCATTGCATCAGGGAGTCCGGACTTGTGCTGGCGAGGGTAAACCCACTCGCCGCTGTTACCCTCGATTCGAAACTGGATGCCGAAGAATCCCCGCTTAGCAGGAGTGGCTACGTCAACGTCAATAACGGCGTCGCGCATCTCCAGATCTTTGAGCGTCGCTGCTCCGCCGTCGAGGTAGAGACACTTGCGTCCCTGATCTTCGGTAACCTTGGCTGCGCCTTCCAATTCCCAGCGGGGCGAGTCGGGCGCAACGGACAAGCCCTGCGATGTTAAAGAGCCAGGCGCAGCCTGTGTCCCCCATAGAGCGGACTTTGCAGCCATAAATCCAAGGGGATCGTTCTGCGCTCCTGCGAGGAACGCTGCAGCCGAAGCCGAACCCAACAGACGGACCGCTTCTCGTCGAGTCGTCATTTGCGTTGTGACCTCTTGTGTTGTTGACGATCTGTCTTGGACTTAAGCATTTCGACGGTCTAGCAAAAGAATGTAAAGCAGCCCGTGAAACAAATCTGGCCCTCACGGCGGAAAATGAGGTCAAATTTAGCGGAAGTTGAAACGTTCTGGCGGCAGCGGAGCTTCTCTACTTGTTTGGCGTCGCCTTTTCCGCTGCCGATGGAAGTGCGAACGCAACATAAACTCCGCCGGATTTGGATTTTGGATCTTTGCCGCCACCCGCGGCAATGACCACGAATTGACGGCCTTTGACCATATAGGTTGCGGGCGTGGCGTTTCCGGAAAACGGAAGCGTGGTTTCCCAGAGCAGTTCGCCCGTGGATTTGTCGAGCGCACGAAATTTCTTGTCGTAGTTCGTCGCGCCAATAAAGACGACACCACCGGCCGTGACAATCGGTCCACCATAATTTTCCGTACCTGTGTTCGTCAGACCCTTCGCCGCGAGTTCGGGATAAAGGCCAAGCGGAATTTTCCATACGTATTCCCCCGTGTTGAGGTTGATGGCGTTGAGTGTGCCCCAGGGCGGAGCAATGGCCGGATATCCTTCGGGATCGAGAAATTTCTTATAGCCCGTGAAGCGGTATTTCATTCCCGGCGGTGAAGGCCCGGAGCTTGCCAGCTCTTTGCTTTCGCTGCTCATCAAATACTCGACGAGGGCGAACATTTGGTCTTCGGAAAGATTCGGAAAGCCGGGCATGCGCCCTTTGCCGTTTTTGATAGTGGCGCCGATTTGTTGCGGCGGTAGCCGGTCGCCAATTCCAACAAGCGAGGGAATCGCCGGAGGCGAGCCAGCCAATTTCTCGCCATGGCACACGCCGCACTGGCTCAGATAAATGGATTTGGGAGAATTCCCACCCGTATTTTCCGCGAGCGCGCCGGTCCACGCCATTTCGTTCGAATTGATATAGATGATGCCAGACTCGGGATCGACGGCCGGACCGCCCCATTCGGCGCCGCCGTCGAAACCCGGAAACACGACAGTGTCTTTTCCTAAACTCAAAGGAACAAATTGACCCTTACTCCGAAATTTCCCAAATTTCTCTAAGGCCCAGCGGTGAACTTCAGGAGTGCGATTCGTCAGGAGCTTGTCCGTGAGCATCTGGCGGGCGAACGGTGCTGGCTTGGCCGGAAGAGGCTGTTCCTTTGCGGCGACTTCCCCCGGGACTGTGCTCGCGGGATATTTGCCATTCTCAATTGGAAACAGCGGAGCGCCGGTTGTCCGATCGAATAGATAGACAAATCCTTGCTTTGAAGTTTGCGCGATGGCGTTGATCTCTTTTCCATCGCGGTGAATTGTGAGTAGCGCGGGTGGCGAGGGAAAATCGCGGTCCCAGATATCGTGATGAACTCCCTGAAAATGCCAAATGCGCTTTCCCGTTTGCGCGTCGAGGGCGAGAAGGGAATCGGCGAAAAGGTCCTCACCAACCCGATCACCGCCGTAGAAATCGAACGCTGCGGAACCTGTGGGAACGTAAACGATGCCTCGAGCCGGATCGAGCGACATCCCGGCCCAATTGTTCGCGGCGCCGCTTGATTTCCACGCCTCCGCCGGCCACGTTTCATACCCAAATTCGCCTGGATGCGGAATTGTGTGAAAAGCCCAGCGAAGCTCACCTGTGCGAACGTCGAAAGCTCGAATATCGCCGGGAGGAGCGGGAAGCGTTTCCGGATTCCGCCCGCCGACGATGAGCAGATCTTTGTAAACCACGCCCGGACTGGTCATGGAAACGGATTGAGCCTCCGCCGGTTCGCGGCCAAGATTCTCGCGAAGATCAATGCGCCCGTCACGGCTGAATGTCGGAATGGGCTTGCCCGTCGCGGCGTCAAGGGCATAAACAAAACTCGTCACGCCAACAAGGATTCGCGGTGTCTTGCCATCGGTCCAATAAGCGAGCCCGCGATTTGGCTGAGTGCCTTTGATTCCCGAATCGAATTTCCAAAGTAGACTTCCGGTCGCGGCGTCCACTGCGAAGACTTTTTGTGTCGGCGTAACGCCATAAAGCACTCCGTCCACGACAATGGGGCTCGTTTGCAAACCGCCTTCTTCGCCGGTATCGAAGCTCCATGCGACCTGGAGTCGGCGTACGTTCGCGCGATTAATCTGCGCGAGCGGCGAAAAATGATCGTTGAGCGGCCCGCCGCCGTACGCCGGCCAATTGAGATTCTCCGAACCGGCGGGTTTTGAAGACTCCTGTTGTCCCGCACGGATGAGAATTACGGATGAGCACAGAACGACGAGGGTGATCGCAGCTACTACACTGTAGGCAAGAGTCCTCGCGCGCATGGAAATCCTCCGCGTGGACTATACCGCCTTACGCTGTTTCAGAAAAACCTGTTAGCGGCTTGTGGTCTGTCACCGCCAGGGCAGGACTGGGTCGCCGCGCCATTCGAGTCCCATATTGTCGTCCGTAATGATGAGGCTGCGTTGCATTCGCATGCGAAGGGAATCTGTGGACTCCATACCGATCGTTCGAGGCGGCGCGTTCACCGTGTCCGCGAGGGCCATATAAACGGATAGGACCTTTTGGCATGCCGGATCTGCGGCGTCGAAGACGATCTTGTCGTCAATTCGATAGCGCCGAAGAACTGCCAGCCATCGCTCCTTATCCACGCTGATTGGCGAGTCGCTGACGGCGAGGAAATTCATCACGCGAAGCGCGTAGGGATAAACGTGCAACGCTGTGGCAATTGGTTCGTTCGCAAATGTCGAATTGAAGTAGTAGACCCCGCCTGGATTCAAATGCGATCTCATCAGTTGAAGAAATTCCACCGACAAGAGAACAGAACTGTGATCGCGCCAGTTAAAGGTCGTATTCGCAATGATCGCGTCGTACCGAACATCCGGATGGGCAAGAATCCACCTGCGGGCATCATCGACGTAGACGTGAACCTTTGGGTTATCGAGGAAAGATTCCACCATCGGATATTTCGGAATGAGCTGAAGATATCCTGGGTTAATTTCGACTGCGTCCAGCGATTCGACCTGGGGATGATTTGCAAGAACTTGCGCCCACGAAGCGGAAGCAATTCCAATTACCAGCATTCGCTTGGGAGAGGGAGAAAAAGCGCTCAACGCAAATGCACGGAAGATCTGATTTGCATCGTCCATCGGATTCACGTTGTAGATGCCGTCGTAGACGCCCCCGCCAAATACATCTCGGTCCGCCGTGATCGCGATGACTCCATTTCGATTCTCGACGATTTGTGCGAACGGCTTGTGAGCCTCCGGACGGCTTCCAAAGATCAATCTTTCATACAGCAAACTGTATGCTCCAGTGGATAGCGCAATCGCGGCCAGCGAGGCGCAAACGGCGATCACAGCCCATGCGGGTGGTTTTCCTAACTTTCCCTCACGAAAAACCAACACAAGAATTCCGAGCAACACCGCGAGCAACCCGAGGCCAAGGGAAATCCCCTTCAAGCCAAAATATTGAGTGAGAACAAATCCGACGCCGAGACTCCCGAGTGCGGAACCCAGAATGTTCGAAACATATACCAGGCTCACTTTGCGGCCCGCCTCTTGTTCCGGCAGAATCGCCAATTGGCAAACGACAGGAAGCACCGAACCGACAAAAGCGGAAGCAAGAAAGAAAAACGGCGCGCTAGCAAGGTAGGAAATCTTTTTCGACAGGAACGTCGCTACGAGTGGCGGCAAATAAACCGAAATTGCTCCGGCGGACAACAGCAAGACTCCTAACAAGAGATTGACGCTCGCGGCCCCTTGCGATTCAACCCACTTCTCCGTGAGAAAGGAACCCAGCGCAATACCAGCCAGGCAGGTGGCCAACAACATCGCGAATGCGGGTGCACGATCTGCTGAGGCGACGGCGAATACGCGATACCACGCAATCTCAAACCCAAGCGCGATGAAACCGGACAGCCCGGCCAGTGCCATCGCAAAGGAAAGTGGCATTCGTGCTTGGCCGGTATCCGTTTTTGTGGAAGAGGGCGTTTCTTCGTTGCGTTCGCGCTCCGCGCTTCGCGCAAAAAAGTAGGCGGTTCCGGCAACGAAGGCATTCACACACGCGGCGATCGACACGGAGCCAGACTGACCGAAGTTTCGTAGCAGAAGAACCGCGCAAAGATAGCTCGCCACTGCGGATCCGGACGTATTCACGAAATACAGAATCGAAACGGAGGCGCCCACTCGATTCGTTCGAAGCACGAGATGTTCAACAAGGAGCGGAAAGGTCGCTCCCATCAAAACCGTGGGCACCAGCAGCAGGCACAAACTGAAAAAAATGACCGACCCGAGATTTGTGCCCGCCGTGTAAACCGAAGCCCAATGAAATATCCGCAGAGACGCGAGGCCGAACAGGGCGACGCCGAGCTCCGCGACGGCAAAGAAAAGAATCCCCCGTTTTGGGAATCGCGAAGAAAGCCAGCCGCCCACGAGGCTACCCACTCCCAGTCCCAGCATAAACGCTGTCACGACCACGGCCACAGATTGCGAATTGATGCCGTAAATCGCAAAGAGTGCCCGCTGCCAAACCACTTGATAAATAAGCGCGGGCATTCCCGAGACAAAGAAGAGCAGGCTGAGAAAAACCAGGTCTTTCTGCCGGCTCGCATTTCGCGGAGAAAACAGGAATATGACGAGAAGAATTACATTAATCGCGAGCAATCCGGCAATGGGTCCCGAAGACATGGTTTCTCCAAAGTGGCTTCAATAATTCCTGATCGTTCCATTCTTCCCAAGTGCCATCTTTTCATAGGAATGATTCGGCAAACGCGCCTAACTCTCGAGCATGTCTTTGATTGACCAATACTTTGTGCGCTCCACCCTTTTTCGCGCTGAAGACTCGTAATCCACGTACTGGAACTAGACCGCCTAAGGCGACAAAGAGCGACAAAACGTCGCCCAACCGGAAAGTCGCACCATGCCGCTTGGCGAGCCTCGCAAATAAATGCACTTTTGGTGGCGTTCATTATGCAATTCCGGCGCGGCCTGAAAAGCCGCGTTTTTGTCCCCGGAGCAAAAACCACCCAGCGAGGTTCTTGCAATGGAAGCTCAACCCAGCAGCAAAGCAAGTTTTGCGGAAGGTTCGTTTGCACTCGGCATTTCCCGGACGTCGGCCGTGTCAGGAAACCCAGGAAGAAGATTCGTTCTTTACCCCCGCAAGCAGTTGGACATCCGATGGCGGGATCTCGTGGCGGGCATGTGGAAGTGCCTCGTGCCGCGGAGCCTGCAGCGCAGCGAAGCGGAGTTGCGGCAGCGTTTCGCGGCGGGATCTCCGCTGCATGTCGCATACACCGTGCGCAGTTCCTTTGATTTAATCTTGCAAGCGCTTCAGCTTCCGGCCGGGAGCGAGATCATCATGTCCGCGCTGACCATTCGCGAGATGGCGGACATCGCCCGCAGGCATGGACTCGTTCCCGTGCCCCTCGATTTGAATCTTGAAAGCATGGCGCCCGAAGTTGCGGCGCTGCAGACCGCAATCACACCGCGGACAAGCGCCTTGGTCATCGCGCATCTCTTCGGCACGCGCGCACCGATGCGGCCTCTCATCGATGTGGCCAAACGCCATGGACTCTTTGTGTTTGAAGATTGCGCGCAAGCATTCACCGGCCCGGAATGCACGGGCCACCCCGAAACCGACGCCGCTATGTTTAGTTTTGGTTCCATCAAAACCGCCACCGCGATTGCCGGCGCCCTGGTACGTCTGCGCGATCCAAGACTGCTCGAGAAAGTTCAGGCCATTCAGAAAACATATTCTCAACAGTCGACCAAAGAATATTTCCGGGAACTGCTTACCCATGTCTGCGTGAAGTTGTTCACCATGCCGCTTCTCTTTGGACTCTTTCATCGTGCGTGCCTTGCGCTCGATAAAGACTTTGAGCGCGTCATCAGCGCGGTTCGAAATCTGCCTGACGATGAAGAAGGCGCATCCGTGATTCGAAAGCAACCCTGTCCGGCGTTAGTTGATTTGCTTGCTCGCAGGATTCGAACGTTTGACGCGCGCAAGCTCGAGGAGCGGACGAAAGTCGGAGCCGAGTTTGCGAAGCAGCTCCCCTCGGGACTAACTTTGCTCGGCAGCAAAGCGGAATTTCATAGCTTTTGGGTTTTCCCTGTGCTCGCCGAAGCTCCTGAGCGATTTGCGGCAATTTTGCGGTCCTACGGCTTTGACGCAACGACAGCAGGCTCAGCGCTTTCTGTGATCGAACCGCCAGCTGGTTCTGAGGGAAAAATAGCGCCTGCAAGGGCGATAGGCACTGCCGCGCGAAAGTTGCTCTACCTTCCCGTCTATCCTGCGGTGCCTGCGAAGGCGCGCGAGCGCCTGCAGGCCGCACTTCGCGAAATCCAAAACACGAAACCTCACCTTAGCGTTACCGATGCACGTCGCGTCTATTCCGCAACAGCGCGCACGGTAGAATCGCTAACTTCAGTTTCCGCAATCCGCGAAATCTTGGAGTATGCGCGCCGCAACAACCTCCACGTTTCCTCTCTGGGAACGGGCCACAATCTCGGCGGGCACGCCTTGTCTGAAGGCAACGTGGTTCTGGACATGAAGCGCTTCCAAAAAATTGTCTCGTTCGAACCCGAGCGCAAACGCATCACCGCTCAGAGCGGCATCACCTGGGGAAAAATGCAGGAAGTCATCGCTCCCGCAGGTTTCGCCATTCAAGCGATGCAGTCCGACAACAGCTTTACGGTCGGCGGTTCGCTCTCCTCCAATGCGCACGGACGCGATCTCCATGCCTCCACGCTCATTCATAGCGTGCTTGGCTTTCGCATCATGCTGGCCGATGGCTCAATTGTTTCGGCAAGCAGAACAGAAAATTCCGAACTCTTCAGACTTGTCCTCGGCGGCTGCGGACTTTTCGGCGTAATTCTGGAGGTTGATCTTGCATTGACCGAAGACTGTGTTTTTGAGCAGTCGTCCGAGGTAATTCCCTTCGCCTATTTGAAACGGCACTTTGTCAGAAACATCCAAACCGACCCGGACGTTCAATTCTTTATTGCTCGGCCGTCCATCGCACCGCACAATTTCTTGAACGATACGATCGTCATAGTGTGGAAGAAGACCGAAGCGAGACGCGAGAGCGTATTCGAACTCGGTCAGGAAAGAAACGTGAAGCGCGACCGTTTCCTTTTTGGATTGTCGCGCAAGTACAGCTGGGGAAAATCGCTCCGCTGGCGCGCAGAGAAATGGCTTGCGACGCACCCGCCGAACGGTGGCATCGTCTCGCGGAACAATTGCATGCGGCCGCCGGTTTCCGCCGTGCGAATGTTTGACTACAACTCACCGAAGGACGCTGACGTGATCCAGGAATTTTTCGTTCCAGTCGCGAGATTCAGCTGGTTCTTCGCCGCCATGCAAGCCGTGCTTCTGGAATCTCGCGTAAACCTGATTGGCCTTACCATTCGTTTCGTGAAGCAGGACAGCGAATCGGTTTTATCCTATGCGCCCGCGACGGACGCGTTGGCGGCGGTTCTTTACCTCAACGAACCCACTACCACCGAAGGTCGTGCCCACGCCCACAAACTGGTTCAACGACTCACGCGGTTGGCATTGGAACATGGAGGAACGTTTTACCTGACCTACGCCCGCGACGTCGAGCTCTGCGATTTGAAGAGAGCCTATCCGCGCATCGAAGAGTTCTTTCAGGCCAAGCGTCGCTTTGATCCGGAAAACCTATTCACAAGCCGCTTCTTCGAACTCTACGCAGGGAGACTCGCAACGGCTCGCTCGGCAATTGCAAGGAAGTGATTCAAACGAGCACCGCCCAGAAGCGCAGCAATAAATTTGGAGGCGCGTGGCGGAATCGAACCGCCGATAAAGGTTTTGCAGACCTTTGCCTTACCACTTGGCGAACGCGCCGCATGAGCCGGCCCGAATCGACCCGGCAAAGCCATAAATGAAAAACCCACCTGCCGATTCTCTTCCGGCGGCGGGTCAGTACAACTGCTAAGCTAATTTCAAATCTCTAGAGAATTAGCCTGCCTTCGCCAGAAGAGTACGCGCGCAACCATAACAACAGAGTTGCTTACGCATGTTCATCTTGGCGACAGATTCCATATTTAGAGTTTCGCGCAAAGCCGCCCGCAAGTCAAAATCGAAAACTCGCTCTCGTGCATTTGATATTTGAATAGCAACGCGGTCTCCTGATCAGGAAGGCCGCTTCAGTCCCGCTGCTTCCGCAGTGACATCTGTGTATTTCAAGCCGGAGCCCGTGTTGAAGAGCACAACTTTGTCCTCGGGTTTCAAGTAACCCGTCCTCAGTAAGTGGTCATATGCAACCGTGGACGCAGCGCCCTCCGGCGAGAGGAAAATTCCCTCATTCTTCGCCCAATCTTTCAGCGATGCCAGAATTTGTTCGTCTGGAAAAGACAGTGCAACGCCGCCGGATTCTTTTAGAATTTCCAGCATGATGTAATCGCCGTACGGTTTCGGCACGCGCAGTCCCGACGCAAACGTCTCCGCGTTCTGCCACATCTGACTCACTTTTTCGCCGCCGGAAAATGCGCGCGCGACGGGCGCACACCCCGCCGATTGCACCGCAATCATTCTCGGCCGCCTGCCGGGTCGCACCCAGCCGAGTTCCTCCAGCTCGATAAACGCCTTCCACATTCCAATAAGCCCAACGCCGCCTCCCGTCGGATAAAAAACCGCAGCGGGATATTCCCAGCCAAGCTGTTCGACCAGTTCGTATCCCATCGTTTTTTTTCCTTCGATGCGAAACGGTTCCTTCAAAGTAGAAATGTCGAACCAGCCTTCTTTTTCCTTGCGCTCAGCGACGATGCGCCCGCAATCGGAAATCAGCCCATCCACGAGCGTGACGTTTGCGCCGTACAAAACGGCTTCCACATAGTTTGCGAACGGAACATCTTTCGGCATGAAAATATTTGCTTCGATCCCGGCAGCGGCCGCATAAGCCGCAAGCGCTCCCGCCGCATTTCCCGCCGAAGGCACTGCGAGTTTTTTCAATCCATAGTGCCGCGCCATCGTAACGGCCAGTGCCAGCCCTCGCGCTTTAAAGCTGCCCGTTGGATTCGCGCCTTCTTCTTTCACAAACGCATTCGCGTAGCGCTTGCTACGCAGCATCGGCGTCCAACCCTCGCCCAACGTGACGGGTGTGACGTCAGGAAGCACGGCGCGATAACGCCACATGCCGGGCCACGGCGTAGTAGCCGCGTTCACAGCGATCGCATCACGGGCTGCCGTTCCCCGCGCCGGGGAAAGGTCGTAGCGCACATAAAGCGATCCGGCGCATTCTGGACAAACCGTTTGCGGTTTATCGGCAGCGACCGTTTTCTTGCAGCGGGAACATTCAAAATGGCTAATTTTTGGCATTCCGGCACGATAGCAGCGAGGCAGCGATCGCGGCAAGTTGGGTCAGTTTGAATTTTTTGGTCGTGACACAACGGGGCTCAGGGTTTGTACTTACAAACCCCGAACTGAATAGATCAAAAATTCAGACTAACCCACCACCGTGGGCAGGCGAGAAGAAATCCTGAGCACGTTTTCCGCGGCCACGATAAGATGTCGCGTCGCAAAAGCATTCTAGAGAATGAACACCGGCGAAAAACAATCAGAGCGGACACCGGCGCGGCGCGCGCCACTCATCGCCCAACTAGCGGGTTTTGCCCTTCTTGGCCTGGGCTTTGCATTGATCCACTTCCTGCCCGGCCACTTGATTGCAGAGCTTGTGCGATGGGCCGCTCTGCTCTTGCTCGGGTTCGTTGGCATTCGCCGGCGCTCGCTCACCTACTGGATTTTCTTCGCAACGCTCGTGGGACTGGAAGTTGGGCTGGACTGGCCTGAATTCGCTGCGCGCCTGAAAATCCTCAGCGACATTTTTCTGCGACTGATCAAAGTCATTGTCGCGCCGCTGATTCTGGGAACTCTGATTACGGGCGTGGCCGGACATGGCGATCTCCGCAAAGTCGGCAGGATCGGCTGGAAAAGCCTGCTCTATTTTGAAGTGATTACGACCATCGCGCTGGTGCTCGGCGTCTTGGCGATCAATCTGACGCGCGCCGGAGAAGGCCTGAGTTTTCCCGCAAGTTCTGCGGAAGCCGCCCCGCAGAATATCCCGCAGCTTCGCTGGGACGATTTCGTCCTTCACATATTCCCGGAAAACATCGTGAAGTCCGTTGGCGAAAATCAAATTTTGCAAGTGGCCGTATTTGCGATCTTGTTTGCCATTGCGCTCTCCCGCATTGCCGAAAGATACCGTGCGCCGATGCTTAGCCTGGCGGAATCCCTCACGCAAACCATGTTCTCCTTCACCAAGATGGTGATGTATTACGCGCCGATCGGCGTCGGCGCTGCGATGGCGTACTCCGTCGGCCACATGGGAACGAGTGTGCTCCTGCCGCTGGCGAAACTCCTTTTCACCGCGTATGGGACGTTGCTTGCATTTTTGCTCCTCGTTCTATTGCCCGTGGCCGTATTTGCTCGCGTGCCGCTCAAGCGCTTTCTCAATGCCGTCGCCGAGCCGGCCACGATTGCTTTCGCTACAAGCACCTCGGAAGCAGCGTTGCCTCGTGCCATGGAGTGCATGGAGGAATTTGGTGTGCCGCGGCGAATCGTTGCCTTCGTAATTCCTGCGGGCTACAGCTTCAACCTGGACGGTTCCACGTTGTACCTCGCCCTGGCCTCCATTTTCGTGGCGCAAGCGGCCGGAATTCATATGTCTTGGCGGGAACAAGCCTTCATGGTCTTTGCATTAATGCTCACAAGCAAAGGCATCGCTGGCGTGCCCCGCGCGGTGCCGGTCGTTCTGCTGGCAACATCCTCGCTCTTTCATCTACCGACCGAGCCGATCTTCGTCATCCTCGGTGTGGACGCGCTAATTGATATGGCCAGAACGTCGGTGAATGTAATCGGGAATTGTTTGGCCAGCGCCGTCGTCGCTCGGTGGGAAGGCGAGCTCCCTCCGTCAAAGCCAACGGACGCCTAGGCAATGTCCGTCGATTCCGGTGGCAGCGTCGTGCAGGATTTGATTTGCGGCTTTTGATAAGCGGAGCGCCGACTTGGACTCTGCCTAATGAGATGGTTCTCTAAAGAGCTGCGGCTGGAAAAGCGGCCGGATTCGGAACGATGAATGTACTCTCCGGCCCACAACATGATGTCCAGCAAGCGAGCCTTTTGCAGGTTGTTCAGGGACGCGGAACGCAGCGAGACATCCAGCGCGCCTTGCAGGCAGCTGTTAATGGCACTCTTCAAATCGGACGATGGATAGCAGTCGGTGTCGTTTCTTGAGTGCTCTGCATCAATCTGCTGTAGGAACTCGTAACAGCGCAAAACAAAATGATCGCAGCAAAGATCTTCATTACCCACGGAAGCAATCCCAGGCTCCTGGCAAGCAGCGTAACCGCAAGGTTTGTGAAGATGCATCGCACGAAGGTCCCCCGAGTCCCCGGTGGTCACCGATTTTTCGTTTGATCTTGCCGGTACGGCCATAACTTCCTTCCGGATAAATGGTGAGAATTAGGTTCGAATCGTTTCTCGAACATTTGGAAAATTTACGGTCAGACAACTGCCGCCGAAAAGCGCTCTTCAGAACGAGAAAAGGAATCCTCCGCAAGCAGCATCGCTGCCTCGTTCGCATTGGTTTTCCCATCCATTAAATGCGCGCTGAAGGACTGCATTCGCAGCGATTGATCGAGATACGGCTGGAGTTTCTGCCGCAGGCGCGCCATTTTCCGCTCGCGAGCCTCGGCAAAGCCATCCGCATTCCAGAACGTGATGACTGTGACCAGGCGCGCTTCCAGTTCCGAAACAAGCAGAAGCGCCTGAAGAAATTGGCGGTCCCGGCAAAACGAATTGGCCAGAATCAGGTCGATCGTTTCCCGGACCTTTTCTTCGTTTCCTGGCTTGATTACAAACTCTGTACGCAACGCGATCGCTGCTTCGCCTTTGCCAATTCTTGTCTCTTTTGTTTTTGGTGGATTCGGAGCGAAGGCGGGCCCGGTCCCAAATTCCCCAACTGCTGGTTCTCGCAACGGAGCTCTCCTGTACAGCGGCCCCGGAAAAGGGAGGCGGATCGAAATTGGCTCTCCCACTCAATCCCGATCCGCCGCCTCAGGGGCACGCCTGGGGACAATTTTTTGGTGTCCCGAGGGTGTAGGTCTCCCAGTGTTCAGGATTCCTATGCACGGTAGTGAACGCACAAGTAAATCCGTTACACGAGAATTTCATTTTGGAACCAACGATTCGTTGCCCCCGAAAACAGTCACGGCTATACTTCCCAGTCCTAGAGCTCTCCCAGTGGAACTGTATCTATTCGACGGTGAGTACGTGCAGCGGCTCCGTGATGGCGATTCCGCGACGGAAACCCACTTTGTCGCCTATTTTCGGCAGCTATTGAGAATCAAGCTCCGCGCCCGCTATCTGTCGTCCGATGTCATCGAAGATCTTCAACAGGAAACCTTCATTCGTGTATTTCGCGCACTTCGGGCCGAGGGCGGGATTCGCCAACCGGAACGCATCGGCGCCTTCGTGAATTCCGTCTGCAACTTCGTCCTTCAGGAGCATTACCGCGCACAGGGGAAAAGGAATCGGCTTCAGGAAGAAGACGCCGATCCTCCAGATAAAGTATTGAATTTGGAGAAGTTAGCCATCGCGGCGGAGGTCAACGAACGCGTTCGAGACGCCGTGAAATCCCTTTCGCCTCGCGAACGCGACCTCATTCGAAGGATATTCTTTCTGGAAATGGAAAAGGAAGAAGTCTGCGCGGAACTGGGCGTAAGTCGGGATTACCTTCGTGTTCTGCTCCACCGCGCTATTGAGCACTTGCGTGATGCGTTGGAAAATAAGGACTTACCACCGAAGACTCGGGAACATGAGAAGAAAAGGGGATGAAACGATCTAGCGCCCTCCTGCACTATTCGTTGGAAGGGGATTATGGAACACACAGATGCAGTGAAGCTGCAAGCTGTTGAAAAATATATACTTGGCGAACTAACCCCGTCCCTCCGGGAAGAATTTGAAGCCCATTATTTCGATTGCACCGCATGTGCCCTCAACCTCCGAACGGGCGTGGCCTTCGCCGCCGTCAGCAGACAATATTTTGCAGAATCGTCGGCGCCGGCAGCGGCCCCGGAGCGCCTGTCGCCGGGTTGGTTTGCTTGGCTCCGGCCTTCAATCGCAGTCCCAGTCCTCGCCGCTCTCCTAATTGTAGTCGGGTATCAAAACCTGATCACGATTCCGAACTTGCACCGAACAACTAATTCGGAGGCCGTCGCGGTCGAGCCTTGGTTTTCCCTTGTCGTCACCAACGTGCGCGGCTCTGCCTCGCCCACACTGCAGGTTCTACGCGGTCAGGGTTTCCTCCTCCTCTTTGACATCACCGCGGCCCATTCCGATCCTGACGCCAACTTCGTCCTTCAACTGACGGACTCTTCCGGCAAGACTGTGCTCTCCCGGACCGTCTCCGGCCAAACGGCCCAAAAGTCCGTTGCGCTGCACGTTCCTCCAGGATTGTCCGAAGGGGAATATCGTCTGCTGATCCTAAAACAACGGTCTGGCAGCTCCACTGCTTCCGTGGGCGAAATAGCCTTCGCCATTGCTTTTTCTGGAAAAGTTAAGCAGGATTAGCCACTCGCTAGATACGTCTATGAGGTGATACGTATGTCCCCGAAACCCGCCCGTAGGTTTCATTACCACGCCAACGCTCATGTGCTCAGTGCGGTTTTTACTCGGCCTTTGCAACACCTAGTTGAAGTTCAAGGTGCCAGCTCGCTTTCCACTACGGGAGGACATGGCAGGGCCATGGTGGAGGACTTCCACTTCCAGCACTTTCTATCGGTCAAGCGCGGTTACACTCACGTCTCGGGGAGTCCTCAGGAAATAGAAGGCAAGACGCATTTTACCACTCTGGTCACCGCAGTCGCGGAAGGATTGAATATCTTAGACGTGGTTACTGCGGACCGCATTGTGGCGCGTTTCTCTTCCAATCACACTTTGGACGACACCGAGCCCAATTTCACCTTAATCGGCACCAAATTCGAAAATCTGCAGATCGCCGGTTGCAAAACGGAAGTCGAAATCGACGTCGGGCTTTTCCAGAAGATTCCCACCTTCGAGGCGGCAATAAAGGAATACAAAAACAACGCTGAATTTAGGAAAATGGCGCTAGACCCGTACGAATCCAACGAAGCATGGCCTGAGCCATCGCATGGAGCCATTCTTTGCTCTATCGTGAACCTCAAGAAGATGAACACCGCGTGCCCCGGCGTGGAACGCAAGGGCCACTGCTTCGTCATTCCCAAATTCGGCAAACTCTTCCTGGGCGAAATATTGATGCAATACGGGCGGCGCACTCTCACTATGGTGCGCTTCGAACTTGGCTCTCCCGTCTCTGCCACCGGCACCGCCATCCAGCTCGACAGCAATGGATCGCCCATTCCCCCCATAAAATAAACCATCGGGCACTCTGCCTTTTTCTGAGCGGCGTATTCGCGGGCTGTTCCTCTTCAACACCGCCCGAGAAGGCGCTTGCAGACATCCGCCAGGAAATGCGGCGTGGAGAGCTGGATTTGGCACTCCGCCACGTTGAGAGTGAATACCAATGGTACGCAAGAAGAGATTCTCTTTGGGCGTGGCATTTTCGCATTCAAAAAGCTCACGTCCTTGTCGTCCGCGGGTCTTATATTGAAGCTTTGCAGCTCCTGAGCGACGAACTTCCTGCCTCGCTTGCCAATTCCGAAGCCCCTGTTCGGAGGAAAATTGTCCAGGGCATCGCGAATGATTATGCTCAACACTTCGACCTGGCCGATAGGGACTTGAGTGAGGCAGCCGTGATGGCTCGTTCGTCTCAGCCGGCTCTCCTGGGCGATGTCAATCAGGCGCGCGGAAATTTGGAGATTCACCGGAAGCACTATGCCGAGGCCGACGCAGCTTTTCATGTGGCCCTTAGCGAGGCTCGCCGCCAATCCTTATCTTATCTGGAGGCCAGCACGCTCGGCAGCCTCGGTTACCTGTCGATGTGGCAGGAACATTACGATGAAGCGATTTCTTGGTTCAGAAGTTCACTGGAAGAGTCACAGTCGTTAAATACAGCCTTTCTCACTTCGAAAATAGCGGGCAACATGGGCTGGAACTACTTCGTAATAGGAGACTTCGAGAGCGCCGAGGCGGCACTTAAACAAGCTGAGGATGGCGCCGTCCAGGCTAGCCTTATGGGCGATCAAGTCAAATGGCTAAACACACTGTCAGATGTCTATTTCCAACAGCACCGGTACGACATTGCCCGCGTCACATCCGAGAACGCGCTTTCTCTGGCCCGGACGGTTGGGGACAATCGTGATATCACTGGTTGTCTGAACACCCTCTCTGATATCGCATTGGCGACCGGGCGTGCAGCCGCGGCCGAGAAATACAACAAGGAAGCTCTCGGGATTGAGCGTGCCGGTCTAGATCAGTTCGGCATCGCGTCCTCCACGATCATTGCGGGACGCATTGCGGCCGCAAAAAAACAATATCAGGAAGCCGAGTCCGCTTTTCAAAAGGTCATTCAGGACAAAACCGTCGAAACTCCCCTTCGTTGGCAGGCGCAGGCGCGTCTGGCAAGTGTATACGCGGATGAGAAACGATCCGCAAAAGCAGAAGCGGAATTCCGGTTGGCCATCAAAACGATAGAAACGGCCCGCGGCGCTGTGCACCGCGACGAATTCCGTGTCTCGTTTCTCTCGAGCGCCATCGAGTTTTACGACGACTACATCGGCTTCCTCATTGGCCAGGGGCGCACGCTCGATGCGCTCCACGCTGCCGAAATGGCCCGCGCGCTCACTTTGGAGGAGGGTCTTGCCACTACCCCCAAATCCGTCTTTGCCACATCAACCAGCTTTCGTCCCCAAGACATCGCCCGCCGCCAAAACGCTACGCTCCTTTTCTACTGGCTAGGCGAAAACCGCTCCTATCTCTGGGTTATCACTCCTTCGAAGATGCAACTGTTGCCTTTGCCCGCGTCCTCGGAAATTGACGCTTCAGCAAAATCCTACCGCGAGTCTTTCCTTGACCCTCGCGATCCCTTCGAGTCCGGCAATACGGACGGCCAAAAACTCTACGATGTTCTGATCCGTTCTGCGGAAAAATTCATCCCGAAAAATTCCCGCGTCATCCTTCTCCCCGACGGAAGCCTGAATGGTCTCAACTTCGAGACCCTTATCGTCTCTGGCCCGCAACCTCACTATTGGATCGAAGATGTCACTGTTTCTGTCGCCAATTCGCTCGTCTTGCTTGCGCGCTCGAATCGCGAGCCGCCACCCAAGTCCGGAAATCTCTTGTTCTTCGGTAATGCCATCTCAGCAAGTAAAGATTTCCCGCCGCTTCCCGATTCAGGAAGGGAAGCGGACATCCTCAAAAAATACTTCTCTGAAGCGCGCAGCTCCGTTTTCACCGGCGCAAATGCGAAGGCTTCTCAATATCTATCGAGCAATCCTGCTCAATTCTCTTTTCTCCATTTTGCGACCCACGGCACTGCCAGCAGCCTGCGCCCCCTCGAATCCGCCATCATTCTTTCTCCCGAAGGGGATTCCTTCAAACTTTATGCGCGCGACATCGTCAAGCGTCCGCTTCACGCCTATCTCGTCACCATTTCCGCCTGCGACGGGGCGGGCAAGCGCGTCTATGCCGGCGAAGGCCTCGTTGGTCTCTCCTGGGCTTTTCTCCGCGCCGGAGCCCACAACGTCGTCGCCGGGCTCTGGGAGGTTAGCAACGCGTCAACGCCGCAATTGATGGACGAATTGTACAAAGGGGTTTCAGCCGGCCAAGACCCGGCTACTGCTCTCCGCAACGCGAAACTCTCTCTCCTTCATTCCGGCGGAATCTACAGGAAACCCTTCTACTGGGCCCCGTTCCAGCTCTACTCCGGCTCTTAGGGGAATATAAACAACTGGCCTGAGCCCCGCGCCATGTATCCTGGCTTTTACATATACAGCTGTTTATCACTCGAGATTTGACTTGACATCAAATGAGCGGAGAGCTGCAAGCTGGTCCGACAAGGAGGTACACTTTCATGTTTAGAATATTCCTCAGTGTCCTCGCCCTTTTCGGGATTTCCAGTACAGTGATAGCAACTCCGACGTCTACAACTTCCACGAAGCCGACTACGAAACCGGCTCCGAAACCAATCCAGCCGGCGTGCTCGGATGGTTCGCCGGTTCCGCCGCCGACCTGCCGCTAACCTGGCTTGGCTCAAGATTCTGACAGTACTTTTCTCCGCATGCCTTGCCTTCAGCTCACCGAGGCTAAACTTGCGCACAAGAGTGGGAATCTGAGCCACGCTTTGGAGCTCTCGGAAGAAGGTCTGGCGCAGTCCGGCGGCGCGCTTTCTCCGAGCGAGCTCTGTGCGCTCTGGACCCTGAAATCCCATTGCTTGAACGCGCAAGGACGCTGGCAGGAGGCCCTGTCCGCGCTTGAATCTGCAGCCTAGGTTGGGGAGCTCGACGCCGCAGCGCTCGCGCGGCTTGCGATGCGCAAGGGCTACCTGACGGGCTCGCTCACTCGCTATGCTGAGTGTTGGTCCTATTTGGGGCAGGCTGAGCGAACAGCTCGCGAACTCGGCCTGACAACTCTTGTCGCCGAAATCTTGTGGCGAAAGGGCATGATCTCTACATTCATGAGCGAACATGCCGCCGCGGAGAACTGCCTCAATTCGGCGCTCGCCATCGCGACGGAAGCCCAAGAGCGCCAGCTTGAGGGTCTCATCACGGCGGGACTAGCGAAGAGCGTAATGTATCGGGGCGAGTACGTCGAGGCGGTCCAACGTTTTGAACGCGCGCTCGCTATATTTGGAGAGTTAGAAGATCATTTTTACTCGGCGATCCTGTGGAGCGAGCTGGCCAACTGCTATTTGCATTTGGACGAGCCGGAAAAAGCTCTTGAATTCTTTCAAAGGGCTGAGCAAGTCTTTTTGGAAAGCGGGGCGACCCCGAATTATCAGGTCTGTCTGGCGAGCATTGGAAACGTTTATCTTTACCGCAGCGAATTTCTCGCCGCGATTTCCTATTACCAGCGGGCGCTGAAATTGGCGCGGGAACTGGAAGATCGACTCTCCGTCGCGAAGTGGCTGCGCAATCTGGCCCAGGCATATACGCATCTCGGAAGCCCGGAGATAGCGCGACGTTTTGAGACGGAAGCCGCAGGTGTAGAAGGTCTGTTACCATTGGAACGTGAGCGCGCTAGCCAGATTTCCGCGTCGTTTCCGTAATTCAGGAATCTTGCTGACGCGAGCTCTTGTCCTTTGCGACTCACTCCATCGGCAAGCCGACGTAATTCTCGGCGAGCGTTGTTGAAGCCGCGCGGGAGGTTGTGACGTAGTCGAGTTCGGCAAGCTGGCGACGGCGATCGAATTCGGGGTCGTCCGTAAATTTGTGCAGCAGGGAAGTCATCCACCAGGAAAAGCGCTGAACTTTCCAGACGCGGCGCAAACAAATCTCGGAATAGCGTTCGAGCAGTTCGCGTTTGCCTGTTTTGTAGAATTCCTTTAGTCCCGCAGCGAGCACACGAACGTCAGCGACAGCCAGATTTAATCCTTTGGCGCCGGTCGGCGGAACGATGTGCGCGGAATCGCCGGCAAGAAAAAGCCGGCCGAACTGCATCGGCTCCACGACAAAACTTCTCATTCCCGTCACGCCTTTTTGAATGACCGGGCCTTCGGTGAGTTTAAAGCCATCGTGCGTAGCAAAGCGTTTGTGCAGCTCTTCCCAAATTCGTGCGTCCGGCCATTCATTCAAATCTTCATCGGGTTTGCATTGCAGATAGAGGCGGCTGATTTTCGGCGAACGCATGCTGAGCAGAGCGAAGCCGCGTTCGTGGTTTGCGTAGATTAGTTCGTGCGAAGCCGGCGGCGCTTCGGCGAGGATGCCAAGCCAGCCGAAAGGGTATTCGCGTTCGTAAGTTTTTAGGACGCCAGAGGGAATGGAATCGCGGCAGACGCCGTGAAAGCCGTCGCAGCCCGCGATGAAATCGCAATGCAATTCCTGCAGCGCGCCATTTTGCGTGAAGCGCACGACGGGCTCTTCGCTGTCCAGTCCGTGAACATCCACTTGCTGGGCTTCAAAAATAATTTGTCCGCCCGCGTTCAGCCTTGCCGCGACCAAATCCTTGATCACTTCGTGTTGGGCGTAGATCATGACGCCCTTGCCGCCGGTGAGGTCCTTGAAATCTATGCGGTGGCCGCGGCCGGCAAAGCGCAGCTCGACGCCGTAATGCATCAAGCCCTGGCGCATCATGCGATCGCCGAGGCCGAGTTCGTTCAGCAGATCCACTGTGCCCTGTTCGAGGACACCCGCGCGGACGCGCTCTTCGATGTATTGCCGGGTCTGAGATTCGAGAACCACGCTCTCGATCCCGGCGCGATGCAGGAGATGAGAGAGCACGAGCCCCGCTGGGCCTGCGCCAATGATTCCGACCTGGGTCTTCATGGGTTGAGTTCCCTCGAAGGCAGGTATTTTGGCACCAAGGAGAGGAACGCGGAAGAGCGAGGCGACCGAGCGCTTCGCGGATACGTGTACCCCCGGGCAATTGGGATGAATATCAAAAACAGCAAGAAGGATCGATGAAAAGCAGCTTGCCGGGGAAATAGGACTAAGTTAGTCTTATATTGTCAGTTGCAAATCACTTGCAAGGAGAGATCGTGTCCGTTACTTCGCGTGTGTTGGTTCTTGGTGTTTTTGGATTGATTTTTGGCTTGTTCGCCAGTTCTAAAGCTCAGTCGCAAGAGAGACCGTACTTCGTAACGTATGACCATTATCTGGAAGAACCCGGCAATCTGGAAATCGAGTATTCTTCGACGTTTGGAACGCAACGTCAGGGGAACGACTTTCATGCGTTCTGGACGGAATTGGAGTACGGAGTGAAGGGGTGGTGGACGACGGAATTCTATTTGTCGGGGCAAACCACGTTCAACGACAGCACGGTATTTACGGGATTCCGGTGGGAGAACCGGTTCCGGCCGCTTGCCCGAGAGCATTTTATTAATCCGGTGCTGTACGTCGAATACGAACACATCAATGGCGCAGACAAAATCATGAAAGAGGTGGAAGGGCACGACGGAGAAGCGGACTTCGGCGAGCCGAACGCGATCCTGCGCAGCGAGCACAAAAATGAATTGGAGTTAAAACTGATTCTGTCCAGCACGTTTAAAGGGTGGAATATTTCGCAAAATACAATTGCCGTGAAAAATTTGTCGAACGAACCGTGGGAATTCGGTTATGCGATTGGCGTAGGACGTCCGCTGGCGCTGAAGGCCGCGGCGAGGAAGTGTCAGTTTTGCCCGCAGAACTTTGTAGCCGGCGTGGAGATGTATGGGGGATTGGGAGACCGCTATGACTTCGGACTTCGAGACACGTCACACTACGTGGCGCCGGTAATGGCTTGGAATTTACCGTCGGGATGGACACTAAAAGTGTCGCCCGGGTTCGGATTGAATGACAACAGCCATAAGTTTTTGCTGCGATGGGGCGTAGCCCGGGAGATTTCGGGATTTGGTTCGATGGTTGGGAAGTTGTTCGGGAGGGGCAAGTGAAACTCCGGACGAATTTGGCTTCGCCGCTATGCGTCATCGTCGCGACATTGCTTGCATTGTTGCAGCCTGTTTCGGGCCAGAATCAAAGCAGAAAAAATGCGACGTACGCCGAGCTGGCAAAGGCACCGGAAAAGGCTCGCGCGAAGAAGAATCCGCTGGAGAATGACCCGGAGGCAGTTGTAGCCGGGCGGATTCTGTTTGAACAGCATTGCGCCGAATGCCATGGCGAGACAGCTGAAGGAAGGAAGAAGGCGCCGAGCCTGCGAGTGCCGGAAGTGCAGAATGCAGAGCCAGGGGCGATTTTCTGGCTTCTGACGAATGGAGTTTCGAGGCGAGGAATGCCGGTCTGGTCGAAATTGCCCGAAGCGCAGAGGTGGCAAATCGTGAAGTTCCTGAAATCGCTGGGGACGCCGCCGGCGAACAACTCGGCTGCTGGTCCAAATTCGTTCTGAAACTTCGGGGTGGGTATCGGTCAGATTCCGGTTAACCGACCACTCTCCCGGGATTCTGTCTGCGGTCGTCAAGGGCTCTTTAAGATTGCGAATCGACTTATTGCTCGCATTCCGCGATCAGTTTTGTATAAACCTCGCGGGCATGATCGTAGGCTGCCTTTGCGTCAGCAAGCTCCGCCTTGGAGATCTTCGGAGCCTTCTGTGTCCAACATTGGTTGACGCCCGCTAGACACCACCGGGCGCTGTCCCGCGACGCACGAATGGGCTTCCCGTCTACGAGCACGAAGATGGGATTTGTGTGTGAAGAGCCCAGAATCCGCACTGCCAGCCAACTACTTCGCTCAACCGGTACGTCAAAGAAAATTTCCTGAATGCTTCCATCCGCCACGGCATTCTTGCGGGCCACGGACTTGCCGTTCATCACCAGCTCCACGGGCACCTCGCGGCTGTTTCCAATGCGCGCTCTTTCGATATGCCAGTACGGCGTGTGATCAACCGGCCTGTCGCGGATGCTCTCTTTCGTGTTCGAGGCATCACTGTTGCGCTGGCTCATCCTCCAGAACTCGCCGCCGCGATCCGATGGAATGCTGTCGGTGTTCAGCGGGACTTGGCTCAAGAGAGCTGCCACTTTGACTCTTGCTCTCACCGTCCCTTTTCCCGCCAGCTTCAACTCGCTTGCTCCCTCGCCCACTTGCAGGTTGTTCACGCTGAAATCCATCAGATGACTTCTGCCGTCAGAAACATAGCTTCGTCCGGCGCCTAGTCCCTCTAGCCACGCGCTGTAGCTTAGCGGCCCGTCAAGTTTGGCGTAAACGCGCCCCTGGCCCACGCGCGCATCCGTGATACACGGGAAGTCCGTTTCACCGGAAATGCGCGTGCGGAATCCAACATTCAGTGTGTGATACCAGATATTGAGCTCCCACGGGTAGGGCGTATCCATCGTGGAAATGAAATCTACGGTACCCGGATGTGTCACGTCCACGATGTACTCGTTCGCTCCGATCGAGTCGAACTCGGGGATCTCGTAGTTGGGTAGTTCCGTAGACTTGACCTCCAGTCCCCATCCTGAGTGGGCAAACCCCGCCAGCGCTCCCTGCGATTTAGCCCAACGTAAAATTGGCAAATCCCACGTGGGCCACTGCTCGATACGCAGGCAGTGCGGGTAGTCTTGATTGGTTAATCCAAGCAACACCAAATGCCCGGCGTGGCTCGACGGAAACCCGGAGACTTCCAAGTCGTAGTGCATGAGCCCGTTTGGCTTTGAGAGAGGATGGTCCTTGCCGCTGAAAAACTGCTTCTGATAGTAGTAGCACGGCCCCCACGTCAGCACTGCCCCGACGTTTAACTTCTCTCCTTGGATCTGGCGCACCATATCGTCTGGTTGCACGCCTTCCGTGGGATTCTGGTAATGGGAGCAGCCCGCCGCATGCACATGATGGTCACCGGAGTACCAGTGGTATTTCGCCGGGTCGATCCATCGCTGCATGGAAAAGGAGACTTCGTTTGACCCGCTTGCCGTCACTTCGACCCGCTTCGTTTGCGGGTAATATTCGGGTCCCATCGATGCTGTTATGGTGTAGGAGCCAGCGGGAACGAGAACGGTGGCGCCGTTTTCGCGGTAAATCTGTGGCTGAAAAAATAAGTCCGGTGCCAGGCGCTTTGCGGGATTGGGATAAAGCCGACCCAGGCTGTCGCGGATGGTGAACGCCGCCATCGTTGGCGCACCGTTCTCGTCGCGAACGCCTAACCGCAATGCTTGCGCCGGCATTGCGTTGAACAATACCGGAATCTCGTTGCGAAAGCCGATGTCTTGCGTGCCTTGTCCAACGTTGAAGCCGATCATTGCGGAGCGCTGTCCTCGGTCCCGGCTGTAGATTGCTAGGACTCGGTACTCCAGCGGCAGGCCGGAAAGCTTCGGCGGCATGGGATCTTTGTCATAGAGTTCAAGGCTCATCCATCTGTCGCGCGCATCCGCAGGCAAGATTTTCTTGGGCGGTTCTGCACTCGAATCAGACCGCATAAAAATCGGCAGGGCATTCGGGCTTTCTGCTAGCAGGCGTGCGGTCACTCCCGCCTTGTTCACCACTTTCACAAGAAAAATGCGTGTTCCCGCCTCCACCAGTTCAGGCTTTGCCGCTCCCGGCTGCACCTTGACACGGCTCTCCGGATTGATCTCCACGATCGCCAGTGTGTACTTGTCGAGAGTTTGTTCCAGGCGCACAACCGCGGCGGCCTCGTCAGCATCAGGCACAGCCTGATCGATCACCTCGTGATCATCCGCACTTAGTGGTTGCCCAAGATACGCAAGCGTGGTCTCCACTTGCCGCACCTGCTGCGCGAAGGGTTGAAGAGAAACCCCTGTTTGGGCCGCGCAACACGAGGTAACTATTGCTTGGAGCGCCGTCGAAATCAGCAGAAATGTGAATCTCGAAGCAAGCATCTCCGTTGCGATATTCCCGAGTTTCATAGGCAGCACCTCCGGCTGGGGTCATTCTGCATCCCGGGCGCTGCGAGGACAAGCGCATCAGTCCTTCCTGGATAGGTACGGAGTTTGCATGGCATGTTTTCACTCACTGAGCCGAGTGACGGGCAACCGGAAGTTATCAGAGAACAGATCATCGCTTCCGAGTTGGTGACAATTCAGAAAAAGGGCGAGTCGCTCTTGGCTGAATCTGTTGGCTGTTTTGGCAACGTGAGAAAGGCTGGTTGTGACTTGATGAAGATTGATGTTCTAGAGTGTGGATAGGGCCGATCCCGTTCTACTCTTGAAAAGACAGTTTTGCGCACGCAGGTTTTCGGCAAGAATTTAGAGGAACCGCAGGATGCAACTGAAATCGATATTCCTCGTTGGCGGTCTCCTGGGCATTCTCGGCTTTGCAGGATACTTTGCGTATCGCAGCGCCCATGCGTCGCCTGTAGTTGCCACTCAAAAACAAGCGGAAGGGACACTGGAGTCGCCGGAGGTCGGCGCGTTCTCCGGACTGGCCCGCTCCAGGGATGGCCACCTGCTGGCCATCGTGAAAGATAACAAGAAGATAGGGGTCTGGGACTCGCGCCAGAGAACCACTGTTCACGTTTTTGAAAGCGACGAGAAGGAATGGATCTACGGCCCCACATTTTCACCCGATGGCTCTTTGCTGGCCACTCCAAGCAACACTCCAAACTTACAGAGCAGCGGCCATCTTCTGCTCTGGGACCCGGACACGGGGCAGCGGCTGGCCAGCGTGGATGATCTCTCTTGGCCCGTATGCTGCGCCAGCTTCAACCCTGCAGGAACGTTCATCGCTGTCGCCGGAAACACGACGCTTTACCTTGTCGATCCGTCCACCCGAGAAATCATCCGGCAAGTGGAGATGGAACGCGTGGTTAATGGTGTGATAGAAGCCTTGGCGTTCAATCCAAGCGGAGACCTGCTGGCCACAGCAAAGCGCAATGGCAAAGTGGAATTGTGGCAAGTGCCGAATCTGAACTTGGTTCGCACGTTCTCCGTGGGTCCATCCCTGCGGCCGGCTCTTGCTTCGCCGTTTGACGCGCCCGCATACCCGCAGGCCGTGTCGGTGACCTTTGCGCATAACCAGCCGCGCTTGGCCGCCAACAATTCCGAAGGCAGCGTCTTCGTGTGGGACGTCAATACCGGCAAGGAAATCATCCGCTACGTGAGCAACGCTTCCAGCACGCGAGGAAACAGCTCCGTTTACGCTCCGCAGGCAGATTCGCTGTCCTTCGCTTTGGATGATCGTTGGCTCTTGACCATAGATCAAAAGACCAATGGGATTCGATTGCTCGGAACTGAGCGCCACAAGGAAACCGACAATGTGCTGACCGTTCCCAAGCACGGTGTGCTCGAGACCGTGAACGCCTCGGCCACCGACGGAAGCGTGGCCTTCTCCTACCGCATATTCCATCCGGGCGAACCAGTGCCTCCAACAGCGAAGATCGAGGTCTGGTCCCTGCAGCTACACTGAGACAAGAATTCTGAAGTGAGGAAGGGTTTCGAGACAAAGCTAGGCGAGCAAAGGAGCAAGATGAAAAGGCGTTGGATCGTAACTCCGCTGGCCCTGTTGAGCTGTTGTTTTGTCACCGCCTGTAGGAAGGGAGATGGGTGGGAGGAGTACAAGTATCGTGACGCCGGCTTCGCGATTTCGGCGCCGTCCTTGCCCATCCCGCGACCGACTTCCCCCGACGAGCCGAATTCCAAAGCCTACGGCCTCAAGTACGACAACCGCTCGGAAATACTGATCACCGCCGGGCCCCTCGACATGTTCGAGAATCTGCCCGACAAAGAAAAACTCCAACGCCTCAAGGATCTCACCGTGCAAGGGACGTCCAGCAAGCTGATCTCCGAAAAAGAAATCTCGCTGGACGGCAATCCCGGACTCGATATGGAGATCGAGTCCAGGAGCCATCACCTGCGAGAGCGCTTTTACATTGTGAATAGAAGGATTTTGGGCATACAGTCATCCGCGCCGACTGGCCAGCCTTTCGTCGCCGACACGGACCGGATTTTTGAGTCGCTTCGTCTGCTGAAATAGCACGGAATAATCTGACTTGCCCCAAGTAACCGTAGACCTCGAAAAAAGTGGAGCGACGATGAGAACGGAATTGCTGCGATTCGACGGCGCTATCGAGCGAGATCCCGCCATCGATGCGTGGATGAAAGAGCACTCAGGTGAATTGGGAGCCATCGCGCATCAGTGGTTTGAGGCGATGCGAAAATGCGGGGACGAAGTCCGGGAGCTTTTGCATGACGGCTGCCCGGTTGCATGTTTGGGAGATGCGCCCTTCGGCTACGTCAATGTATTCCATTCGCACGTAAACGTAGGGTTCTTTCACGGCGCAGCGCTGGCGGATCCAGCTCACTTGTTGCAAGGCACCGGCAAATTCATGCGCCATGTGAAGCTGAGACCGGGAACGGCCGCAAACGCCGTAGCGCTAAGCAGGTTCATCGATGCGGCGTACTCGGATATAAAGGCGCGCGTCGAGAACGGTTAGCCGGTATCGAGTCAGATCCGGATCTATTTGATTGGCCGGGAACCGGTAATGAGGATGTCCACGAGTCTTCGCGCGCTTAGCAGCCAGTCGGGGCCTGATGCCACGTTGGAGACGCCGATCAAAGCCCGAAGCAGATCGAATGGGTCGAGGTCTTTCCGAATATCGCCGCTCTTGACCGCGTGCTCCACCAGCGCGTGAATCGCACCGCGGGTCTGAGCCCGGGAAGATTCATACAGCTTCGAGGGACCCCCGACCAGCGTATTCAATGCTGGGGCGATGATCTGCTTGGTTTCGATGTAATCCACAAAGAGCAACATCCATGCCCGCAACGCCTCGACAGGAGGCAATTTCGCGGAGAGGTCGCGCTGTGCCGCGGCCAACTTTTCCACTTCGGTGTGATAAACGGCCTCAAGAAGGGCATCGCGCGCCCCAAAATGACGGTACAGGGTTCCCGCTCCGACGCCCGCCTCTTTGGCAATGTCATCCAGGCTGGTGTCTGCGCCGTGACGTGTGAATGCCTCTTTTGCAACTTCCAGAATGCGCAGGCGATTCCGTTCCGCATCGGTGCGGGGCTTACGGCGGGGAGGTTGGGAGCGTTTTTTTGGCATAAAAAGATGTAACCGGAGACAGCCTCCGATTATCTAAAGATTCGGAGACACTCTCCGTTTTACCGAATTTAAAGCGGCTCGTCAATACCGGGCCGGCATAGGAGAAAGAAATGACGAAAGGATTTGGGGCGACTTCATCTACGGAAGATGTTTTGTCGGGCGTGAATCTGCGAGGAAAGCGAGTTCTCGTTACGGGAGTTTCAGCTGGGATCGGTGTGGAAACAGCGCGGTCTCTGGCCGCCCACGGAGCGCATGTAGTGGGCGCGGCTCGGGATTTGGCGAAGGCTAAGGTGGCAACGGAACAAGTGCGGAAGGACGCCGCAGCGAATGGTGGAAGCTTGGAATTGGTTGAGCTCGATCTTGCCAGTTTAAAGAGTGTTCGGGCCTGCGCGGACAAACTGCTTGCGAAGGGCGAGCCCCTTGACGTGATTATCGCAAATGCTGGCGTGATGGCCACGCCGTTTACCCAGACCAGGGATGGCTTCGAGATGCAGTTCGGCACGAATCATCTGGGACACTTCGTGCTCGTGAACCGAATCGCGAGCCTTATCCGCAAGGGAGGGCGACTGATCAACCTATCTTCGGCAGGTCATCGATACTCCAACGTCGACCTGGAGGACCCCAACTTTGAGCGAACTCCCTATGAGCCTTTCGTTGCTTATGGCCGGTCCAAGACAGCAAACATTCTCTTCGCCGTGGCCTTCGACAAAAGGCATCGGGAGCGTGGCGTGCGAGCCGCGGCCGTGCATCCCGGCGTCATTGAGACAGAGCTGGCCCGGTACGTGGACCCGAGTCGTTTACAAAACGTGATCAAGCAAATCAGCGACCAACTCGCTGCGGAGGGGAAAGGGCCCTTCCAGTGGAAGACTGTGCCGCAAGGAGCAGCAACGTCGGTTTGGGCGGGCGTCGTAGCGCCGGCCGAGGAGATCGGCGGACAGTATTGTGAAAATTGCCATGTCGGCAAAATCGTGCCGGACGAGACGACCATCAGCGGCGTGAGCGCGGGCGTACGCGGCTACGCACTTGATCCGAAAAATGCGGAAGCGCTTTGGAAGAAGAGCGAAGAACTCGTCGAAGAGTCATTCTCGTAATTCGTAGTGGCGGTGACTGGATGTGAAGAGGAGCGAGTGATGAAAATATTTGTTACAGGTGCAACGGGCTTTGTGGGTTCAGCCGTTGTACAGGAATTAATTAGTGCGAGTCATCAAGTGCTAGGGCTTGCGCGCTCCGATGCGGGTGCCAAGTCTCTTATCGCCGCGGGCGCCGAGGTCCATCGCGGTTCGCTCGAAGATCTTGAAAGCCTGCGCAGTGGAGCGGCCGCTTCGGACGGCGTGATCCACACGGGCTTCCACCACGACTTCTCGAAATTCGCAGAAAATTGTGAGATGGACAAGCGCGCGATCGAGGCGTTGGGCGTCGCACTCGAAGGCTCCGAGCGGCCACTGCTTGTCACCTCCGGGCTGGCGACAGTGGCGCAGGGACGCATGGCTACAGAAGAAGATGCTCCTCTTCCTCCCTCTGCCACGTATCCGCGCGCCTCGGAAGTGACGGGTGAGAAACTGCTAAAGCGTGGTGTGCGCGTGTCGGTGGTGCGCCTTCCCCAGGTCCACAACACAGTCAAGCAGGGCCTGGTCACTTACGCCGTCGCGCTGGCCCTTGAGAAGGGTTTGTCAGCGTATGTGGGCGACGGACTCAACCGCTGGGCGGCCGTCCACGTCCTCGACGCTGCCCGCCTCTACAGGCTGGCGCTCGAGAAGGGATCCGCGGGGGCCCGGTATCACGCGATCGCCGAAGAGGGTGTACCGCTACGAGAGATCGCGGAGGCAATCGGCCGAGGCCTGAGCGTAACGGTCGTGTCCAAATCCGCTGAGGAGGCGGCAGCCCATTTTGGCTGGCTGGTTGCCTTCGTAGGTCGCGACCTTACGGGTTCGGGCGTGCAAACCCAGCGACTGCTGGGATGGCGGCCAACGCAGCCTGGACTGCTTGCCGATCTCAACCATGCGAGCGCGTTCGAAGCCTGAGCAGAACGCAACGCGCGGGCAGGCTCGTGCTCGCGCAGCGCTGAGGTCCGGTGATATCCTCGGTGTTCTACAATGTATTGAATAGCCGAGATGGAGCCGGTTATGGCCGCTGAAGAGAAACCACGGATAGAACTGTTTGACGGGCATGGGCATGCGTTGACGGATGCTGCAGGTGCGATTGCGACGCTGGGCGGGCGGGCGCTGCAGCCGAATCGCGGAACTTCGCTCAATCTGGATTGGATTGAAAGCGTACGCATAAACACGAGTGCGGTGGAGCGGCGCGCGGCGACGCTGGTGACGCGGCGAACGGTGAAGAAAGATTGGCAGATTGCGTGGCTGCTGCGCGCAATCTCGTGCATGGATTTGACCACACTTTCCGGAGACGACACAGAAGAGCGCGTGCGGCGGCTTTGTTCGAAGGCGCGGCAACCGCTGCAGCACGAGCTTGTGCAGAAACTGGGAATTGCGGACTTGAACATTCAGGTCGGCGCTGTGTGCGTTTATCACTTGTTCGTGGAGACAGCGCGGCGGGCGCTGGAAGGAACGAAGATTAACGTTGCGGCGGTTTCGACGGGATTTCCGGCGGGGCTTTCGCCATTTGAGGATCGCGTTTCGGAGATTCGAAGGTCGGTCGCGGCGGGCGCGCAGGAAATTGACGTGGTGATTACACGCGCGCACGTGTTTGGCGCACAGTGGCAAAAACTGTATGACGAGATTGTTGCGTTCAAAGATGCGTGCGGGCCGGCACATTTGAAGGTGATTCTTGGTACGGGCGATTTGCTGACTTTGCGGAATGTAGCGAAGGCGAGTTTGGTCGCGATGATGGCAGGCGCGGATTTCATTAAGACGTCCACGGGAAAAGAAGCTGTGAATGCGACGCTGCCGGTTGGGCTGGTGATGACGCGCATGATTCGAGAGTATGCGCAGGAAACGGGAATTGCGGTGGGGTTCAAACCTGCGGGCGGAATTCGAACAGCGAAGCAATCGCTAGAGTGGCTTTCGTTGATGAAGGAAGAGCTGGGCAATTCCTGGCTTGAGCCGCACCTGTTTCGTTTCGGAGCGAGTTCGATGCTGGCGGACATTGAGCGGCAATTGGAATTTCATGCGACGGGCCGGTATTCGGCGGAATATCGCCACCCGATTGCGTGAGAAAGACGATATGAGCGTCCTCGAAAAATACAAAACAATGGAATACGGTCCCGCGCTGGAGGACCCGAAGGACACGCTCGTGTGGCTCGATGGCCACAAGCGGAGATTTGGACACTTCATTGGCGGCAAATGGCAGTTTCCCGTCGAAGGAAAATACTTTGAGACGGCCGACCCCGCGACGGGAGAAAAGATTGCGGAAGTGGCCCAAGGGAGCGTGGCGGACGTTGATGCGGCAGTGAAGGCGGCGCGCGCAGCGCTGCCGGTCTGGCAGGGACTGACGGCGCACACGCGAGCGCGCTATTTGTACGCGATTGCCAGACAAATACAAAAACATTCGCGACGGCTTGCGGTGCTCGAAACGATTGATAACGGGAAACCGATTCGCGAGAGCCGCGACATTGATATTCCGCTTGTGGCGCGGCATTTTTATCATCACGCAGGTTGGGCGCAGTTGCTCGAACAGGAATTTCCCGGTTATAGCGCATGCGGAGTTGTTGGGCAGATTATTCCGTGGAATTTTCCATTGCTGATGCTGGCGTGGAAAATTGCTCCCGCGCTTGCGACTGGAAATACGGTTGTGCTCAAGCCGGCGGAGTTCACGCCGATGACGGCACTGGCATTTGCGGAAATTTGTGTGGAAGTGGGATTGCCGGCGGGCGCGGTGAACATTGTGACCGGCGATGGATCCACAGGCGAAGCGCTTGTGAAGCATGCCGATGTGGACAAGATTGCGTTCACGGGATCCACTGAGGTGGGAAGAGCGATTCGGCGAGCGACGGCGCAATCGCACAAGAAGCTGTCCTTGGAGCTTGGCGGAAAATCTCCCTTCGTGATTTTTGAAGATGCGGATTTGGACAGCGCGGTAGAAGGATTAGTGGACGGGATTTGGTTCAATCAGGGGCAGGTGTGTTGCGCCGGTTCGCGGCTGCTCATGCAAGAAAGCATTGGCGAAAAATTGACGCGCAAAGTGCAGGACCGCATGAATACGTTGCGCGTGGGCTCGCCACTGGACAAAGCGATTGACGTAGGCGCGATTGTGGCCAAAGTGCAGCTGGAACGAATTGATAGCCTGGTGAAGCAGGGAATTGCGGAAGGCGCGACATGCTGGCAGCCGGAAATTGCGATGCCCACTCGCGGCTTGTATTACAAGCCGACATTTTTAAGCAACGTGCATCCAACTTCGATTGTGGCGCAGCAGGAGATTTTCGGGCCGGTGCTGGCGGCGATGACGTTTCGAACGCCGCGCGAGGCTGTAGAACTGGCGAACAACACGGCATATGGGCTGGCGGCGAGCGTGTGGAGCGAGAGCATCAACGTTTCGTTGCATGTTGCATCGCAATTGAAGGCGGGCGTAGTTTGGGTGAATTGCACGAATATGTTCGACGCGGCTTGCGGGTTCGGCGGCTATCGCGAGAGCGGTTATGGCCGCGAAGGTGGCAGAGAAGGATTGCTGGAATATCTTGAGCCGGCGTGGTTCAAGAGCGCGCGAAAACTTTCTACTGAACAAGCGTCGGCGAATGGAACGGCCGAAGTTGCGAATCCGTCTATCGATCGCACCGTGAAGTTGTACATTGGCGGCAAGCAGGCGCGGCCGGATTCCGGCTACAGCGTGGAAGTGCGCGGAGCGAAGGGACAGTTGCTTGGCGAATCGCCGCTTGGGAATCGAAAAGATATTCGTAATGCGGTGGAAGCTGCACGCAAGGCGGAAGGTTGGGCGAAGACGGCGGCGCACAATCGCGCGCAAGTGCTTTTTTATATTGCGGAGAATCTCGGGCAACGCAGCGCCGAGATTGCACAGAGACTCTCTGCGGTGGTAGGAGTGCAGCGCGCGGAACGAGAAGTTAGCGCAAGCATCGAACGGATTTTTTCGTATGCGGCGTGGACGGATAAGTTTGACGGAGCTGTGCACAATCCGCCGTTTCGAAATATTGCGATTGCGATGAATGAGCCGGTTGGGACGGTGGGAGTGTTGTGTCCCACGGATGCACCACTGCTGGGATTTCTTTCGTTGGTTCTACCATTAGTTGCCGCTGGAAATGTGGTCGTGGCTGTGCCGTCGGAGAAATATCCGCTTATCACGGGCGATCTCTATCAGGTGTTTGAAACGAGCGATTTGCCTGGCGGGGTCATCAACATTGTGCCCGGGCGAAGTTCGGAACTGCTGAAAGTGTTGGCCGAGCATGACGATCTCGACGCGATCTGGTGTTATGGGGATGAAGCGCTGTGCGCGGCCGCGAAGGCGCTGTCTGTCGGAAATCTGAAACAGGTTTGGACAAACGAGGGGCGCGAGATTGATTTTCTTGACCGGAAACAAGGCGAAGGCCGCTGGTACCTCGAACATGCGTATCAAGTGAAGAACATTTGGGTTCCGTACGGCGAGTAAAGTCCAAGTGTCCACCGCAAAACCGGAAATACTAGACGCGAAGAACGATTCGCGAGCGGCGTTCCGCTATCCTGCATTTACAATTTTTCAGACTGCACGTTGTCTGGTCGTGCTTGCAATGGAGATGCAGGCCGTTGCCGTGGGCTGGCAGGTGTACGAGATTACGAAGCGGCCTTTGGATTTGGGATTAGTCGGGCTGGCGCAGTTCTTGCCAGGGATTGTTTTGTTTCTCGTGGCAGGGCATATTGCCGACGTTTTCGATCGCAAAAAAGTTCTGATTCTGTGCGAGGCGGGATTTGCAGTGTGCTTTCTCCTGTTGTTGCTCTTGACCGCCTACGGTACGCGATCCGTTGCTGCAATTTACGTGGTGCTGGTGATGCTTGGAGTTGTACGTTCGTTCAACGGGCCGGCAAGCCGCGCGCTTCTTCCGCGTTTGGTGCCAGAAGAACATTTTCAAAATTCGGTTGCATGGGCTTCCGGAATCTTTCAATTGGCGACGATTCTGGGGCCGGTGATGGGCGGATTGATTTACGCGATTTTTCGCGGGCCATTCGCCGTGTATTTGATTGCGACGGTGATTGCGGCGGTCGCCGTAGGATTGTTGCTGAAGTTGCGAGTTGACACCAGGCGCGGCGGGAAAGTCGAGATGTCGAACTCGTCGATTTTTGAAGGGTTTCGGTACATCTGGCGCGAGAAACTAATTCTAGGCGCGATTTCACTGGATTTATTTGCTGTGCTTCTTGGCGGCGCGGTCGCGCTGTTGCCTGTGTATGCGAAGGAGATTCTGCAAACCGGGCCGTGGGGTCTGGGAATTTTGCGAAGCGCGCCGGGCGTCGGCGCAGGAATCATGGCGATTGTGATTGCCTACAAACCGTTGCGAAAGCAGGTTGGCGCAACGATGTTGTGGTGTGTAGCTGCGTTTGGATTGTTTACAGTGTTGTTTGGCCTTTCGCGAAGCATGGCGCTTTCTCTCATTGCGCTATTCGTGGTTGGGGCGACGGATATGGTGAGCGTGATTGTGCGGGGGACGCTGATTCAGGTTGCGACGCCGGATGAGATGCGTGGACGCGTGAATGCTGTGGATATGATTTTTATTGGTGCGTCGAATGAGCTTGGGCAATTTGAATCCGGATTGACGGCGCAGTGGCTGGGAACGGTTCCCGCTGTGATTCTTGGGGGCATTGGCGCGATTGTTGTGACCGGACTATGGGCGTGGATGTTTCCGGAATTAAGAAAAGTGAATCAGCTTTCGTTCAAATAAACGGCAGATTAGCTGGCCGCGCGGAGAGCGGCGTAGGCCGCGCCAAGAATCGGCGCATCTTCATTGAGAACTACCGCAATCGGAATATTTTCCAGAATTGGGCCGAGCGGCCCTTTATCGGCGAAGGCCGTGCAGAAGGTGCTTTTCTGCAAGAGCGGCAGAATCTTCACCGCGATTCCGCCGGCGAGATAGACGCCGCCGTAAGCGAGAACCCTCAGCGCGAGATTGCCGGATTCGGCGCCGAAAGCATCGGTCCAGAAATCGAGAGTTTCGACGCATGCGGGGCACGAGCCAGTGAGAGCGTTTTGCGTGATTTCTTGAGCGGATTCGCCGGCTGCGCGTTCGAACGAGGCGTGACGAATATCGGGAGCGAGAAATTCGTGGATAGGGCGGAAACCGCGCCCGGAAAAAAGCTCTTCGCAGGAAACGCGCGTGAGGCGCTTTTTGAGAAAAGTGAGAAAGGCAATTTCGCGGTCCGAACGAGGCGCGAAATCGGCCGAGCCGCCTTCCGAGGGCGCGGCGCGATGGCCATGGCCGTCCCAGTAGAGGACCGCTTCACCCAGGCCAGTGCCGGCGGCAATAACGGCGATGTTGTCTTCCGGATGATCCACACCGCGATTGAGATATAGAAAATCTTCTGTAGAGAGCTTTTGCAGGCCGCGCGCAGTGGCGACGAGGTCGTTCATGAGGACGACTCGTTCGCGAGGAAGCTTGAGACGAGCGGCAAGCGATGCGGCATCGAGAACCCAGGGAATGTGCGCGGCGTGGAGGCGGCCGTCAACGACGGTGCCGGGAACGCCGAAACCGGCTGCGATCACCTTTCGATCGGGGACGGAGGGCAAAGCGTGTTGCGCGAAGGTCTCGATCAAATGTTCGAAACTGGAAAAATCGCGGGTGGCGTAGCGTTGCTTGAAAACAGATTTCAAAGTTCCGCTGTGATCGAGATAGGCAGCGAGATTGCATTTTGTTCCGCCGATGTCGCCTGAGATGATCACGAAGCGCTTTGCCCTTCCTGCAGATTATGCCAGTTTTTCCGGGGTATATTTTCTTGTGAGTTCGAGAACGCGGTGGTAATAATCGCGCTGCGTCAGGGCGTAGGCCGCGTCCTCGTCAATGATGAAAGTGACTTCGGGATGAAGTTGCAGCGCGGAGGCGCTAACGGAGGCGGAGATGGGGCCTTCGATGGCTTTGGCGACGGAGGCCGCTTTTGATTTTCCCGTGGCCAGAATCAGAATGCGGCGCGCGTCGAGGATGGTGCCGATGCCCATGGTGATGGCGCATTCGGGAATTTCGGCGCCTGGCGGAAAAAACCTGCGATTGTCCTCCATGGTTTCCTGAGTAAGTTCCTTCAAACGAGTACGGGAGGCCAGGCTGGAATTCGGTTCGTTGAAGCCGATGTGTCCATTGCGACCGATGCCGAGGATTTGGAGGTCAATCCCTCCGGCGGCTTTTATCGCGCGTTCGTAGGCTTCACAGTAAGCAGAATAATCGGCGCGGATTCCACCATCCGGAATGTGAATTTTCTCCGGAGAGAAATTCACGTGCGAAAAAAAATTGGAGTGCATGAAGTAATGGAAGCTTTGCGGATCGTCGCGGGTGAGCCCGAGGTATTCATCGAGGTTGAAAGAAGTGGCTTTCGAAAAATCGAGAGAGCCGGAACGATGGAGCGCGATTAGTTCTTCGTACATGCCAAGTGGCGTGCTGCCGGTGGCGAGGCCCAGGACAATTTGGGGATTTGAACGCACGGCACTTGCGACTATGCGGGCAGCTTCCCGGCCGACTTCCCTGTCAGTGTCCTTGAGGACTACGAGCATTTAGATGCAATTCTCCGCGAAAGAATTTGAAATGCTAACAGGAAAGGGATTCCGGAAATAGATCAACGAAAGCGCCTGATCACGAAATTGTGACGATCAGAGCGATAAATCCCGAGCACGTACATCAACGGCTTGCCCTTGGTCGAAAAAATCAGCTGACGAATGCGGAGAAGCGGCTCGCGGCGAGGAACGCCGAGCAATTCGGCGGTTTGCGGTTCGGCGGCAGTTGCGTCAATTTCCTCGTCGGAGTAACCGAGTTTCACTCCATAGGTCCGCTCAAGAAAAGCGAAAAGGGATTCGCGCCCAAGCGGGGCATCGAGAAGGTCAGGAAATTCTGTCAACGAAAGGTAGCAGGTTTCGAGAGCAAAAGGCTCATCCCCAGCCTGGCGAACACGCTCGAGTTTGATGATTGGTTCGTTTGCGGCAAGCGAGAGGCGTGCGGAAACTTCCGGCTCATTGTCCACAGTCTTAAGGCTCAGAACTTTGGATGCGGCACTGAGGCTACGTGCCGCCATTTGCTCCGTGTAGCTCATTAGCTTGTTGAAATGAATCTTTGGGGCCGCGACAAAAGTCCCGATACCACGGCGGCGCTCGACGAGGCCTTCATGCTCGAGCGTTGCGAGGGCATGGCGGGCGGTCATCAAACTGACCTGGTGAAGCTTGGCGAGGTCGCGTTCGGAGGAAACTGGATCGCCGGGACGAAGCTGGCCGGCGTCAATGCGTTTGCGGATGCTGCTTTGGATGCGCTGATACGCAGGGATATTGGTACGGGCCTTTACGGGCATGAAACAACTCCTCGACGGTCTGGCACAGTGGACAGCAGAAAACAAAGAAAAACCGAACGCGGGACAGTGTACGCGAAAGCGTGAGTAGCGCGCAGCCCGTTCGGCGGGGTGCAATCTGAAAAGCGAAACAAAACCTAGTCTCCTCCCTAGCAATCCGCTCTAGAGCGCACCGGTAAAGAGCTATAGAGTGATAGAAGGAATCACCGAATAAATCTTATAAAACAGGATTTTTTGCTTGACAAGCTTATTTTGCCGCTATATAGCTATACACCATCCGAAGCTGTAGCTGGCGGGGGAAAGCCGGAGCCAGCGCAGAGGAAACACAAAATGCGAGATGGAGGCAGTCCCGCGGTAACGCGGCGAGACAGCCTAAAGGGGTGTTTATGACGAGAAAGTTGTGTTTGGGGGTAGCGCTTGTGCTTGCAGTATTGTTTGCGGGCGCGAGCACGGCGTTGGCACAAGAAGTCACGGCGTCTATTACGGGAACGGTGACGGACCAGAGCGGCGCGGCGGTGGGGGGGGCTACGGTTACCGCAACAGATACTGCCCGCGGAACGACCTCTTCGGCGAAGACTACAACAGATGGTGTGTTCTACATCAACAGGATTCCGGTTGGAACGTACGACGTAAAGGTGGAGGCATCAGGATTTCAGAGTGTCTTGCAGCCAGGGATCGTGTTGGTGCTGAACCAGACGGCGCGACTCGAGATTCAATTGAAAGTTGGGCAGGCGACGCAGGTGATCGAAGTCAACGCTGCACCGCCCGTGCTGCAGACCGATACGACGCAGGTCAGCACGATTATCGACGCACGAACGAACGATAACTTGCCGCTGGCGACGCGGAACTACGTGCAACTGACGTTGCTTTCTCCGGGAAGCATTACGCCGAACCCTGGAAGCTTTAATACAGGAGACAACACAGGAAGTGGCGGCCGCCCTTACATCAATGGGAATCGAGAACAATCCAATAACTTTCTGTTGGACGGCATGGATAACAATCAGGTATCGGACAACCTGCTGGGATACACGCCCGCTCCTGACGCCATCGAGGAATTCAACCTAATTACAAACAATGCCTCCGCCGAATTTGGGAATTTTCAGGGCGGGATTGTGAGCGCGACGCTCAAGTCCGGCACAAATAGCTTGCACGGAGATGTGTGGGAATTTTTCCGAAACGACATCTTGAACTCCAAGAGTTGGTCGAACAATTTCAATGGCACGCCGAAGGATAAATTGCGCTGGAACATGTTCGGAGGCACGCTAGGTGGTCCCGTGCTCAAGAACAAGCTCTTCTTTTTCGTCGATTACCAGGGGCAGCGATTTGACCACCCAAGTTCGTCGAGTTTGTTCACGACTTACACCACGGCCGAAAAGGGAGGAGACTTCAGCGCGCTGTGCGCTGCAGGATTCAATGCGAGCGGAATTTGCACGTCAAATACCGGCCACAACGTACAGCTCTACAATCCTTGCGCTGCCGGCACTGGGATCAATGGCGTGCCATGTAGCGCAGCTGCGGTTCGGCAGCCATTTCCGAATAACCATATTCCGATCGGGATGATTAGCCCGGTGGCAAGCGCCTTGTTTGCGTCTTCCTTATTCCCGTCGACGATTAACAACAATTTGCAGCAAAATGCGCTCAATACGACGACTTCGGAACTGAACTCCAATCAGGGCGATGTGAAGGTTGATTATGTAGCTTCCAGCAAAGACAGGATTAGCTGGCGGTTCACAAGGGCCCAGCAAAACAACCCCGGCTCAAACTCGCAACCTCTTTTCGCGAACGGTTCTTCAACTGCTCCGATCTGGAACACCGTTGGCGATTGGACTCGCGCTATCCATCCTAATTTGTTGAATGATTTTCGACTGGGTTGGAGCCACATCACGCTAAACACAGGATCGAGTTTCGTATCCAGTGTTGGAGCACTCGGCAATACAATTGGGATTGGAAACGGGAACCCATCAGGCATCGATGGATTGCTCGGCCTAGGACTTGGCGGCATTTTCAGCGGATTGGGCAACAGCCTGGTTACCCAAAGCTTTGACGACCACGTTTGGCAGGTAGACGACTCTCTGGTCTACACGCGAGGCCGGCACTCGATTAAGTTTGGCTTCCAATTCTGGCATGAGCCGATCAAGACCTTTTATTCCGGCAACAATGGTGAGTTGGGATTCATGAATTTCAAGGGCAGCTTCACCGCAAGCGCATTTCAAGGTGCGGCAACCAATACAGGCGACGGCAGTGCGGACTTCTTCTTGGGGTTGCCCGGCGAGTTCGGCCGGGGTCTTAGCTCCGGGAGAACCTGGGAGCAGACCAGCAATGTCTATGGTGCCTATGCTCAGGACACTTGGCGCGTTACAAATCGACTCACCGTAAATCTTGGCCTGCGGTATGAGGCCCATACTCCATGGGTGGAAACCCACGACCAGCAGGCGAACTTCAATCTGATCACGCAGCAGATTGAACATGCGGGACAGAACGGAGCGAGCCGGGGCCTCTACAAAGGGGTCTATGGCGGCAAAGACTTCCAACCGCGCATCGGCTTTGCCTGGACACCGGAAGGACTCGGCGGACACACGGTAGTCCGCGGCGCGTTTACCATCTCCTCTTACCTAGAGGGGACGGGCACGAACTTGCGTTTGCCGATTAACCCACCGTTTAATCCTGCGGAGCTCGACGTTCCTTACAACGGGGTTCCCTTGCCGGCGACGACTGCCTCAGATGGCATCGTGGGGTCGACATCCACAGACCTTACTTGTCCCAACTTCTCTTGTTATGCTGGCGCGCTACTCCGTGTGTGGGATCAGAATGTGCAGCCAGCGATCTCGGACCAGTGGAACCTAACAGTTCAACGCCAGTTCTGGAAGGACACAACCTTTCAGATCGGGTACGTTGGACAGCGGGGAACGCACCTGATGGTGCCGTTCTCGTATTCGCAGCGTGAATTGCTGCCATCGAGCGCGGCGTGCCCGGCCCCATGCACGGCACCAAGCCCCTTCTTCTCAGGTAACCCGCAACTCCTGAGCACCATATCCAAGTTCACTTCGGGAACGCAGTCGAACGGGACAATGGGCTACAACGCTCTGCAAGCCGTACTGCAAAAGCAAATGAGCAACGGGTTGCAATACCAGGTTGCATATACGTACTCGAAATGCATGACCAACAACAGCGGGTACTATGGCTCCTGGGGTGCCCAAGCAACGACTGCTTCACCGTACTGGCAAAACATCTACGATCCAAAGGCCGAATGGGCGCCATGCTTCTACGACGCGACTCATTCACTGACAGCTTACTCTGTGTACGAATTGCCGATTGGCCATGGGAAGCAGTTCGGCAAAGACATGAATCCTGTCCTAAACGCTGTGGTCGGAGGGTGGACGATCAGCCCGATCATCAGCTTACATACAGGATTCCCAATGACTCCGTATGGCAACGACCACTCGGGGACAAATTCCCGCAGTGCTCGTCCCAACTGCAATTCCATTGCCCACGTTCAAGGCAGGGTTCCCGGCGCCGGCTTCGGCGGATACCAGTATTTTACAAACAACGGCAACTTCAGCGATACCACGTTGGGGACGTTTGGAACCTGCCCGGCGCAGCTCGGTTGGTTGCGTGGTCCTGGGTACGATAACTGGGACTTGAGCCTACAGAAAAACGTTCAAATTACGGAACGGTACAAGGTGCAGTTCCGCACCGACTTCGTTAATGCGTTCAACCATGTGAACCTTAATGCCCCTGACATGGGATTCGGAGGGACTATGGGGCAGATAACTAGCGCGCAAGATCCAAGAAACATTCAGTTTGCGCTGAAGTTTTACTACTAACCCCCAGTGAAGTACGATGGGGCAGGCGCTACACCCCGCCTGCCCCATTTTTCTTTGGAGACAGCTATTTTTACAAAGCGGATTGTCATAGGCGGAGCAGCGTGCTCCGTTTTTGCTTTTGTGACGCTTGGCCAATCGCCGAAGCCTGAAGCAGCGGCTCCACACGCGATCGCAATGAGCGCGCAAAAAGCGATGGAACTGGCTGAACAGGGCCATTGCAAAGAAGCGATGGGGACACTGAAGCGAGCACTCTCGAATTCGACGGATGCAGATGTGAAGAAACGCGCTGGGCTATTGGGGCTGCGTTGCGCGATGACGGCGGACGACCGGGCGAACGCGGCGGAATTTTTGCAGGGTCTGGGCCGTGCGTTCCCGCGCGATCCCGAAGTGCTTTACATGCTAGTGCATGCATATTCGGATTTGTCCACCAGAGCCGCACAGCAATTGGCGGCGACGGCGCCGGAGTCGGCGGAAGTGCATAAACTGAACGCAGAGTCGCTCGAATTGCAGGGAAAGTGGGACGAGGCGGCGAAGGAATACGAAGAAATATCTAAGAAAACTCCCGATGCGAAAGGGATTCACTTCCGGATGGGGAGACTGTTGCTATCGAAACCGGGAGCCACTCCGGAGGAGATCTCCCGAGCGAAAAGAGAATTCCAGCGGGAAACAGAAATTGATCCGCAAAATGCGGGAGCGGAATTTATCCTCGGAGAAATGGCGCGGCAGGAATCGGACTGGCCGGAAGCGATCAAGAGGTTTTCACGGGCGGCGAAATTGGACGCAGGTTTTGGCGACGCGTTTATGGGGTTGGGAATGGCTTTGGTTACGGAGAGACGATTTGACGAGGCGGTGGCGCCGCTACGGCAGGCCGCGACTTTGCAGCCGACAAATACGTCGGCTCATTACAATTTAGGACTGGCGCTGCTGCGAAGTGGAAAAAAGGAAGAAGCGGAAAAAGAATTTGAAATCCAGCGAAAATTGCTGGCGGAGCAGGAAGCAGCGAAGAACGCGGGAGTGCAGAACAAGAATCCGCAGTAGAGTGGGGCTTTTTTAGCGTGGTTTCTCGGACAGGACGTCGCTTGCGACGTGAAAGGCGTGATTGGCGGCAGGAACTCCGCAATAGATGGCAGAATGGATCAGGACTTCCTGGATTTCTTCGTGTGTGACGCCGTTGTTGAGCGCTCCACGCAGATGAAGGCGAAATTCTTCCTCGCGATTCAGAGCGATGGTCATGGCCAGGGTGAGCAAACTTCGCGTGTGGCGCGAGAGACCAGGCCGCGACCAAACTTCTCCCCAAGCGTAGCGAGTAATCAAGTCCTGAAACGGAGCCGTAAAGTCCGTCGCCGATTGCGTGGTGCGATCCACGTGCGCGTTGCCGAGAACTTCGCGGCGAATCTTCATGCCTTGTTCGTGGCGTTCCCGATCGTCCATCGGAAGGCTCCTTATGCGAGAAGAAATTCCTGAACTTCTTGGGTGAAGCGATCCGCGGCCTCAATGTTGGAGAGATGTGCCGCAGAGAGTTCGATGAAGCGCGCGCCGGGAATTTGACTGGCGATAAAGCGGCCGTCGGCAGGCGGTGTGGAGAGATCCTGATCGCCTGCGATGACGAGAGTGGGAATCGTGATCGAGGGAAGTTGTTGCCGGGTATCCAAATCGCGGATGGCGACACAGCAGGCTGTGTAGCCCTGTGGATTCGACGATTCGATCATTTTTAGCGTGGAGGCCGCGACATCCGGGTGCGCAGATGTAAATGCCGAAGTGAACCAGCGCGAGATGATTCCGGCGGACACATCTTTCATCCCGCGGGCGAGAACGGAACTGATTCGCGTGTTCCAGCCGTCTGGAGTGCCGATTTTTGCGCCCGTGTTGCAGAGAATGAGTCTGCGAAGGCGCTGCGGCGCATGAATTCCAAGCCATTGGCCGATTTGTCCGCCCATGGAGAGGCCGCAGAAATGAGCGCGATCGATGCGCAGGGCGTCGAGGAGATGCAAGACATCGTTTGCGAGAAGCTCGATGGAATAAGGGCCGGGAGTTACGGAGGACTGGCCGTGGCCACGCGTATCGTAGCGAAGAAGCCGGAAATGAGAATTGAAGACGGGAAGCTGCGGATCCCACATGGAGAAACTCGCTCCGAGGGAGTTGGAGAGAACGAGAACAGGTGCGGATTCCGGGCCCGTCAGCGAGTAATGGATGCGGACGTCGCTTAGATCGGCGAAGGGCATTTCAATCACCGGCGGAGCGTTGCTGAGATTGATGGCGCAGGCGCACAGCTTGCAAGATGGAATCGATCATCGCGGAGGAAGAGCCCAGATAGTTTAGAGGATCAAAGAGGCGGTCCAATTCTTCGGATGAAAGCAGGGAAGATGTGTCTCTTTGTGAGGCGAGGACTTCTCGAAGATGACGATGCGAAGAATTGGCCAGCAGGCAGGCAGCCTCGATTTTTTCGTGAGCGGCTGCGCGGCCGAGTTTTTCCGCGAGGGTCATCGAGACAGCTTCCGCGTAGATGAGGCCGCGCGTTGCGTCGAGATTCTCGCGCATGCGATTTGTGTTTATTTGAAGTTTGGGGGCTAGCGCGGCGAGATGATGGAGCGCGCCTGCAGTGAGGCGGACGATTTCGGGGAGAGTCGTCCATTCGGCATGCCAGGAGCCGAGACCGCGTTGATGATCCTGAGATTGCACAGCCAGGAGGGTGCTCACTAGACCGGGAATGCGATTTGTCGCGGCAAGGACTGCGGCGCAGGCAACAGGATTTTGCTTGTGCGGCATCGTTGAGGAGCCGCCACGGCCGGGCGAATGCGGCTCGGCTAGCTCGCCGATTTCGGTTTGCGTGTGCAAAGAAAGATCGCGAGCGATTTTATTCAGTGTCCCGGCGAGCAAACCAAAAGATGCGGCAATTTCGCCGATACGATCGCGATGGGAGTGCCAGGAGGCGGAGGGAAGTGGAAGCGATAGTTGTTCTGCGAGGTGTTTGGAGATAGATGGGCCGTGCGGGCCGAGTGCAGCCAGAGTGCCGACGGCGCCCCCGAATTGGAGAACGAAGACTCCCTTATGGAGAGCCTGCAAGCGGGCACGGTGGCGAAGGAGAGCGTCCAGCCAACCGGCAACGATGAAGCCGAAGGAGGTGGGAAGCGCTTGCTGGAGCAAGGTGCGCGCGGCGATGGGAGTGAGGCGATGCTTGTCCGCGAGGTTTGCGAACGCGTCGCAAAGAGAATCGAGCTCGGAAAGAATTGCCGTCGTTGCGGAACGGATTTGTAGAATCAGGCCAGTGTCGATGGCATCCTGGCTAGTGGCGCCCCAATGAACAAAACGAGCTGCGGCAGAATCTTGTCTTGCAACAAGGGCAGTGAGTTGCTTCACAAGAGGAATGGCGAGGTTTCCGCTAAGAGGAGCCGCGGCGGAGAGAGCGTTTAGATCGAAGAGTCCCGCGCGGCAATTTGCAGTAATTGCCGCGGCAGCTGCAGATGGGACGATGCCCACTTTCGCTTCCGCTCGGGCCAGGGCAGCTTCGAAATCCAGCATGGCTTGGACGCACGCAAGATCGGAAAAGAAAGGTTCGACGGAAGGGGAGTAGAAGAGTCCATCGAGAAGAGGCATGAAGAGAGTGTAATCTTTCCTGGGCGAAGGAAAAACGATTTCGTGCGGGGCGAGAGCGTAAGGTAGACTCCTGCGAATTGGGGCGAGAGGACTGAGGCGATGCTCAAGAACCGGAAGCAGATTCACGTCGAGTGGGGAGATTGCGACCCGGCTGGAATTGTGTACTACCCAAGGTTTTTTGAGATGTTCGACGCCTGCACGAATGCGCTGTTCGAAAGCGCGGGTTTGGCGAAAAGAGATATGCTCGCCAGGTACGGGCTTGCGGGCATTCCCATGGTGGAGACGAGCGCGCGGTTTTTTGTGCCATCGAGTTTTGGCGACACGGTCATGGTGGAATCCCGAATCGCGGAATGGGGAAACAGCAGTTTTCGCGTGGAGCACAAATTGTTTCGCGAAGAAGTACTGGCGGCGGAAGGGCTGGAGAAGAGGGTGTGGACGGTGCGGGCGAAAGATGGTTCAAAGAAGCTGCAAAGCGAAAAAATCCCGCAAGAAGTAAAAGACAGATTTCGATAAAAAAACGGCCCGGCGAAGGAGAAGTCGCCGGGCCGAATGAGTTTTGCGGGTTATTTGCTCTTGATCTCGAGCGGTTCTGTGAGTTTGAAGGCCAAACCAGTTTCCGCCGGAAGAACGACGTCCGCCTTCCCGGTGAAAGCCGCGCCGGCCGTGCCCGCACCCGCTCCAGCCGCGGCACCGATGGCTGCGCCTTTGCCGCCGCCCGCGAGACCACCGATTAGCGCGCCCAACCCAGCGCCACCACCGACGGCAACTGCAGTGCGCTTGCCCTTGCCCTTATGGCTGAAGGATGGAGCAGAAGTGCGGACTTCATAGGTCTTGCCATTGATTTCCACGCTTTTCAGGGCAAGTTCCAAGAGAGAAGCGCCTTTGAAGCGTCCGGCAGCCTTTGCGTTCTTGACCGTGCCCCTTGCGCGCGTGCCTTTGGGGATGGCCACTTTGCCGTCAATTTCGATGGGGGTTTCGACGGTCGCGTCGAAGGCTTGCCCCGGAGTGGCGGTTTTCGAACTAAGCGACTCGTCGAGGACGACTTCGATGGCGGTGTCCGCAGGAACGACCAAGGGCTTGGGGATGAAGACGTCCTTGATGGAAGAAGACTTGGACTTGCCAGAACTGCCGGAGGAACTGGAGCCGCTGCTGCTAGCGGTGGTGTCTGTGGCGGAATCAGAATTGTTGGCAGTCTGATCGGCAGACTTTGAGCATCCCGTCAGCGCCAGGGCGAGGGTGATGGCGCAGAGGGAGAAATTTGAGAAGCGACGAAACAAGATACACCTCCGAATTAAGAGAAGTGACTGCGGAAGGCCTTCCTTAATTGTTGGCGGGAACCGGCTGAGGCGCAAGTGGAAAAATCAAGATTAAGGATCGACGAGCAAAGGCCGACAGTCAGCCCGTTACGTCTTTGTATTTGCGTTCGTTTGAAACGTTGAAATACTTCGGCCTGACTTGGTTCCGGACGCCGCCGTCTCTTGCTGATGTTTCGCGGTGGCTTGCCAGCTATCAGGAGGAATGCTCAGAAAGACCTCGACAACACTAGGATCAAATTGATGGCCAGACTCATGTTTGATGATCGAGACTGCCGTTCCGAAAGACGAGGCGGATCGGTATGGCCTATCCGTGATAGATGGTGTAGAGATCGAAGAGAAACACCAAACCCATCAATCCGCGGATGGCTTGCGGAAAAATGCTTTGGCTATATTGGTTATAGGGATCTCCACGAAGTTGCGACTGCGGAAGAAGAAAAGAAGCCAACCCAATTGTGAGCAAAAGAGTGATGGCAACAGCGGCTGCCCACAGCCACCATTTTCTGCGCTCGATCCTTTGAAAGTTGGCGCGAACGAGCTTGGTCGCCTCGTCGGCTTCGGAACTGCTCAAATTTTTGTTCTTACGAAGTCGCAAAAAACACCTGCGGGGCGTCCGCGGGTCCGGCTGGCTTCGACCGCACGGATGCAACTGATTAGTATGTTCAAAACGGGACGCCGTCCCCGGCGATACTTGCTAGCACGAAGTCCGCCATTCTGCGTTCGTTCTATGGCGCGTCTGCGTCCGCAACGTTCTGAAAACAATGAGAAATATTTATTAGTTGTGATAGCGCGGCGCCGGTTTGCTTGCGACCTGTGCTATTCCGGGCGGTGTGTTCCATTTTGGCATCGCAGAGATGGGATTCTCCCAAGCAATCCTCCGACTTGCCAGTAACAATTCGGCGACCGCCTACCTGTTCAGTCTGCCGTCCCTCGGATCTTCTCCAATAGCCTTCGCCGCACTACCTGCAATCGTTTTTGTAGTGAGAATTTCCCAATTGTGTCATCCTCTTTCGCTGACGTTCCCGGCTTGTCCCTGGGTGCGTCCACATCACCGCGAAAGGTTGACGGACTCTCTTATGGCAAATGTTAGCGCGCCCAGTTCAGCGCCGTCCGCAGGGCAGGGAACAAACCAGACTTATACCGCCGCGCTCTCCATGGTGACGGTTCTGTTCTTCTTCTGGGGCTTCGTCACGTCTCTGAATGACATTTTGATTCCCCATCTCAAGAACATCTTCGAGCTGAATTACACCAAGATCATGCTCATTCAGTTCGCTTTCTTCACCGGGTATTTCCTGTTTTCCCTTCCCGCTGCGAAGATCGTGGATACCTTTGGCTACAAGAAAACTATGGTCATTGGCCTGGTCACCATGGCTGCAGGTGCGTTCGGCTTCCTTCCGGCGGCAATGATTCCCTCCTATCCTTTCTTCCTTGGCGCCCTCATGATCGTGGCCGGAGGCATGACAGCTCTGCAGGTGTCCGCCAATGCCTACGTCGTCGTGCTTGGTAATCCCGAGACAGCTTCGAGCCGCCTCAACCTTTCTCAGGCGTTCAATTCTTTCGGCACGACCATCGGGCCGTATCTCGGCGGGCTTTTCATTTTGAGCGCTAATTCCAAAACCGCCGAAGCCCTCAACGCAATGTCCGCCCAAGCGCTGCATGCTTATCGCGTGCAGGAAGCGTCCTCAGTGAAGATGCCTTATATCGTTATCGGCCTGTCTTTGCTGCTGTTTGCAGTGATGATCGGACTTTTCAAGCTTCCCCCAATGCCACACGCTGAACGCCACCATGCCGCGGGAAGCATTTGGAAGTATCGGCATTTGATTCTTGGCGCGGTCGGAATTTTTGTCTATGTTGGCGCGGAAGTTTCTATCGGCAGTTTTCTCATCAACTATTTTACAGAGCCTAGCATTGGCAACCTCACTCAGCAGGCTGCATCCAGATACGTCTCACTGTATTGGGGCTGCGCCATGCTCGGGCGTTTCGTCGGCTCTGCCATCCTGCAAAAAGTCAGGGCCGGTACGTTGCTTGGAACCTTCGCCATCGGAGCGATGTTCCTTGTGACTACTTCGATGCTTTCCACTGGGCATCTTGCTATGTGGAGCATCATTTTTGTCGGTTGCTTCAATTCCATCATGTTCCCAAGCATATTCGCTCTTGGCCTCGCCAAACTCGGGCCACTGACAGGGGACGGCGCGGGTTTGCTTATTGCCTCCATCGTCGGCGGAGCCATCATCCCGGTTGCTCAGGGATGGATCGCGGACCACATTGGCATCCATCACGCCTTTATTCTTCCTGTGATCTGCTACGCGTACATTGTCTATTACGGCCTGCGCGGCTCGCGCCCCGTCATTCCTTCGGGGGCTTAGTTATTTGCTCGCTCAATCTTGGTGCCCGTAGATGTGTGCCAAAAACCACCCACAGGAGCAGGTAGTCGGCGTTGACGTCGGCGGCACAAAAGTGGCCGCCGGCATTGTTGACGCACAAGGCAAAATTCTCGCGCAAACCCGCGCTTCCATGAATTGCCGCGGCAGCGCCCAAGACGGGCTCGCCTCGGTCCTCTCCGCGATCGAAAGCCTTTTCGCTAAAGATGCAGCCGGGCGCAAGAAAATTCACTGCATTGGAATTTGCGCTCCAGGTCCGCTCGACCCTCGCACCGGCGTGATCATCAATCCGCCCAATGTTCCTTGTTGGCGCGATTTTCCGCTGGCGGACGAAGTCGCCAAACACCACTCTGCTCAAGTGAAAGTGGACAATGACGCAAACGCCGGCGGGCTCGCCGAATATCTGTGGGGAGCCGGCCGTGGACACCGCAATGTCTTCTTCGCCACGATTGGAACGGGCATTGGAACTGGCATCGTCCTCGATGGAAAGATTCTTCACGGACGCACGGGTTCCGCCGCGGAAGGCGGCCACGTTTCGATCGACCTCAATGGGCCCATATGCAATTGTGGGAAGAAAGGCTGCATCGAAGTTCTTGCGTCCGGCACGGCCATTGCCCGCCGCGCGCGCGAAAAACTCGCCGAATCGCCTCAGCGTGGCGGGCAACTTCTTGCTCTTGCGGGAAACGATGCCGCTTCCATCCGCAGCGAAATGGTGGGGAAGGCCGCTGAAGCTGGCGATCCGTTTTCCCGTGAAATTCTAAATCAGACTCTCGAATATCTCGCCGTCTGGCTTGGCAACGTTGTGGACCTACTGGAGCCGGAAGTCATCATCCTCGGCGGCGGCGCCGGAGAAATGCTTCGTCCTCATTTCCCCGAAATCCAAAAGCGCATGAATCGTTGGTGCGTGAATTCGCGCTATCAGGAAATTCCCATCGTCCCCGCACATTATGGCGAAAACGCAGGCATAGCGGGCGGAGCCGCACTCTGTCTTTCGGGTTCGTTGCTCTAGTAGCGGGATTTACTTCTTTTCAGGCTCTCGCGGAGGAATCTCGGCGTATCCCGGCGCCGCGCTCGTAATATTTTGTGCTAGACCCGCGTTTGCATCTCCGAGCGCAAATCGAATCCCGCCCCCCAGCAAGTTCAAGAAAAAGGGAATCTCCCAGTTTTCCGGCCGATCGCCTATCGCTGTATAAAACACGCGACCCTTGCCATGCATTCTCGCCCACGTCATCGGATACGGCTTGCGCTGGTAACAATTTCCCTTCATCCCCGCGGTGTCCAGCGTCGCGATCACGTGGATGTCCGTCATGAAATCCTTCAGCGAATACCATTCGTCCGTGAACTCCACCGGCGAAGAAACGCCCTCGAGTCCCGGGAATTTCGGGTCGTTCAAAATCAATTTGCAGGTTTGCAGGCGCGGCGTGCTTCCATGAATAATGAATTCTCCGCCGAGCATTCGCAGGTAAGGATCAGATTTTTCTCCGTACGCAACGTATCGCGAGCTCAGGTCCTTCGTATCCGGTTTTGTATGAAACGTATCGCTCGCCGCGTGAGAGCCGACGAACCCTTTTCCGTCACGAATCGCGTCCAGCAATTTCTCCTTTCCCGCCGCCGTCATCGGCGGCTGCTTGTCCGTACCGGACTCCAGCAGGTCACCCGTCGTGAAAAAGAAAACCGCTCCAAAACCCGCAAACTCGCTTGAATCAAAAATCCTTCCATCCTTCGAACAAACGACAGAAAAATTGTTCTTTTTGCCTAACTCCGTGACCGCGTTCTCCACAATGCTCAACTTCCCGTCCATTCGCTTCACCACGTCGTGTTCCCATCCCGACGACTTGGTGAAAACCAGGACAGACTGTTGCGGCGCCGCCAGCAAATCTCGCGTAAGTGCAAGACTCGCTCCCGCAACCGCCGTTGTTCGCAGAAATTCACGCCGGTTCGATAAAGAAGCCATCTCATCCCTCCTGCAAAAAGAGCAGTCTAGTCGTGTGAGTCTCCATGCGAACATCCCGGGAACTCCGCAAACACGCGGTCGGGCGTCCATCCCAACTCGCGCATCCCTATCTCTGACGAATAGTACGCACCGGAAATCCATTCCTTCATATTGTCAAACGCTTCGCGCAGCGCCGTCTCACCGTTGTCGTCCTTCGCCAAACCCGAAACGTAAGTAAGCAACTCGGTCCTCTCTGCCGCCGAAATCGCCGCAAGTCCTTTGCCGTATCGCCTGCTGCTTTCTGCTTCCAATGCGGCCAGCGATCTCGCAAATTCTTTTTGATGTTTTTCGTCATCCACGCCGAGCAGCAAATCAATGAATCCCGCAGCTTTTGCCTCGTTCGATCCGGGTACGATCGCCTCCGCCAACGACGATAGCGATTCGAATTGCGCCCGGTTTAGCAAATGGAGCTTCGCATCCCCAGCAACGGCTTCAGCGCGTTCCATCAAATGTTCGTCTGCAAAATGCTTCCAAATCGGATGTGCAGATACGGCCCAGGGCAACGCCGCCCCCGCCGCAACTCCCGCAAGCAAGCGCCGCGCGGCCTCACGCCGCGAAATTTCGCGTGGAACATTCTTTTCCACGCTATGAAAATCCTCTCTTCGATTCATTTCGTCACAAACTAAAATTCTTCCGCGCGGGATGTTACCATTCTCGCGTCGCGCCTCACAAGGAGGGCCAATCTTGCCGAGTTCTCCTGCCAAAAAGTATGACGTCATCGTCGTCGGCTCCGGCGCTTCCGGCGGTTGGGCTTGCAAACGCCTCGCGGAAGCTGGTCTTAAAGTTGCTCTCCTCGAAGCTGGCCGCCCGCAGTCCGACGCCAATTTTTCGGAGCACAAGCCCCCCTTCGCCTTGAAGTATCGCAACATGGCTCTCGAAACGATTCGCAAGACCCGCCCTGTCCAATCCGTCTTCGGCGTATGCAACGAGTACACCGCCGATTGGTTCGCGAACGATCTCGAAGAGCCCTACACCACGCCTAAAGACCACCCGTTTCTCTGGATGGGTCGCGTCCGCATGACGGGCGGCCGCACCAATGTCTGGGGCCGCGTCTCCCTTCGCTTCAGCGATCTCGATTTCAAATCCGCCTCTCACGACGGCTTCGACGAAGATTGGCCGCTCAGTTACAAAGACATCGCGCCCTATTACGACCTCGTCGAGAAATATGTCGGCATCTGCGGCTCGAAAGAAGGTCTCGAATTTCTTCCCGACGGCCAGTTTCAACCTCCCATGCCGCTCACCTGTCAGGAAGCGATGTTCTGCGATCGCGTCAAAAAAAAACTCGGCCGCCCCGCCATCCCTACGCGCTCCGCAAATCTCACTCGCCCAATCAACGGCCGCGGTCCATGTCATTTTTGCGGCCCCTGCGAACGCGGTTGCATGACCCATTCTTATTTCAATTCCGCATTCACCACAGTCCCCGACGCGCTTCGCACCGGCAATTGCACCCTCATTTCAAATGCAATGGCCTACAAAATCCTCATGGACCCCGCGAAAAATCGCGCGACCGGCGTCCTCTATATTGATCGCAACACAAAACAGCCCCATGAAGTTCACGCGCGCGCCGTCATTCTCTGCGCGCAAACCCAGGAATCCACGCGCATTCTGCTCAATTCCGCAACGCGCGAATATCCCAAAGGTCTCGCGAATTCCAGTGGCACCCTTGGTCATTACTTCACGGCTCACATCCGCAGCGCCGGTGGCAACGGAGAATTTCCCGCGCTGAATGCGAAGCCTACACTCGGTGGTCCGATCAAGCCGGTGGGAATCTACGTCCCGCGCTTCCGTAATCTCCCCGGCCAGCCGGCTGCCAAAAATTTTCTTCGCGCTTATGGCTACGAAGGCGAATCCGAAACCGATTTCAATTGGAGCGCTCCCGGTTATGGCGATGCCTACAAAAAAGCTCTCTGTGAGCCCCGAGCCCGCCTTGATATCACGGGCTTCGGCGAAGTCCTGCCGCGTTGGGAAAATTTCGTCGAACTCGATCGGGCCGTGAAAGACATTTACGGTATCCCTGTCTTGAAAATTCACATCGCGGACAGTGAAAACGAATCGGCTATGCTCAAAGACATCGGAGAATCAGCGGGCGAAATGCTCGAGGCCGCCGGCGCAAAAAATATTCACACCCACGCGAAACCTTCCGCCCCCCGTTGGGCTTTGCACGAGGCCGGCACGGCGCGCATGGGTTCCAACCCCAAAAAATCTGTCCTCAATCAATTCCAGCAATCCCACGACGTCAAGAATCTTTTCGTCATGGACGCCAGCGGTTTCACGTCCAATCCGTGCCAGAATCCCACGCTCACCATCATGGCGCTCTGTGTGCGTTCCTGCGACTACGTTATGGATTCACTCAAAAAGAACGAGCTCTAAGGCAGGAAGGGAAATAAGAAAAAATGGTTCCGGGACGTGGACTCGAACCACGATACTGAGCTTCAAAGGCTCATGTCCTACCGATTAGACGATCCCGGAACCGCACCATAAATTTTAGCAGACACACGCCCTCTTCCCAACTGACTCCAAGTCTCAGTTGCCGAGCAGTTTGCATTTTTTGGATCGTGACACAATAGGTCAAAATTCAAACTGACTCTATTCCCCCCGTGCGCCAATTCTCCGTTTCTGCTAAATTAAAAAGGTTGTTCTCACCAGCGGAGAGGTGGCCGAGCGGTTGAAGGCGCACGCTTGGAAAGCGTGTGTAGGTTAACCCCTACCGTGGGTTCGAATCCCACCCTCTCCGCCACTTCTGTAAGTCATTGATTTCCCTTCCCTTGAATTCATGGTGTCTGTGTTGGTGGCTGCAGTGCGGGGCTACGAGCGTAAAGGCGGAACTCATAGCCATGCGAATCTGTCTCAGAAGTCTTTGTTTACGCGGTTTTTGGAGTAGACCCCGAGAAACGGCGATCTCCCGAGCCCAGGTGGTGGGGAGGGCAGCACTCTCGCCCACAGCTATCGAAAAAGGTGGGAAAAATTGGGAGGGAAAGAAAGATTGCCTCGGAACACATCGAGAGCGATCTCCGCTATCATTGTCAACGCTCTCCTATGAGTCCGAGTATTTACGTCATTGCGGGACCGAACGGTGTGGGCAAGACGACCTTTGCCCGCGAATTCCTGCCGAACTACGCTAACTGCCGGAACTTCATCAACGCCGATCTTATCGCTCAAGGCATGGCCCCGTTTTCGCCCGAGACAGCGGCCTTTCGCGCCGGTAGACTCATGCTCACTGAAATTGATCTTTTGGCACAGCGCCGAGCCGATTTTGGCTTTGAAACGACGCTCTCAGGCAGAAGCTACTTGAGATTGATTGGTCGATTGAAAAACCAGGGTTATGCCGTGCACTTCTTCTTTCTCTGGCTGTCGAGCGTTGATCTGGCACTGTCGAGAATCAAAGGTCGGGTGTCCGAGGGAGGTCATGACGTGCCAGAGTCTGACGTCCGCCGTCGGTTTGACCGCTCGATCAAGAATTTCCTGGTCTTGTATCGTGCTTTGGCGGATTCATGGTTTCTCTTTGACAACTCACTGAGAAGGCCATCTGTTATTGCCTTGGAAGAGCAAGGCAGACTCCGTATAATGAAACCAGACGCATACGACACTTTGGTTGCGCAATATGGGAACCCTGACTAAGCCGCCGGCGGACATTCTCGAATTGCCCCTGGCACAACGGGCTGAAATGGCTCTCAAAGCAGCTGTTGAGAAGGTAGTCGAAGAGCATGCGCGAGACGGCCGGCCGCTCTACATCTGGCGCGATGGCAAAGTGGTTGAAGTGTCGGCCCAAGAACTCCGCGAACAATCCACACGGACGCAATAGATCCTGCCGCAACTTGTTCTCAGTCCATCAGCATTTCGGCTTTGCGGCTGCGTAGGGGCTAAGCTAGAAGCCCTTGCCGCGGTAATCTGAATACTGATCTCGCAGTGGAGGTATCCCATGAAATGCGAAGACGAATTTGCCACTGATACTCCTTTCCATTGGAACAGTAAGCGCCGCCTAGGATAAGGGAGGTCACCGGATCGTTCACGGTGACAAGGAACTCATGGAAAACCTGGGCGCAACGACTTGTGCCCGTGCCCCCTGCTAGCAACATACGTTCAGCGAAATTGATGCGGACTAGCCGCTCGATGACTGACCAACACGAACTTGAAGAACGAGTGAAAACAGCGCAGGCCGAGTGCGAACGGCTTCGCGAAGAAAACGTGCGTCTCCGTGCAATGCTTAGCATCCACGACCCAGTTCTCGAACACGCAGCCCCATCGGCACCAGGCTCTGCGCCCACGCCTCTACCTTGCAGCAGCATCACCGAGGCCTCTACACCTGAGCAGAAGATCGCGCTATTTCGAGGCCTCTTTCGCGGGCGAGAGGACGTCTACGCCGTCCGCTGGGAAGGAAAAGGTGGTAAGGCTGGCTATTCCCCGGCTGGCGTCATGGACTGGCAGGCCATTCACGCAGCTAGACCGGAAGAACGAAAGAAAGTTGCCCGCAAGACGCGGCTGCTCCTGTCCCTCACGGATGACGCCATTCGAAACCACCTCACGGGGAAACAAACGATAGGAATTTACCCCCTATTGCCTGACGAGACGTGCTGGTTCCTCGCTCTCGATTTCGACAAGAAATCGTGGATGGCTGATGCTTTCGCGTTTCTAGCGACCTGTCGGCACTTTCAGGTTCCGGCAGCTGTTGAACGATCGCGATCAGGAAATGGTGCGCACGTTTGGACGTTCTTTGATCGCCCGGTATTGGCTACCGATGCCAGAAGACTGGGGTGTGCCCTGCTGACGAGGACCATGGAAAAGAGACACGAAATTGGACTCGACTCATATGACCGCCTTTTCCCGAGCCAGGACACCCTACCCAAGGGCGGGTTCGGAAATTTGATCGGTTTGCCATTGCAGAAGCGCCCGAGAGAACAAGGCAACAGCGTATTCCTAAACGAACTCTTCAAACCTCATTCTGATCAATGGAGACTATTAGAGTCGGTTCAAAGAATCTCAGCGGACATGCTCGCTCGCCTAATTCACGAAATCGCACCCGAAGGAAACACAGTTGGGGTGCGTCTAACCATACCCGATGAAACTGGCTTTGAAGCCCCGTGGCTGTGGCGCCCGTCTCGGTCACGGAAGGACGGACGAATCACCGACCCACTGCCTTCGACCGCTCGAGTGGTGATAAGCAATCTGGTCTATGTCGAAAAGAAGGGACTGCCCTCCGGCATGTTAGATCGCTTGATTCGAATTGCCGCCTTTCAAAATCCAGAATTTTACAAGGCTCAGGCCATGCGACTCTCGACCTACGGCAAGCCACGAGTCATATCCTGTGGCGAGAGTTTTCCCGAACACATCGGCCTCCCGAGGGGATGCTTCGAAGAAGTGATTAGAGTCTTCAAAGACCATGGCGTAAAAACAGAGATTCAAGATGAACGAACAACAGGACAGCACATAGACGTCTCTTTTCACGGCGAGCTGCGGCCTGAACAACAAAACGCCAGCGCTCAAATGCTCGCTCACGACCAAGGCATACTGAGTGCGCCGACGGCGTTTGGAAAGACCGTTGTCGGCGCATATATGATCGGGAAGAGAGCCGTCAACGCGCTGATTCTCGTGCACCGTCGTCAACTGATGGACCAATGGCACGAGCGATTGACAGCTTTCCTGGATCTTCCCAGTCGGGGTATCGGACAGTTCGGGGGAGGAAAGAACAAGAGAACGGGCGTGATTGATGTAGCGGTCATTCAAAGCCTACAGCGGAAAGGTATCGTCGAAGACTTCGTTGCGGATTACGGTCACGTCATTGTGGACGAGTGCCATCATTTATCAGCGTTTACCTTCGAGCGAATTCTTCGCCGAGTCAAAGCAAAATATGTTCTGGGTATGACGGCGACGCTGACTCGAAAAGATGGACACCACCCTATAATCAACATGCAATGTGGCCTGGTTCGCTTTCATCTCAGCGCCAAGAAGGCCGCAGAGGCCTCGCACGTCGAACACAAGGTCATCCCGCGATTTACCGATTTCGCATGCAACCGCACTGAGCAAGAAATGACGATCCATGATATTTATGCCGCGCTCGTCACCGACCAAAGAAGAAATGAACTAATTATTCGGGACCTTCAGCGGGCTCTCGGTATGGGGCGCTCGCCACTCGTTCTGACGAGCCGGACGGACCATCTCGATTACTTGGCTGGACGCTTGATCGAACTCTGTCCGCACATATTTGTTTTGAAAGGTGGGATGGGTGCTAAGCAAAGGAAGAACCTTGCTGAGTCCCTCGCAGCCGTTCCTCTCGAGGAGCCTCGTGTGATCCTGGCGACGGGAAGTTATCTTGGAGAGGGTTTTGATGACGCTCGCCTCGACACGCTACTGCTCGCGATGCCGATTTCATGGAGGGGAACGCTGCAGCAGTACGTAGGCCGGCTGCACCGGCTCCACGTGAATAAGAAGGAAGTCCGGGTCTATGACTACGCAGATGTCCAGGTTGCTATGCTGGCTCGGATGTACAAAAAAAGACTGTCAGGCTATGCGGCGCTTGGTTACACGGTAGTAGATGGTCTCGACGACTAGGACATAACGGGCCTCTACGGGTCGGAAGCGCGGCGCCCTTCTCGTGTGTACCTACAAAGTGCGAATGAGCGTGCGACTTGCTCGATCGCTGCCTTGGTGTCTTTGGTGTCTGTTTAGGGCGAAAATTAGAACCAAACAACTGAAAATCTTGGTACTATTGAAGTAGTAGAAATCGGAGAAATCGGCAGTATTCAAGCGCTTTTCGTGCATGTTGCTGAAAAGATGGCAGGATGGTCGAAGAGACTGGGCGAGTATCCCACCCTCTCCGCCAGTTCTGTAAGTCATTGATTTTCCTTCCCTTGAATTCATGGTGTCTGTGTTGGTGGCTGACTTGTGGGGCCGCCAGCGTAACCTCGAACTTATAGCCATGAGAGGTTGTCTCAGAAGTCTTTGTTTACGCGCTTTTTGGAGTAAACATCGAGAAACGGCGGTCACCCGAACTGAGGTGGTGGAGAGGGCGGCACTCTCACCCACACAAATAAGAAGAAGATGAAAATTGGGAGGGAAAGGAAAGTTGCCTCGGAACATGTCGAGAGCGATCTGCCGTATCATCGTCAACGCTCTCCTATGAGTCCGAGTAGTTACATCATTGCGGGACCGAACGGCGTGGGCAAAACGACCTTGCGCTAACTGCCGGCACTTCATCAGCGCCGACCCATTGCTTGTGGCACTATCGCGAATCAAAGGTCGGTATTTCGAGCCCTCTTTAGATTAGTGGGCGAGAGAACGTCTACGCGGTTCGATGGGAACCCTCGCCTTTCAGTCCCATCTAAGGCTCGTACCGGTCCAACATCCGGACTCGTTTCCATACATACCCAATGCGATCGGGAATGCAAATTGTGATATCCTTACTGTAAAGAGGGGAAGTAAAGATGGCGCGTTCTAGCACAATTAGCAGTAAGGGACAGATCACAGTACCTCGTGAGATCCGCAATCGCCTCGGGCTGAAAGAGGGAGATCGCGTGGAATTTGTCGTTGAGAATGATCGAACAACCATCCGTCCCGCGCGCCCACCTGAAAATCCATTCGCAAAATATGTGGGTGCGCTGCCCGCCTTTTCCGGGGTGCATGAGGTAAATGCCTGGATCCAGACCCTGCGCGACGAAGAAACTCAGGAACAATGAGAACGGCAATCGATACCAACGTGCTTTCCGCCCTTTGGTCCAAGGAACCCCTAGCCTCAGACATAGCGAAAACCCTCGGCGATGCAAAGACTGAGGGCGGTTTAGTTGTAGGCGCGCCAGTCTACGCGGAGTTGCTGGCCTATCCCAAGGCCACGGAATCCTTTGTGAACAGCTTTCTGGCAGATACAGGTATCGACGTCGACTTCGAGTTTCAACAACGCGTATGGCTTGAGGCTGGCCGGCGGTTTGCACGGTACGCAAAGCGGCGACGAAGAGCCGCGCAACAAGGGCCGAGGCGTTTGCTTGCTGATTTCATCATTGGATCGCATGCCTTGGCGCAGGCGGATCGTCTCATGACACTCGATCCGAAACGATACAAACAAGACTTTCCTGAATTGAAACTCATATAGTCCGGCTTGTAATTCGTAGACTCGCTCTGCCTCTGGTCGATCGTGCGAGGGAGTACGGAGATGTACGCAAAGAGGGAATCCCGGACTCTTGGGAACGTCGGCGAGACGCTGATCGAGTGGGCAGAGCGTCGGTTGGGGTGATCTTAATCCTTTGCCTTAAGGTGAGGCAGCACATCATTTTGCTGAGGAACGCCGCCGCAGTGTAGGGCACTTCCACGGTCATTCTTAATTGCAGAGTGCAGAATAGGAACAAGACAATACCGACAGGAGGTTTAACCTAGCAGTTCATGGAAGCGCTTGGTCCGCCAAGGGCTTTTCCCAGCGCTTGCACGGCAGAGGCCCATGGAATTCGTTCCTGTTCTAGTCGGATACTTCTTCCCCAGGTCTGTCGGCACAGACCTTCATAGACCTCTATCTCGTGCCCCAGAAGACTCGGTAACTCCGCACCACAATTCTGTGGAAATTCCTCTCCCCATAGATTTCGATGCTTGAGGAGCGTCTCTTTGTCCATCAATACCGACTTCAAACCGGGGAGTATACGGCGCGCTCGATCTAAGATCACATACCCGTGAGTATCAACGTCTCCCCAGTACACCGCATCGGTATTTTGCACCCATGGGATTGAGGCAAGAATATTCACGGCATTGCCTAGCTTCATGAAAGCTATAGCACCCGGAGTGTCTCCTAAGGCCAAACCAGTTTCTAGATTTTCCACGATAATGATGGAGTCAGGGGTCACCGGCAAGGCCGCAACCTCTTCAAGAGGAGCTTCGAGATCTTCCACACCCCCAACAGCCTTTCGTAAGTTCGGACATAAAACTCTCACTCGAACCCGACGCTTAGGACGAAGCAGTCCACACAAAACAAAGAGATCGGACTCCAAAGACTGGCCTCGCATAGCTTGAACTAGGTCGGACACAAGACTTTTGCGCTGCTCGACCCATTTCGTATCCAAACCTTCAACCGGCAGCTGGCGAAGATACAAATTTGATTGCGGATTGTTGTCCAGCCACAACAACAAGGAATACAGTCTCTCGAAATTGGGCGCGTCATAGTCGGCAAGCACGTCGAAGTAACGAGGAAGCACAGAACTATTTGCGAAAACCGGCCACCGATGGGTCAAGCGGTCATATCGTTCGGATGAGAACGCCCATCGCTGTTGTTCGCCGACGGCTTCGGCAACTTGCTCGGGCGAGGTCAGACTGAAGCGAAGAGGAATCCGCTGCGGCCCGAGCCGAGGCCATTGGCGAGCCTCCCAGTGAACCTCACCTATTCCCTTCCAATTGTGCCAAGCGGAGATCCACGTACGAATGTCAGATGGGTTTTCCGTGGCGTCGTGTTCAGTCGGGGAGCCCAATGACACCACAATCGGCCATTGCCCTTGCCCGCTAAGCCAGTTCCGGTGTTGCCGACTAAATCGGCGGCTCAAGAACTCTCGAACGTCGTCAGGGTAACGTAACTTGTTGCGAGTCATGTACGTGTGCCGGCAGCTTCAGTCGTTGCTTTTCAGTATCGTACTCGATCATGAGGGCAGACGAATCCTTGCGGTCTCGGATATGGATAAAGCATGCACCACCGATAAAAGGCTCGAGAGTCATCACCGATTTTAGCGGCGTTGCGACAATCATCTGGAAGCCAAAAGTCTTGAAGATATTCATGGCCGTAGCGGTGAATTCGGCATCGGCTTTGTCGAATGCTTCATCGAGGACTACTGTAGAGAAACTCGGGAGCGCTCGATCTTGACCGCCCAATTGATAACGCAACGCCGCTGCCAGACACGTCGCCGCTAATTTCTGCCGTTGCCCCCCTGACTTACCCGCGCCGCTGCGGTAAATCTCCACTTCCCGGTCATCGGAGTCAAGTTCTTTAGCCACAAACTCCACGTGCTGGCGAACATCTAGAACTAAAGAACGCCAATTCTTATCAATGGTTTCTTGACTAGCGATCTTCTTGACCAACGTACTTAAGACTACAAAACGCCCTTCCGCCATAGCTGGTTCTTCACTAAACGAGTGGCTAAGAGCTTCCTTCAGACTCGCCTTGAACAGCCTTACTTCTTCGAGAGATCGATCCAAGGTTTCGATGACCAGATGCGTGCCTTTATTGAACTCAGCGGTCTTCAGGCTATCGTTTACCAATTCCAGCCGGTCGAGAATTCCTTTCCGTTCGTGATCCAGGCGGGCTGAAAGCAGTGTCAGGTTCTGGTCGCTCTGCTCTCGTAAGAGGGTCAGGAATCGCTCTTCAAACCGCGGAAGCCCATCGGTTTCCAAGCGTCGAAGTTTCGCGAAGAAATCATTGGCACTCTCTAATGTGGCATCGAGCCCCCCGCCTTCCGTTGGCCACGTTCGGATGAATTCGGCGAACTGCCCCTCGATGGAATGCTTAAGATCTCCAGTCTCCCGAATGAGTGTTTCCTTCTCCAAGGCCAGGGCTTTTTCGACGTACGAAACGACCAAGTCGAGTGATTCTAATGTGACGGCTTTGCCTATCCGCTGAAGGCGCTCGTCCAGACATTCTCTCTGCGTAGAGTTGAGGGACGCGGAGAGGTGTTGTTCAGAAAGAGACTCAAGCCGCTTCGAATACCTTTCGATGTCAGCCGTTTTAGATCGAACGGCTCCCGCCGCACTGTTCTTTGCAGCCACAGCATTGTTATAAACAGTGGTCTGGGATTCGATCTCCTGACCAACTTTGGCTAGATCAGGCCTTGCTGAGGTTTCGGTCGCAATCCGCTCATGGAGATCAGCTATCTTTTTCAGGATTGCAGCCACATCGATGTCGGCCCAGGTTAGGTTTGCCAGGGTCTGACAGTGAAGCAGTTGCTCCCGCTGGCCGGCTTCCTCTGCCTTGGCATCCTCAAGTTTTTTCCGGAGAGCTTCTAGAGACCCTGCCAAGTCGAATGCCCGCGTTTTGTATAGGTCCAGTTTGCTCCTGTTGTCGAATCCAAGAACCCACCGGGTCCGATCGTCCACGCGAAAACGATCGTCCTTTTCATGCTGGGAAGGGCCATGTTTAACCTGCCCCTGCTGTGTGATCGCCCGCGAGGCATTTCGAAACGCGTGAATCGTTTCTGCACACTCGTAGTCGAATCTGGCTCTCAACTCGTCACGGAGCCATTCGTGATAAGAGCCGGGCGCCACGTTCACCTTACGAGGAAGCGAGTTGGATGAGAGGGACTTCTGGACTGCCGGTCTTGGTAGGGTCCGCAAGTAGACCAGCCGTTCACCGATATTCCGATCGTTCAAGTAAGAGGAAACAGCCGCGTAGTACTTCTCGTCCACCAGTAGGGACAAGGCTAACCCATGTAGAACTCTTTCAATGGAACCTTGCCACTGCCCCTCGTTTTGATGCACTTCAAGCAGCTCTCCAGCAAAGGGTAACTTCTCTTCAGCAATACCTGTCGCCGCAGCCAGAGCATGTCGAACGTCAAGCATCCGGGAAGGAATGTTGGACCGTTGACGTTCCATAGCTTCGATCTCTCTGCGCACCTGCCGAAACTCGTCTTCCTTCTCACGTTGTTGATTCTTGAGATCGTCCTTGCGACCCTCGAGGTTTTCGCTGAGGTCCGCTGCCTTGAGAACTCTTTGCCGAGCAGTCTCTGTCAGGTGAACAAAAGTAGTTGGACCGTTGGGCAGAGACCAACTCATTCCTCTACACGCAACGGCCGCCTTGTCGCGCTTGTGAAGGCGATCACTCTTGTCGCGCTCGCATTCCTCAAGTTGCTTTTGTAGTTGTTCGATAACGCCCCCACCCATGCCGTAGCGCCGGTCTTGCAACTCTCGTAATTTCAGAAATTCCTGAGCTTCGATTTCCGTGAGCCGCTTCTCCTCTTGTCTGGCCCCATCGATTTCGACGTGCAATTCGTTTAACCGCGCCTGTAGAAGATTTCTGCGGTATTGCTCTCGATAAAGTTCGCTACATTGCAGCAGGTCATCTAATGCCGACATAGCCTGGCGCTTCTGCACCAAGATCTCGAATTCCGAGCGCGCTGGTAAGAGGGTTTCGATTTGCTGGCGGGCAGCGACTACAGCCTGGTGAGCAGCATTGAGCTCACCGAATTCCAACACAAGCCTATCGGCGATGTCGAAGGTCTGCGGGATATCGAGCATGAAATCTCGAAGGAAGATATTCAGATCTCCCAAGTTTTTTGCCGACTGAGTCTTATGGAGTAACCGGAGAGCAAGTTCGTTGTCGATGCCGAGAAGTCGACGAAATCGCTCCTGATAGCCACTAAATTCGTCCTTCACGAAAGCATCGGGCAGGGCGGAGCGAATCTTTCGCACTTCGAATTCACTCTTTGGGAAAAAGTCCAGCTCGCGAATTTCGAATTCTCGTTCTAGGATCAAATATAGCCTCTTTACGTCACTCGTTGCTGTCGACTTACCGCGGATCCATAGGAGCTGCGCTAGGACGACATATTTTCGGTTCCGGTTGTGATACGTCTCCACAATTGCCGACCAAGTTGTGTCCGGTCGCAAGTACTGCGATGCGTATTCACCATCGTCACCAGTTTGCTGAGCCCAAGCTCCGCGTAGGTAGGTCACAACACTGCGATCTTTGCCGTGGCGTTCGGCTTCGCGGGCCGCCACATTAAAATCCACCCAACGCGGCGGAGTTAATAGCGCTGCATGTGCATCGAGAACGGTAGACTTGCCTGAACCAGACGGCCCGACGAACAGAAATCCCACTTCTGAGACGGGGAAATTGAAAACGCCAGAAAATGTGCCCCAATTAAACGTCTGGATTCGGATCAACCGAAACTGGTCTAAGATGCCTTCTGGTTCGGTAAATATCTCCTGGTTTGCGTTTGCTTCGTTCATTATGACTCGGCCTCGTCGTCCGTCTCGGTTCGCGACTCCGCGTCATCCAGATTCGCGTTAGGCGACCTGCTATCTAACTCGGCATAAATGCGAGCCAACGCCTGAATCTCCTCGGCTGGGAATAGAAGCTTCAGGGTTGGTGAGACCTCGTACCGGTCGTCGCTATCACGAATCTTCTGTAAGAGACTGAGCTTTTTTGCCTTCTCAATGGTGTTGGCAATTTGTTTCCCGAATCTGGCGTGATCAACGTTTCCCTGGCGCTGAAAAATAGCCAAGTGGTCCACCATCTCCTGATGAGCAAGCACCGCGCGTTCCGCTTGAGCATCGGATTGCGTCAGGCGTTGGCGTAGAAAAAGGAGAAGCAATGAATCCAGAAATGTCAGCTGCGTTCTGCGAAGCAATATCGGTACGTCGAGTTCGTCCGACACCACCTGTCGAGTGAATGCAACTTCCAGGTCCCGATCAATGACCAATTCCAGGAATAGCTCATGCAGGCGGGAGCGAATAGTGGATTCATCTCGTAGCAGAATCGGCCACAGCTTCGTTTGTCGGCGGGCGTCAAGGGCCGGTCCGAGAAGCAGCTGTACGAGAACTCGCCGCGTCTCGACCGGAAGAGTCCCCTGGTCGCCAATGAACAGAACGTCGTGGCTCTGGTTACTGACTACAGATTCTGACTCTTCATCAGAATTGGTTTCAATCGGCGAGTTCTGCACAGCGCTCCCTCAGAAAATAGATTGCCGGGATACGGGCACGACGAATGACCCCGTCATCGCCTTCCCAACACACAATTTGCCCCTCACCGGCAATTTCGCCGTGCTTGACACCGAGGGCAATATAGCCGACCACGCTGCCTAAGCCTTGTTCCGCCGGGAAGTTTTCAAGTAGCTGGCCAATGGACGCTTGTGTTTCCTCGACAAGGTACTGGCGAATATGCAGCTTCAAGGTGCGGAAGTCGATTTCCGATTGTCGAACCAATTCACTGATCCAGTCCAACCCAATCTCTGACAACTCTGCATCTTTCATCTCCGGGTCAGGGAGCCGTTGTGACGGGTCGTACATCACCCATTGGGATATCGAACGAATTCTACTGCTCGTAAGCGTGAGGGAATAGTCCAGCGCTCGGTTCAGCCGAATATAGTCCTTCATCTCGAGGGCAGCTCGCAACGCATCCTTCAGGAGCGCATGCAAGCGCCGATGTTCAAGGTATTCGCGACTTTGGACAAAGCTTTTGAGGCTTCGCGCAAAGTTTTGTAGGACGTCGTGGACGCTACTTCCTTCGTCCATGAGAAGCCTAGTAAGGCGTAGGAGAAAACGTCTCTCCCGCGCGTCGAGACCATGCGCGAATGGACGGCTGATCACCTCGCTGACCGCCGCTTCCAAGCTGCTTGATTGCTCAGGATCAGTTAAGAGACGCCAGAAGGCAGCAAAGGTCTTCCCCGCATCACTCTCTCCGATGACATCGACACCTGCAAACAACGCGTCAAGCACATCTCCGCGACTTCCTTCGTTCTCCATCACGCTCTCTCGCAGATGACGGTTGAGCTTGTCGAATTCGTCCCGCACACGTCGAAAATCACCAGCCAAGTCATCGGCGAGGGCAATAATTTCGCGGGTTCGCTCTAGTGCGCGATCATCTGGGAGTGCCCTCACTGCGCCTCGCTGCACCAATTCCAGTTCGCGTTCGATGCGCTCGCGCTCAGCGATTAGAGCCGCCGAACGAGTTTTGGGATCAGAGTCGGTCTCCTCGGCCAATCGCACAAGCTGTTGTATTACCGTCGCCAAACGACTCTCCGTTGCAGCCAAGCGTGGCTTAAGAAGAGCAGAGATAGAGCGGATGGCGCTGGCAGCATCTGTCGTCAGTTCATATTCTTCCTCGCTGGCACCAGCAGGAAAACGCCGAGTTAGCCATCCCTGAGCCAGCCAATCGGCTATATACGCTTGGGCGCTCTGAGGCAGTTCCTCACCGCTCGCGCGCAACTGCTCGATCTCGCGAGTGAGTCGTTCCTTCAGAACAGAGCTTGAAAGGATCTTCTCGTTGTCAAGCAACAACGTCTGCAAGAGGGCTAGAATCGCCGGCGCTTTATCAGCGGCCAAAAGCCGCCACAGAGACTGAGCTCGGAGAGAGCGAAGAGCGGCGGCGGTGCGAAGAGTTTTCAAATCCATTTACCTGCGGCTTGCAGAGGCGTCATGCAAACAACCTTATTTCCGCATTGGCTTGGAACCTATGATATCCATGTTGCCTATAAGAACAAAGATGCTACTCGTGCGGTGGTCAAGAAATCTGGCCGACCTAGAGCGCAGGCTTGTGGCCGAGTTAAATTTGCGGTTAGAGGCACTTCCGGCTGAGAAATATTGTCACCGGTTTCAGGCGGACCGTGGAATTTCAGCCGAGGAACCCTGGGACATGAGCTCATTCTCTTCAGCAGTGCCACCAGCTCGGCGCCTTAGGTCGCGTCGCGTAATAGGCGTGGCGTGCACGGCTCCCACACCTCCGAACCTTCTCTGACGGAGATCTCTGCATATCTGCATACACCCAGCGGTGAGTCTTCCTTCTGAACGGTTCCGATAAGGAGCAGTTTGGCAAAGTTACCTTGGTCAGGGCCAATGATTATGTAGCACTCGGAACCTTCACCACTCGCAACTGCAACGACGTCTCCTACCTTGGCGATTGTGACGTCATCATACGTCATGGTTCCTGCGTCTCCTTCAAGGAGATTACAGAATGTCGGAAATTGTGTCGACAGCCGGAGACTATGAGAGCGTGTGTCGGTGCTGAAAGCAACGCGACTGCGTCATCTTGTGTCAAACAAAGGCATGTTGTTATTAATTTGGTGTCTTTGGTGTCTGTGTGAGGCCGAAATTGGTGCTATCCATGCGGAACAGTTGAAAGAGTTGAAGAAGGATCGGTCGTAGAAATCGACAGTATTCATGCGGTTTTTACGCATGTTGCTGAAAACATGATAGGATAACAAAAGGGGCTGGGTACGTATCCCACCCTCTCCGCCATTGCTGTCCCATGTGTCAGGCCGCTCAGACATTTGCAAACAATCTCCCGCTCCTTTACCTTTGACCGGCATCGAATTGGAGAGAGCTTCTTTCGGCGACCTTACGGAGGAATCACATGGACAACGGAAACGAAGATCGGTCGGTGTTAGGTCACATCAACCAGCTTGTCAAAGAAGAAGAGGGACTCTACAGAAAGAACGAACTGACCGACGATGACCGCGGGCGCTTGGCCGAACTCAAGGTCGAGCTGGATCAGTGCTGGGATCTGCTACGCCAGCGCCGGGCTCTTCGAGAGTTTGGCGAGAACCCGGACCTCGCGAAAGTGCGGCCTGGGAAGATTGTCGAAAACTACGAACAGTAAGGCACTAGCCCGTCTTTTGGCCGCGCGCCGAACAACTAATTCCGTACCTTCTCTTCCAAATATCCTTCAAGATGCCGGCACGCCAACGCAAGCGGCTCATCTTTCCGCTGCAAACGCCGCAACATCAAACTCCCCTCAAGTGTTCCGACGATTAAATTCGCCAATTCCTCGGGGTCAATGTTGCGCTTCACTTCGCCGCGCTGTTGACCCGTGGTGATAATCGCGGCAAGCCGGTCTAGCCACGACCGCAACGCCCGTTTTGCCTTTGCCCTCAGTGCCGGATTTCCATCATCCGAATCAATCGCCGTATTCAACAGCGGACACCCTCCCGGAACCAATCCTTCGCGCCTCTCCCGAAAATTCCTCACAATCTGTTTCAGCCGGTCCACGGAATTTCCAATCTCTTCCGTCCCAGCCAGCCGGAGAGCTACAGCCGTCTTCCAGGCATAATCAAATGCTTCCGCCGCAAGCTGCTCCTTGCTCTCAAAGTGCCGGTAAATCCCGCCCTTTTCCAGCCCCGTCGCGCGCATTAAGTCCGAAAGGGAAGCACCCTCAAACCCCTTCTGATTAAAGATAGGTGCCGCCTTTTGAATGATTTCCCGTCGCGTCGCCTCGCCCTTTTTCATCGCCTGCGCTCCCACTTTCAAAAAAACTGTGACTTCTGCGGCTTCCCTGTATCTACACAATATTCGATGAGACCGATCGGTCTCAAGTTGCATCGAATGCAGTGAAAGTCAACGTATGAGCGCCACAACAGCAACCCTGCCGGTCCCCGCCGCACCAGCCATACAGATTGCCTCTACCGAGCAGCCCGTCATCAATCCTTGGGTCGTCGCCATCACCGTTACGCTCGCCACCTTCATGGAACTTCTCGACACCGCCATCGCCAACGTCGCCCTCCCGCACATCGCCGGCGGCCTTGCCGTCAGCTACGACGAAAGCACCTGGGTGCTCACCAGCTATCTCGTTTCCAACGCCGTCGTGCTCCCGCTTTCCGCCTGGCTCAGCCGCGTCTTTGGCCGCAAACGCTACTACATGGCCTGCGTTTTTCTTTTCACGGTGAGTTCCTTCCTCTGCGGAATCGCTCCGTCGCTCTCAATGCTCATCCTTTTTCGTGTGATGCAGGGAGTCGGCGGTGGCGGCCTCGCCCCCGTCGAACAAGCAATCCTCGTGGACACCTTCCCCGCCCAGAAGCGCCCCGCGGCCTTCGCTCTCTACAGCATGGCCATCGTCACTGCGCCCGTCATCGGCCCTCCGCTCGGCGGTTGGATTACGGACAACTGGAGCTGGCGCTGGATTTTCTTCATCAACATCCCCATCGGCATCGTTTCCATGCTTCTCACGAACCGCCTCGTCTCCGATCCGCCCGAATTCACTCGCGAAGTCGAAGCCGCCAAGAAAGACGGCAAACTCAAAATTGACGGCCTCGGCATTTTTCTCGTCGCGCTCGGATTTGCATGTTTAGAAGTCGTTCTGGATCGCGGTCAGACCGAAGACTGGTTCGAAAGCAATTTCATCGTTATCTTCTTCTCGATTGCTGTGGTCGCACTCATCGCTGCGGCATTTTGGGAATGGAATCATCACGATCCCGTCGTCGAAATTCGCCTGCTCGCCGATCGCAATTTCGCCATCGCCAATTTTTTCTATTTCCTATTCGGCTTCGCTCTCTTTGGCTCGACCGTCCTAATTCCGCAGATGTTGCAGGGGCTTTACGGCTACACCGCAACCGACGCCGGCCTCGTCCTCGGTCCTGGCGCCATGGTCATCGTTGTTCTCGCTCCCGTGATTGTCAAAATCCTTCCCAAAGTCGGCGTCAAGCCCCTCATTTTCACCGGCTACGTCATCTTCTGCCTTGCCATGTGGAGTTACTCGCGCATCGATCTCGGTACAGACTACAGACACATCGCTCTTCTTCGAGCCTTGCAAGGTCTTGGTATTGCGCCGCTCTTCGTCCCCGTCAGCCAGCTCGCCTATTCCTACTTGCCTAAACACAAAAACAACAAAGCTTCCAGCCTCACGAATCTTTTCCGCAATCAAGGCGGCAGCTTCGGCATCGCCTTCGTCACCACCGTTCTCGCGCGCCGCACGCAGTATCACCAATCCGTTCTCGTCGCCCATGCCACACCGTTCGATCCCCAATATCGCGCCACCCTGGACTCCCTCACGCACTACTTCGCATCGCGCGGTTACACCGTGCCCGACGCAGCCCTCCACGCCAAAGCGCAACTCGCTCGTCTGGTCCTTCAACAAGCATCCTTCCTCGGCTTTATGGATTGTTTCTGGCTTCTCAGTTGCGCTTGCCTGATCGGCGCCCCAATCGCTTTCCTCACCCGTAAAATCCTCACTGCCCAAGGCTCCTCCCCCGCCCACTGACGGACTCATTGCTCAGAATGAGCTCGCGGTTCATTTCATCGCCAAAGAAGTTCTACGGATCTCGCTAGAGTGACGCAACCGCCTGACGAATCTGTTCGCGAAACCACGAGTGGGCCGGCTCACCTGTGAGTCGAGAATGCCATGCCATGAAATAAGGAAAAGCCTTCAGCTCGCGAGGGGGCTCGACGACTTTAACGCCTGTTATCCTTCGGGTGATCTTGGCTAATTTGCGCGGAATCGTCAGCACCAGGTCGCTGTGGGCGATTGCGTAAATTGCCGGCACAAAAAAAGGAATTGTCAGCACGACGCCGCGCTTCACACCAAGCTGAGCTAGAGGGCGATCTACCAGTGTTTGCTGGCCTGCGAGAGTTTCAACAAGCACATGCGGAAGTTTTAGATATTGCTTCAGCGTGAACCGATGAGTGCGCATCCGCAGAGCGGAGCCTACGACACACACAAAGTCTAAATTGAAGATTATTTCGCTCTGGAGAGCTGGAGGTACTTCTTCTGCACTGAGAGCGGCATCGATTCTGGCTGCTGCGACATCCTCATAGGCTCGGGTTCTCCAAACCGACACTTCGAGCTTGATGCGAGGCGCCGCTTCTCTTATCGCTCTCACAAGCGGTGGCAGCAGAATCGTGGAAGCATGGTCTGTCAATGCCACCCGAAATCGTTCCTCGCTTCGAGCCGGATCAAATTCTTCTCCTCGGACCATGGCCTCAAGACGCGGGAGGACCGTCTCCAATTCTCGCAGCAAACGGTCTGCTCGCGCCGTGCGCTCGTAGATCCGCCCGCCGCGGACTAGCAAAGAGTCTTTGAACATTTCCCGCAGCCGCTCCAACACACGGCTCATCGCGGGCTGGCTCAAGAAGTTTCGCTTTGCCGCCGCCGTCACATTTCGCTCCTCCAACAGAGCACGGAGGTGGACCAACAGATTCAGATCGAGGCTTTGCAAATGCACAGTGCGCATATAAGGTATTCCAAGAATGCATGACGCGAATGGTAGCTTCTGGCGCTCTAATAGGTCAAGAAAGATATACGGGATATCCGGAAAGAGAAGAGGAACAAAATCTATGGCAAGAACAGCAATTATCACCGGCGCGTCGCGCGGCATAGGGGCCGCCGTCGCTGAACGGCTCGCGAAAGACGGGTTTGCGGTGGTGGTGAACTACGCCGGAAGAGCAGCTCCGGCACAGACTTTAGTCGCGGATATCAAGGCTGCGGGAGGACAGTGCATCGCTGTGCAAGCAGATGTGGCGATTGCCGCGGACGTGGAGCGGCTCTTCAAAGAGTCGATGGAAGCTTTTGGCAAGCCTGATGTGGTGGTTCATTGTGCGGGCATCATGCCGCTGTTTCCGATTGTCAGCGGAGACGTGGCTACCTTCGACAAGGTGATCGCGACGAACTTGCGCGGAACGTTCCTGGTATTCGCTCATGCGGCGCAACATGTTCAGGATGGCGGCCGCATCATGGCTTTCTCCAGCAGCGTTCTGGCAAAGTCCTTCCCGACTTACGGTGCCTACATCGCTTCCAAGGCGGGAGTCGAAGGGCTGGTCCACGTGCTTGCCAACGAATTGCGTGGCAGAAACATCACGGTCAATGCGGTGGCGCCGGGCCAGGTGCAAACGGAGCTGTTCCTAAAGGGCAAGAGCGAAGCACGGATCGACGAATTAAAGAAGATGAATCCGCTCGAACGGCTCGGCCTGCCAGAAGACATGGCAAATCTAGTGTCATTCC
>Ga0137403_10000177_pt1 | contig 76868 bp, 72 predicted proteins | sample CZOMad2_1_16fung_FD_122057 | JGI IMG/M metagenome (GOLD analysis project Ga0137403, IMG submission 122057) | Vadose zone soil fungal communities from Angelo Coast Range Reserve, California, USA - CZOMad2_1_16fungal (Hybrid Assembly) | ecosystem: Environmental > Terrestrial > Soil > Vadose zone...
TGCCCAGGAGGATAGCCTTGTTCGGCCCGTTGGCTCGGATTCTGTTGCGAGAAGGTCTCGCATGAGGCCGTCCACTTCGTCTCTCGTGATCAGAACGTCCCCGAGGAGCTTGCCCAGGAACCACCCCGTGGCGTAGCCAAGCTGCGGGGGAACGGAGACGATCGGACGCCACACGCCAATGATTCGCGCGAGCTCCCGGACGAGGTCGCGATAACTGTAGGTCTCGGGGCCGATGGCATCGATGGTTCGGTCTACGCGCGCGGCTCCTTGCGCAACAGCGAGTTCGGCGAAATCGTGAACATGGATCGGCTGCAGGCGATAGTGACCCGCGCCAAAAACTCCGAAGATGGGCAGGTGGCGGAGAACCCAGGCAATGTTGTTGATCAGGATGTCCTCCCCTCCGAAGAGGACGGCCGGACGTAGGATCGCGTACGAAAGCCCAGATTCTCTGAGTTCCCGCTCCAGAACAGCCTTCCCGCGGAAGTACTCTAGGGGAGAATCTTCCGAAGGATTGGTGATGCTGACGTGGACTACGCGCAAGACCCCAGCACGCCGGGCTGCGGAGAAGAGGGCGCGCGTGTTGTCGACTGCCTGCGAGTACCGGAAGTCGGCGTGATTGAACCGCACCCAGTAGGTGTTGTACAGGACCTGGGCACCCTCGAGGGAGCTCGCCAGCCGCTCGGGGTGGTCGAAGTTGAAAGGATGTACCTCGACTCGATTCCCGAAAGGATGTTCGCGATCAGGAGAGTTGGTGAGAGTTCGGACGCGGTGGCCAGCTTGGAGCAACCGTTCGGTGATGTAGCGGCCGGAGTAGCCGAAGGCGCCCGTTACTACGTGCAGTTCGCGATCATCTCGCATCGCGGTCCCCTGCTGCTGCCCAACGCGCCGTTGAGCGGCGGCGCAACAATGGCTCGGCTTCAACACCGACCCCTTGCCGCCGGCCGCTCTAACCGAATGTCAGGCCGCCTCACCCCGACGGTTCCGTCGCCGGAGAATACAGAATCACACCCCATGACACCAACACCTGCCATCCGGCCAAGTACCAAACAAGCCCGCCCACAAATACCACGAGTTGTATCGCACGGCCGACCACCGTGTCGCAGTGATCATGTAGGCCTCCGCAGACGGCGAGGCCCGGGACGAATGCGGGATACGCCAGAACCACAAACACCGTGTCCGAGTCGAGGGGACTGAAGTATCTACGACCGAGATCATGAATCCCCACTGCGACGAGCAGAGCGACGATGAGGGCATGGTAGATGACGTATGCCCAACCGAGCCTCGCTAGATGCCGCCTTACCCGCGGTGACAGCAGATCCGTGTCCTTCTATCCGGTCGCCTAACTAAACTAGAAGTAGACAGACCTGCATATGCCGCTGCATAGCGGAGTAAACATCGCGACAGTTGGCTGCGTATCGCTTGAGTGAGTGCGTCCATGGTTCCAGACTACCTCTTTCAATTCAGTCGCTTACCTTGTGGGTGATCCCCTGCCACACTTGGGGATGGGCGGCGAGGCCCGGCTGCGTATCCCGGCTGCCATAAAATTTCTGGCGGCGAGACTGGCTCATCGGTCTGGACGAGGCGACTATAGCGTCCGCGCATGCGTTGAGCAATCACCTCTCAGGTGCGGAGTCCAGCGGGTCCCCGTCTCTTTGTCAACGGCACGCTCATCATCTGACTGACTCGACGTCGAGCTTTTCGAAGGTCGCCTCAGCAACCGCGCCTGGTCTACCAAGTTCACGGCGGGCTATACTCCCGGCGGTGAAGACCGACCTCCTCCTGATCCCCATGGGCGCTCGCTGGGCCGACATGCGCGCCGCGGCCGTGGCCGCCGACGAGGCCGGCTTCGATGGGCTGTGGACCTGGGATCACTTGCGGGACCCCGACGGCGATCCGGCGGGCGTGCCCGAGTGCTTGACCACGCTGGCCGCTCTCGCCGAGGCAACCCGGCGCGTCACGCTCGGGTCGCTCGTGCTCAACGTGTCCAGCCGGCACCCGGGCCTCCTCGCGAATATGGCGGCCACGCTCCAGCAGATCTCCGGCGGCCGCTTCATCCTGGGCTTGGGCGCGGGGGGCAGCCCGAGCACGCCGTATGCGCGAGAGCAGGAGGGGTTGGGCCTCGCCGTCGAGCCCGACGCTGTTCGTGCTCAACGCGTTGCCGAGGCGGCGCAGATCCTTCGCCGTCTCTGGTCGGGAGATGGCACAAGCTTCACCGGCACGCACTATCGACTCGACAGGCCGGCCGGCTATCTGCGCCCCGATCCCGCGCCGCCCATCATCATCGGTGGCTTCGGCCTCCGCATGGCGGCCATCGCAGGGAAGTACGGCGACGGCTTCAATACTCAGGCCCGCCACCCGAGCCTTGCCGAGCTGGCCCGGATCGCGCGCGACGAGCACAAGGCGGCGGGCCGTGACCCTTCGCGGTTCGAGCTGAGCGTTTTCGCCGGCCTCGCCCCGGCCTGGCTCCGCGCCGACTCGGAGAACCGGGCCGCGCTCGAACGAATGGGCGTGGCTCGCCTCATTCTTCTGACCAGTCCCCCCTACGATCCCTCGCAGATTCGCGCCGCCGGCCGCGGGCTTTCCGGCTGAACGCGCACTCACACGGAAAGGACCTCCATGGCGTACAAGGGATTCGATCTCACGGGAAAGGTCGCGCTGGTCACGGGCGGCAATAGCGGCATCGGGCTCGGCATGGCCGAGGCGATGGCCCAGGCGGGCGCCGCCGTCTGCATCTGGGGCACCAACGAGGAAAAGAACGCGACGGCACTGACCAAGCTCAAGGGCCATGGCGGCAAAGCGATGGCGCTTCGCTGCGATGTCCGCGACGAGGCGGCGGTGGACAGCTCGTTTGCCGAGACCGTGAAGACCATGGGGCGTGTCGATGCTTTCTTCGCCAACGCGGGCGTAAGCGGGCGCGGGGGTGGTGGCAAGGGCTTCCACGAAATGGCCACGGAGGAGTGGCGGCGTGTGATGGCCGTCAACCTGGACGGCGCCTTCTTTTCGCTCCGTGCCGCAGCCAGGCACATGGTGGAGCGCGGGGGCGGGGGCTCGCTCGTCAGCACCGCGAGCCTGGCCGCTGTCATGGGCGCGGCCCGCAGCGAACACTACTCGGCGACGAAGGGCGCGCTCATGGCCATGACCCGCTCGATGGCCGTGGAGCTGGCGCGTCACCAGATCCGCGTGAACACTGTCGTGCCCGGCTGGATCGATACGCCCATGACGGAGAAGGCGCTGCACGGCGAGGCCTTCATGCAAAAGGTGCTGCCCCGCGTGCCCATGCGCCGCTGGGGCGTGGGCGACGACTTCGGCGGCATCGCCGTCTACCTGGCCAGCGATGCCAGCCGCTACCACACCGGCGACGCCTTCATCATCGACGGCGGGTACCTCGTCTTCTAGGGCGAGCTGCACTCCCCCTCACCCTTGCCCTCTCCCCCTCCGGGGGTGAGGGGATTGGGCCGGATTGCGCGCACACGCGGGTTGAGGCAAGATGCCGCCCAAAGGAGCACACACAATGAAGACTCGCAGAGCGTGGATGGTCACCTTGGTGATCCTGGCGGCAGCCCTCGCCTCCGGAGCCGACGCCGCGCCGCCCAAGGATGCCATCGTCATCGGTCTTCTCGCCGAGCCCGTCACCATGGATCCGGCGCAGGTCACGGATCTCAACTCGGCGCGGGTGACCAAGCGCATCTTCGAAGGGCTGGTGGCGCAAGAGCTCGGCTCCTACAAGCTCATTCCCGGTCTCGCGCGCTCGTGGGACATCTCCAAGGACGGCCTCACCTATACGTTCAATCTGCGCCCCAACGTGACCTTTCACGACGGCACGCCGTTCAATGCCGAGGCGGTCAAGTTCTGCTACGAGCGGCAGCTGAACGAGGAAGGACCGTACTACAAGACGGGGACCTACCCGTACGTCAAGGGCTTCCTCGGCAATGTGCAGAGCATCGAGGTGGTCAACCCGCTCACCGTGCAGATCAAGCTCAAGGCACCCCTCACTCCCTTCCTCCAGTACCTCGCGCATCAGTCGCTCTTCATCTACAGCCCCGACGCCCTCAAGAAATACGGCAAGGACATCGTGAAGAATCCCGTGGGCACGGGCCCCTTCAAGCTCGAGACGTGGGAGCCCGGGGTGAAGGTCGTCCTCGCGCGCAATGATCAGTACTGGGGAGGCGCGCCGAAGATCCGCCAAGCCATCTACGTGCCGATCATCGAGGCGCAGGCGCGGCTCGCGGCCATCAAGACGGGCGAGATCGATCTCACCATCGACGTGCCGCCCGACAGCCTCGACGGCCTCCGGAAGGATCCCAACATCATGGTGGCGGAAGCCAATTCCTCCGCCGTCTGGTACGTGGCGCTCAATACGCGGCATCCGATTCTCAAGGACAAGCGGGTGCGACAGGCGATGAACCTGGCCATCAACAAGGACGCCATCGTCCGCGACATCCTCAAGGGCACGGCCATCGTTTCCACCGGACCGATGTCGCCGGTCTACGGTCCCTTCCGCGAGGAGAAAACCACACGGTATCCGTACGATCCGGAGAAAGCCAAGGCGCTCTTGAAGGAAGCCGGCTATCCGAATGGCTTCGAAGTGACCTTCTTCGTCCCCGAGTCCGGCTCGGGTATGCAGCAGCCCGTCGAGATGGGCACGGTGATCCAGGCGCAGCTCCTCGCCGTGGGCATCAAGGCCAAGATCCAGACCATGGAGTGGGGCGCCTATCTCAAGAAGTACCTCGACGGGCCCGATATGGCGGAGATGTCCTGGAACCCGTCCATCGGCGATCCGGACCACGTCACCTACATGCTGCTGTCCTCGGATCGCTTCCCGCCGGCCTTCAACGCGGGCTTCTTCCAGAACCCGCGCGTGGACGAGCTCCTGCGCAAGGGCCGCACCACGGTGGGTGATGCCGAGCGCGTGGCCATCTACAAGGAGGCCCAGCGCATCATCGCCGACGAGGCCCCGTGGATCTTCATCGACCACGGGCGGCAGATCATCATTCACCGGAAGCGCGTGCAGGGCTTCAAGCTCCACCCGAACTTCGACCTCGTGCTGTCGCAGGTGTGGCTGCAGTAGGGGGCGGCGGGCTCCCCGCCTACGCCCTCCGCCGTCTGCTCCTCGCGGTCCCCGTCCTCTTCGGGGTCTCGGTGCTCGTCTTCGCCGTCCTGCACCTGGCCCCGGGAGATCCGGCTGCCATCATGCTCGGAGCCCAAGCGACCAAGGAGGACGTGCAGCGCCTCCACCGAGACCTGGGCCTCGACGAGCCGCTCGTCGTCCAGTACGTCACCTGGATAGGGCAGGTCGCGCGGGGTGACCTCGGCCGCTCCATTCCGCTTGGCCGCGCCGTGCTGCCCGAGGTGCTGCTCCGCTTCAAAGCCACCCTCCTGCTCACCGCCGGCGCCCTCGCCATCGCGGTGGTGCTCGGCCTCGTGGCGGGCATCGTGTCGGCGGTAAAGCAGTATTCCTGGCTCGACCGCCTGAGCATGGGGGTAGCCGTCACCGGCGTCAGCCTGCCCGTCTTCTGGACGGGCATCATGCTCATCATCGTGTTCGCGCTCCAGCTTCGCTGGTTCCCGTCAAGCGGCATGAGCTCGCCCTACGACAGCGGGGTGACGGATGTGTTGTGGCACCTCGTCCTACCCGCGGTCACGCTGGGCACCGCCTCCGCCGCGGCGCTGGCGCGTCTCACCCGCTCGAGCGTGCTCGAGATTATCCGCCAGGACTACGTGCGCTCGGCGCGCGCCAAGGGCCTCGCCGAGCGCGCGGTGATCGCCCGCCACGTGCTCAAGAACGCCATCAACCCCATCATCACCGTGCTCGGCGTGCAGATCGGCTTCCTCCTGGGCGGGGCCATTCTCACCGAGACGGTCTTCTCGTGGCCGGGGCTCGGCTCCATGATGGTGCGCGCCATACAGGCGCGCGACTATCCGCTGGTGCAGGGCGGGGTGCTCCTCATCGCCACCACCTTCGTGGTGGTCAACCTCGCCGTCGATCTCCTCTACGCCATCTTCGATCCACGCATCCGCTATGACTGACGTCGTCCGGATCTTCCGGCGAAGCAGCGCGGCCCTCTTCGGCCTCGGTCTGGTCGCGGTCATGGCCGTACTCGCCGTACTCGCCCCGTGGCTCGCCCCGCGCGATCCCGACGCCATCGACACCGCGCGCCGGCTCGCCCCCATCTTCACCGCCGGCCACCCACTGGGCACCGACGAGTTCGGCCGCGACCTGTTGAGCCGGCTACTCTTCGGCGCCCGCATCTCGCTCGTGGTGGGGCTGACCGCCACCGCTCTGGCCGCGCTCGCGGGATCGTTCTGCGGCCTCCTCGCGGGCTTCGTCGGCCGCTGGGTCGACCAGCTCATCATGCGCGCCATCGACACGCTGATGGCCTTTCCCTACTTCCTGCTCGCGGTGGCCATCATCGCCGCCCTCGGCCCCGGGCTCGTCAACGGCATGGTCGCGGTGGCCGTGGTGAACATTCCGTTCTACGGCCGCATCGTCCGCGCCACCGTGCTCGCGGTAAAGCAGACGGAATACGTCGAGAGCGCGCGGGCCCTCGGTGTGTCCGAGCTGCGTCTGGCCCTGACCCACGTGCTGCGCAATTGCCTCGCCCCGGTGATCGTGGCCGTGACCCTCAATATCGGCGGCATGATCACCGCGCTGGCCGGCCTCTCCTTTCTCGGTCTTGGAGTCCAGCCGCCCACTTCCGATTGGGGCAGCATGCTGGCGGCGAGCCGGCAGTATCTCAACGTCGCGCCGCACGTGGCGGCGCTGCCCGGCATCGCGATTTTTCTCACCGTGCTGGGCTTCAATCTGCTGGGCGACGGGTTGCGCGATGCGCTGGACCCGCGCCTGCGCTGAGGTGACCATGGCCGACACTCCGGATCCCGAGACCGACACGCTCTTCGAGATCGTGCGCCAGCGCTACGGCGCGCGACTCACCGGCGAGCAGCTCGACGACCTGCGCAAGATCGTGCGCGGCCAGGTGGACGCGGCACGGGCGTTGCGCGCCGTTCGGCTTACCAATGCCGACGAGCCCTTTCAGCGGTTTGCCTCCTACAGGGCTGACGACCCCCTCACCCTGCCCTCTCCCCAGAGGGGAGAGGGAAAGGCTCGGTCGTGAAGGCTCAGGTGCTGTTCAAGCCGGTGAGAGAGCTCGGCGCGCTTGTGCGGGCGCGTCAGGCGTCGCCCGTGGAGCTGGCGGAGCTCTATCTGGACCGGCTCGAGCGGATCGGCCCCCGATACAACGCCGTGGTCACCGTGATGCGCGATCACGCGCTGGTGCAGGCGCGCCGCGCCGAGGGCGAGATCTCCGCCGGCCGCTGGCGCGGGCCGCTCCACGGCATTCCCTACGGCGCCAAGGATCTCCTTGCCACGGCGGCCGCCCCCACCACCTGGGGCGCCGCGCCGTATCGGGAGCAGCGCTTCGACTTCGACGCCACGGTGATCCGAAAGCTCGAGGCGGCGGGGGCGGTGCTCTGCGCCAAGCTGGCCATGATCGAGCTCGCCGGCGGCATGGGCTATCGCCAACCCAATGCCTCCTTCACCGGGCCCTGCATCAACCCGTGGGACGCGCAGGCGTGGACCGGCGGATCTTCGAGCGGGTCCGGGGCCGGGGTGGCCAGCGGGCTGGTGCCCTTCGCGATCGGATCGGAGACCTGGGGCTCCATTCTCTCGCCCGCGGGCTACTGCGGCCTCGCCGGGCTTCGTCCCACCTATGGGCGCGTGAGCCGGCACGGCGCCATGGCGCTTTGCTGGACGCTCGACAAGCTGGGCCCGCTCGCCCTCACCGCCGACGACTGCGGCCTGGTGCTCGACGCCATCGCGGGGCCCGATCCCGACGATCCGACGGCAAGCGATCGCCCGTATCGCTACGACGCGGCCGGTGGCCGGAGCTTCCGCTTCGGCGTGATCAAGGGCGTGACGGAGGGATGCGAGGAGGCCGTGGTGGAGAACTTCACCCGCTCGCTGGAGACGCTCCGCATGATCGGCACCGTGGAGGAAGTGATGCTGCCCGAGCTGCCGTGGGAACAGATCACGCGGATCATTCTCCAGGTGGAAGCCGCCGCGGCCTTCGAAGACCTGATCGAAGCGGGGGGCATCGCGGAGCTGGCCGCGCCGGAAGTGCGGTATACCCCGTATGCGCGCGATGTCATTTTCGCCAAGGACTATGTGAAGGCGCTTCGCCTGCGCGGCGTGATGGCGCGCGAGGCCGATCGCGTGCTCTCCCGCTACGATGCGCTGGTGGCCCCGGGGCGGGTCAACGAGGCGCCGTTGCTGGGACAGGAGTTTCGGAGCGCCATTGGCGCGACGGCCAAGGATGTGATGGGTGCCATTGGCAATGGCGCGGGGCTGCCTGCGGTGTGTGTGCCGAATGGAATCGGGGCGCGGGGACTGCCTACGAGTATTCAGTTCATGAGCCGGGCGTGGGAGGAGAACTCGGCGCTGGCTGCCGCTCGCGCGTACCAGTCGTTGACGGACTGGCATGGGCGTCATCCTACCGTGGAGTAAGTTTCCCTCTCCCCCGGTGGGGGAGAGGGGAAGGGGAGGCTTCGCGCACCTTTCAGGTGCGCTTCAGCGTTTCTGGTTGAATGGGGAGGGTGCGGACGCGCTTGCCGGTCAGCGCGTAGATGGCGTTGCACACGGCGGGGGCTACCGTGGGCACGCCGGGCTCACCCAGGCCGCCCGCGGGCGCGCCCGAGTCGAGGATGTGCGTCTCCATGACGGGCGCCTCGTTGATCCGCAGCATCGGATAGTCGTGGAAGTTGGACTGCTGCACGCGCCCGCGGTCGATGGTGATCGCGCCGTAGAGGAGCGCGGTGAGCGCGTAGATCCCGCCGCCTTCCATCTGCGCCTTGACCTGGTCCGGGTTGACGGCGAAGCCCGCGTCGATGGCGCCCACGAGCTTGTGGACGCGCACCTTGCCGTCGGGCGCCACGGAGACTTCCGCCACGTGCGCCACGTAGCTGCCGTAGGAGAACATGACGGCACAGCCGCGCGCGCGTCCCGCCGGGAGCGGCGCCCCCCAATTGGCCTTGTCCGCGGCCAGCTCCAGCACCGCCTTGTGGCGGGGGGACTTGGCGAGGAGCGCCTTGCGGAACTCCACGGGATCCTTGCCGGCGGCCAGCGCCATCTCGTCCACGAAGCTCTCGACGATGAAGCCGTTCTGCGACGGCCCGACGGAGCGCCAGAAGCCGATGGGGATGCCGTAGTCCTTGTCCACCCATTCCACGTGCACATTGGGAATGGCGTACGGCATGTTGCGCACGCCCTCCACCGCGGCGGGGTCGATGGTGCCCGCCTGGGCGCGCCCTTTCTGGATGAGGATGCCCGGGCCTACGATGCGGTTCCACCACGCAATGGGATTGCCCTGCGCGTCGATGGCGGCCTTGAACACGTTGTAGGTGGAGGGACGATAGAACCCGTGCTGGATATCGTCGGGGCGGGTCCACATCACCTTCACGGGTGCGCCCACCGCCTTGGACGTCTCGAGCGGGTCCACGATGAAGTCTTGCTCGCCGCGACGGCCGAAGCCGCCGCCGAGGTACGTGGTGTTGACGATGACCTTTTCCACGGGCAAGCCGCTGATCCTCGCCCCTGTCTGCTGCGAGCCGCCGGGGCTCTGGGTGGGCGCCCAGATCTCACACGAGTCGGGCTTCACGGAAGCGGTAGCGTTCATCGGCTCCATGCACGCATGCTCGAGGAACGGCACTTCGTATATCGCCTCGACCGTCTTGGCGCCGGCCGCGAGAGCCTTGTCGGTGTCGCCGTCGTTGCGCGCGACCTGGCCCGGCTGCTTCGCGGCATCGGCGTAGCCCTGGCGGATGCCCGCGCTGGTGACGGAGGCTCCCGCGCCGTCGTCCCAGACGACCTTGAGAGCCTGGCGCCCGCGCACGGCCGTCCAGAACGAATCGGCGACCACGGCTACGCCGTTGGTGACCTGGACGACATTCTTCACGCCCTTGATGCGCTTGGTCGCCGTCGCGTCGAATGACTTCACCTTGCCGCCGAAGACGGGACACCGCTCGATCGATGCGATGAGCATGCCCGGGACGGCTACGTCCATGCCGAACACCGCCGATCCGTTGACCTTGAGCGGCGTGTCACGACGATGGATCACCTTGCCCATGTAGCGGAACCTGTCGGGTGTCTTGAGAGTCGGATTCTGCGGCACGGGCAGCTTCGAGGCTTTGTCCACCAGCGCGCTGTAGGGCAGACGGCGCCCGCTGGGCTTGTGGACCACCGTGTCGAGATCGGTGTCGACCTCGGCCATGGGCACGCCCCACTCGTCGGCGCCCGCCTGCTTCAGCATCTCGCGGGCGGCCGCCCCCGCCTTGCGGAGCATTTCGATGTGATCACGCACGCCGCGGCTGCCCCCGTAGGACTGGTTGCCCGTGACGGGATTGCCGTAGAGCTTGGGATTGGCGGGCGCCTGGGTGACGCGAACCTTGCCGAGGTCGGTGTCGAGCTCATCGGCCACGATGGCCGGCATGGTGCTGAGCGAGCCCTGGCCCATCTCGACCACGGAGTTGATGATGGTCACCAGCCCGTCGCGGTCGATGGAGATCCACTGGTTGGGCGTGAAACTGCCCGTCTGGGCGAGGCTCGCATTCCGGCCGATGAGCGGGAGCTGGAATCCCACGACGAGGCCGGCGCCCACGGCGAGCCCGCCCTTGATGAGGGCGCGGCGACTGACCGCGACCCGAGATGCCTTGACGGTAGCCATCATGCGCCTCCCGTCTTGATCTGAGCCGCGCGATGGATGCCCGCGCGGATCCGCTGATACGTCCCGCAACGGCAGATGTTGCCCGCCATGGCGTTGTCGATGTCGTCGTCGCTGGGATTCGGCGTTTTGGTGAGGAGCGCGGCGGCGGCCATGATCTGGCCGGACTGGCAGAAGCCGCACTGGGGAACGTCCAACTCGATCCAGGCCTTCTGCACCGGATGTTCGCTCTTGGCCGAAAGACCTTCGATGGTAGTGATCTTCTTGCCCGCCACCGCGCTGAGGGGCGTCGTGCAGGAGCGCACGGGCTGACCGTCCACGTGGACGGTGCAGGCGCCGCAGAGCGCGGCGCCGCAGCCGTACTTGGTGCCGGTGAGCGTGAGCTTCTCCCGGATCACCCACAGTAGGGGCATGTCGGCCGGCGCATCCACCTGGCTTCGCTTGCCGTTCACTGTCAGCGCGATCATGGCGTCCTCCTAGCTCTTGAGTCCCGGCATGGTGAAGCCGGCCTGGTCGAGGTCGGCGGCCAGCGCAGTCTGTTGCTCGGGGGTGAGCTCCACGAGGGGCGGCCGCACGGTGGCCCACGACGCATCGCCGCCGTAGTGGGCGATGGCGGCCTTGAGGGCGGGGATCATCGGATACTTCGCGAAGATGCCGCGAATCGTATTGAGCCGCCCCTGCTGGGCGTCGGCGTCTGCCGCCTGCCACGTCGCGAAGAGCCGCGCGATGGCTCCCGGATTGACGTTGGCGGTGGCGCTGATGCAGCCCACGCCGCCATGACGCAGGCCCTGGAGGAGGAAGGTCTCGCTGCCCGGGAATACGTCGAAGCCCGCCTTGGCGAAGTTGTCCAGATATGCCTTGGTATTGTTCCAGTCACCCGAGGAATCCTTGGCGCCCGCGATGATGCCCGGATAGGCTTTGAGGAGACGCTCGATCAGCCCCACCGTGATGCCCACCTGCGAGACGGGCGGGATGTGATAGAGGTAGATGCGCAGACGCCGATCTCCCACGCGCTCGATGACCTCCGCGAAATTCTTGAAGAGCCCGTCGTCGGAGACGCCCTTGTAGTAGAAGGGCGGGAGCATGAGCACGCCCCCGCAGCCGAGTTTCATAGCATGGGCGGTGAGCCGTACCGAATCGGTGAGAGCGCAGCATCCCGTGCCCGGCATCATGCGGGCAGGGTCCACCCCCCCGCTCACCAGACGGTCGAGCAGCTCCGTCTTCTCTTCCGTCGAGAGCGAGTTGGCTTCGGAGTTCGTGCCGAATACCGCGAGGCCCACGTTCTGGCTGAGCAGCCACCGGCACTGCCTGACGAAGCGCTCGGGGTCCGGGGAGAGATCGGCTTTGAATGGGGTGACGACGGGAGAGAGAACGCCCGCGATGCGCTCCGTCATGCTCAAGGTCTGGTCTCCTTCAGTTCGAGGGTTACAGGCGACGCTCATCCTACATCCTGGCCGGAGGTCCGTCTAGACGAGGCCCCTTACCAATCGAAGACCCTGAGCAGGTTGTGGAAATCATCGGTCCACACGCCGACCCGGGGGCTCGCCTCGAGCTTTGCCGCCGTCCAGCCGGGATCGTGCGTCAGGTCGCCGAACGCTCCGGGCGTGCGGGCGAGCACGGCCCAGGTGGAGGAGGTCGCGCCCTCGGCCGAGGGGTGGAGGTCGTGGCGGAGAAGCCGGCCGCCGAGCTGGGCATCCTCGGCCAGATTGGCCACCACCGGCTCGAGCGAGAGATACCGGTTCGAGAGGTGGAGGACGAGCAGCCCGCGGACGCCGAGCATGTCGAAATAGAGACGGAAGGCTTCCCGCGTCAGCAGGTGCACGGGGATGGCGTCCGAGCTGAAGGCGTCCACCACGATGAGGTCGTAGCGCTCACCCGGCCGCTCCCTCCGCACCTGGTCCATGCGGATGCGGGCGTCGCCCATTTCGATGCGCACGGTTGCGCCCCGGCTGATCGCCTCGGGCACATACCCGAAATGGAAGCGGTTGGTCGCGATGTCCCGCACCTTGGGGTCGATCTCGTAGAACGTGATGATGTCGCCGGGCCGGACGAAAGCGGCCATGGTGCCCGTCCCCAGGCCGATGACGGCCACGCGGATGATAGTGCTGCGTCGCTCGAGCTCGGCCATGACGAGGGCGATGGGACTGCCGCGGTGATAGTAGGCGATGGGCTCCAAGCGCAGCTTGGGATCGAGACTCTGGCGCCCGTGGAGCGTGGTGCCGTGCCAGAGCTCCGTGTAGCCGGAGAGATCGTTGTCGCGCGTGACGCGGAGGACGCCGAAGAAGCTCCGGGTTTCCAGGATCTGATTGCCGTTGCGCGCGTCCACGAAATCCCCCACGAGCAGCACCGCGATGAGGCCCAGGGCGAGGGCGAGCGGGCGCCGCCGGAGGAAGAAGAGCGGGAAGAGGGGCACACCGTACCCGAGCACCTTGTTGATCTTGAGCTCGATGGGGGTGACCCATTCCGCGACGATCGCGGAGGGAACCTGAAACAGACGGGTGAAGAACGCGGTATCGAGCCGGACCGTCACGAGGTCCGAGTAGAGGATGAGGGTCATCAGGCCGACGGCGAGAGCGAGCACGATGCCCGCCACCACCGCGCGCGGCGCCAACGATTTGGGCCGGGGGGGCCCGCCCATGAGCAGACAGGCGAGGGCCATCACGAGTGGATACTCCACCAGCGAGTGGAAGATCAGAGGCGCGACGAGGGCGTTGAAGAGCCCGCCGAGCACGCCGCCCACGGAGATCAGAAGGTAGAACTGGGTCAGGTGCCGCGACGATGGGCGCGTGAGGGCGAGCTCTCCGTGACAGGCGAGGGCGACGAGGAAGAGGAGCAGGAAGTGCCAGAGCACGGTGATCCAGATGCGCTGCTTGAACCCGGAGAGGATGAGAAAGAAGACCACGAGAACAACCGGGACGGTGGCCGCCACGACCAGTCGATGCAGGACCGCCGGCCACCGGCCGAAGGCCAGGATGAAGCTCAACAGGTAGATGGCGAGAGGCATGACCCAGAGCAGGGGCACGGCGGCGATATCGGTGGTGACGTAGGTGGTGGCGCCGATCATGAGGCTCGACGGTACGAAGGCGAGGGCGATCCACCGAAGGTATTGCGCCCAGCTCGGGGGAGGTTCGGGCGGCGTCTCCGCCATCGCGGACTGATCCGGCTTTCCGTCCGGCGCCGCGGGGCCGCGCCGCCAGAGGGCGAGCATGCACAGCGCGATGAGCAGGGCGAGGGCGAGGTAGCCGAGGCTCCAGAGGCGGGTCTGCGTCAGCCAGCCCTCGCCTCTCAGATGCAGTCGCGGCTCGATCAGTGTCGGATAGCCGAGGAGAGCGAGCATGCTGCCGAGGTTGCTGGCCGCGTAGAGGAAGTAGGGATCGCGCGCGGCCGGGTGGCCCGTCTGCGTGAACCACTTCTGGATCAGGGGCGCGGTGGCGCTGACCACGAGAAAAGGCAGCCCCACCGAGAGCGAGAGCAGGAGCAGCACGTCGAGGATCGGATTGGACTCGCCCCCGCGCAGGAGGGCGGGATTCACGGCGAGGGGCAGGACGGCCAGAGGGAGCGCCAACAGGGCCAGATGGAGGAGCATCTGACGGCGGACGCTGAGCCAGGCCGTGCTCGCGTGGGCATAGGCATAGCCGCCGAGGAGCGCCGCCTGGAAGAAGACCATGCACGTGCTCCACACGGCCGGAGTGCCACCGAGAAGTGGCAAGATCATCTTGCCCACCATCGGCTGCACCACGAAGAGCAGGGTGGCGCCGGCGAACATCGTGACCGAATAGAGCAGGAGGACGGCCATCAGGGCGGAATCCTTACCGGGCCACCGCTGGCGGCATCCGGGGTAGCACGACGTTCATCATGGCACCCGTGTCCACCCACGGTGCGTGGCCGGCCCACGTCGTGAGGTGCTACCCATGTAGGTCATCCGGAGGCGCGGTGTCAAGGAGATGCGCGTCCTTGACACCCTTTTTCCACGGACATACCATCACTCCGCTTCTCGTCCGGTCAAAGTCGCCGCGGACGACGCAATCCACCCAGGGTAAGGAGGGCTCGATGCGGAACACTCTTCGGTCCATAGCGATACTACTGGCCATTCTCGGGGTCGTGACGGGGCCGGGATTCGCTGCTCCGGCGTGGGCGGCGGGCGAGCGGGACGTCACCGTCGCCCAAGGCATCGACGCCGAGTTCCTCGACGTGCAGATGACCAACAACATCGTCACCCTCATCATCAACACGTCCATCTACGACACCCTCCTCACGCGCGACAAGCAGCTGCAGCTCGTGCCGAACCTCGCCCTCTCCTACAAGCTGGTCAGTGAGAAGATCTGGGAGGTCAAGCTCCGCCAGGGCGTGAAGTTCCACAACGGCGAGCCCTTCGACGCCAATGCCGTGAAGTTCTCCTTCGAGCGCATCAACCGGTCGGACTTCAAGTCGCCGCAGAAGGGGTGGTTCGCCACCATCGAGGCGGTGGAGATCGTCGATCCCTACACCGTGCGCTTCCACAACAAGGTGCCCGACCCCGCCATGCCCGCGCGCATGACCCTCATGTATCAGCTCGCCCCGAAATACGTCGCGCAGGTCGGCGACGCCCAGGCCAATCTCAAGCCGGTGGGCACGGGCCCGTTCAAGTTCGTGGAGTGGGTCAAGAACGACAAGATCGTGGTGGAGGCCAACGACGCGCACTGGACGGGCAAGCCGGCGGTGCGGCGGGCCACCTGGAGGCCCATCCCCGAGCTGGGCGCGCGGATCGCCGCGCTCCAGACGGGCCAGGCCGATCTCATCGTCAACGTTCCCCCCGATCAGCTGCAGCAGCTCGCGTCGACGAAGTCGGTGCGCGTGGAGAAGATACCGAGTTGCCGGATCATCTACTTCGGCCTCGCCCAGATCAAGGGCGGGCCCATCGCCGACAGGCGCGTGCGCCAGGCCATCAACCACGCGGTGGACGTGCAGGGCATCATCGACAGCGTGCTCCTGGGCAACGGCAAGCGGATCAACTCGTCCATGCCCCCCAATGTCTGGGGCTATGACCCGTCGATTCCCTTCTACGAGTACAACCCCAAGAAGGCCAAGGAGCTCCTGGCCGCCTCGGGACAGACGAACATCCAGCTCACCCTGCAGGCGCCGAACGGACGCTGGGCCATGGACAAGGACATCGCGCAGGCGGTGGCCGGCCAGCTCACGGAGAACGGGATCAAGACCAACGTGAAGATCATCGGCGAGTGGGGCAGCTATGTCCGCTCCATCCTCGATCACAAGACCGAGGACATCTTCATGAACGGCTGGTGCCTGCCCAGCCTCGAGCCCGATCACTGGGTGACGCCGAACCTCCACACGGGCGAGCCCGTCTCACAGTATTCGAATCCCGAGGTGGACAAGCTGATGGAGCAGGCGCGGTCGGAGATGAACGTGGAGAAGCGGAAACAGCTCTACAGCCAGCTCCTCAAGATGATCCGTGAGGACGCGCCCTGGCTCTTCATGTATCAGCAGATGGATATCTACGGCGTGAACAATCGGTTGAAGTGGACGCCGCGCGGCGACGAGTCGATACGCCTGACCGAGATCGGGTTCTAGCTCGGCCCTCGATGCACCCCCTCACCCTGCCCTCTCCCCCTCGCGGGGGAGAGGGAATCACACGCCGCCTCCTCTTTCCCTCTCCCCTCCGGGGAGAGGGTAGGGTGAGGGGCGGGTAGGTATGTTCCCCTACCTTCTCCGCCGGCTCGGGCAGAGCGTCCTCGTTCTTCTCGGTGTCTCGGTGATCGTGTTCGGTCTTCTCCATCTGACCGGCGATCCCACGCGCCTCCTCCTTCCCCTCGAGGCACGCGAGGAGGACGTCCGCCAGCTCCGCGCCCTCCTCGGTCTCGACGATCCGCTGTGGGTGCAGTACGTCCGTTTCCTCTCACGCGCCGTGCGCGGTGACTTCGGTGTGTCCTTCAAGCACCAGGTGCCCGCCCTCACCCTGATCTTCCAGACCTTGCCCGCCACCCTCGAGCTCACCGCGGCCGGCCTCGCCCTCGCCCTGGTGGTGGCGGTGCCGGCCGGCATCGTGGCCGCCCTCCGTCGCAACTCGCTCATCGACGCCGTCTGCTCCGTGGGCGTGCTCCTCGGGCAGGCCATGCCCGTGTACTGGCTTGGACTCCTCCTCATCCTCGTGTTCGCGGTCAAGCTCGGCTGGCTGCCCGCGGCCGGACGCGACGGGCTCGCCTCGCTCGTGCTGCCCGCATTCGCTCTCGGGGCTTTCTCCATGGCCCGCATCGCGCGCATGGCACGCTCCGGCATGCTCGAGGTGCTCGCCCAGGACTATGTGCGCACGGCGCGCGCGGTCGGCGTGCGCACCTTCCTCGTCACGTACAAGTACGCGCTCAAGAACGCGGCCATCCCCCTCGTCACCATCGTGGGCCTCGAGTTCGGCGTGCTGCTCGGTGGCGCGGTGATCACGGAGACGATCTTCGCGTGGCCCGGCGTGGGCCGGCTCGCCGTGGACGCGATCTTCAGCCGCGACTATCCGCTGGTGCAGGCCATCGTGGCCATGCTGGCCACCCTCTTCGTCCTGATCAATCTGGTCATGGACATGGTCTACACGTATCTCGACCCGCGCATCGTCTTCGTACGGAGCCGCCGGTGAACGAGGCCGCGGGCGTGGCGGCGGCGGATGTCCGGCCCGCCCCCGGTGCGATCCGACGGCGCCTGAGCTTTCGCGCCGTCTTTGGCCTCACGGTTCTCGTGTGTATAGGGGGGGCTGCCGTCCTCGCCCCGCAGATCGCGCCGTGGGATCCGGCGCGTCAGATGCTCCTCAAGCGCCTCCGCCCGCCCATGTGGGAAGCGCGCGGCCTGCGCGAGCATCCCCTGGGAACCGATCACCTCGGGCGAGACATCCTGAGCCGCATTCTCTACGGCGGTCGGATCTCGCTCGGAGTCGGGCTCTCCGCGGTCACGCTCTCCTGCCTGATCGGCGTCACCCTGGGCCTGCTTGCGGGATTCCATGGCGGCCGCACCGACGCCTTCATCATGCGGGTGGTCGACGTGTTCCTCGCCATCCCGTACATCCTGCTCGCCATGGGAGTGGTCTTCGCCCTCGGACCGAGCCTGCTGAACGTGATCCTGGTCATGGCCATGACGCGCTGGGTGCAGTTCGCGCGCATCGTGCGCGCCGACGTGCTGTCGATCCGTGAGCGCGAGTTCGTGAGTGGGGCCCGCGCCCGCGGCAACCGCTCCACGCGCCTCCTTCTCCGCCACGTGCTTCCCAACGCGCTCACCCCTATCATCGTCGTGGCCACCCTCGAGCTCGCCTTCATGATCATCTACGAATCCGCCCTCTCCTTCCTCGGCCTGGGCGTCCAGCCCCCCACCCCCACCTGGGGCTGGATGCTCTCCGACGGTCGCAACTACGTGGCCACCGCGTGGTGGCTCGCCACCTTCCCCGGCCTCGCCATCATGCTCACCGTGCTCGCCGTCAATCTCCTCGGCGACTGGCTACGCGACACCCTCGACCCCAGACTCACGGTCTAGTCGCCTCAAAATAATCGACGTGACGATCGGGGTGACGATGACCGGACGGGTGGCGTCGGGGGAAGGGGCGGCGCGACGGGCGGAGTGGGCCCTTCGCGAGTGTGCGCAGCCCGTAGGGCTGCGATTCACGAAGCGTAGGGTGGCGAAGCCCGTGGCGCCGCCCCTTCCCCCGACGACAGGACCCGTCCGCCTCGCGCAAATGGATTCGGCCTGACATGCCGCCACTTCTCTCAGTCGACGGCCTGGAAACGCATTTCGACACCGCGCAAGGAGTGCTCCGCGCCGTGGACGGTGTGAGTTTCAATATCGACAAGGGCGAAGTGCTAGGCCTGGTCGGCGAGAGCGGCTGCGGCAAGAGCGTCACGTCGCTGTCGATCATGCGACTCGTGCAGCCCCCGGGCCGGGTGGCGGCCGGACGCGTGCTCCTCGAGGGCGAGAATCTCCTCGCCATGGACGCCGAGTCCATGCGCCGCGTGCGCGGCGCGCGCATCGCCATGGTGTTCCAGGAGCCGATGACATCGCTCAATCCCGTGTTCTCCATCGGCGACCAGATCGCCTCCGCCGTGCTTGCCCACGGCGGGGCCGGTCGCCAGGAAGCATGGGCGCGTACCGTCGAGATGCTCGACCTCGTCCAGATCCCCGCGGCGAACCAGCGCGCCCGCGACTATCCCCACCAGCTCTCCGGCGGCCTGCGCCAGCGCGCCATGATCGCCATGGCCCTCGCCTGCGGTCCCGCGCTCCTCATCGCCGATGAGCCGACGACGGCCCTCGACGTCACCATCCAGGCGCAGATCCTCGATCTCCTGCGGAGGCTCCAGGCGGAGCGCGGGCTGGCCGTCCTCCTCATCACCCACGATCTCGGCGTGGTCGCCGAGCTCTGCCATCGTGTGGCCGTCATCTATGCCGGACGGATCGTCGAGATGGCGCCCGTGGCGAGCCTCTTCGCGCGGCCGCTTCATCCCTACACGCGCGGGCTGCTCCAGTGCCTGCCGCATCCAAGCCGCTTCGGCCAGCCGCTCGCGTCCATTGAGGGCGTGCCCCCCGATCTCCGGCAAACGAGGGCCGGCTGTCGCTTCGCTCCGCGCTGTTCCTACGCCGTCGCGACGTGCCGCATGCAAGAGCCGGTGCTCGAAGAGCGGGAGCGAGGCCACTTCGTGGCCTGCCCTGTAGTGGAATGATGACGGGGCCGCTCCTCGAGGTGCAGAAGCTCGAGAAGCAATTCGCCGTGGGCGGCGCGTGGATCGCGCGACACCGCCGGATCATTCGCGCCGTGGACGGCGTGAGCTTCGCCCTTGAACCGGGGGAGACACTGGGACTCGTGGGCGAATCGGGGTGCGGCAAATCGACGACGGGACGGCTCATCCTGCGGCTGATCGAGCCCAGCGGGGGACACATTCGCTTCGAGGGGCGCGATCTCGTGGCTCTCGCGACGAGTGAGCTATGGGCCGCCCGACGACGCATGCAGATCGTCTTCCAGGATCCCTTCGGCTCGCTCAATCCACGGATGCGTGTGGGCAGCATCATCGGCGAGCCGCTGCAGATCTACCGCCAGGCCGATGCCGCGGGCCGCCGCCGACGAACCGCCGAGCTGCTGGAGGTGGTTGGACTCGATCCGAGCTTTGCCGAGCGGTACCCGCACGAGCTCTCTGGAGGGCAGCGCCAGCGCATCGGCATCGCGGCGGCTCTTGCCCTGCAGCCGAGCCTCATCGTGGCCGACGAGCCGGTGTCGGCGCTCGACGTGTCTATCCAGGCCCAGGTGCTCAATCTGCTCATGGACCTGCGGCGGCGATTCGGCCTGACCTATCTCTTCATCTCGCACGACCTGCATGTGGTCCTGCACATGTCGGATCGGGTAGCGGTGATGTACCTCGGCGAGATCGTGGAGATCGGCTCGCGCGACACGATACACCGCGAAGCGAAGCATCCATACACGCAGGTGCTGCTCTCGGCGGTGCCGGTGGCCGATCCCACCCTGCGGCGCGAGCGGATCGCCCCGAAGGGTGAAGTGGCAAGCCCGCTCGACGTGCCCGAGGGGTGCCGGTTCCACCCGCGCTGCCCGATGGCCTTTGACCGCTGCCGCGTGGAGCGGCCGGCGCCCCGCGACTTCGGGGCCGGGCATCTGGCTTCTTGTCATTTGTATTAAGTCAGGGGGGAGCGGTCGCCGCTCCTCCCCCGACACCCCCCCACCGAGTCAGAATTCAGGAGGAGTCGCCGCCTGCCCCGACCCCCGACCGAGCCAGAGCGGGGTCAACGCGATGCTATTTTGCGAGTTTGACTGCTACGTGTATGGGGTCGGGTAGTGAGGCGCGTCCTGCTTCGAGTCGCCAGGAGCCAATCTGGGATAGGCCGCGGGTGAACTCGCTGTAGCTGGAGCGGGGGACACTGGCCATCAGGGTGGAGGTCTGGCCAGGGCCAAGCTTGGTGCCGCCGAGGCGCGCGAGCAGCATTCCGAGATCGCGCTCGGCATCTTTCCGGTTGCTTACGGAAAGCTGAACGGCCACGTCGATTTTGCCGGTTTCTACCAGAGCGTTCGGGTCGATGGTGGCCTCGGGACTTGGCTTTGGCAGCGCGGCGTCCTTGCTGGGGGTCGATCGCGCGGACTTGTTGTCCCTCGAGGGTAGCGAAGCGGGCGGGGGCGCGGAGACTCCCTTGGCTACGCGAGTGTTTTTTGGCTCGGGTGCGCTAGACGGGGGTGTCGGCGTGGTGGCCGCGGTAGTTTCAGGCGCGCTGTTCCGCGGAGGTGAGACGCGAGGAGGGGCCTGTGGCGGCGCTGAGACACGAGGAGGGGCCTGTGGCGGTGCTGAGACGGGAGGAGGGGCCTGTGGCGGTGCCGAGACGAGAGGAGGGGCCTGTGGCTGCGCTGAGACGCGCGGAGGGGCCTCTGGCGGAGCTGAGACGCGAGGAGGGGCAGGGACGGTAAGGACTTCGGCTTGGCGTGCTACTGCCCGCAATCCCTCGAGAAGCGCGACGAGGGATGACTCGAAGCTCAGCCGGGAGCCGTAGCCGGCGAGCCAGGCACCCGTTCCCAGTGTCACCGCCACCGCCACGAGGACCGCCCATAGCGCATGACGCTGTGGCCGACGTGAAGGTGATACGACCTCGAGAATGTTCGTGGACTCATCGGATTCAGCAGTCGGCGGTTTGGTCGAGGGCCGCGCCCATCTCGGCTCGTTCCGGGGCTTCATGCGATAGAGCTTTTCCAGGAGCTTTCGACACTCCGCACACTGCCCCACGTGAGCCTCGACGGGGGCCAACTCCGACAGGCTGCTCATTCCAGCAACGACAGCAGGGAACTGCTCACGGGCGTCGAGACAATTCATGTCTTATTCGCCTCCAGCCCGGTCGTGGCTGTTCTGTGCTTCACGAACCGGGTGGGTGGTCAATGGGCCAGATGGGTACGTCCCGAACGAAGCAACGGCCGTGCCGAACCTTGAACCGCTCCCGCCGGCGGAACTTCTCTTTGTTTGAGGCGCTATGACCACGGGAGATCTCCTCAAAGAAGAAACAACCGGGAGCGACTTCCTTACCTTCAGGTAGGAATTACACGGGGCACGAGGCTTTTGGGGACGGTTACTCTATTCGCGGGCCACGCGATGGCCCGATTGATAGACGTCGAGAATATTCCACAGTGCGGTGATTTCGCGAGTGGGATCGCCGCGGACGACCAGCACATCGGCGGGGCGTCCGGCGACGAGCCGGCCGGCGACGGCGCCCGCGCCGATGGAATCGGCGGCGCCCGCGGTGCCGGCCACGATGGCATCCGAGTAGGACAGGCCGGCCTGAGCGAGCATGTGAATCTCGTGGACGAACTCTCCGGGCGCGTACCAGCCCCACGGCGAGTCCGATCCCGCGGTCATGAGGACGCCCGCCTCGCTCATCTGGCGGACGGCATCCACGCGCACATCCAGGGTCCGTCGCGAGGCCTCGAACTGCGTCTCGAGCTCCGGCGTCAGGCGCCCCTCGCGCGCTCTCGCCTCGCGCTGGCGCTCGATGCCCGCCTTCATCACATAGAGGGTTGGATTGACCCAGGCCTTGGCGGCGACCAGCCGCTCCACGAGATCGGGGCGGAAGCGATACGTGCCGTCAGGCTCGGTAAAGATGCAGTGGATGATCATGTCCACCCCCGCCTCGAGGCAGTTCTGTATGGATTGCGCCGAGGTGCAGTGGGCCGCCGTGAGCTTGCCGTGCCGGCGCGCCTCATCGGTCATGGCGGCGAGCTCGGGGACGGTATACGAGGCGCGGTTTGGATCGGACGTGCGCGTCGAGCCGCCGCTGGCTACGATCTTGATGTAGTCGGCGCCTTCCTTGAGCAGCTTGCGCACCTCGGCGCGCACGGCGACCTCGCCGTTCGCCTCGGAGCCGAAATAGCCCATGTGACCGCCGGTGATCGCGATGGGCCGCCCGCAGATGACCATGCGCGGCCCGGGAGCGAGCCGGCGGCGGACGCCCTCGCGCAGCGAGAAGGCCACCTTGCCCTTGGCGCCGTTCTCGCGAAGCGTGGTCACGCCGGAATGCAGGAGCGTGCGGGCGTTCTTCGCGGCCTGGAGGAGGAGGAAGTCGTCGTCCTCCTTGGCGATGTCGTCGCCGAGGGTGCCGTCGCCGGGCGCGACGAGGTGGGTATGCGCGTCCACGAGTCCGGGGAGGATCGTCGCATCGCCGTAGTCCTTCCGGTCCACCGACGCCCCCTCCGGCGCGCGCACGTCGGCGGCGCGGCCCAGCTTGACCACGCGGCCGTTCTCGACGAGCAGGGCGGCCTGCTCGGCCGGCGCGGAGCCGGTGCCGTCGAGCAGACGGGCGGCCGTGATCAGCGTGAAGCGCGCGGCGCTCTCAGGCATGCGATCGTCTCCCTTTGATCGAGCAATGCGGCTAGGGCAGCTCTTGCAGGAGCTTCTCCACGGTCTTCTGGATCTGCTCTTCGGAGCCGTCGGCGCCCGTAACATCCTGGTCTACCCCGATCGCCCGGAAGGCGGGCCTCCCCGTCGACCGCTGCACCATGTCGAGCATGAGAGCGCCCTCCGTGTACGTGATCTCGCGCGAGGTCACCATGGGGGGCGGGCCGTAGTATCCCCAACCCCAACCCCAGCCGCCCCAGTAGGTGGGCCCCGCCGGAATGGTCTGCGTCACCACCTGTCGCGTGTCCTTCACGCCCACGCGGTACGCCACGAGAAAGTCGGCGCTGTTGGGATCGGTCTGCCGGAATCCCTTCTGGGCGAGCACCCGCTCCACCGCACGCTGCACGCGCTCGTGGATGATGCTGTTGTTCACGCGCGGATCGAGCTCGTCCGGCCGCTTCTCGGACGGCGGCGGGCCCCACGCCCAGGTCGATCCGGGCGCAACGGCGACGGTGGGATCGCGAATGACGTTCACCTTGAGCGAGCTGCAGCCCGTGATGACGAGCAGCCCGCCTATGATGATCGCGGTCACCGCGAGGGTCCCGAGCTTGAGCGTCATCTGACCTCTCCCTTGATGGCAGCAGCACACGAAGCGTCGGGCAGAGCTTCACAACGGTAGCACACCGCGTGCACGGATCCGCGCCGGAGGTCTCGCGCCTGGTGTATTCTCCCTGTCACGATAGCCGGAGCGGGGCGACCCGCTCCCCGCGCTCCCATGGCAGCCGGACAGGAGACGACGATGAGCGAACCAGGAGACCTGCTGTACGACCCCACCGCCGAGCCGCGGATCCTCGCCACCGGCTTGGCCCCGCGCCTGGCCAGTCTCGAGGGCAAGCGCGCGGGTATTCTCGACAACAGCAAGGCCAATGCGGGCACGCTGATGCTGGCCGTGGTGGCGCGCCTGAAGGAGCGCTATGGCGTCCGCGACGTCATCAAGCGCGAGAAGGGCATTGCCGGGCCGCCGTCGCCGTCGATCATGGCCGATCTCACGAAGTGCGACTTCGTCCTGGTCGGGAGCGCGGACTGAGGGTCGTGCACGTCGTGGAGTATCCACGGCGCCATCGTGCTGGAGCAGCACGGCATTCCGACCGTCGTGATGGGGACATTCGAGTTCGAGCAGCTGGCCAAGCTCGAGGCCAGGAATCGCGGCTTGGCTGATCTGCCTCTTGCCCTCATTCCGCATCCGCTGGGCGGCATCCGTGAGGAGGAAGTCATCAAGAAGGCCGATCTCGCCATCGATCTCGTGGCCCGCGCGGTGACCAAGGCATGAGCGCACCCGGCCCCGCGGCCAAGACGTTTCGACTGGACGCCTCCTATGCGGCCGTCAACGGCCTCTATCAGGAGCGCGGCTGGACGGACGGTTTGCCCATCGTTCCGCCTGCAGACAGAGACGTGAAGGAGTTCCTGCGCTGGACCGATCGCGATCCGCTCGACGTTGTCGCCGTTCTGCCCCCGCGGCAGGGCGAGGCAACCGTCGAGCGGATCGCCGTCAATGCGGTCATGGCAGGGTGCAAGCCCGAATACCTGCCCGTGATCATCACGGCCATCGAGGCCCTCTCCGATCCCGCCTTCAATCTCGACTCCATTCAGGCCACGACGCACCCCGTGGCCCCGATCATGATCGTCAACGGGCCTATCGCGGGGGAGCTCGCCATCAACTCGGGCTACAACGCCTTTGGCCAGGGGTTCCGCGCCAATATGACCATCGGGCGCGCCGTGCGCCTCCTCCTGATGAATGTGGGGGGCGGCTTGCCCGGCACCGGCGACCGCTCGACCCAGGGGAGCCCCGCCAAGATCGCCTACTGCGTGGCCGAGAACGAAGCGGAAAGCCCGTGGGAGCCGCTTCACGTCGAGCACGGCTTCCCGATTGACGTGAGCACAGTAACCGTCATCGGTTGCGAGGGTCCGCACAATATCCAGGATCACTACAGTTACACGGGCCTGGGCGTGCTCAGGATCGTCGCCGGCGCCATGGGCCAGGCCGGCAGCAACAACCTCCTCGCCTATGGCCAGCCCCTGCTCTCGCTCGGCCCCGAGCACGCGGCCACCATCGCACGCGACGGCTACAGCAAGCGACAGGTGAAAGAGTTCATCTTCGAGAACGCGCGCTTCCCGCTCGGCCGCCTCGGCGAAGAGTACCGGCGGTTTCACGTCCAGAGCCACGGGGTGGTGGACGCGCCCGACACCCTCCTGCCCATCGTGAAGTCGCCCGATGATCTCTCGGTGATCGTGGTGGGCGGAGCCGGCAAGCACACCTGCTGGCAGCCGACCTTCGGCGATCAGACCGGGCCGGCCCGCCGCGCCATCACTCGCAAGGACGGCACCCCGGTGAAGAGCGTACAAGAGCTGCGGCGCTAGGCTGCCGATCAGGTCCTGAAACACCTCGGCCGCACGCGAGCTTCGCGTGCGGCCGTTTGGTGCGTGCTGTTCGAGCCGGTTGCGTTACCGGCGATCGTCCCGGTACCGATCCCGATCGCGCCCGTCGCCACGCCGGTCGTCGCGCCGGTCATCGCGCCGGTCATCGCGATAGGCCACGTGATGGTCGCGATGGTCATCCCGATGGTAGCCATGATATTCGGCGGGAGGCGGCGGGCCATGTCGATGCTCTTCCCACCGCCGACCCCATGTAGGCGCCCAACGCGGAGGCGCTTCGCGCCGCCAGTGCGCCCACTCACGAGGTGGTACGCGATAGTACTGCACGGGAACGGCGAGCACGGGCCGCGGGACGAATTCTGGCGGCAGCTCCGACCATGGGCCGGCCTGGCGGGGACCGACGTACCACTTGGTACCCAGGAAGACATAGAAGTCGCCGTCGAACGAGAAGAGGTTGGCGCCCGCCGTCGGAGCGTAGTACACGGGGCTCGCCGGCACGGGCTCGAGCGGCGCCGGGGCACCGAGATGGATTCCAAGGTCTACACTGACGCCGGCATGCCCCGTGCCGGCGGAGCCGACAAGGGCGGCCAGGCCTATGGCGCTTCCCACGAGCATTTTTCTGAGCATCAGAGTCTCCCCCTTCCACCCTCGGGTCTGCTGCGCGCGGGCCGCGCGGGCCACATGAGCTGCGACCCTGACCCGCCTTCTACACATACGACGCGGCATGGGCCGTCGACGTTTACATTGCGGCTCTACTCGAGGAGAGGATTGAAGTTGAATGAGAAATCGATAAGAGGACAGCGCGCCAAGCGAGCGCGGCCGGGCTGAGCGTTGGTCGCGCGCTCAGCCCGGCCGCGAAAGCGGACTACCTTCTACCCGATCCCCGACTGGCGTACTGGACACCACTGCGGGCCCCGAAGCGGCTCGGAGCACTCGGAGAATAGCTCGGTCGCTGGCCATAGCTCTGCGCCTGGCCGTAACTGGGGTGCTGGCCGTAGCTCTGCGACTGGCCGTAGCTCTGCGACTGGCCGTAACTGGGACCCTGACTGGCGCCAGGGCTCTGGCCATAGCTCGAGCGCTGACCGTAGCTCGTCGCCTGGCCAGAGCTTGACGATTGGCCATAGCTCGGGTGCTGACCATAGCCCGTCGTCTGGCCAGCGCTGGACGACTGACCAAGGCTCGGTGTCTGACCGTGCGTCTGGTTCTGGAAACGGTTCTGATAGTCTTGGCGGAGCGCGGTTCTGTCCGCATAGCGATTGCGATAGTCCTGACGAAGGTCGCGCCGGTCGTTGCCGAGATCGCGGTGATCCTGGGCAAGGTCGCGGCGGTCCTGATTGTGGTCCTGCACATCGTGGCGCAGCTCCTGACGGTCGTTGCGGAGCTCACGCTGATCGCGGGAGAGCTCCTGGCGGTCGTGGGAGAGCTCCTGCCGATCGCCCCGGATCTCGGTGCGGTCGTGGGCGGCGGCCTGGTAGTCGCCCGCCCTCACGTCCTGCCGGAGCTGAGCGCGATCGTGAGCGAGCTCCCGCACGTCGCCACCGATCTCGTGGCGGTCCTGGCGAATCTCGCGTTGATCGCGAGCGATCTCACGGCGGTCGCCCTGAATTTCGTGGTTGTCACGAGCGAGCTCATGCTGGTCCTGCCTGATGTCCCGAACGTCACGCCCGACGTCGCGCCGGTCCTGCCGGATGTCTCGATTGTCCTGGCGCACATGCTGCGCATCCTGGTGGATGCCGCCGGCCTGGCCCTGCCCGCCGCCCTGAGTGTTTTGCGGCGAGCCGTTCTGTCCCTGGCCGCCATCTTGCGTGTAACGCCGCCCCTGGCCGAACCGGGGGGAATTCTGCGTGCCCCCGTTCTGCGTCGGCGCGCCTTGCGATGAGCCGCTTTGTCCCTGGCTGGAATCCTGCGTGTACTGGCGCCCGCCGGTTTGCCCCTGGCCAAAGCTGCCGCGCGCCTGTCCCTGCCCACCGAATCGTGTGGTCCGCGAGGTGGGCTGCGAATCCTGCTGGCTGCCCGTCGCGGTCTGGCCGCTGGCCTGGTCGCTCGTGCCCTGTCCGCTGCCGGTCTGATCCTGCCCACTGCTCTCTGTACCCTGTCCGGGCGTCTGCATCCCGCCCCGGCTGCGCTGGCGGTCCTGTGTGCCTCGCGTGTCGGGTGGGGCGTTCTGCGAAGGCGCTGAGGTGCCGGACGTATCCTGGGTGACGGTTTGAGCACCCGCCAAGGGAGCCCACAGCGCGACCACGACGGCCGCGCCCCCCATGAGCCACGTGAATCGTTGCATAGCGTTTCCTCCTGTGCCCCGACGGGCGGTTGGCTGCTTGCCGGTTCTGACGGCGGCGCAGGAAGGTACGTTTACGTACGGCGGAAGGCGGAGAGAAAGCGCGGAGGCGGCTCGAGAAAATTGCCGGGCGTGTAAACGAGCGAGGGAGCGGTTACGTCTACCGCGCTAGGCGCCGAACTCCTTGAGGAGGCGGCCCGGGCGGCCGCAGTCGGCGATCACGCCCTTGGCATCCGCCGTGCGCACCCCATTCACCCACACCCCGTGCAGTCCCACCGCCGGTGTGTCGAGTCGCGAGGCGCCCGTGGGCAGGTCGTTCACGCGACGCTTCTCGCCTCGCCCCACCGTGGCGGGATCGAAGAGCATGAGGTCGGCCCATGCGCCCGGCGCTATCCGCCCGCGGCTGGGGATACGATACGCGTCCGCTACCGCGCTCGTCACCGCGCGCACCGCCTGCTCGAGGGTCATGTCGCCGCGCTCGCGCGCCCAGTGCCCGAAGAGATGGAGACCGAAGCCCGCATCGCAGAGGAAGGAGAGATGCGCTCCCGCATCGGACAGCGCCACCGCCGCGCACGGGTGCCGCAGGAGCTCGGAGACCTTCTTCTCGTCCGTGTTGAAGAGGCGGCAGTCGAACATGGTGTCGAGACCGTCCTCGAGGCCCAGATCGAGGAACACATCCCACGGCTCGCGCTTCTGCTCGCGGGCGAGCGACCCGATGATCTTGCCCTCGAGGTGCTGCAGGGATGGCTTTTTCACTTCCATCACCGTGAGGTAATCCCAGTTCTCGTTGCTGATGCGGTTGGGCACTCCCGGCTGCCCCATCTCATGAATGAGGGCGCGGCGGAACGACGGATCCGCGAGGATCTGACGATAGCGCGCCTCGCTCGCCGCTTCGAGGGCCGGCCGCCAGGCCATGAGCGCCTCGAGAGGATAGGGATGCCGGAGCGTGAACTCCATGCCGAGCGGGAAGCAGCCCACCTGGGCCCAGAGCTCGCGACCACGCGACCGCGCCTGCTCGATCTCTCCCAGCTCCTTGAAGACGCGCCGGGGATCGCCGGGATCCACGAACATGGCGGCGATCATCACCGGCCGGCCATTGGCGCCCGCGATCTTCTCGAGCCAGGGAATGGTGGACGTCATGCCCTTGGTCAGCATGAAGATGCCGCGCCCCGCTTCGCCCAGCGCGCCGGTGAGGGCGAGCATCTCCTTCTCGTCCGCGAGCCGCGAGGGCATGGGGATGCCCGCCTCACCGTTGTGCTGCTCGAGGGTGGAGGTGGCGAAGCCGATGGCCCCGGCCTTGACCGCTTCCAGCACGATCCGGCGCATCTCGGCGATCTCCGCCTCGGTGGCCGGCCGCCGGCTCGCATCCTCGCCGAGCACGTACGTGCGCACCGAGGAGTGACCGACGAGAGAGGCCACGTTCGGCACCACGCCCCGCCGCTCGATCGAGCCCAGGTACTCGGGGTAGCTCTCGAAATCCCAGCTGATCCCCGCGCGCATGGCCTCGAGCGACATGCCCTCCACGTGGGTGAGATTGCGCATGATCACGTCACGATGCTGGGGACGACAGGGCGCGATGGTGAAGCCGCAGTTGCCGATGACCACCGTGGTCACCCCCAGCGCCGTGGACGGCGTGGCGAAGGGATCCCAGGTCAGCTGGGCGTCGTAGTGCGTGTGGATGTCCACGATGCCCGGCGCCAGCACGAGGCCCTGCGCGTCGACTCTTTGCTTCGCCGCGCCCAGATCCTTGCCGACCGCGGCGATGCGGCCATCCGCGACCGCGACACCACCCTCGAGGGCAGGAGCGCCCAGGCCGTCGATGATGCGCGCGTTATCGATGATCAAATCATGCACGTTGGGAAGCCTCCGTGTCGGGTCTCGGGGTTCGAGCTTCGTGAGCGTGGTTCAGCGTAGTCCGGAGGCCTCCGCCGGTCAACCCGGGACATTGGGTTCCCGAGGGTTCACAAAGCGGAACGGAAGCATCAGAGGGTTGAGGAGGACGGTGGTCGAGCCCGCCGCCCTGGGAATGGCTGTGCTAGGATCGCCCGACGGGTGCCGCAGTGAGCGGATTGCCGAGGGGAGGCGACGACGATGACGTCGGAACCGAGAGGCCTGCATCGCGCCATGACGCGGCGATCATTCGTGCGCGGAGCCGCCGGCGTCGCCGCCCTGCCCCTGGCCGTGCGTGGAATCGGCCGGGCCGCCGCCCAGCCCTCGCGCGCCAAGCCCTTCGCCGGGAAGACCCTCAACGTCTTCATGTTCGATCATCCGTATCCGCGCGCGCTCAAGGAGCTCCTGCCGCAGTTCACCGAGCTCACGGGCATCAAGGTAGAGATGGATACGCCGGGCTTCCTCGTCTACAACCAGCGCGCCGATCTGGAGCTGTCCACGGGCTCGGGCGCCTATGACGTCATGGCGCTGACCTTCATCTTCTCGGGCAAGTGGATCGGCGCGGGGTGGTCGAGCCGTCTCAACGATTTCCTCGCGCGGGACGCCGCCGCCGATTCCGCCGACTTCCTGTCGGGGGCTATGGCGCCCATGAAGAGTGGCGGCGACGTGTTCGGGTTGCCGTTCGTGGCCGAGAGCACGCTCATGGTCTACCGACGCGACGTCTTCGAGCGGGCGGGACTCAAGCCACCCGAGACGTTCGACGAGCTCCTGGCCGCCGCGCCGAAGATCCAGACGGCCGAGGTCAAGGCCTACATGGGCCGAGGTCTCGGCGGCTTCCACTGGATCTGGCCAAACTATCTCTTCGCCTACGGCGGCCGGTTCTTCGCCGATCCGCCCCGCGACATGACGCCGATGCTGGCCTCCGCCGAGTCGGTCAAGTCCGCGGAGGTCTTCGGCCGGCTGTACAGGGAATTCAGCGTGCCCGGAGTGCAGAGCTACGCGGAGCCGCAGTCGTCGGGCGGCATGATGGAGGGGCGCGCGGCCGTGTACATCGACGCTCTCGCGTGGGTCGGTCTGGCCGCCGACCCGGCCAAGAGCAAGGTCAAGGACCGGGTGGGATTCGCGCTGCCGCCGGGTGGGCCCGCCGGGCGCTTCCCCCAAGCCGCGGTCCACGGGCTCCAAATTCCCGCGGGCGCCAAACAGAAGGAAGTCTCATGGGAGTTCATCAAGTGGGCCACGTCGAAAGAGGTGATGGGGCGGATTGCCGAGACGGCGGTCTATCCGGCGGTGACACGGACGAGCGTGCTGGGCAGTCCCGCGTACCGCCAGAAGTACAACTGGGGCGGCGCGGATATCGGCGCTCTGCATGGGGCCGTTCTCAAGCAGGCAGGCTCCGGGTACATGGCGTACCGAACCGTGCCCGAGTTTCCCCCCATCGGCGATCGCGTGAGCATTGCCCTCTCGGAGATCTCCACGGGGCAGAAGCCCGCCGCCCAGGCCATGCGCGACGCCCAGCGTGACGTCGAGGGGATCCTCACGAAGGCAGGTCGCTCCATCCGGAAGTCCTAGGCGCCGGGGCCGGGCGGACTGTGCGGCGACGGGAACGCGTCTTCGTGGTCCTGCTCTCGCCGGCCCTGCTCGTGCTGGCGGTCGTGACGTTGGCCCCCTTCGCCTTTCTCCTCCTGACGAGCCTCACCCCCCTCAACCTGGCCCGCCCCGGAACGTGGTGGGATTTCAGTCGCCCGCTCGCGAACTTCGTGGAGCTGCCGGGAGACAGCCGGTTTCTCAATTCGCTCGGCGTGCAGCTCCGGCTGTCCGTCTTCACCGTGGCCGCCCAGCTCCTGCTCGGCCTGGGCGCGGCGCTTCTCCTGAATCGGGACTCGCGTGTTCTCGAAGCGATACGCGCGCTCTTCATCATCCCCATGGTGCTGCCGCCCATCATCGTGGCCATTATCTGGAAGGTCCTCTTCACCCCCGACATCAGCATGCTGAACTGGGGACTGGGCCTCCTGCGGCTGCCCCAGCCGGCCTGGCTGGCCGACCCCCGGCTCGCCCTGCCCGCGCTCGTGGTGGCGGACGTGTGGGAGTGGTTCCCCTTTACGATGCTGATGCTCCTGGCCGCGCTCAAGATGATGCCGGCCGAGCCTCTCGAAGCCGCGCGCATCGACGGCGCGGGCCCGTGGCAGGTGTTCCGCCACGTGGTCCTGCCGCTCCTCCGGCCCGCCATCGTGGTCACCGTGCTCTTCCGCCTCATCGAGAGCGTCAAGGCCTTCCCGCTCATCTTCATCATGACGGGCGGCGGACCGGGGACGGTGACCGAAGCGACGAACTACTACGCGTTCCTCCAGGGGTTCACCTACAGCCTGCTCGGCTTCTCCGCGGCTATCAGCGTGGTGGTTCTCGCCACCACCTTTCTCGTGAGCTACCTGATCGTGAGCTGGGCGGGAGCCCGCGTCGATGTCGAGTAAGTCTAAGGGGGCGCGCGCGGTGGCGCGGCGGCGGCTTGGTCCGGTGCTGACCCACGGGGCATCGGCGTTGCTGCTCGCGGCGACCCTGTTTCCCGTGCTGTGGCTGGTGCAAATGTCTTTCAAGACCGACGTGGAGGCGATGCGCGTGCCGCCCACCGTCTTCTTCGTCCCCACGCTCGACAACTACGCGGCAGTTTTCCAGGGCAAGTTCGCCCGATCGTTCGTCAATAGCCTCGTGGTCAGCGTGTTGACGACGTTGACTTCGATGCTGCTGGGCGTGCCGGCGGCTTACGCGCTGTCACGGGCGAGCTTCGGCCGGAGCCGCGGCCTCGCCCTCTGGGTGTTGTCGACACGGATGGCTCCGCCCATCGCGTTCGCGATCCCGTTCTTCCTGACCTATCGCTGGCTTGGCCTGATCGACACCGTGCTCGGCCTCCTCGTGATCTACCTCACGTTCAACCTGTCGCTCGTGATGTGGATGATGCGCACGTTCTTCGATGGGATTCCGCGCTCCCTCGAGGAGGCGGCGGCCATCGACGGCGCGGGACCGCTCCAGGCCTTTGCCCGCATCACGCTGCCGCTCTCCGGCCCCGGCCTGGCCACCACGGCGATTTTCTGCTTCGTCTTTGCCTGGAACGACTTCTTCTATGCCTTGGTATTGACGCGAAGCCAGGCCCTGATGGCTCCGGTCGCCATCGTGAACTTCATGAACTACGAGGGCTGGGAGTGGGGCAGGATCGGCGCCGCCGCGACCATGATCATGCTGCCCGTCCTCGCATTTGCCTTGACGGTGCGCCGATACCTGATCCGTGGGCTGACCGCCGGCGCGCTGAAGGGCTAGGAGCGAAAGGGAGAGCCGGCATCCTCCTCACGGATTCTTGTCGCGAGCGATCCAGCGCCAGACGTGCTCGGGAGTGATGGGGAGCTCGCGGACGGTGACGCCGAACGCGGCCAGTGCGTCCTCGACGGCATTGGCCACGGCCGCGGGCCCCGGGATGGCGCCGCCCTCGCCGACGCCTTTGGCCCCGAGCGCCGTGAAGGGCGACGGATGCTCGAGCCGATCCACCTCGATCTCGGGCACGTCGGTGGCGGTGGGCTTCAGGTAGTCGAGGAAGGTGGCGGTGAGGAGCTGGCCCTGGCCGTCGTAGCGGAATTCCTCGAGGAGGGCGGCGCCGATCCCGTGCACGGTCGAGCCGTGCACCATGCCCTCGACGATGAGCGGGTTGAGCTCACGCCCGCAGTCGTGCACCACCACGTACTTGAGCACGGTGACCACGCCGGTGCGCGGGTGCACCTCGACGAGGCAGCAGTGCGCCGCGTTGGAGAAGACGAGCTGGGAGCGGACGCGACGATCGGCGTCGACGGGCGCGGCGAGTGGATTCTGATAGGCGTGATGGGCTTCGAGCCCGGGCGCTTCGCCGGGGGGCAGCCCCAGCACATCGGCGTAGGCGGTGCGGCAGAGCTCGACGAAGGCCACGCGCCGGTCCGGCGCTCCCCGCACCACCACCGCGCCGTCGCGCAGGTCGAGGTCGCCGGGGGCGATCTCGAGCCGATGCCCGGCCAACCGGCGCAGCTTGTCCGCGACGAGGCGGGCGGCGCCCACGATCGCTCCCACGTCGGTGACGGAGAACTTGTTCGAGTAGTTGCCGGAGAGATAGAGCCACGGCGAGACGGCGGAGTCGAAGCCACGCGCCACCGACACCGCCTCGGGCGCGAGGCCGAGCTCGTCCGCCACGATCTGCGCGATGACCGTCTCGTAGCCCTGGCCGCTCGCGGGATCGCCGATGGCCACGCGTACGTTGCCGTCCGGCTCCATCCGGACCATGGCCGCCTCGGCTGATCCGGACACGCTCCGGCGACCCGTGACGAGCTCGTACGAGGCGAGGTTGGTGCCCGCGGGCTCGACGGAGGTGGCGATGCCGATGCCGAGGAGACGGCCCTCCTGCCGCGCGCGCGACTGCTCCGCGCGCCAGCCGGCATAGTCGAAGCGCTCGAGCGCGGTGTGGAGGGTGGCCGGATAGTCGCCGCTGTCGTACTGGGCGCCCGGGGGCGTGGTGTAGGGCATCTCGGCCGCCGTGACGTAGTTGCGCAACCGGAGCTCTGCGGGATCCAGGCCGAGCCGCCGAGCGAGAATGGCCATCGATCGCTCCACGGCGAAGCACATGAAGGGCTTGCCGATGCCGCGATTGGCTCCGCTCGGGCACTTGTTGGTGAGCACGGACCACGCCTCGTAGCGGATGGCCGGAATGCGGTAGCCGTTGGCGATGTTCCCGAGCTTGATCAGGTTGTGCTGGGTCGGCGTGAGGAGGTTCTTGCCCTCGTCCGCCACGTCGCGCACGCTGAGCGCCAAGAGCGTGCCGTCGGCCTGATAGGCGAGCTCGACGTCCATCACGCCGTTACAGGCGTGCATGAGGGCGGTGAGGTTCTCCACTCGATCCTCGATCCACTTCACGGGCCGGCCCGCTATGCGCGAGAGGAGGGCGCAGATCAGCAGATAGGCCGGCCGCCGCTTGTTGCCGAAGGCGCCGCCGATGTCGGGGCAGCTGAGCCTGAGGCGGGACTGCGGCACGCCGAGCGACGCGGCGAGGATCGAAATGGTCAGCCCCGGCCGCTGGTCGTTCGTCCAGAACTCGAAGCCGTCCGTCCCCGGATCGTACGCGGCCATGGCGCCGAAGGTCTCGAGTGGCGTCGAGGCATAGCGCTGTATGGTGAAGCGCTCGCGCAGCACACCGTGGGCCCGCGCCATCGCGCCGTCGACGTCGCCGTAGCTCAGCGTGTCGTGCCAGACGACATTGGTGCCGAGCTCCGGGTAGAGGAGGGTCGCGCCCGGGCGCATGGCCTCGTGGGGATCCACTACCGCCGGGAGTGGCTCGTATTCGACGCGGATGAGCTCGAGCGCATCCTCGGCGGTGGCGCGATCGGCCGCGGCCACCGCGGCCACGGGCTCGCCGACGTAGCGCACGACGTCGACGGCGAGGCAGTAGTCCGGCACGGCGGCGGTGGTGGGGATCAGTGGCCGGATCGGACCAGACAAGCGAGCGGCGTCGGCCCCGGTGAGCACGGCGGTGACGCCCGGACACGCGAAGGCCTGCCCCGCGTCGATCGAGCGGATGCGTGCATGCGCGTGCGGGCTCCTGAGCACGGCCGCGTGGAGCATGCCGGGCCATCCAAGGTCGTCGATGAAGCGCCCGCGGCCGGCCACGAGACGGACGTCCTCCTTGAGGGGGAGGGCGGCGCCGACCCAGGGCCCGCTCACGCGGCCTCGCCCGTTGCGTTCCGAGCCGTCGCGGCGGCCTGCTCGACCGCTCTCACGATATTGACGTAGCCCGTGCACATGCAGAGCTGGCCCGCCAGGGATTCCCGAATCTCGTCGGTGGTCGGGGCCGGATTCTTCTCCAGCAATTCCGTGGTCACCACGATCATGCCGGGCGTGCAGAACCCACACTGCATTGCGTGGGTGTGGCAAAAGGCCTGCTGAAGGGGGCTCAGGCCCTCGGGGGGTGTCAGGCCTTCGATGGTGGTCACGGTCGCGCCGTCGAGCTGGACGGCGAAGAGCAGGCAGCTCCGCGCGCTGCGCCCCTCGACGAGCACGGTGCAGGCCCCGCATACCCCGTGCTCGCAGCCCACGTGCGTGCCCGTGAGCATGAGGTCTTCTCGCAGGAAGTCGGCGAGCGATCGGCGGGCCGTGACCTCGCGCGCGACCTCGCGGCCGTTGACGGTGAAGCGGATGGCCAGGCGCTCCGCGGGCTCGATCATGGCCGGCGCCTCGCGCCAGACCGCTCCAGAGCCTGACCCAGGACGTCTTCCGCGAGCACTCTCGCGAGGTGACGGCGATAGTCCGCGGAGGCGTGGACGTCGTCCGGCGGATCGCAGGTCACGGCCGCGGCGGCGCGGGCGATGGACAGCTCGGCATGCTCGCTCGTGAGGATGTCCTCCGCCGCGCGAAAGCGCACGGGCCGATCGCCCACGCCGAAGCCCACGAGTCTCGCGAAGTCGCAGCGGACCGCGGGCCCTGGCTTCCCGCGGACGACGGCGATCACGCCGGCCAGAGCGAAATCTCCGCTCCTGCGTACGACCTCGGCGAATCCCCAGCCTGGTCCTTGCCGCGGGACCTGCACCTCGACGAGGATCTCGTCCGGACCGAGGGCGGTGGTGAGGAGACCCTGGAAGAATTCGGTGGCAAGGACGGTGCGCGTACCCTTCCGGCCTTGAAGAACGAAGCGCGCGTCGAGGGCGACGAGGGCAGCCGGCAGCTCGGCGGCGGGATCCGCGTGGGCGAGGCTGCCGCCCAGCGTGCCGCGATGCCGGATCGCCGGGTGGCCTATGTGACGCGCGGCCTCCGCGAGGAGAGGGGCGCGCTCGACCACGAGCGGCGCCGCCATGAGCTCGGCATGGCGCACGAGGGCGCCGATGGTGAGACCACCGGCGGGATCCGGGGCGATGCGATCGAGACCGGGCACGCCATTCAGGTCCACGACGACGGCGGGGCGCAGCAGGCGCAAGTTGAGCATCGGCACCAGGCTTTGTCCGCCCGCGAGGATCTTGACGTCAGTGTCGCCGGCGCTCAGGAGCTCCACGGCGTCCGCGAGAGTGTGCGGCCGCGCGTACCGGAACGGGGCAGGCTTCAAGAGGGGGCCGGAGAAAGTCCGGCGACGAGGAGCTAGTGAGGCCTTCGCGAGCGCGGGCTTCTGAGCTGTCGGGGATCGATGAAGCCCTCTTCCTCGCCCGGATAGCAGCGCGGATCACCCAGGATCACCGTGATGGGCAGCTGCTCCGAGAGCTTGTCGATCTTCCCCTGGGGCAGGTCGCGAAGATCGGGGGCGGGCGGCGAAACGGCCAGTCGGTTGGAGGGCTGAGTCAGCAGCATCCGGATGTCGGGCGGCTGCTTGACCTCCTGCGCGTGGGCGGCCGGAATGCTTCCGACTCCCATCACGAGCGCGCCCACTATGAGAGCGGTCCGGGCTCTCTTCATCGTTCTGTCTCCCACGGGACCATTCTAACCAGCCCGAGCGCCTCTGTCACGTGGCCCGTTTCCCATCAGGAGGGCGCCCGGGACCTCCCGGCCCATCGTATCGATCTCGTTCCGGCTGATGCCTTCGGCCTCCAGGCCTTCCGGATGGAATCGCCCAAATTGCTGACCAGCACGTGGAGGGCGCCGGACTCCTCGGGGCTGCGGCTGATGGCGCGCTCCACGTCTTGGGACTTGTCACGTCCGCGACGAGCGCCATCACCCGGCGGCTGTTTCCAGCATCCAACCTAGAGGCCCTGCTAGTAGCGGCGGCCGTTGAGGCGCACGATGCGGCCGAAACCCGGGGCGGGGAAGTGTCCGGCCGCAACGAGGATCCGCTCGCGCTCGAGGCGGTCGACCAGAGCCCGGCGCGTCTGGCGCGTCAGCTCGGGGTCCATGTCGGCCCGCGACACCCAGTCCGTCTCCTCGAGCTGCACGGGGCTGTGGGCGGCGTCTCCCAGTACCAGCGCGCGCTCCCCCTGCGAGGTGACGAGGATGCTCATGTGCCCCGGCGTGTGTCCGGGCGTGGGGACGGCCGTGAGCTCTCGCGTGATGCTGTGCTCGCCCTGCATCAGCTCGACCAGGCCCAGTTCTACCAGCGGCCAGACGCAGGTGGGCGCGTTGGGGAAGCGCTGGGGCTGGATCTCGGGCTCGTGGCACGCCTCCCAGTCCTTGGCGCTCATCCAGTAGCGCGCCCTGCCGAAGGTCGGCACCCAGCGGGTGTCTTCACGCTGGAGGTTCCAGCCGACGTGGTCGCGGTGCAGATGCGTCAGCAGCACCATGTCCACTTCGTCGGGCCTCACGCCTTTGGCCTGGAAATCTCGGAGGAGCTCGCCCCAAGGGACATCCGGTGTGGCCGCGGGTCTGGGCCCGAGGCCCGTGTCGACGAGAACGGTTCGCCCTTCGGTGCGGATCAGGTACGAGCCCAGGTTGAAGCGGACGTGGTGATCGTGGGTCAGGTGGGACTCGTAGGGCTGCCAGTCGGCTTGCGGGATGGTCGGGAAGAAATTGCAGAGATCGAACTCGAGCAGGCCGTCGGAGAGCGCCATGATCTCGACGTTGCCGACGCGGACAATATGGTTCGCCACGGCGCGGGGCTTCGGTTACGGGCAGACGCGGCCGAGGAACTTCTCGGGCGGCCGCTCACCCCACTGCGAAACGAAGCCTTCCTCGGCCGAGAGCAGGTTCGAGCCGTTCTTCACGTTCAGCCGGTCGGTGTCGGACCAGTGCTCGTGCACGCGGCCCCACGGGTCTGCCCAGTAGTCGTAGATCTGGCTCCCCAGAAGATGCCGCCCGATTCCCCACATGTGCTCGTAGGTGCCGAGCTGCGCCAAGTGCTGGTGGCCCATGAACACGTCGTCGACGTCCTGCACCTCGTAGGACAGGTGGTTGAGCCCCGCCCGCTCGTTCTTGACGCAGAAGAACACGTGGTGATCGACGTACTCCTTGCCGCGGTCGCACCGGTTGAACGAGCCGATGATGTTGTCCTTGGTGCCCGCGTAGATGTCGTCGGAGCAGATGAACCCGAGCGTGTCGCGGAACCACTGCGCCGTCGCCGCCACGTTGGGCGCGGCCATGACGCCGTGGCCGATGCGCTTCACCCGCGACGGACCCTTCGGCAGCCGCATGAGGGCGCCCGCCCGCTTGAGCCCGTCTTTCCCCAGGTTCATCGGCTGGCGCTTCACCGGGATCGCCTTGTGCTTCTTGATCCCGTGCACCACCTCGATCTGGTAGCCGTTCGGCTCGCGCAGCCGTACCCGCTTGCCGGCGCCGGGCTCGTCGATCGATTCCACCGCCGAGGCCCCGGGCGCCTTGGCCAGCCGTCGGAGGTCGTCCAGGCTCGGCGCGTAGTAGGCGAGCCCCACGAACCCGGGCTCCCCCTTCTCCGTCACGTGGATGTGGTGCGCGGGGTCGGTGCCGCGCATGTAGAGCGCGCTCGAAGTCCGCGCCGCCCGCACCATCCCGAACTGGGTGAGGAATTCCTCCGCGAGGTCCAGGTCGGGCGCCCGCAGCCGCCCGTACGCGAGGTCGGTCACCTTGATCAGCGGCATGGTCCTCTCCTCCGCCCCTTTGCGGTGTCGCTTACGACCACACTTCGTTCGGGAAAGGCAGCCCGTCGAGATCCGTGTCCGTCAGCGGCGCATCCGCCCTCACTCCCATCTGGTCGAGGAACCAGTAGATTTGGCGCAGATGCTGAGCGGCGTGCCACGTCGTGCGCTCCATGAAGTCGTGCGTTGACTGCGGACCGTAATACGTGCTGACGGTGCCCTCGCACCAGTCGGGCCGCGCGACGTACGCGGCGATTCTCCCGCGGACGGCGTCGCCGTAGCGGGCGATGTCGTCGCCGTCCACCATCCCGGCCGGCGCCATCTCGTCGAAGACGTCCGCGGAAAGATAGCCCTGCTCGCGCGTGTCGACGAAGGACACGCTCAAGCGGAAGACGTGGAAGCCGAGCTGGTGCACCGACCGGTCACGCCCCGGCTTCTTCATGCCGAGGTGCTCGCGCGGGACCTGGCGGATGGCGCGCTGGGTCGCGGCCAGCACGGCGTCCATCCGCCGCGCCAGCTCGGCGGGGGCGAGCTGCTTGTGCTCCGCGTAGCGCACGCCCACCAGCTCGGCGAGCGCCTTCGGGTTCCATCCATGGACGACGCGGTCCCCGACGATGGTGGCCGGCACGCGCGCGATGCCGAAGGCCTCGAGGTCGCGCCGCCGCTCGGGCTCGTTCTCGACGTCGAACCCGTCGAACTCCACTCCCCATGACGAAAGCAACTCTTTCGTCTTGGCGCAGGAGCTTCAGCCCTGCCGGTAGTACACGCGCGCCTTGTCCATGACCTGTCTTCTTCTCCCAGCGCCCTATGGATGGAACTCGGAGGTGCCCACCCACCCTGTCTCGGAGACATCGACCATGACGTTGTCGGGGCCGCTGTACTTGACCTCGACATTGACGTAGCGCTTGTCCCCGTGGCCCACGCCGAGGGCTTCGTTCACGTCATCGCGGCGCGGGGCGCCGGCGGCGGCCAGCCGCTCCGTGATGTCTTCGAGGCTGTCCACCTGGAAGCCGATGTGGTGGATGCCGGAAAAGTCCTTGCCCCGCTCGACGCCGGCCACCTGGTCGTTCTTGAACTTGAGGATGGCCAGGTTGAGGTCGCCGTCGCTCAGGTAGTACCCGCTCGTGTTCGGATTGTTGATCTTCCCGATCTCCTTCATCCCGAACACGTCGATGTAGAAGCGCGCGGTCTTGTCCGGGTCCTGGGTCGACAACGCGATGTGCTTGATCTTCGCCATGACATCCTCCATTGGGCGGGGGTCATTGGGTCGAGACAGCTACCGAGTCAAGGCGAATCGTATCACGGCGGCCCCCGCTGCCGCTTCCGGAGACGTGGATCGAAGGAGAAGGGCTCGGGGCGGCCGATGTGGATGCGCTTGAAATGCGGGTGAAGGGGGTTGAGGAGGTAATTCAGCTCCTGGGGGAAGATGGCCGACGGCACCGCGAGCACCGCGCTCTCGCGCGCGGCGGCCCAGCGGCTGCCCAGATCGGCGAGAGCCTGTGGTGGCGGATAGGCTCTCCAGTCCCGCGGGAGATCCGCGCCGCGAACCCGGCCGATCCCCACCGAGTCCGGAATCTCCGCGGAAACCCCGACATAGTCCTTCGCGCCATCTTCGTCGTCCAGGTGCACGAGCAGCTCCATCGCTGCCAGGGAGAGCGTGGCGGAAGTGTAGACGATGGCGGTGCCACGATGGTTCCACCTTCCGCCGAATATCTGGGCGCCTTTCCCATCCAGGGCCGAGCTTCGAGCTCGGGCGAGTCGCCAGATCCGGATCAGCTATACACTCCGTGCTCGATGCGGCCCAGGATGGTCACGACCTCCTCGGCGCCGAGATCGGTGTCGAGCAGATCGAGTGGGATCACACCACCGAGGGCGCGGTTCGGCTTCTGGAGCCATCGCCCTGCATGTGCGGGCTCGCCCAGGACGTCTTCGGCGACTGCCGCCACACGAGCGAGGCGCAGCAGGCGGTCCGACTCGTCGGCTCGCAGACGCCGTTCTTTCTTTCGCCGCGCCAGGGTCCGGGCCGGCACCCCGATCACCCGTGCCAGCGTGAGCACCGGAATGTCGTAGCGCGTTCCGACGCCCGTGAGTGAGGCAAAGGGAAGCCCGGAGCGCGCTCGGTGGATGACGGCGGTGTAGTCGGCCAGCCGTTCCTTCAGAACGCCCCTGCCTCCCAGAGCCTCCGCGATCTTCATGGCTGTGACCATGGCCACCTCCTGCAATATGGCAATAAGTATACTGCCAGATGGCATCAAGATCAACCGCGAAGTTGCGGCTCCGAGGTCAACGCGCGGGGCCATGCCGGACTGAGTTATTCTCGGGCTCGCGCCTGAAGATGCTCCAAGACAGTCCACCCGGCCGCTTGGGAAAGGGAGGCCTCACATGAATGTCGGGATCTCGGTGCCGTTGCCCGCCTATCTCGTCGACGTCGGTTTCATGGCCAGAAAAGTCGAGGAGCTCGGCTTCGAGTCGTTCTGGTGCGCCGAGCATCCGTTCATTCCCGTGCACTCGGCCAGCCGTTTCCCGGGGTCCGCGGACGGCGTCATTCCCGAGAGCTATTCGCATTTCATCGATCCGTTCGTGGCTCTGGCCAGAGCCTCCGGAGTGACCAGCCGCATCAAGCTCGGCACGGGCATCGTGCTCGTCCCCGAGCGGCATCCGCTCCTCCTCGCCAAGGAGATCTCCACCCTCGACCTGTTCAGCCGCGGGCGTTTCCTCTTTGGTATCGGCGCGGGCTGGCTGCGCGAGGAGACGCAGATCATGGGCGGCGACTTCGACCACCGCTGGTCGCAGACACGCGAATCGATCCTGGCCATGAAGGAGCTTTGGACCAAGCCCGAGGCCGAGTTCCACGGCAAATACTACGACTTCCCGCCCGTCCGCTCCTATCCGAAGCCCGCCCAGAAGCCGCATCCGCCCGTGATCCTCGGCGGAGGCGCCAAGAACGTGCTCCAGCGCGTGGTGACGTGGGGCGACGGCTGGTTGCCCAATCGCATCACCCCCGACGAGCTGCGCGGCAGCCGCGCCTCCCTCGACCGGCTCGCCAAGGACGCGGGGCGGGATCCCGCCGCCATCACCATTTCCGTGCACGGGCAGCCCGCCGACCGCGATCTGATCCGGCGGCTGATCGACGCGGGCGCGAACCGCGTCATCGTGCGGCCGGCCACGGTGAAGACGGAGGCGGAGATGGGCGCGGAGCTCACGCGTATCGCCGAAGCCGTGCTGCGCTAGGAGGACGTCATCATGCCCGTTGCCTACGAGAAGCGCGGCCACATCGGCATCGTCACGTTGAGCCGCCCGCAGGCCCGCAATGCCTGGGGCGCGGACTTCAACGAAGGCATCGCCCGTCACTTCGCCGCCATGGAGGACGACGACGAGGTCCGCTGCGCGGTCCTCACCGGGGACGAGGCGGGCGGCGCCTTCTCCGCCGGGGCCAATCTGAAGGACCCGAAGACACACACCATGGCGTCGTCGGCGGCGTTCATCAAGAGCCTGCCCAAGCGGCGGGACCGCGCTTTCGAGATCCTGGGGAATTTCCCGAAGCCGCTCGTGGGGGCCGTCAACGGCTATGCCGTGGGGATCGGCTGCATCGTGACCTTCTGCTGTGATTTGCTCGTGGCCTCGGATCGCGCGGAATGGCGGTTGCCCCAGGTCGCGTTGGGCATCCTGCCCGCCTACGGCGGCGCGGCCCGCCTCGCCCGCTGGGTGGGACGTGGCCACGCCATGCGCCTCGCCCTGGGGTTTCCGTTGGCCGCGGAGGAGGCGCACCGTAGCGGGCTCGCCCAGTGGGTGGTGCCCCACGCACGCCTGATGGACAAGACGCTGGAGGTGGCCACACACCTCGCGTCGTTGCCCCCACTGTCGGCCCGTCTCACGAAGGAGTCGCTGCTGCGGAGCCTCGACATTCCCAACCTGTCCGACGCCTCCCTCGTCGACTTGTATCGCTTCGCCGCGCTTGAGCTGACCGAAGACAAGGCCGAAGGCCACGCCGCGTGGCGTGAGAAGCGCCCGCCGAAGTTCCAGGGCCGCTGAAAGGTCCGCCCGCGTCTAGCGGCCGCGGAGCTGTGGATCGAGGACGCTCCGCAGACCGTCGCCGCAGAGGTTGAACGCGAGCACGGCCAGCATGATGGCAAGGCCGGGGAAGATGCTCATCCACGGCGCCGTCTCCAGGTACGTCCGGCCTTCGTTCAGCATCGTCCCCCACGAGGGATCCGGCGGCTGGGTGCCCAGGCCGAGATAGCTCAACGAGGCTTCGGTGAGGATGGCATAGGCGAGGCTCACCGAGGCTTGAACGATCAGGGGTGCCGCGATGTTCGGCAGGACATGGCGAAGGATGATGCGGGGGGCGCCCGCCCCCAGCCCGAGCGCGGCAACCACGTGATCCTTGGCGCGCTCGGCGATCACCGAGCCACGCGCGACCCGGCTGAACAGCGGCGCGTAGACCCCGGCGATGGCCAGCACCGCGTTGTCGAGCCCGGGACCGAGCATGGCCGCGATGGCGATGGCCAGGATGAGCGTAGGAAAGCTGAACCAGATGTCCATGACGCGACCGATCGCCACGTCCGCCCAGCCGCCGAAGTAGCCTCCGATGAGACCCAGCACCGTGCCCACGGCGAGCGCCATGCCAATGCTCGAGATCGCCACCCCGAAGGCGATGCGGCTGCCGTAGATCGTCCGGCTCAGTACGTCTCGCCCGAAGCGGTCCGTGCCGAACGGATGCGCCCACGAGGGAGCCCTCAGCGCGTCCGCCACTTTCATCTCGGTGGGATCGTAGGGGGCGATGGCGCGGGCGAAGACGGCGAGGGTGACGAGGGCGAGCACGAGAATCGCGCCGAAGAGCACGAGGCGGTTGCGGAGCGTGGGCCTGAGCGCCACCCGCCATCCGGCGACCGGTGCCGGCTCATGCGCGGCCGCGACCTCATCCACGGCGTATTCTCGGGTCGATAACCGCGTAGAGCAGATCCACGACGAGATTGCTCAGCATGAACAGGGCGGCAATGAAGAGGATGGTGCCCTGGACGAGTGGGTAGTCCCGCTGGACCACCGCCCCCAGGAGCAGACGGCCCACGCCGGGCAGGGTAAAGACCTCCTCGGTGACCACCGCGCCACCGAGCAGATAGCCGACCTGGATCCCCGCGATGGTGATGAGCGGGATCAGGCTGTTCTTGAAGGCATGGCCCCACACCACGCTGCGCTCGGACAGACCTTTGGCGCGCGCCGTCCTGACGAAATCCTGGCTCATCACCTCCAACAGGGACGAGCGCGTCATTCGCATGAAGACGGCGGCGGCCGCGGTGCCGAGGACGAGGCTGGGGAGCGCCATGATGCCGAAGTTCCGCGCGGGGTGCGCGAGGGGGCTGACGAAATCGACGGGGGGAGCCCAATTGAGCCAGAGGGAGCCGGCGAGGATGAGCATGGTGGCCTGCCAGAAAACGGGAATCGAGAGGCTGAAGAGACTCGTCACCCGTACCACGTGATCCAGGGCCGTGTTTTCCCGCCGGGCGGAGAGAATGCCGAGGGGCACGCCGATGAGCATCGCGACGACCATCGCGCCGAGAGTCAGCTCGGCCGTCACCTGCAGCCGGGCCAGGATCATCTGGAGGACCGGCAATCCGGTTCTCCAGCTCGTTCCCAGGTCTCCGTGCAGCGCCGACCATAGCCACCGCCCGTACTGAACATGGAGGGGAGCGTCCAGCCCGAAGAAGGCGCGGAGGGAGCGCACCGTTTCCGCGCTGTAGGTGCCCTCCGTGCCGATGATCTGATCGACCACCGTGCCCGGGATGAGCCGGACCATCAGAAAGACGGCGAAGCTGACGCCGAGCAGGGTCGGCAGGACCGAGACGATGCGAACCACCACGTAGCGGCGCATGGCTGGGCCGCGCGATCAGGCGTGGGATCGGCGGCCGCTCAGCGCTCCAGCCACACGGTGCGAAAGCCGTAGTAGTTCGTGGTGAAGTGCTGCGGGTAGTGGACGTAGTTCTGCGTGACGTCGATCATGTCCGGGGCGAAGGTCCAGATCTGGATGGCCCGGTCGACCATGAGCCGCTGGACCTTGTCGTAGACGTCCTTGCGCTTGGCCTGGTCCACCGTCAGCTTGCCCTGGTCCAGGAGCGCGTCGATGTCCGGATCGCCGTCGTTGTTCCACTGCTTCTCGACGGAGTGAAAGCGCCGGTACAGAAGCGAGTCCGGGTCGGCGTCGCCGTTCGTGATGTTCATGGTCAGGTCGAAGTCGAAGGTGGGCTTGGTGATGACCTTGATCCAGACGCCGTACTCCTCCTGGATGATCTGTGCATCCACGCCGATCTTCTTCAGCTGGGCGGCGATGACCTGCGCCCCCGCGACCATGGTGGGGAAAGTGGGAATGACCTTCAGCGTCGTCTTGAATCCGTTCGGGAACCCGGCCTCGGTCAGGAGCTTCTTCGCGCGGTCCGGATTGGGCGTGTACCACTCCTTGAATGTCTCGACGGGGAGGGCCCACGGCTTCATGGCCGGCGTGAGGGGACCCGTGACCGAGCCCAGGCCGGAGGCGGCCGCCTGCAGGATCTCCGTGCGATCCACGGCGAGGGCGAGGGCCTGGCGGACCCGCACGTCCGTGAAAGGTTTCCGGCCGTGGTTGACGTTCACCATGTCGAAGCCGAGGCGCGGCGAGCGGAGGGCGATGAGCCGCTTGTCGTCTTTCACGAGGAGGTAGTTCTTGTTGTCCTCGAGCAAGGCATGGTGGATGTTCCCCGTGCGGAGCTGCGCGATGATGTTGCCCTCGTCGGGAATGATCTTGATCTCCACCGTGTCGACGTAGAGTCTGCCCTTGTCCCAGTAGTCGGGATTCTTCCGCGCCTTGAGGTGGCTCTGGGGGATCCATTCCTGCAGAACGAAGGGGCCGGTACCCACGGCGGTGCGGCGCAGGTCGGCCACTTCGCGCGGCACGATGGACGACCAGTTCCCCGCCATCCCCGCGAGGAGCGAGGCGCTCGGCTGCTTGGTGGTGATCCGCACCGTGTGCTTGTCCGCCACCTCGATCTGCTCGATGGCCGCGAGATAGCCTCGCCCCCCGGAGCCCAGCTTCGGATCGAGCACGCGCTCGTAGGTGTACTTCACGTCGTCGGCCACGAACTCACGGCCGTTGTGAAACTTGACCCCCTGCCGCAGCTTGAAGGTCCACGTCTTGCCGTCCGCGCTCGTGGTCCAGCTCTGGGCGAGGGACGGCTCGAGCTTGCCCTCCGCGCTCCATTCGACGAGGCGGTTGTAGAAGAGCGGGTCGATGCGGTGGCGGGACAGGGCCTGCTCGAGGTTGGGCTCGAGGCTTGGGGCCTCCGTGGTCTTGGCCGAGATGAAGGTGCCGCCTGGCCGGGGGCTCTTCGATTGCGCGGACGCCACGGCCGCGGGCATGCCGGCGGCCACCGCGGTGGCGACGAGGAAGTCCCTGCGACTCAGGCCGTGCCTGCACCGCAGGTGGTGGGAGATGTCGGGGTCCGCCATCGCGCTCTCCTTCTCAGACGTCCTCTTTCTCGAGTGAAGGTCCGTGAACTGCCGCGGAGTCTGACGTATGCGATTTGCCTTGTCAACTTGGCGGCGTGCTACACTCCCCGGCCGTGCTGCCGATCGCGCCCTTTCGCGGCACTCCCGAAGAAATCGAGCGCCAGTGGTACGAGCGGGTCTACCGCGGCCGCGGGGACAGCATGCTCCAGCTCACCTGGCGCGCCGTGCTCATGGGCTCCGCGCTGGGCGGCCTGCTCTCTCTCACCAATCTCTACATCGGTCTCAAGGCGGGCTGGGGCTTCGGGGTGGCCATCACCGCGTGCATCCTCTCCTACGCGATCTGGACGACTCTGCACCGCATCGGTCTCGTGCACGCGCCCATGACCATCCTCGAGAACAACTGCATGCAGTCCACCGCGAGCTCGGCCGGCTATTCCACGGGCGGCACCCTCATCTCCGCCTTCGCCGCCTACATGATGATCAACGACCAAACCCTGTCCCTGCCCACCATGCTCGCCTGGGTGTTCTTCCTGTCCGTGCTCGGGGTGACCATGGCCATTCCCATGAAGCGCCAGATGATCAACGTGGAGCAGCTCCGCTTTCCGAGCGGTATCGCGGCCGCCGAGACGCTGCGCGCGCTCCACTCCACGGGCGAGGCGGGGATGCGGTCGGCCCGGGCCCTCGGTTGGGCCGCCCTCATCGCGTTCGTCGGCAAGTTCTGGGCGGAGGGCCTCGTGGTGGTGAGCGCGAAGCTCTCGCCCTTCATGATCGGGACGTGGGTACAGATCTTCAACCAGCGCCTGTTCGGCCCGGCGTGGGTGGGGCGCACGGTGATGCTCTCCTGGGAGCCCATGTTCATCGCCGCGGGCGCCATCACCGGGCTCCACGTCTCCTGGAGCATGCTCGTGGGAAGCGTGACCGCCTGGATGATCTTCACCCCGCTCCTGCAGCACGCGGGCGTCATCGAGGGCGTCGGCTACGCGTCCATCGTGCAATGGACGCTCTGGGGCGGCGTGGCCTGCATGGTCACCTCGAGCCTGCTCTCCTTCGGGCTGCAGTGGCGGACGGCGCTGGGCGCCTTCGCCGATCTCCGGGCCATGTTCGGATCGGGCCGTCGCGACGCGCACGATCCCATCGCGGCCATCGAGACCCCGGCCTCGTGGTTCGTGGCGGGCCAGCTCTTCGGCTTCCTCGGTCTCGCCTGGCTCGGCCACCGCACGTTTGGCATGCCGTACTGGCAGACGGCGATCGCGGTGGCCCTGTCCTTCGCCCTCGCCCTCGTCGCCTGTCGCGTCACCGGGGAGACCGACACCACGCCGGTGGGCGCCATGGGGAAAATCACCCAGCTCGTCTTCGGCGCTCTCAGTCCCGGCAACGTGAACGTGAACCTCATGAGCGCCAATGTCACGGCGGCCGCGGCCGGCAGCAGCGCGGACCTCCTCACCGATCTCAAGAGCGGCTACCTGCTGGGCGCGCATCCGCGGAAGCAGTTCATCGCCCAGTTCGCGGGCATCTTCGTGGGGACGCTCGTCAGCGTGCTCGCCTTTCGCCTGCTCGTGCCTGACGCGAGTGTCCTCGGCTCGGACCAGTTCCCCGCCCCGGCCGCGCAGACGTGGCGCGCGGTGGCCGCCGCCCTCTCGCACGGCGTGCAGGCCCTCGGCCCGGTCAAGATCTGGAGCATTGTCATCGGCGGCCTCGTGGGCATTGTCCTGACTGTGCTTCCCAAGGCCATCCCGCGGCACCAACATCTCGTCCCGTCGCCCGCGGGCGTCGGGCTGGCGTGGACGTTTCACTGGTACTACGGCCTGCTCTTCTTCATCGGGGCCATGCTCGGATGGTGGGTCCAGAAGCGGAAGCCGGCCTGGTCGGAGGAATTCACATTTCCCGTGGCCTCGGGCTGGATCGCCGGGGAGAGCTTGATGGGGGTGAGCCTCGTGATGTGGGAAAACGCACCGGAGCTCCTTCGCCGCCTGTTCGGTCACTGAGCCTCGTGCTACACTCCCGCGCACCGCGAAGGAGGGACACCATGTACGATCTCTTGCTCAAGGGCGGCACCGTCGTCGATCCCTCCACGGGACCGAGCGGCACCCGGGACGTGGCGGTGCAGGGAGGGGTTATCGCGCGCATCGCCGCGAATATCCCGTCGGCCGAGTCCGCCCGGACCATCGACGTGGCGGGCAAGGTCGTCACCCCCGGCCTCATCGATCTGCATGCGCATGTCTTCGAAGGCGTCACGCGAAGCGGCGTCCATCCGGATCTGGCGGGCGTGCATGCGGGCGTGACCACCATCGTCGATGCGGGCAGCGCGGGGTCGGCCACCTTCAGTGGATTCACGCGCCATATCATTCCCCACTGCCACACCGAGATCATTCCCTTCCTGCACATCTGCCAGACCGGGCTCGCCACTATGCCGGATATCATCGCGGAGAGCAGCATCGACCTCGACGACACCCTCGACGTGCTGAGCCGGCACCAAGGGCTCATCGGTGGCATCAAGGCGCGCATGGTGTCTCCCGCCCTCGAGATCATGGGCATGGAGATGCCGCGCCTGGCCAAGCGCGCGGCGCGCGAGAGCGGCACGCGGCTCATGGTGCACATCGGGGACACGGAGAAGCGCTACGACGCGAAGGTGATCCACTCGCTCCTCCCCCTCCTCGACGAGGGCGACATCCTCACCCATCTCTTCACCGCCAATCCGGGCGGCGTTCTCGACGGCAACGGCAAGCTCGTGCCCGAGGCCCGCGAGGCCCGGGACCGCGGGGTGTGGTTCGACACCGCGCACGGGCGGAAGAACTTCAGCTTCGATGTCGGGCGTCGCGTGATCGATCAGGGTCTGGCCCCGCACTGCATCAGCACCGATCTCACGGTGCCCGGCCGGCTGGAGACGGTGCACAGCCTGACGGAGATCATGACGCGCTTCCTCGGCCTGGGCTTCACGCTGGCCCAAGTGGTCACCATGTGTACGGAGAATCCCGCGCGCGCCATCGGGGCCGAGCATCGCCTGGGGAGCCTCGCCACGGCGCGGCAGGCAGACATCTCCGTGCTCGAGCTACGCGAGGGCGACTGGAAGGTCTACGACGTGCTCGGGGCGGGCCTTCGGGTGACGCAGGCGGTGGTGCTGTTCCTCACCGTCAAGAAGGGGCGCGTGTTCATGCCTGACTGGGGGCCGCGGCCTTGGGGCTGGGAGCCTGATCGCGTTCTTCCCCTGGGCGGTTCGGGAGGATGCTGCTAGGTAGGTAGGTAGGTAGGTAGGTAGGTAGGTAGGTAGGTAGGTAGCTTCTTGGACGCGAGGCGGGTGGGGCCTGTCGCCGTGGGTGCCGGCTTCGCCACCCTACGCTTCGTGAATCGCAGCCCTGCGGGCTGCGGGCGCTCGCGAAGGGCCCACTCCGCCAGCTGCGCCGCAGGCAGCCACGACGCCACCCACCCGGTCACAGGGAGAGTGTCCGGAGAGAGATTGGGCTAGAGCGGAATTGCGAGGAGGGTGTCGATGCGGCTGCTGTCGCAGACGACGAGGCGCTCGCGGAATTTGAGCGCGCCCGCTTCTTCTACCAAGGCGTCGAGGTAGCGGCCTGTGGCGAAGAGATCCATGCGGCCGTCGCGCATGATGCGCACGACCAGGAATGGGGTCTCGGTGATCGTGCTGCTGTCCTTCTCGTCCAGGATGGCTGTTAGGCCGACCAGATGGCGGTAGGTTTGCCGCTCGTAGATGTTGGCCTTGCGGAGGGCGGCCACCCGGTCGTGCAGCATGCCTTTGGAGTCCGCGTACATGAGGCCGGCGGGCAGGCCCTGGCGATGGTTGTCGGCCGAGGTAATGGTATAGAGGCAGGACTCGGCGAAGAAAGTGGGCCAGTCTTCGAGGCGGTCGTCGTCGATGGCGCGCGCGTAGTCGGCGTTCAGCTTGGCGATCCGTGACGGATCGGCGGGCTCCACCTCAGTGGCCCATGTACCGTCGATAGGCCTTCCAGAACCCGCGCACCGAGGCCTCGGTGGCGCGCGTTTCAGCCGACTCGGTCCCGTCGCCGCCCATATTGACCACCGAGACCTCGTCTCCCGCCGCGGCGGCGCCCCGGCTCACGAAGCCGCCGACGCAGCCGTCTTCCATGGAGACGTAGCCCGCGGGGCCCACGAGGTTCAATTGCCTGAGCCTCCGCGTGCGCATCTCGGCCGTGTCGTCGGCGAAGCCGAAGTACGTCCAGTGCAACTCCATGGCGTCGAGACCTTTGGGCAAGACCTGGCGGACGGCGAGGCAGTTCTGGATCTGCTGCAGCACGAAGCCCGGGAACACGGTCAGGATCTGGAGCTGGATGCCGTCGCCGAACTCGTCCACGCTGTCGAGCAGGCTCGGATCGGCGAGTCGATAGTCCTGACGCTCCGAGCGTATGCCCTGCTCGCGATAGGCCGTGCTCGATCGGTCGTCGGCCCGGTCGATGGTATAGCTCGCGTGGTGTCCGCCATCGGGGCTGACGAGGATGCCGCCGCCCTGGGTGAGGCGGGTGATCCGGAAGGTGCCGAAGAAGGCGTGGAGGAGGCTCGCGTGGTAGGTGTCCTTCACGTTCTCGACATAGAGCTTCCAGTTGTTCGGCAGCGCCTGCACGAAGCGGCCCAGCACACGGATGGGCCTGCGCAGCACGCGCGCGACACGGCCGACAATCTCCTCGCCCAGATAGGCTTCGATGGACGGTGCGTCCGGACACAGGCTCGCGAAGACCAGCCCGTGGAGGATGGCCGTCTCGAGCTTTCGCGGGCCGTGCGCGGCCTTGGAGAACGACGGCGGCATGCCGCCCCGGCCATGGGAGCCCTTCTCGAAGGCGATGCCGGTGAGATTGCCCTGGAGATCGTATGTCCACGCGTGATAGACGCACTGAAAATGCTTCGCGGTGCCCTGGTCGTCCAGTGAGATCAAGGCCCCCCGATGCGCGCAGCGATTTTCGAAGGCGTGGATGACTCCGTCTTCCCCGCGCACGACGAGCACCGGCATCTCGCCCACGAAGGTCGTGCGGAAATCACCCCGGTGTTGGAGATCCGCCTCGAGGCAGACGAAGCTCCACGTCGGGCCCTCGAAGATGCGACGAAGCTCCGTGCGGTAGTTCGCCTCGTCCTGGTAGAGCCAGTACGGGACGCGGGTGAGGGCCGCGTCCGGCCACGCGCGCGCCGGATCGGAAGCGCTCATGCCCGTGGGCGCGTGACGCCTACTTGACGAGGCCCTTCAGGGTCGCCATCTGCTTCTGCAGATCGCTCAGAGAGCTGGCGAGCTGGGTCAGCTTGGACGGCGGCACCTGGGGCTTCTCGAGCTCGCTGGTGAGCGACTGCGCCTTGGGCAGCATGCCGTCGACCTGCTTCGTCTGCGCCACGTCGAGCTTGCCGCTGCTCTTCATCGACGTGAGATCCGACACCATGCCCTTGGCCTGCTCGAGAAGCGAGTCCTTCGAGGGCATGCCCGTGGGGAGCGAGCCCGTCCCCGGCATCTGGGGCACCTGGACGCCTCCGGGCATTTGTGCCTGCGCCGCGAAAGGAGCGAAGAGGGACGCCGCGAGCATCGAGAGAGCAATCAGGATTCGCTGGACCATGGCCTAGCCTCCTTGGTGATGGGACGCAGCGATTAGACCATGCAAGATGGCGCCCCGCAACGTGGGCGCGGGGGGCGACTAGGGCGCGGGCTCGAGGAGCTCGAGACGATTGCCGAACGGATCGCTCACGTAGACGCGGGCATAGCCGGGAAGCGGCTCATCGTCGATGACCGCATGCCCAGCCTCCCGCAACCGGGTGACGAGCTCGGCGAGGCCGTCGATCAGGATGCCCGGATGAGCCTTGCGCGCGGGACGAAAATCCGCATCCACGCCGAGATGGATCTTCACGTGCCCGTTCTCGAACCACGCGCCGCCCCGCTTCGCGAGCTCGGGCGGCTTCACGATCTCGGGAAGCTCGAGAAGCCCTGAATAGAATCGCCGGGCCTCGTCCTCATGCCCCGCGGGCATGGCGAGCTGCACATGGTCCACTCCTACTACGCGCATCGAAGCGCGCCGCGTGCGAGGACGATCTTAGTTGCGGGCTTCGGCGATGAAGGGCGTGTAGCCACGCGTGACGAGCTCGTGAAGCTTCGACTGGGCGTCGGCGCGGCTACCATAGGGGCCCACGCGCACTCGGACCAGCTCGGGCTCGGACTTGCCCGGCAGTGTCGTGAGGGCGCCGTTCCAGGCGGTGAGGCCGGCTCGGCGGAGCTCGGCCGCCACCCGTGTCGCGGCGTTCACCGTCTTGAACGCGCCCACCTGCACCCAGTACGTGGTGGCCGCCACCACGCTCGAGCGGGCGGGTGGCTGATCGGCCACGGGCGCCGGGGCAGGCGACGGAGGCGGCGGGGGAGCGACGGGTGGTGGCTCGACGCTGGGCGACAGGGTCGCGGTGATCTGGGGCGGCGGCGCCGCCGGAGTCGGGTCCGCCGCCCGGGTCGGCACGACGGGAGGGCGCCCCACCGGTACGGCCGAAGAGGGAACAGGTGCCACGGGAGCCGTCTCCATCGTCACGACGAACTTGCGCTCTCGCGGAGACGACTCTTCTCCGTCGCCCCGCATTCTCGCGATGAGCCCCGCATAGGACGAGGCGCGGATGACCCGGATGAATTGCGCCCGGTAGTTCGCGATGAGGCTCACGCCCTCGATTACGACGTCGCGCACCAACCAGCGTCCGCCCCATCGGAGCATCGAGTACTCGACAGGCAGGTCGCCGCCGCTCCGGGTGAGGACCGAGGTGGACACGGTGGCGGAATCCCCGTCGATGATTTCACCGAGGTACTGAACGCTCACTCCGCCCGCCACGTTGGCCTTGGAGCCGATCATGGCCACGAAGCCGCGCTCGAGGAAATCGGCGAAGAGCCGGACGAACTCCGTCCGCTCCGTGGGCGTCCGGGTCTGCCACACGGGCCCGAGCACGAGCTCGGCGGCCTCCTGATAGTCGAACACCCGGTCGACGAGCTGGCGAATGCCCCGGCGCGGCGCCTCGAGACCTCGCGTCGGATCCGCGGATTGCAGGATCGTGTTCGCGCTCGCGAAGAAGCTCTGCAGCGTCTCGGTGGGCGAGGCGGCGTGGGCGGGAACGGCGGCGAGGAGCGCCAGGGCCAGGGCGGCCAGGATGAGCCTACGGATGCTCATACGCGAAGAGAGTAGGGCCGCAGGCTGGTTTGGTCGCCATTTATTCTTCACGGGGTGCCGCGCGAGGCTTCTCACGGACCGGGTATGATGGTGCCCACCCGGCGCCGACACGAGGCCGGCCATCACGGCAGGGGGAGGACAGAGTGAGCGCGTCCGACGGCTCGGTGAACGACGTTCTGGCAGGCGTTCGAGTCCTCGATTTCGGCCGCTACATTGCGGGGCCGTACTGTGCGGCGCTCCTCGCCGATCTCGGCGCCGACGTCATCCGGATCGAGCGGCTGGGTGGTGGCGAGGACCGGTGGGTCGCCCCGGTGGGCGATGATGACGTGGGAGCGATGTTCCTCGTCATGAACCGCAACAAGCGCGCGATGACGCTCGATCCCTCCAGCGCGGACGGGCGCGAGGTCGTGCGCAAGCTCGTGGCCACCGCCGACGTCGTCGTCGCCAACCTGCCCCCCGAAGTGTTGCGCGGGCTCGCGCTGGATCTCGAGAGCCTCCGCCGCGTGAAGCCGGACATCATCCTCACCACCGTCACGGCATTCGGGGCGGGCGGCCCGTGGAGCCACAAGCATGGGTTCGACGGCATCGGCCAGCTCATGTGCGGCTCGGCCTATCTCACCGGTACGCCGGAGCAGCCCTTGCGGGCCGCGGTGGCCTGGGTCGATTGCGGTACGGCGTCCCTCGCGGCATTCGGCACGCTCGCCGCGCTCATGGCGCGACAGAAGACCGGCCGGGGCCAGAAGGTCGAAGGCGCGCTCCTGCGGACGGCCATCGCGTACAACAACCCCGCGCTGGTGGAGCAGCAGGTGATCCAGGCCAACCGCGAGGCCACGTTGAACCGCGGCCAGACCTCCGCGCCCTCCGACGTCTTCCGCACCAAGGACGGCTGGATCATCGTCTACGCCATCGGCAACCCGATGTTCGCGCGGTGGGCCAAGCTGATGGGCGACGACCACTGGCACACGGATCCGCGCTTCCAGGATGACCAGGCCCGCGGCGACCACGGCGAGCTGGTCTCCAAGCGGATGGCGGAGTGGACGGCCGAGCGCACGACCGCCGAGGCTCTGACCGCGCTCGAATCGGCGCGCGTTCCCGCGGGCCCGCTCTATTCTCCCCAGCAGGCGCTGGAGGACGCGCATATCCGCATGGCCGGCCTGCTCCACGACACTGACTATCCGGGGCTGCCCCGGCCCGCGCCGCTCGCTCCGACGCCCGTGGATCTATCCGAGACTCCGGGACGCTTCCGGCGGCGGGCGCCCACGCTGGGCGAGCACACGGACGAGATCCTCGGCGAGCTGGGCTACTCTTCCGGGCAGATCGCGGAGCTCCGCACGAAAGGAGTCGTCTGACCCGAGCCGCGGCATTGCAGCCGGCCGCGTAGTGGCCCTATGCTCCGTCCATGCCTCCCGGCGCCATACGTCTCTCCAAGTCCCGCGTCCTGGCCGGCCTCCAGTGCCACAAGCGGCTCTGGTGGACCGTACACGAGCCAGGGGCGCCGGAGCTCCAGCCCGACGACGCGCTTCAGGCGCTCTTCGACGATGGTACCTACGTGGGCCGGGTGGCCCGCGCGCACGTGCCGGGGGGCGTGCTGATCGATCTGCCGTACAACGCCTATGACGAACGGATAGCGGCGACCGAAGAAGCCCTCCACAATGGCACGCCGGTGATCTACGAGGCCTCGTTCCGCGCCGGCCGGGTCTTCGTCTCGGTGGACATCCTGGAGCGCCGGCCGGAGGGGGCCAGCGTTATCGAGGTGAAGTCGACGACGCGAGTGAAGGCGCAACACCTGCCCGACGTGTCGGTGCAGGCGCATGTCTTGAATCAAAGCGGCGTGGAGACCGCGCGGCTCGAGGTCATGCATCTCAACCGGGCCTGCGCGTATCCGGATCTCGGCAATCTCTTCTCCCGTACCGACGTGACGGAGCCCGCCCGTTTCGCGCTCGAGATGATCCCTCGCGCGATACAGGAGCAGCTGGCCATGCTCGCGGGACCGATTCCCGAGGTGGCCATCGGCGAACACTGCAGCGCGCCCTACGAATGCCCCTTCAAGGGCCGGTGCTGGCCGGCGCTCCCGCCCCATCACGTGAGCACGCTGTATGCCGCCGGGCGACGGGCGCAGCTGCTCGAAGAGCAGGGCTACGCGACCATTCACGATTTGCCCGACGACATCCCCCTCAAGGCCGTGCAGGATCGGCAGCGCCGCGCCGTACGGGCCGGCCGGTTGATCGTCGAGCCCGACCTCGCGGCCGCTCTCCGCAACTTGGAGCCACCGCTGGCCTTCCTGGACTTCGAGACGGTCGGCCTGCCCATTCCGGTGTGGAACGGCTGCCATCCGTACGACGCGGTGCCGGTGCAGTTCAGCTGCCACGTGGAAGACGCCGGCGCTCGCCTCACCCACCACGAGTGGCTGGCCGAGGGCGCCGGCGATCCTCGCCCGGCGCTGGCGGAACGGCTCATCCGCGCCTGTAGCTCCGCGCGCACCATCGTCGTCTACTACGCGGCGTTCGAGCGGGACTGCCTCCAGAGAATGGCCGAGGCGCTCCCTGCTCTGGCCGGCCCGCTACGGAGCTTCGCGGACCGCCTGGTGGACCTGCTGCCCATGGTGCGCAATCACGTCTACCATCCCGCCTTCGGCGGCAGCTTCAGCCTCAAGAGCGTTCTCCCGGCCATGGTGCCGGAGCTCCGCTATGACCTGCTCCCGATCGGCGACGGCCAGACGGCCAGCCTCGAGCTCGAGCGGCTGATGTTCCAGGAAGCCGAGATGGCCCCGGAGGCCAGGGCCCGGCTCCGCGAGGATCTCCTCCGTTACTGCCAACAGGACACGTGGGGCCTCGTGAAGCTCCTGGAACGACTCCGTCTTCTCGCCCGCGGCTGACCAGAACAACGCCAGGAAAGGCGACGATCTGCTTCCCCCCGAGGCCTACGCGCGACACGACGAGTCTCCGGACGACGAGTTCTACAGTTTTCCTCGCAAGGTCGTCCACATCGACGAAGGAGCCATTGCCGCGCTCGGCCGCCTCTATGCCGAGCGGCTGCCCACCGGCGGACGCGTGCTCGATCTGATGAGCAGCTGGCGCAGCCATCTGCCCGAAGACCTTCGCCTTCGCGAAGTGGTGGGATTGGGAATGAACGCGGAGGAGATGGCCGAGAATCCGCAGCTCAGCCGGTCGATCGTCCACGATTTGAACCGCGACTCGCGCGTGCCGTTCGGGAACGAAGAGTTCGACGGCGCGCTGTGCGCGGTCTCCATCCAGTACATGACCAACCCGCTTCCCATATTTCGGGAGGTGCGCCGGGTGCTCCGGCCGGGCGCGCCGTTCGTGGTCTCCTTCTCCAATCGCTGTTTCCCGACCAAGGCCGTGGCCGTCTGGCTCGGCACCACCGACCGGCAGCACGTCGAGCTGGTCCGCGCCTACTTCGAAGGCGCGGGCGGCTGGGTAGACGTGACGGAGGAGGAGCGGTCGCCGGGCGACCTCGGCGATCCGTTATATGCGGTATGGGCCCGCACGTCTTCCTGAGGAGGATCGCGTATGCGCACCATCGATATCCACGCTCATGTCGTGCCGCAGGCGGTGTGGCAGGCCGCGGCCGCCGGCACGGACTGGTACGGCTATCGCCACGAGCCGGGCGAGGGCCTGGGCTCCTTCGTCGGCGGCGGCAAGCGCACCGCGTTCAGCTCGCCCAAGGTCCGCTTCACCACGGATGAGCGCCTGAAGGACATGGATGCGCAGGGCGTGGACGTGCAGGTGCTCTCCATTCACACGCCCTTCTTCGGCTACCACCTGGATGGGGCGCAAGGCCGGCAGCTCGCGCGCGAGGTCAACGACGAGATCGCGGGCATCGTGCGCGGGCGGCCCCAGCGCTTCGCCGGCCTCGCCACGTTGCCGATGCAGGACGTGGGGGCGGCGATCGAGGAGCTCCGACGCGCCATGACTGACCTCGGCCTCAAGGGCGCCGAGCTCGATACGCAGGTGAACGGCGAGCAATGGGACGAGCCCGAGTTCCTGCCTTTCTTCAAAGCCGCGGAGGCGATGGGCGCCGTGCTCTTCTTCCATCCTCAGCCGCAGCACAATTTCCTCATGCAACGCACCCCGCGCGACGGGCTCTTCAACAGCCTGGGGGTGATCCTCGACGACGCCATCCTCGTGGCCATCCTGATTGCGGGCGGCGTGCTGGAGGCCTGCCCGAAACTCCGTGCGTGTATCGCTCACGGCGGTGGCCCCGCCTGCTACGCCATGGGTCGTCTCGACCGCGGCTGGCAGGGGCGCCCTGAAGCGCGTCGCATTCCGCAGCCGCCCAGCGCGTATCAGCGCCGCCTCTACTACGACACGGTGGTGGGGAGCGAGAAGGCGCTCCGCTTTCTGCTCGACGAGGTGGGCGCCGATCGCGTGGTGCTCGGCAGCGACTGGCCCTTCGTCCCGTGGCATCCCTCGCCCGTCACCTGGGTGCAGGGACTCGCGAGCCTTACCCTGGAGGAGAAGGAGCGGATTCTCTGGCGGAACCTCGAGGGGCTCCTCGGCCTCTAACGACCGGACCGCGCGGAGCGACCGGGCTGGCGGTAACGACCGGACTGGCGACCGATGTTGTATGCTCCTGTCTGCCATGCGATTCGGGCTCTTCTTCCAGGCTCCGGAGGCCGCGGGGCAGACGCACGCCGAGCGCTATGCCGAGATGTTCGACGTCATCGAGCTCGCCGATTCGTTGGGCTTCGACGTGGCCTGGCTGGCCGAGCTGCACTTCGGGGGCGCCTTCTCCCTGCTCGCCAGTCCGCTCATGGCCGTGCCGGTGATCGCCCAGCGCACCAAGCGGATCCGCATCGGCACGGCCGTCACTCTGCTCCCGCTTCATCATCCGCTGAGTTGCGCCGAGCAGGCCGCCACCGCCGACCTGCTGTCTGGAGGCCGGCTCGAGTTCGGGGTGGGACGGGGCTCTATCCCCACCCAGTTCCACGGCTTCCGCGTGCCCGTGGCCGAGAACCGCGCCCGCTTCGACGAGACGCTCGAGATCATTCGTCTCGCGTGGACCGAGCCTCGCTTCAGCTACCACGGCCGGTTCTACGAGATCGAGGATATCGAGGTCGTGCCGAAGCCACTACAGCGGCCGCACCCACCTATCCGCGTGGCCGTCCACACGGAAGAGAGCTTTGCCCACATCGGGGACCTGGGGTTACCCATCTACTCGGGGACGACGACCACGCCGTTGCCCCAGCTTCGCGAGTACATGGCGCTCTATCGCGATCGGCTGGCCGCGGCCGGCCACCCGTGGCAGAGCGATCAGATGGCCCTAATGTTGCCCGTGCACGTGGGTCCGACCGCGGCCGCCGCGCGCGAGGCCATGCGTCCCGGCGTGCACAAGTACTACAAGAATCTGCAGACCATCTTTTCGCAGCTCCCCCCGTCTTACCGCGACCACCTGCCGCGTCTTCGGGCCATCGAAGAGAACGTAACCAATCTGCCCTTCGAGAAGTTCTGCCGCGAGCACGCCGTGTTCGGCGACGCCTCGGAGGTTGTCGACCGTCTGCAGGCCGCCCGGGACGATTTCGGGCTCTCGCAGATCATCTGCTGGTTCGATCAGGGATCGATGCTCCCGCGAGACGAAGTCGAGCGCACCATGCGCCGGTTCGTCGATCAGGTCATGCCCAAGCTCGGGTAGAGCACAGGAGGAGGCTCCCATGGCGGCCTACGTCATCGTCGACATCGAGATCCACGACGCGGCTCTCTACGACGACTATCGCAAACGCGTGCCCGCGACCATCGAGAAGTACGGCGGCAAGTTCCTCGTGCGCGGCGGACAGTTCGAGCAGCTCGAGGGAAGCTGGCAGCCGACACGCCTCGTGCTCCTGGAGTTCCCGAGCATGGAGCAGGCCAAGCGCTGGTACGACTCCGAGGAGTACCGGGAGCCGAAGGCGCTCCGGCTCAAGGCTTCCAAGGCCAACCTGATCATCGTCGAGGGCGCCTAGCCCGCATGGGCAAGAGCCTGTCCGCGGCGGCCATCGAGCAGTATGAGCGCGACGGGTATGTCTTCCCCGTCTCCGTCCTGTCGCCGGGGGAGGCGCGGCAGTATCGCGAGCGGCTCGAGCGCGCCGAGCGCGATCTGGGTGGCCCACTGCGGGGCGTGTACCGGGTCAAGCCGCACCTGCTCTTCACGTGGCTCGCCGATCTGGTCCGGCACCCGTCCATCCTCGACGCCGTCGAAGACGTGCTTGGCCCGGATATCCTCTGCTGGAATACCTCCTTCTTCACCAAGGAGGCCCGGAGCCCGGGCTTCGTATCCTGGCATCAGGACGCGACGTACTGGGGGCTCTCCGAGCCGGACGTGGTCACGGCGTGGGTGGCCTTCACCGAGAGCACGCCCGCCAACGGCAACATGCGGGTCATTCCCGCGAGCCACCGCTCGCCCGTGCCCCACGTCGACACGTTCCATCCCGACAATCTCCTCTCGCGCGGCCAGGAGATCACCGTGACGGTCGATGAGTCGTTGGCCGCCGACATCGTCCTCCAGGCGGGAGAGATGTCCCTGCATCACGTGTTGATGGTGCACGGCTCGGGTGCCAACCCGTCCCCGGATCGTCGCATCGGATTCGCCATCCGGTACATTCCCACGCGCATCAGCCAGACGGGCGGCCCGCGCGACAGCGCGACCCTCGTGCGCGGCGCGGACGCCTTCGGCCACTTCGAGCCGGAGCCGCGGCCCGACGCCGATCTCGACCCCGCCATGCTCGCGCTCCACGCCGAGATCAGCGACCGCCAGGCGAAGATCCTCTACCGTGGTACGCCGAAGACGAGCTTCTGACGGCGTCGCTCTGCTGGATTCTTCTCCAGCCTCACTCAGTTCAGCTTCACGATCTCGCTGAGGGCCGCCCGCAGATTGTTCCGGGCGCTGCCGAGATGTGGATGCACGGCGAGCGTCCGGCGGAAGAGCTCGGCGGCCTCACCGAACTGTCCCAGCGCCAGATGGCAGAGTCCTTGGCCGGAAAGTGCGCCGAAGTGATTGGGATTGCGCGCGAGCGTCTCGCGGCAGTCGGCGATCGACGCGGCATACTCCCCGGCCATATAGCGAATGGTCGCCCGCTTGTTCCACCCCTCGGCGAAGGCCGGCGCATCGTCGATCAGGCGCGTGAACGTCGCGTCGGCCGCCACCAGATCCTGACGCTCCATGGCCTCGATCCCCTCGCGCAGCAGGCCGTCGAGCCGGGCGTTGCCGGAGCGGTGCCACATCTGCCAGAGGGTGTTCGCGGCGCGCGCGGCTTCCGCCACATCGTCGCCTCGAAGAGCCGTCAAGGCTTCCCGCTCGGTCATGGGCTCAGCGCGTCCCCGTCTGTGCGCGACTCACGATTGACCCCCCGTGGTGTATTGCGGCACGATCGGAGCCCCCGCGGGCCCCGACGCGGCCATGTTCGAGCCAGGCGGTCTTTATACGCCCCGGGCATTCCGGAGCACAAGGGATCAACCGCGCCGCCACGAAAGAATGACGCCGTGACCGGTGGAAAGGACCAGAGCCCGGCTTCATACGGGCTCCACTGCGTCGGACTCGGCTCGAACCGGAAGCGCGCGTCCGCGCCACCGGGCACGAGCGCGCGCGGGGTGAAGGCCAGCTCGACCAGCGGACGCAGCCCCGCCTCCACCACCGCGTCGTGGACCTGATCGGCGATGGTGAAGTCGGGCGGCCGCCGGCGTCTTCGTCGTAGACATTGCCACAGCCACACCGCGTGGACTCAGGAAGGGGCGCCGTGTCGCTGATCGAGATCGAGCCTCCGGCCTGAGCGGCATGAGCACTCAGCGGCAGTGGGGCAGCACGCTGTCTCCGAAGAGCTTGATCGTCTCCATGATCTTCGCGTGGGGCGGGCCGCCGGAGTGGGCGTGCCGCAGCCGCAGGAGGAAATAGTCCGCGCTGGTCGCGTCCTTCCAGCGGTGAAACTCGCGCACGCACGTCTCCGCGTCACCCACGATGAGCCGGTCGGGGGCGAGATTGGCCAGGGAGAACTCCGTGCCGGGCGGGATATTGCGAAACTCCGCGAGCCGGTTCTGCCAGTAGTACTGGTACGCGGTCATCACCTCCGGCCCGTACACGGCCTCGGCTTCCTCGCGTGACTTGGCCACCCAGGCATCGCGCATGAGGATCACCCGCGGGGGCCGCCCCGCCTTCCCGGCCGCTTCTTTGTACGCGTCGACCTGGCGCATGACGTTCTGGAGACTGGTGCTGGGCGTAGCCACGAAGGCATCGGCGAGAGCGCCCGCGCGGCGCACGGCGGCAGGCACGCTGGCTCCGATCCAGAGCGGCGGCGAGGGCTGCTGGAACGGTCGCGGCCGGATCTGCACGTCCTCGAGGGTGTAGTGCGTCCCACGATGGGAGAACTTCTCGCCCCTCCAGCACTTGCGCAGGATCTCCACGCTCTCCTCGAAGAGCGTCACCCGATGCTCCATCGGCACGTTGAAGGCGCGGAAGTCCGCGGGCTGATAGCCGATGCCCACGCCGAGGATGATGCGGCCCTTGGAGACCAGATCGAGGGTGATGACATCCTCCGCTAGGCGCACCGGATGGTGGAGGGGCAGCAGAATGACCGACGTGCCCACGTTCAGGCGACGGGTGTGGGCCGCCACCGCGGTGGCCACGATGAGCGGCGAGGGGAGGAAGCCGTCTTTGTCCTGATGGTGCTCGCCGAAGAAGCACGAATCGAAGCCGCTGGCTTCGGCCAGCTGCGCCTCGGCGATCACCTCGTCGATGGAGCGGTCGAGGTGCTCGCCCCGCGGCGGATTAGCGATGGAGCTATAGAGCCCGAATTTCATCGAACGCCTCCTTCTTGATCGACGGTTCGGCAAAGCCTAGCGCGGAATGCTCGCGTCCGCGCGGGCATTGTGAGGATCATCGAGCGACCAGGACCGGTATACGATGGGTGGAGGAGACACGCGCGTGCCCGAACCGGATCGCATCGAAGAGTTCAAGGAAGTGGCCGAGCTGATGCCGGACGATCCGGTGGTCCGCTTCGGTCTGGCCGGCGCCTATCTCGACGCCGGGCAGGCCGACAAGGCCATCGTCGAGTACGAAGAGACGATCCGCCTCAAGCCCGACTACTCCGCCGCCCATCGAGGGCTCGGCCGGGCCCTGGAGCGGGCGGGACGTCGCGAGGACGCGGTGACCGCGTATCGCAAGGGACTCGAGGTGGCGGCGGGGACGGGCGATCTCCAGACCAAGAAGGAGATCGAGGTGTTTCTCCGTCGACTGGAGTCGAGCTAGACAGCAGCCTCAGCTACCGCCGGCGCTCGAGGTTCAGATCGATCTTCCTCAAGCGCTGCAGATCGAATCCGAGCCTGGCCGCTTCGACCCTCAGCCGCGCGAGCTCGGCCTCACGCACGCCGAGCTCGCCGTCGCGGGCCTCGAGCTCCACCTCGCGCGCGGCGAGGTCGGCCAGCACGGCATTCCACGCGCGGGCATCCGCTTCCCACTCACCCCTCGGATACTCCTTGAGGAGCCGGTCGAAGGCGCGCTGCGCGGCCCGGTAGTCACGGGGCCCGGCCGCGGGATCGGTGAGGAGCCGCGCCAGATTGTAGAGGGCGCGCGCGTGCGCGGCGTCCCTCTCCGGCTCAGAGGCGATGCGGGCGTAGAACTCTCGGGCGGCGAGCGGCCGCCCCTCCCGGAGGCGCTCGTCCGGCTGAGCCAGGGTGGGCGGGGGTGACGCAGCTCGGCTCGCATCGGATGGGGAGCCGAACCACCCTGAGGAGGCGCACCCCGCACTGAGGGCTCCCAACGAGAGGACGACGATCAGGCGCCTCATGAGGCCGGCGCGGCCTTCGGAAGGTTGACGGTCATGCATGTGCCTTGCCCCTCCTCACTCTCCACGGCGATCGTGCCGCCGTGCGCAGAGACCAGCTCCTTGACGATGGCCAGGCCGAGCCCGGATCCCTTGCGGCCCTGGTGTGCCTGCCGGTACGGCTCGAAGACCCGATGGATGTCCGCCGCGGGAATTCCAGGCCCGTTGTCTCGCACCACCAGCTCGAGATGCGTCCCCGCATCGGTCACTTCCACGCGTACGACCCCACCCGGCTGCGTGAACTTGATGGCGTTGCCGGTCAGATTCAGGATCACTTGGGTGAGCCCGTCCTCGTCGGCCGTGATAACGAAATCCAGACCCGTCGACGTCGACTCCAGACACACGCGCTGCTGCTCGGCTTGGGCGCCCAGCACGTCGAGCGCGCGGGCCACCACCTTGTCCAATTCGAGTGGACGTAGCTCGAGGGGGAACACGCCGGCCCGGAGCCGGTTGAGGTCCAGGATCCGCGTGACGAGGCTGAGGAGGCGGTCCACGCTGGTGTCGATCGACTCGACCCAGTGGCGCCCCTTGGCATCGAGCAGATCCGCCGGTCGCCGCAAGAGCAGCTGCGCGGAGGCGCGTATAGCGGTGAGGGGATTGCGAAGCTCGTGGGAGATCTGGGAGAAGAACTGCTGCTTGTGGGCTTCCACCTCTCGCAGCTCTTCCGCCATGTGATTGAAGGCGAGCGTGAGGTCGCCGACTTCGTCGCTCGAATCCGCGATCAGCGGCTTGGCGAAGCTGCCATCGGCCACCCGTCTCGTCGCCGCGGAAAGCTGGCGCACCGAGCGGGTGAGACGGAACGCGACGAAGCCGTTGGCGGCGACGGCGGCGAGCAGGCCGCCCCCGAGCGCGGCGAGCACCATGGTCCACGTGCGGCTCTCAAGGGCTCGCACCGCGGTCTGGGCCCGGCTCACTTCCGCCGAGGTGGCTTCGGTCAGCTTGGCCAGCGCGCGGTCCAGCCTGTCGGCGGCGGCCCGCGCCGGCCCTTCGGAGATTTTCATGGCCCGCGCCGAGTCACGCGTGCCGAGCAGCGCGCGCTCCTTGTGGACGAGCTCCTGATAGGTCGCGAGGGCCGCCACGGCTTCGCGATAGCTCGTCATCTCGGCGGTTGAGGCGAGGAGGGGGTCCAATCGGCCGAGATCCGCCACGGTACGCTCCGTGCGCGCCTTCAGGAGGTCGCCGTACGCGCGGTCTCGCATGACCAGATAGCGCGCCTCGAGTCGAAGGAGCCGAGGCACGACCTCCTGCAGGGCAACTTCGATCTGAAGGGCGGGCAAGGAGCGATCGGTGATTTCACGGTGCGCCCGCACCAGATGGTCAATCGCGAGGAGGCTCCACGCCGCTACGCCCACCAGGGCCATGATGACCAGCGTTGTCGCGGCAAAGAATTTCGAAGCTAACCGCATACCTGCCCTCGCGATGTAAGGCTATGGACGCCGAGGCGCCCTGCTCAGGACAGAGCAAGCCCTGAGCCAGTACCCACGCGAGGGAAATCAGGGGGTTGGCGGGCGCCTACCTAGGGGCGGCTTCCCAAGAGCGTCAATGCCTGCCGGAAATGGGAATGTATTCCGCCGACCAGACGCTAGTCGCAGCAGACGGACTCGGCGTCGACCTCGTCCACGAAAGTGTAGCCCCCGCGCTAGTACACGTGGTGGAAGACACCCTGGACCCCGGCGTGCTGCCAGCTGGATTCTCTCGCTGCGGGATCTTGGACTTGAGCTGCTTGATCCCACCCACGAGTTGCATCTGTTGACCATCGTAGGCGACGGGGCTCTCTCGAACCGCCGCCGCCCGCCGCGTGATAGTATCCGCCGAGGGTTCCCCCAATGCCCGTTCGCTACGATCCCCGACGTGACGAAGTCATCGCCGACCCGTTCCCGAGCTATCAGCTCCTGCGCGCGGAGGATCCGGTCCACTGGAGCGATGTCCTCGGTGGCTGGGTCCTCACGCGGTACGACGACGTCAAGAGCGCTCTGCTGGACCGCCGCTTCTCGGCGGACCGGATCACGCCCTTCGCGAAGCACCTGTCGGCGGACTCGCACGCGGCCATTGCCGACCTGTTGCAGGGGCTCGGCGACTGGGCGGTGTTCACCGACCCGCCCAAGCACACCCGGCTTCGCGGCGTCATGAATACCGCGTTCACCTCGCGCGCCATCGAAAGCCGGGAGCCCGTCATCCAGAATCTCGTGGACCGTCTCCTCGACGCGGTCGTGCCCGTGGGGCGGACGGATCTCATCGCGGATTTCGCCTACCCTCTGCCGGCCGCGGTCATTGCCGGTATGCTCGGCGCCTCCGCAGACCACCTCGACCGGATCAAGCGCTGGTCCGACGACCTCGCCGCCTTCGTCGGGAGCGCGCTGGCCACCCCGGACAAACGCACGCGCGCTCAGGGCGCCATGGTGGATATGTCCGCCTACTTCCGCGCTCTGGTGACCGCACGCCGGACCCAGCCCCGGGACGACCTGATGAGCGCCATGCTTGCCGCGGAAGGACAGGCGGACGGGCTCACCGAGGACGAGCTGGTGGCGACCTGCGTCCTTCTCCTCTTCGCCGGCCATGAGACCACGACGAACCTGATCGGCAATGGGCTCGTGGCTCTGCTTCGGCACCCAACCCAGCTCGCCGCCCTCGCCGCCGATCCGCTTCTGGCCGGCTCGGCCGTCGAGGAGCTCCTGCGCTACGACGGACCTACCCAGGCCGTGACTCGGATCGCCGTGGAGGACGTCGAGCTGCGCGGGCGGCAGATCCGGCGGGGCGCCCGCGTATTTCTCAATCTGAGCGCGGCGAATCGCGACCCGGAGCAGTTCTCCCATGCCGAGGATCTGGACGTACGGCGCCCGGACAATCGGCATATAGCGTTTGGCCACGCCATTCACTTCTGCGTGGGAGCGCCCCTGGCGCGCCTCGAGGCGAGGCTGGCCATTCCCGCCGTCCTGCGCCGCCTGCCCGAGCTCCGGCTCGAGACCGATGCGCTGCGCTGGAGCGATTCCTACGTGCTGCGCGGCGTGGAGGCGTTGCCCCTCAGCTTCGCCAGGGCTGCGTGAGGAGAGGGCAGCGGAATGAGTCACGCGGGCCCACGCTGTCACGGAGCGCCCTGACATGCTCGACTTCACGGATCAGGTGGTGCTCATCACCGGCGCGGGCGCCGGGATCGGCTCCGGCATGGCGAAAGCCTTTCACGATGCGGGGGCTCGCGTCGCCCTCGGCGACTTCCGCGAGACGGCCATCGCACGCACCGCGGCCAGGCTCGGGAGCTCCGCCCGTGTCTACGCGCGCACGGTGGACGTGCGCGATGCGCGCTCGACGGCGGAGTTTCTCGAAGGCGCCGAGGGCGCCCTCGGGCCGGTGACGGTGGCGGTAGCCAACGCGGGCATCTATCCCAACACGCCGGTCCTCGAGATGACCACGGAGGAGTGGGACCGGGTGATGGAGACCAATGTGCGCGGCGTCTTCCTCACCTGCCAGGCCGCCGCCCGCTCCATGGTGGCTCGGGGCACGCGGGGCAAGATCATCACGCTGGCTTCCGGGGCCGCCCAGAGCGGGCGCCAAGGCGCCTCGCACTACTGCGCCTCCAAGGCGGGCGTGGTCATGTTCACCAAGGTGCTGGCCCTCGAGATGGCCAAGCACCGCATCAACGTCAACTGCATCTCGCCCGGGCTCATCGAGGTGGAGGGCGAAGTGTCGCCGCTCACTCCCGAGTACGTGGCGACCCTGACGCGCTCCATCCCGTGGGGGCGCATCGGCAAGCCCGAGGACATCGCCAACGCGGCCCTGTTCCTCGCCTCGCCTCTCGCTGACTTCATCACGGGCGAGGTGCTGGCCGTCAACGGCGGCTCGTCGGCGGGCCGAGCCTTCCTCCCTCTCAGCACGCCGAAGCCGTCGTAACTCAGCCGATCCATCGCCGCCGCCAGGAATTCGCGCCGACCCATCTCGACGGGTGCCCGAGCTTCCCCGACCGGCATGACTCATGCGCTCTCCCCCCGTTGTGTGGACCTGGTCGCATCTGCCAGGAAGCGCCTCCAAGGGCCCCTTGACGCGCCGGCGCTTTCGGCACATTCTCGGCGCCTGTCGAGCCGTGCCGTGCTCCCGTCACCCCGAATGGAGGCCCTGTCATGATCTACGAGATCCGGACCTACACGCTGAAGACCCGCAGCCTGGCCGAGGTCGAGAAGCGCTACGCCGAGGCCTACGAGTACCGGAAGAAGTATTCCCCGCTCGCCGCCTTTTGGCACACCGAGGTCGGCCCGCTCAACGAGATCGTTCAGGTGTGGCCCTACACCGACCTCACCGAGCGCACCCGCATCCGCGCGGAGGCGGTGAAGGATCCGAACTGGCCGCCCAAGATCGGGGAGTTCGTCCTCAACCAGGACGTGCAGCTCATAACGCCCTTCCCCTTCATTCCCGAGATCACGCCCGGCACGGTCGGTCCGATCTTCGAGATGCGCAGCTACAGCCTGGCCCCCGGCTCGCTGCCGGGCGTCATGAAGCGGTGGGAAGGGAAGATCGGCGAGCGCGCCAAGCTGTCACCGATCGTCCTCGCGGGCGGCACGGAGTTCGGCCAAGCCAACCGGTTCGTGCACATCTGGGCGTACAAGAGCATGGATCAGCGGCTGGCCGTGCGTGAGCAGGCGCGAAAGGCCGGGGTGTGGCCGCCGCCGGGCGGCGGCGACGAGCTGCTCGCTCAGAGCAACAAGCTCATGATGCCGTCGTCTTTCTCGCCGCTGCAGTAGAGGGGGCTGGGCGACCAGGAGGAGGGTGACCTGTTGCCGCGCTGTTTCGACCCTAAAGGGGGATCTATGCGACGAGTGGCTGTACTTTTAGTAACCGCGGTGGCGGGTCTTCTCCTGGTCGCCGTCCTCGCCTACCGGCCCGTGACGGCGGCGAACGTACAGGAGGTGCTCATCGGCGAGGTCCTGCCCCTCACCGGCAACTTCGCCAGCCTCGGCCAGCAGTACCTCTGGGCGGGGCAGACGGTCGAGGACATCGTCAACAACGATTATCCGGATCTCGCGGTACCGCTCGGGCCAGGCAAAGGGTTCCCCGGGCTCGGGGGCGCCAAGATGACGCTGGTCGTGCGCGACGATCAGAGCCGCGGCGACCTCGCGCGCACCATCGCCGAGCAGCTCATCACCGTGAACAAGATCCACTTCTTGAACGCCGAGGGCACCAGCGGCAACACCTCCATCGTCCAGCCCATCGCGGAGAGTTACGGCATCCCGATGGCCTGTCACCCGTGCGCCTCGCCGACCTTGACCGAGAAAGGCCTCAAGTGGTTCTGGCGGACCGGCCCGCACGACAAGACCATGGTGGCGAGCGTCTTCTCGTTCCTTCGGGAGTGGCGGGAGCACGGGGGGCCCACTGACCTCAAGACCATCGCCTTCCTCACCTGCGACAACCTCTTCTGCCAGGACAACCGGAAAGTGGCGTCGGAGCTGGCGCCCCAGTCCGGCTTCCAGATCGTCCTCGACCTCACGACGAAGACCGGAGCAACCACGCTCGCCTCCGAGGTCCAGCGGCTGCAGGCGGCGAAGGCGGACGTCCTCTTCCTCGTGCAGTACCCGCCCGAGACGGCCGTGTTCCAGGGCGACGCGAAGCGCGCGGGCTTCATGCCCAAGGTGGTGGCCACGAGCAACGGCGCCTACTCGGACCAGACCTGGCTCGAGGCCCAGAAGAAGACCAATGGCGGCGCGGGGTTTCTCGGTCGCGATCCCACGGCCATCGACCTCGTCCACGATCGGCCGAGCTGGAAGAAGGTCAACGAGATCTACAAGAAGTACAGCCGCGGCCAGAACATGGGTGAGCTGGCCATGCGGGAGATCACGGGCCTGCTCTGGATGGCCGACACCATCAACCGCGCGAAGTCGGTAGACCCCGCGGCCATCGCCAAGGCGGCCGGCGAGACGAATATGAGCCCCGAGCAGCTCATCATCGACTACAAGGGCGTGCGCTTCGACAAGAATAACCAGAACGAGCTGGCGACCGGGGTGGTGACCCAGATCGGGTGGGACGGTGAGAAGCACACGATCTGGCCGTGGGAGCTGGCGAAGCGGGCGAACTTCAAGATCATCTTCCCGGCCCCGAGCTGGCAGGAGCGGGACAGCAAGCCCAAGCCCGCGAGCTGATCGCCGCCCCGTGACGCTCCTTCTCCAGGCCGTCGTCAACGGGCTCCAGATGGGCTTTCTCTACGCCCTCGTGGCGGTGGGGCTCACCATCATCTGGGGCCTGATGGAGATGATCAACTTCGCCCACGGCGAATTCCTGATGCTCGGGATGTTCGGGGCGTGGTGGCTCAGCGTCACCTATGGCCTCGACCCTCTGCTCTCCATCGTCCCCATCGGGCTCGCCATGTACGGGGCGGGCGTGCTCGTCTATCGCCTGCTCATGCGGCGCGTCCAACGCGGCGACCCGTTCACCCAGATCTTCGCCACCGTGGGCCTGCTCTTCCTGATCCAGAACTCCGCCGTCGCGGTGTTCACGAGTGACTATCAGTACCTGTCGAACACGCTGCTCACTCGGCTGAGCGGCTCGAATCTTCACATCCTCGGCATCAACGTGGGGGTGCCCCTCCTCATCGGCGCGCTCCTCGCCCTCGTCCTCTTTCTCGCGCTCTACTTCCTGATCGACCGGACGGAGTTCGGCTTGGCCCTCCAGGCCACCGCGGAGGATCGCGAAGCGGCCATGCTCGTGGGCATCCGGCCGCAGCGCATGTTCGCCGTGGCGTGGGGACTGGGGGCGGCGCTCGTGGCCGTGGCGGGGTGCATCCTGGCCAACTTCTTCGCCGTCTCTCCCCAGGTGGGCTTCCCGTTCACGGTACTGGCCTATGCCATTGTCGCTCTCGGCGGATTCGGCTCGATCCTCGGGACGCTCCTCGCCGCGCTCGTGGTCGGCGTGATCCAGAGCGTGACCACGGTCTACCTCCCCCCCGCCTTCAAGGACGCATTCGTCTTCGGGTCGTATCTGCTGATTGGTCTCTTCCGACCTCAGGGCCTCTTTGGCCGCTTCTAGGCTGGCCCTCGGTGCCGGGCTCGTCCTGGCCGTGATCTACCCGATTCTCCTCCAGCTCGGCGGATACCCCTTCTACCAGACCATCGGCTTCCTCGTTCTGCTCAACGCGATGCTCGGCATCGGCTGGAACGTCATCGGCGGCTGGACGGGGCAGTTCGACTTCGGGCCCCAGGTATTCTTCGCCGTCGGCGCCTACGTGGCGGCCCTCCTCTTCATTCACGTGGGGCTGAGCCCGTGGCTCGGCATGCCCGTGGCCGTGCTCGTGGCCATGCTCGTCTGCGCGGTCGTGACGTATCCACTCACCCGGCTGCGCGGACACTACTTCGCCATTTCCACCGTGGCCATCTGGATGATCGCGCAGCCCATCGGCGCCACCTGGGAATTCATCAACGGCAGCCGCGGCCTCTTCATTCCGGTGGAAACGGGGCAGAGCACGCTCCGATCCATCGCGAGCCTCCAGTTCGCCGGGCGCACCAAGGCCCTCGGCTACTATTACGCGGCGCTCGGCCTCTTCCTCCTCGCCCTCGCCCTCGTGCGCCTGGTGGAGCGCTCCAAGCTCGGCTTCTACTTCCGCGCCATCCGCGATGACCAGGAAGGTGCGGAAGGCATCGGCATCGACAGCCGCCTCTACAAGGTGATCGCCCGCTGCATCACCGCGGGCGTGTTCGCCGCGGGGGGCGTGCTCTACGGCTTCTGGGCGCTCGCCGTGTTTCCCGAGCAGGTCCTGGACCTCAACTGGAGCACGCTGCCCATGATGGCCACCGTGGTGGGGGGGATCGGACGTCTGTGGGGGCCGGTGCTGGGCGCGGTCATCCTGATTCCCATCTCGCAGATCATGAGCACGACGCTCGGCACCGGGCCGCTGGCCGGCCGCGGCATCGACCTGATCGTGTACGGCCTCATCATCATCCTGATCGCGGCCCTCCGGCCGACGGGTCTCCTGTCGCTACCGTGGAGCCGGTGGTTCCGGCGGCCCGCCTGACCATGTCGCCCCTCCTCGAGCTGCGGGCGGTCACCAAGCGATTCGGCGGGCTCATCGCCAACAAGGACGTGTCGTTCTCCATCGGTACAGGAGAAATCGTCGGCCTGATCGGGCCGAACGGCGCGGGGAAGACCACCCTCTTCAACTGCATTACGGGCTACATGCACCCGGAAGACGGACAGATCCTCCTCGGGGGCGTCGACATCACGAACGCCCATCCCGCCCGCGTGTGCGGCCACGGCATCGCGCGAACGTGGCAGCTGGTGCGGACGTTCGGGCGCATGACCGTGCTCGAGAATGTCATCTGCGGCGCGCTCAAGCGCACCAACCGGGTCGGGGAGGCGCGCGCTCGGGCCATGAGCCTCCTGGAATTCAGTGGCCTCGCCGCCAAGGCGGGCATGGCGGCGGCGAACCTCACCCTCGCCGACAAGAAGCGACTCGAGATCGCGCGGGCTCTCGCCACCGAGCCCCGCATGCTCCTGCTCGACGAGGCCATGTCCGGACTCACCCCCACCGAGACGGCGGAGGCTGTGCAGCTGGTGCGCCGGATCCACAGCGAGCTCGGGGTGGCTCTCTGCGTGGTGGAGCACGTGATGGAGGTGGTGATGCCGCTGTCCCAGCGGGTCATCGTTCTCGAATACGGCCAGAAGCTCGTGGAAGGCCCACCCCAGGAGATCGTCAGGAACGAGCAGGTGATCAAGGCCTACCTCGGCGAGCACCGGCGTGACCGACACTGAGCGGGGGCGGGGGAAGGAGCCGCTCCTCGACGTGCGCGACGTGCACGTGGCCTACGGGGCGGGTGTGCTCGCCCTCCAGGGCGTGTCGTTGCAGGTGAGGCCGGGCGAAATCGTGGCGCTGGTCGGGGCCAACGGGGCCGGGAAGACCACGCTGCTGAAGACGATCGCCGGCCTGGTGCCGCCGCACCGCGGAGAGATCCGCTTCGCCGGCCAGGCGGTGGCCGAGATCGACGCCCCCGACCGGATCAAGCTGGGCCTGGCTCTCGTCCCGGAGGGGCGACGGCTCTTCAGCCGCCTGACCGTCGCGGACAATCTGAGCCTCGGCACGTTCACCAACGCCGACGCCACCCACCGGCGGGAGATGCTCGACCGGACCTACACCCTCTTTCCCATTCTCCGCGAGCGCGCGCGCCAGCGTGCGGGTACCCTCAGCGGCGGGGAGGGACAGATGCTGGCCATCGCCCGCGCCCTCATGTCGAGACCACGCTTCCTCATGCTCGACGAGCCGAGCCTGGGGATCATGCCGCGCCTCGTGGACTCGATCCTGGAAGCGCTGGCGCAGATTCACCGTGCGGAGCGGCTGGCCATGTTCCTCGTCGAGCAGAACGTGCCGGCCGCCCTGGACCTCGCCACTCGAGGCTACGTGCTCCAGACGGGACGCGTGGTGCTGGAGGGAAGCAGCCGCGAGCTGCTCGACAGCGAGCTCGTCCGGAAGGCCTACCTGGGGATCTGACAAGGAGACTACTATGCCCTTCGATCCTCGCTTCATGATCGACGTGATCTATCCCGCCGCCACCTCCTCATACCTGCTGATGACCGTTCACGCGCCCCCGCTTCCCGCCGGTTACACGCTGGTGGGCGCGATCGAGGCCGATCCGCGAGCGGCCATGACGGTGGCCGCGCTCACCGACGCCAAGCTGCACGAAATCGTCGCCGGCATGCTGTCGGAGAGCAAGGTATTCGGGCTCGTGGCATGGAACGAGGCGGCGAAGACGGCGCTGGTGGCCTTTCGCGGCACGCAGTCGATCTGGGATTGGATCAACGATCTGGATGCCATCGCCATCGCCTACACGGCCGTGGCCGGATCCGGCCACGTGCACATGGGCTTTCAGCTCGTCTACGAGCACGTGCGCCAGAGCGTGGCCAAGCTCCTCGCCGCCTGCACGGGCGTGCGGCGGATTCTCGTGACGGGACACAGCCTGGGCGCCGCCGTGGCCATCCTGTCCGGCTTCGAGCTGGCGAAGACGACCGGCATCGCCACGGAGCTCTACACGCTGGCCGGTCCGCGCACGGGCGCGCCGGACTTCTCGGGCGCCTACAGCGGGGTCGTTCCCATCTGCTATCGCGTGGTCAACTTCATGGACGTGGTGCCCCAGGTGCCGCTCCCCCCGCTCTACAAGCACGCGGGAGAGGAAGTGCTGGTTCGTGGCGGGTTCAAGCCGCTCGAGGTCGCGTACGCGCACCGCCTGACCACGTACCTGGCGGGACTGCAGAAGCTCCTGCCGTAGATCGGCTAGAGGCTAGCTACTCCGTGGCGTAGACCTCGACCTTGACGGGCGTGCAGTTGTATCCATTGCAGGGTACGAGGACGTCCAGAGGGCAGTTGGACAGTCCGACGATACAGTCCATCTCTGCTCTGAACTCCACGTAGTCGCCGGGCTTCGACACGGGCTCCCCGATGACCCAGCGGCCCCGCGCGCAGTCGTGGTGGTAGTTCATGAAGAGGTCCATGGTGTCGGGGATGTCCTCGGGGAGGAGGCCGTAGGTAGCCACCGCCTTGCTGATGTTTTCGTGGCAGCCGTCGCGGGGCCCCACCCCGTACGATTCGTAGAGGAAGCGGTTGCACATGCGGTTGTGGGTGTCGTGCACCCCCTTGGGCTCCGGCGTTTCCTTCACGAAGGTCATCATGGGGCGGCACAGGGTCGACATCAGGGTGTCGCCCTCCGTGAGCTTGTCCCTCGGGACATATTCGGCGCCTGGCTTGGGGACGTAGCGAGTCCGTGAATTCGACGTGGACAACTTTTCTCGCGGGTTGTCGGCGTTGAAAAGCGCCATGTCGACCACCTGCTTGCCCTCGAGATCCGTGATGCGGAGGGTCTGCCCCTTCCTGACGACGAGGCCGAAACCGAGCTTGGGCGGGATGACGTGGTCGAGGATGCGCGGCATGGAAAGCCTCCTGGGGGCATAGCGCGGCCCGATCTGGTGAGCGGCCTTGGCTGGTTGGTTGTCTCGCGCGGCAACTATCGGACTTCTGTTCGCGTGGGTCAAGAGAGCGCGGCCGATCGCGGGACTTGCCACGTGGTAGGCTAGCCGCCGTTGCCGATCTCGTACATTCCCGAGGAGGCGTTCGCATGAGGCAGCTTCGCGTGGCCGGCATGGTGCTGACGCTGATCCTTCTCGCCGCTCACCCCTCCGCGGCTGCGGAGACCATCCGCATCGGATATCTCGGGCCTCTCACCGGGATCTTCGCCCAGGCCGGCAAGGACATGCAGGACGGGCTGAAGCTCGCGCTGGAGCAGGTGAACTACCAGGCGGGAGGCCGGAAGATCGAGCTGTTCGAGGAGGACACCGAGGGCAACTCGGCCACGGCCATCGCCAAGTACCGGAAGCTCGTCGATCACGACAAGATCCACGTGCTCACGGGCATCCTCCTCGTCAACGTAGGCAATAGCCTCGTGCCGCTCATCGAGCGCGACCAGATGCCCACGCTGTTCCTCACCACCCCCGATGACCTGACCAAGCGCAAGATCGCCAAGTGGATCCTGCGCTCGAACTTCGCGGCGAGCCAGATCATGCATCCGCTGGGCGACTATGCGGCGAAGACGCTCAAGCATCGGCGGGTGGCCGCCATCGCCATGGACAACGGCTTCGGGCACGAGGAGATGGGCGGCTTTCAGCGGGTGTTCGAGGACAACGGCGGGAAGGTCGTCCAGAAGCTCTGGGTGCCCCTCAATGCCCTCGACTTCGCGCCATATCTCTCGCAGATTCAGCCGAGCGTCGACGCGATCTGCGCCGTGTTCGTGGCGGGCCAGGCCGTGCGCTTCGTCAAGCAGTACGGCGACGCCGGCCTCCACGGCAAGGTGCCTCTCATCGGCACCGGGGTCATGACGGACGAGAGCGCGCTGCGCAGCATGGGCGACGAGGCCACGGGCATTGTCGGCTCGCTGCTCTGGAGCCCGACCCTCCAGAATCCGGCCAACCAGGTTTTCATGAAGCTGGCCGTGGCCAAGCTGGGACGAACGCCTGCCTACTTCACCGCGATCATGTACAGCTCGGGACGCTGGATCACCGACGCCGCGCAATCCCTGAACGGCCAGGTGGAGGACCGGGAGAAGCTGGTCGCGGCCATCCGCCGCGCCATCGAGACGGTGCCGGATCCCCGCGGTCCCATCAAGCTCGACGAGTACGGCAACCCCACGGAGAACGTGTACATAGTTCGCGTGGAGAAGTCGGGGGGCAAGCTCGTCAACACCGTCATCCACACCTACCCGCAGGTCTCGCAGTTCTGGACGTACAAGCCGGAAGAGTTCCTCAAGAGCCCTGGCTACACGCGCGACTATCCACCCGTCAAGCCCTGAATGCGCTTCGGATTCTTCTTCTGGCCGTACACGCCTGACTACACGACGCGCATGGCGCGCCTCGGGGAAGAGTACGGCTTCGACATGGTCGGCATCGCCGATACACCGGGCAATGCCATGGACCCGTGGGTGGCCCTGACCCTGGCCGCCTCGGCCACCTCGCGCATCCGGCTCGCCGCGTGCGTGACGAACCTCGTCTCCCGGCATCCGTCCATCACCGCGTCGGCCGCCGCCTCCGTCGACGTGGCCTCCCACGGCCGCACCATCCTCGGTATCGGGGCCGGCCACAGCGGTGTCACCAACGTCGGCGGCGCTCCCACGGGTGCCCGGGCGCTCCGCGAAGGCGTGGGGTTTCTCAGGACGGTCCTGGGCGGCGAGCCCGCGTCGTGGCGCGGCGCCCCCACCCACCTGCCGTGGGTGCGACACCGCGTCCCCGTCTTTGCCGCGGCGTCGGGACCCGAAGCGCTTCGCGCGGCCGGCGCGGCGGCTGAGGGCGTCTTCGTGAACTACGGCCTCGGGCGCGAGCACGTACAGCGCGCGCGGGAGCTCATCGAGGCCGGCGCCAAGGAGACGGAACGGTCGCTGCGGGACGTCGACGTGTGGACCATCGCGTGTCTCGACATGGGTGCCCGGCGCGAGGCGGCTTTCGAGAAGCTCGGGAATATTCTCGGGTTCGTGGCCGCGTACATCCTGGGCCCGGATCCGGAGGGGCGCGGCGTTCCCGCCGAGCTCGCGCCCGCCGTTCGGGAGCTCCGGGCGACGTACACGACGCGCCAGCGGGAGATGGACCCCACGCTGGTGAAGCGCCTCGGGCTCTTCGACTACCTCCGCGCGCGGTTGGCCATCGCGGGAACACCCGAGGACTGCATCGAGCAGGTGCGAGCGGCGGAGGCCGCGGGGGCGACCCAGCTCATGTTCACGGTGAGCCTCGCCGCCGATCCCCTGGGCACCGTGGAGCTCTTCGG